>Ga0208646_1000287_pt1 | contig 34252 bp, 43 predicted proteins | sample AntAceMetag02UK8_FD_184762 | JGI IMG/M metagenome (GOLD analysis project Ga0208646, IMG submission 184762) | Saline lake microbial communities from Ace Lake, Antarctica - Antarctic Ace Lake Metagenome 02UK8 (SPAdes) (version 2) | ecosystem: Environmental > Aquatic > Non-marine Saline and... | reverse complement strand
TATTGTAGGAATTACTCGTGGCGGCAATATTCCTGCTACTATCATTAGTAACATGCTTAACGTTCGCTGCGAAGCACTTAAAGTTAGTTTGCGCGATAGTGAATGCGGACCTGAGAGTAATCTTTGGATGAGCGAGGAAGCGTTTGGATATAATAATGCTGAAGAAACTGGCATTACTGGTGCAAGATGGGACCTGTCACTGCGTAAGAATATTCTTATTGTAGATGATATCAACAATAGCGGTGCTACATTCAATTGGATTAAAGAAGATTGGCAGAGCAGTTGTTTGCCCGATGAAGAAACTTGGAATACAGTTTGGCATAAGAATGTTCGCTTTGCTACACTTACAGATAATCTAGCAAGTGGGTTTAACGGCACCGTAGATTATACTTGTCACGAAATTAACAAAGCAGAAGATGACGTTTGGTTAGTTTATCCTTGGGAAACTGTTAATGAATACTAAACCTTGGACTGAAGTATTAGTAGATACAAAAGACTTTACAGTATATAAGGACGACTTTCCGGTAACAGAAGGTCACGTTCTTTTTGTTCCTAAAGTAGAAGATTGGCAACATCTTGTAAAATGCTGGGAAGCAGCATACAAGTGGGGATACGATTGGACAGAACGTGGATATTGTGAAGCGTTTAACATAGGACAGAATGTAGGCGAAGCGGCAGGACAAACTGTAGAATATGCTCATGTACATTTGATTCCACGACGCAAAGAGGACATGGCGGATCCTCGAGGTGGCGTAAGGCACGTAATTCCTGAAAAAGGAAATTATAAGAAACTACTTGACAAAGCCTAAATAACAGTGTATACTTAATAGTATATAAGACATCCACGTCAATAACTCGGAGAAATAAATGACAGAAAAAAACTTATCTCAAGTGCTTCGTGAGAAGATGCACTCGGAAAATAAACGCTTTTGGGCAGGCGATAACATCAGCGAATATATTTCCAATGATACAAAAGACATCCTTATCAACGAAGCTGCACAAGCATTTGAAAGTGTACTTGACACACTGCTAATTGATCGTGAAAATGATCCTAACAGCAAAGGTACTGCAAAGCGCCTTGCTAAAATGTACTACAATGAGATTATGAGCGGACGTTATGATCCTATGCCTAGTGCAACGGCGTTCCCAAATGACAGCGAGGATAGATATGAAGGCATGTTGGTTGTTCGCAGTGAGTTGCGTAGCATGTGCAGTCATCATCACCAGCCCGTTAGTGGCATTGCTTATATTGGCATTATTGCTTCTCAAAAGTTAATTGGTCTTAGCAAATATACTCGTATTGCACAGTGGTGTGCTAGACGTGGTACATTACAAGAAGAACTGTGTAATGACATCGCACGTGAGATTAAAGCTGCTACAGGTACTAGTAACTTAGGAGTGTATATTCAAGCAACACACGGATGCTGTGAGAATCGCGGCATCATGGCAAATAGTAGTCTTACACAAACTACTGTACTTGAAGGTAGCTTTAAACACGATGCTGGTACAAAGAAAGAATTCTTTGACAATATTAAACTGCAACAGGAGTTTGCACGATGAAATTGAGATATAGCGAAGCCTTTTACAGTATACAAGGCGAAGGTGCATATGTAGGTGTACCTAGTGTATTCCTACGTACATATGGTTGCAACTTCCGTTGTCAAAACTTTGGACTTCCTCGTGGTACTCCTAAAGCTAAATATAATCCAGAAGTTAAAAAACTTATTGACTCCGGTGTGCATCTAACTGCAAAAGTATTTGAAGACTTGCCGCTGGTGTTTACTGGCTGCGACACTTACGCAAGTATCTATCCTGAGTTCAAACATCTTGTAATGGACAAGACTATCGACGAAGTTGTAGAACATATACTGTCGCTTACTCCAGAAGGTAAGTGGACTATGGATAATGGACAGGATGTCCATTTGATTCTCACTGGCGGTGAACCGCTACTTGCTTGGCAGCGTTTGTATATTGAGTTGTTTGAGCATCCTAGAATGAAGGACTTAAAGAATGTTACATTTGAAACAAACACTACACAATTTTTACACACGGAGTTTGCCGATTACCTTAAGAATCAGGCAAGATTTAAAACAACGTTTAGTTGTTCGCCCAAGCTCTCCGTATCTGGTGAATCTTGGACAGACGCTATTAAGCCTGCTGTTGCTGCCAATTACCGCTCTATACTTAATGCTGACATGTATTTTAAATTTGTTGTTGCTGACAGCGTTGACGTTGAAGAAGTTGATCGAGCTGTCGAGGCTTACAGAAAAATTGGGATCAATGTTCCAGTATATCTTATGCCGATGGGCGGTCGTACAGAAGGTTATAACCTTACCGTACAAGAAGTTGCAAAACTTGCTATGGCAAAAGGATACCGATTCACTCCGAGACTCCACATTAGCTTATTCGGAAATGCCTGGGGGACTTGATGACGATGCGCTTAACGCCCTTAGGCAGGGCGTACACAAAGATGAACAAATCGATAAACTAAGGAAACACATATGAAATGGCTCAATAAGCTACTAGGCAGAGAAGAAAAAGTACAACAAGAAATGCCTGTAGAATCTACTAATGAATATTTACGCAGAGCAATTCTTGCTAAAGAAAAAGAAGCTGCTACTGCTAAAGGCGAAGCATGGGTTGCTGTGTTAGATACACAAATTAATCCAAAGAATATTAAGAACGGTTTCTTTGAGCTTGATTGGAATAATCAGTTTATTGAAGAACTACTTGATGCTGGTTATAGCGGTGAGTCAAACGAACAGATTGTAGATGGATGGTTTCGAACTATTGCTATGCAAGTGTTAGGCGAAGAAGGTCTTAACACAGCGCGAGAAATGGGGTACATTAACGTAGTGCCTATTAATAAAAGCAAAAGCGAAGTATCATGATTGACATTCTATCAATCATATGCTATAATGATAACACTAAAGGCACATATATAATATGAGTACATACATTCTGGTAGACACAGCAAATACGTTCTTTAGAGCTCGTCACGTAGTACGCGGCGATATCGACACAAAGGTAGGCATGGCACTACACATTACGCTAAACAGTGTAAAGAAAGCATGGACTGACTTTAAAGCAGATCACGTTGTGTTCTGTTTAGAAGGTCGTAGCTGGCGTAAGGACTTTTATGCTCCTTACAAGCGTAACAGACAAGTTGCACGTGATAAACTTACTCCTACTGAATCTGCAGAAGATACAGCGTTTTGGGAAATCTTTGACGAGTTTAAAAACTTTGTTACAGAAAAGACTAACTGTACTGTTATGCAACACAAGCAACTAGAAGCAGATGATCTTATTGCAGGTTGGGTACAAATGCACCCGAATGACACTCATATTATTATTAGTACAGATGGCGACTTTGCACAACTTATTGCACCTAATGTACAGCAGTACAACGGTGTGAGTAATACAATTATTACACACAAAGGATACTTTGACGATAAGAAGCGTGAGCCTATTATTGACAAGAAGACCAAAGAAGTAAAACCTGCTCCTAATCCTAAGTGGCAAATTTTTGAAAAGTGTATGCGTGGCGACACTAGTGATAATGTGTTTAGTGCATATCCCGGTGTGCGTACAAAAGGCACTAAGAACAAAGTTGGCCTTACAGAAGCGTTTGAAGATAAAGTTACAAAAGGCTTTAACTGGAATAACATGATGCTACAGCGTTGGACTGATCATGAAGGTGTCGAACATCGTGTGCTAGATGATTATCAGCGTAATGTAGTACTGTGTGACTTAACTGCACAACCCGAACACATTAAAGAACTAATTACTACTACAATTAAAGAGCATGCTGTGCCTAAGACAGTAGATCAAGTAGGCATGCGTCTTATGAAATTCTGTGCTAAGTGGGATATGCAACGTATTGCAGATCAAGCTACTTATTATGCAGAGCCATTAAATGCGAGGTATCCGGTATGAATGCAAAAGAAATTATTAAAAATAAGTTTTGGATTGTTGAAGACAAAGGTGTTAAATTTGGCACTATTAGTTTAAATGAGGATCAGTATATTTTAAGTACTCCGACAGGTACTAAATTTTATCATACTGAAAACCAACTTACTAAAGCATTAGATCAAAAACTAAGTTGGACTGAGTTAGCAATAACTGAAATCAGTACAAAAGAAGTACACGGTTATGCAACTAACTCAACTCCTTTTAACCCTATGTTTGACGTAAAACGTAAACTTCCTTTGTTTACTAAAAGCGATAAGAGCAAGAGTTTGTACTGTGCAGGATACTATATTATTCAGTTTGAAAAAGGTTGGGTTAAGAGCTTTTGTCCTAAACTTATTACAGTAGAACGTTACACTACTAAAGGTCCATTCAAAAGTGAAATTGAGATGCGTCAGGAGTTAAGCTGTGTCAACCGTTGAACCTTTAAACACTAATCCTATTCAGCAGTTTATTAGTCAAGTTAAGGGCGCTGATGCATCTAACCAAAAAGAGCTGAAGATGAATATTGATCAAGCTCGACGCCTTGCATTTACTCTAGGCGAAGTTATGGCAAGATTAAACGGCGACCTTGAGCAGTTGCTTGCACGTAAGAATAGCGGTGCGGACGATGTGATTCAAATTAATATGGATGGCGGAAGCAAGTGGTAAATCTACTCTAAAAAGAGATAAATATATGCGTAGTTAACTAAAGGACAACGTATATGAGCAGACCCAAGCCTACCATATTAAAAGAACATGTAGATAAAAAGACTTATAAAACTGAACAAGTCTTACATTCTGATGCCATTTGGGCTGTGTTTTTCCAAAATCAGCCTTTTAATCTTAAAAGTGCAAATATGCTTACTAGCTATCCAGGACCTAAGTATAAAAAGACCAGCTTCTCAAATCCTGGGCATGCATTTAATCTAGCCAAAAAATTAAACAATTTGTTTAATAGTGACGAATTTTCTGTGGTTAAACTTACCACAGGCGAAACGATCTTCGAATGAACTGGAAAGAAACCTACACTAAAATATTCCTTAAGGCTGCTGACAAAAGTATCGGTGAGTCTGCTGTAAAGGAGTATTTTCCGGTGTGGTGGAAGAACACACGAGCAAAAGATACAGGCGGGCTGCGTCTTACTGATGAAGGCTTTCGCTTTATTACAGAAGATATAGAACTTACTACCTATGAAGTTCCGTATCCTAGAGATTTTGAGCTTACTACTAATGTAATAATTTGGATGGACAACTTTATCGACTGTCCGTATTACTTAGGTAGGCATGGCATTATTGTTACAAACGAGAAAAAAGCCATGGAATTACACCTGTTTAGCGGCGATATACGCAAGTATGGCCTAACAAAGGCCCTAAACAGACATAAAAAAGACGATTTAGACTCCAATAGTGGTTGACCTTTGCTGTTATCAGTGTTATTATATATACATAGTTAGACACAAGCACTTATAACCCTTTAAGGAACACAAAATGGAAATCTCCACACTTCGTACCGTTACTCCTAACAGCGCAAAGAAAAGCATTGTACGTGCTTTTAAGAAAAAGCGTCCGTTGTTCCTTTGGGGTCCTCCAGGTATTGGTAAATCAGATATTGTTCATCAGATTGGTGAACAAATGGAAGCCAAAGTTATTGATATTCGTTTGAGCCTTTGGGAACCTACAGACATCAAAGGTATTCCGTACTTTGATCCAAATCAGCACAAAATGGTTTGGGGTGCTCCTAGCGAGTTGCCAGATGCTGAAATGGCATCTAAATATAAATTCATTATTCTTTTCCTAGACGAAATGAACTCAGCGGCTCCTAGTGTACAAGCGGCAGCATATCAGTTGATTTTGAATCGCAAAGTTGGACAGTATACATTACCAGATAATGTTCTTATTATTGCCGCTGGTAACCGTGAAGCTGATAAGGGCGTTACGTACCGTATGCCTGCTCCGTTGGCTAACCGCTTTGTACACTTAGAACTTGCAGTATCATTTGATGACTGGTTCCAGTGGGCAGTTGATAACAAAGTACACCGCGATGTTGTAGGTTACTTGACATTTGCAAAGAAAGACTTGTACGACTTTGATCCTAAGAGCCCAAGTCGTTCGTTTGCTACTCCTCGTTCATGGATGTTTGTTAGTGAATTGCTTGAAGATGATGACGATGACACCACTACTACTGATTTAGTTAGTGGCGCAGTAGGCGAAGGTCTTGCTGTAAAATTTATGGCACATCGTCGAGTGTCGGCAACAATGCCTAATCCTACTGATATTTTAGAGGGCAAAGTTAAAGAGATGAAGTCAAAAGAAATTAGTGCTATGTACTCTTTAACTGTGTCTTTGTGCTATGAGCTTAAAGAAGCATGCGACAAGAACGATAAAAAGTTTGATGCCAAAGTAAATAACTTCCTGCGCTTTGCAATGGATAACTTTGAGACTGAGCTAGTTGTTATGGGTATTAAACTTGCTCTTACACAGTATGCTTTGCCTATTGACCCAGATGAAACTGAGTGCTTTGACGAGTTTCATACACGTTATGGTAAGTATATTACTGCCGCTCAACAAGCGTAACCATAAAAGAGTTTGGGCGTTCTCAATAAAAACGTCCATTTTCACTTGACTTTTCCTGTAAAGTAATATATAATACATACATAACAGTTAAAAAGGAATGCAAAATGAGCGTCACAGGCAAGAAAAATTGGCAACCTAAAGAGCTTACTGAAGAACAACTTAGATTGATGCGAGTTGATGTACTTGATCGTATCATTGTAGCTCGTGTTGGATTGCTGTTACGTCATCCATTTTTTGGTAATATGGCAACTCGTTTGCAGATCAAAAGTGCAGATGATTGGTTAGGTACTGCTGCCGTAGACGGACGTAACTTGTATTTTAATACTCAATTCTTTAATGCAATGTCAAACAAAGAAATTGAGTTTGTTATTGCACACGAGATTCTACACTGCGTCTTTGACCACTTAACTCGTAGACAAGACCGTATTCCAAAAATTTATAATATTGCCGCAGACTATATTGTAAATAATTTGCTTGTGCGAGATCGTATTGGTACTAAGCCAACATTTATTGACTGCTACCAAGACTTTAAATACGACAAATGGTCTTCAGAAGACGTATATGACGACATCTTTGAAGACGCTAAGAATAAAGGTGAAGAGTTTCTTAAACAACTTGGCGAACTACTAGACGAGCATATCGACTGGGAAGGTGAAGACGGCAAAGACGGCAAGCCTGGCGGTAGCGGAGCCGACGGTAAAGAAAGCAAAAGCCGTCCTACATATTCTAAAGAAGAACTGAAAAAGATCAAAGACGAGATCAAAGAAAACATGATTTCGGCGGCGCAATCATCAGGTGCAGGTAATACACCAGGCGAAGTACAGCGTATGATCAAAGAGCTTACTGAGCCTAAGATGAACTGGCGCGAAATACTGCGTCAACAAATCCAAAGTACTATACGCAACGATTACACCTTTAGCCGGCCAAGCCGTAAAGGACAAATGACTGGTGCCATTTTGCCAGGAATGAACTTTGATGAAACTATTGATATTTGTATTGCACTTGATATGAGTGGCTCAATCGGTAACGATCAAGCAAAGGACTTCCTAAGCGAAATTAAAGGCATTATGGACGAATACAAAGACTACAACATTAAATTGTGGTGCTTTGATACTAAGGTCTATAACGAGCAAGACTTTAGTGCAGACGGCGGCGATGATTTGTCATCCTACGAAATTATTGGCGGCGGCGGTACTGATTTTGATGCTAACTGGGAGTACATGAAATATAATGATATTCAACCTAAGAAGTTCATTATGTTTACAGATGGATATCCTTGGAATAGCTGGGGTGATGAATCGTATTGCGATACTATCTTTATTATCCATAGTCATAGTGATAAGAACTTGCAGGCACCGTTTGGACTAACAGCACATTACGAGGAAACGGCTTGAAACTAAAAGAAGTCAATGCATTAAACTTTTTTGAAATACGGAGAGCAAATTTACCTGCTCCGCATTTTGAATACATTCTTTTGCCTACAAGATACAACTTAGACCAAAGTCTAGTTAAATGGATAGAACAACATCTTAAAGGTAGATTTTATGTAGGCAAGGCTGTTGCAGTATCTAGTAGCAACAGTATTGAGAACATGACTAAAGTTGGATTTGAGGAAGCTAAAGAAATTTCTTATTTCACTTTGGCGTGTCCGTATTTGAAATACAATTAAATATAATATAAATTACATAACAGGAGAAAAATTATGTCCGAAGAAGTTAAAGAAGCAGCAGCTACCCCCTTAAAAGAAGCAGCAGCTACCTCAGAGCTAACAGTTAATGACTTAACTACAATTAAACAAGTTATTGACGTAGCAAGTCAGCGCGGTGCATTTAAGACAAGCGAAATGGTAGCAGTTGGCACCATTTACAATAAACTAGAATCATTCTTGGCAGCAGTTGCGGCACAACAAGAAGCACCTAAAGGAGAATAACAATGGCTGATACAAAACATGTAGGTCGTATTGCTAAAACTAGAAAAAAATGCGGCGTAGTATATCGAGTAGTACCCGGTGAACCAGAAAACTGTGTCATAGTATTGACTGAAAGTTTAGAAGCAGCTGATCATGACTCGCTTATTAATTTAATTAATTCAGCTACTGCACAAGATGCATACGAACTTGGCGAAGCAATGGCAAGATCACAATTGTCCGATGGTAGTAATATGCTTGCCCGTTTCCACACCACAGGTAGAATGCAAAAAGTTGCTACTAACTTGGTAGAAATGACCCCTAATAACAATGCATCTATTAACTTAGCAGAACTTAATAACATTATTGCCCAACAAAAAGGTGTAACTGTTGCAGATCTTGCACTAGGTGGTGCTAAACCACAAGTAGCAAATACGGGTGTAGCTAATGCAGCTGATGCATATGTTACACCAAGTATGGCAGCAATGGACGAAGCGGTTACAACTAATGATGGTATTTTGGATGACGAAAGTTTAGCTAAACAACTACGCTCGCAAGCTGATGCAATGTTTAAAGAGGCACAGCGGTTACGCAGCGAAGCAGAAGAACTTGCTCCTACCAAAAAAACAACTAAGAAAACTGCCGAGAGTGCCTAAGGGTAAGAAACTTCCACCAGGTGTTGTTGATACATGGCCTGAGGTTTTTAGCGAAATTAATGTTGATGTTGTACCAATTGAATATTTGCACAGCATTAATGTCAAGTTTAAAGATGGAAAGATCTGGGAAATTGATGTTAAAAGATCTCGCGAAAAAAAGAACGTAGACATCGAATTGGCTCTAGAAGAACTATTCGAGCAATACGAAGATGTTATCGATAGTATTGATTTTAGACTAGATACTGAGAAAGTTAAGTACGATATTAAAAAGCGTACAGCATTATTTATGAAGAAGCGTAACTAATCTTTCAGTCAAAGGCATAAATACTAGTAACAATATTATCCAGGAGTTAATAGATGGCCTTACAAGTAAGACGCGGTACTAATACAGAAAGATTAGGAATCACCCCCTTAGCAGGTGAATTAGTATATACAACAGACACAAAACAGCTATACGTAGGTGACGGTTCTACTGCTGGAGGTATTACTAGCATTTCAGGAACAATTGATTCTGTATTAGCTGATACTACTCCGCAACTAGGTGGAACACTAGACTTAAACGGAAACGATATTACTGGAACAGGTAATATTAATATTACTGGTACAATTACTGCCACAGGAAATATTAACCTAGGTGACGGCATTGGTAGTGATATTGTTGTGTTTGGTGGAGCAATTCAAGGTCATCTTGTTCCTGATACTGACATTACTTGGAATTTAGGATCGCCTACTAAACAGTTTAACGAAGCATGGATTAGTCAACTTAATGTAGAAAACCAACTTACTGTTGGCAGAATTAATGGTAATTTAATTGCAGACGATAGTACTGTAGTATTTAACGCCTCAACTGGTCTACTTGCAGCATCGCAACTTACTGGCATTGCTACTATTGATATTAATGGTAGTATATTTGGTGATGATAGTGCAACTCTTGTAGATAGTATAAATTCTCAAATCGTTGGCGATATTAATAATAACCAAGTCACAACTCAAACTATTTTTATTAATCAAGATAGTGTAGATGCAGACGGTATGACATTTACTAATATTTCTGATGGTGCTAGCGGAGGAAATTTTAATTTTAGAGCAAGTAGATCCTCATTGGCTGCTCCGACAGTACTACAAGCAGGTGATGTTTCTATAGACCTTATATCAAGTGGATGGGACGGTACAACATTTAGTCCCAGTGCTATTATTAAAATGGGCACAGACAAATATACAGCGTCTATTGGTACAGGAGTTATGCCAGGTCGCATTTTGTTCCTTACATTCAACGAGGCAGGAACCACTGGCGTAGACAATGCAATGGTATTTAATCGCTTTGGTAATTTAGGTATTGCTACTGATGCTCCTACAGAAAAACTTGATGTTGTTGGAAATATTAAAGCAAGCGGTTCTATACAGCCAGGCGTATATGCTGATACTACGGCTCGTGATGTAGCTCACTCATCTCCAATAAACGGACAGATGATTTATCTTACAGCGACTCATAAATTCCAAGGATATGCTAACGGTGTTTGGGTAGACTTAAACTAATATAGTTTTATCATTTTTTAAAGTATCACCGATTGCTATATTTGGCTTCGGTGATTTTCTTTGAACTAAAAATATCCAAAAACTATTAATATTAAATACTTGCTGTTATAAATACAAGCAAGGACAATTAAATGAATAACTCTATCTTATACTCTACATTAACACGCTTCGGCGATTACTACCCGTTGAAGTTAAAAAACAGAGTAGGAAGTTTAATTGACGATCTTAAGAATAATTTTGAATGGGTGCAATATAATCCTCGTAAAAAAATAGACAGAGAAGGTCTAAGTATTACTAGCTTAGATGGTGGACTATCTGGTAGGCCTGATCTAGACTCGTTATATGAATATTACACTGATACCGGCATTGCACTTAACGAAGCAAATTTTAGTACTAAGACACCAGTTTACGATTATTTTAAAGAATGGTTAGATCCTTTAGAATTGCATTTAGGCAGAACACATGTTATCAGACTAAATCGCGGAGGCTATTTTCCGCCTCATAGAGATAACAGACACTTTAATATAGATTCATTTAGATTGTTTTTACCTTTAAATTATAATAGTGTACAAAACATTTTCCTTTTAGAAAATAAAAAGATGGAATTTGAAAACGGTCAATTATATTTTATCGATACTGCAAAAATGCACACACTGTTTAATACTAGCGATACACCTTTTTACTTTGTTGCAGTTAATGTTATATTAACACAAGAAAGTGTTATCGAAACTTTAAAGTTTTTAACTGGTTAAAGTTTTAGTTCTCCTGTAGCACGGTCGTCTTTTACCCAAGCACTAATAGCTATTCGTGTACTAGTTATACCTATAACATTATGAAACAGTGTTACGTCAATGTTATGCCAAATATTTGTAGGAAACACTACCCTATCAATTTCTTTTGCTTTGTCATCATACCAAACAGTGCTGACGTTGCCGCCTGACTCGATAATATAATTATAACAATTTGTTCTACCATAGTCTTTATGTAGAGGCAAATCGTCTGTAATTAATTGAAATGCAAAATTTGTATCATTATCAAAATAGGGTTTTAAAAATTCTTCAAGTTTGTGTGTAGCAGCATGTAATGTATATTTCCTTGCGTTAACTCCGTTAAACTTATTAGGAATTTTTCTTATTTCATCTTCCGTTAGATCGATAATACTATCTGGAATTTGAGGAAGATTTAAACAATATCTATATAACATTAGTACTATAGGAAAAGTTTTCAAAATCTTCCTCAAAGATGTTTAAAATTAATTTCTCTCTTTCTTCGTTATAATAGTCCAGGTAATTATATTTGGGAGAAATTAGTTCTTTTTGATCTATCTTAAAACCTAGTTTATCTTCTATTTTGGAATATCCATCTTCGTATTTAAAAATATTAGGAACCATGCTGTTTTTGCCGGTTAAATATTTAGTTTGTGAAGTAGTTGATACATAGAAACGGTCATACTTTTTTGTATACAGTTGTTCGAAAGTTAAGTCGGCAAGGGTGTCTTTAAATGTATACATGCTTTTTAAAAACACATAAAAACTTACTGCTCTGATAAATGGATTTCTTACAACAGAAAATACCCATTTGTTTTCTATTAATGGTTCCCAGTAGCTGTACGGATAATGCATAACTTGTCGCCAATCAGTTCCGTTAATTTCTTTACTAAACATATCTTCAGGCATGTACTTTGCATCAGAACAATTTAAGTTTATGCTTTTCTTAATACTCATTCCAGAAGTTTTTGGAATATGAACAAACGCAATGTCTTTTGTGTAAATCATTTATTAAACCAATTCTGATCCCATGTAACTCTTTTTAATTTACGTATACCAGTAAATGCAGCTCTATAGTGTATAGTACTCCAATTGTCGTATACAACTAAATCTCCTATATTCCAATCATGAGTGTATATTGTATCGTCACTCATCATCTTATTAATTACATTATTTCTGATCCACTGTTTGTAATCCGTGCCTTCTTCAATTCCTTCTATCCACTGTGTAAATAATTCATCAGCTACTAATCCGTAATCATTATGTTTTGGATGCCATTGTATTGCCGGTCTTCTAACATAACAATCCCAAGGTGTTTGGTAAGGTGCCTTGCATAAAGCAGTAGCAGATTTTAAAAATTCTCTTATAGAATTATCAATTAAATGCAAACCTTGAATAGTATCAATAAACGTTGTGCCGGCAGGTTCTCCTTCTAGTTCAACAGCATATAAAATTCTATTAGGCAGTAATTGTGAAGGGAAATGTGTAAGATCAATATGCCAGGGGATAATCCCAGACTTTAACAATCCATCTTCACTTACTGTTTCAACAAAGTTGTCTTCATGACCACTATCTACGCTTTGTTGTAGGCCGCTATATTTTTCTTTCGAATTGTCCCAGACTTTCCCAAAAATACTACAGAAATTCTTTAGTTGTGTGTTGTTTAAAGATTGATTTTTAAAGATTATTACTTTTCGTTTAGCAAACAAATTGTATACTTTTGTTTTTTCTAATATAGTTAAGGCAGCGCAATCTACATTAAAGACTTCACTTACCCAGTTATTTTTAATATTATTAATTTTCATTATACAACTTCTGCTGCTACAAAATACAATCGCAATTTATCTTTTAACTGATGTATTTTTCTAAAATGATTAAAATCAATATCTGGATAAACTTGCCTAAGTTCTTTTACTGCAAGTTCTTTGTTATCATATATATCTATCAGTTCGTTTCCTCTAAACACAAACTTAGTAACAAAATTAACAAGATATAAGGTTTCTACTTTAGTTATAGGTTCTGGTTTAGCTATTGTGTTCCATACTGCATATCTAAACTGTTCTAATAAATCTTTCCAAAACGGCATCTTACCAGTATCTATAGCAGTAATAAAATCGCTATATTGCTCTTTAGCTGTTTTATTAGATGCTAACATCCATTTCCTTGCTACCTTGGCATTATACAATGTATTAAACCAAAACCACACATCATAAATCTTCATAAGTTCTTTACTATCAAATGTAAAGCACTCGTATATAAACTCTAGTGTTTGGTATTCAGTAGGGTCGTCAAACTTACAAGTAGTTGTAACTGTTTCCCCGTTAATTCTTTTATTGTGATATTCTTTACTTTTTATATGATCAAGCTCATATGGAACCAATACCTTCTTAGTTTTTATTTTATACTTTTCTTGATACTCAGGCGATGCCATCGGAGTGTTAGGTACTACATATAATGTAAAACTTTTTTGATGATTTATGCCTAAATCCATATTTGTTTGAATTGTTTGTAACCAGCGTTCTTGATTGTCGCCCGGCATACCAATTATCATTTCAGCATCTACTTGTACACCATCTGCTTTAAAACGCTCCATCATAGGAAATAACTTTGTGTTATCTATATTAGAACGCTGCACAGTGTCAAGTGTTGTTTGGTCATGACTTTGAAAACTTAGCTTAATGTATTTTCTTCCGTGATATGCATTGAAATGATCATGCATCATTCTCATAATTTCTTCTACATACTTAGTGCCATTTTTTGCAAAGCCGCCCATAGTAAGATTGATATCATTTACACGGTTCTTTTTTTCGTCAATCAGATGTTGTGTATATTCTACATCTTTTGGAAATATTCCAAAGTTCGAGTCTGCTATGTATATATTGTTAACAGACTCTTTTCTCATAATATAAGAAATAGTATCTTTAACTAATTGAGGATCTGCTTTTATAATTTTACTACGAGTCATACCTCCCCAATCACAGAATGCACACGCATACGGACATCCTCTGTTAGTCTCAAAAATTGCACTAATACTACCTGCTTCTTTTTCAAAAATATTTTCAAATATGCCATCTAGGTAGGGACTTGGGATATCAATCTTAGTAATCTGATATCTATCCTCTACTACATTATTCTCAACGTGTGTAAATGTACCTTTTACATTATGTAATCCAGTGTTAGGATATTGTAGAAGAAAGTTTTTAAAATTTTCTTCTCCGGGGCCACAAAAAAATATATCTACAAAATCTCTAACTTTAGCGTATTCTTTTGCAGCTCTAGGATCTTCTGGAACATTAACTCCGCCGTAAATTACAAGACCGTTAGGATTGTACTGCTTATATAATTTTGCAATCCTATCATTATAATTTTGATTCCACACCCAATTTGTCAAACCTAATATATCTGCTTTTTTAAGATTATTATGAAAGTCTGCGTTGTCTAAACTCTTACTTCTATATTCAGGTTCCATGAACTCATATAAATCATTAATACGACTATCTTTTTTAGCGTAACTAATAAGACATCCGACAGGATACGGTATCCACTCAAAAGAACTAAAAGAAATTGAACCTAGCAAGATTTGTGTTTTCATTTTAATAAATTACCAATATTCAATATCTATAATAGTTTCAGTGTGTACCGTCTACTAACAAACTTTCTTTGTTTGGCAGATTGTTGTAGTCTATTCCAAATAATAAAACGACACGAATACTATCTGTTGGGTTAATTACTCTGTGCAACCAACCTGTATTAACAAAGTATGCTTCGCCTAATTTCATATCTAAACTAACTTCTTCTATTTTTGTTTTCCACTGAAACAAACTTCCTGTTGTTTGAGCCGGTATTTGCACACGACACAGTACACTTGTATCAGTGTCTATGTGATAGTTTAACTCATTACCACCATGCATAACGCTTATACGGGTCCTATAGGGCTGTACAAATGCTGTTGTAAGATAGTTTTCTATAGCAATAGTGCTTATATCATTCCGCCAATGTAGATAGTTCCTTTCATCAATTGTATTTTCTGCCGTACTTTCTTGAAGTATAATTTGCTTATATGTTTCGCTTGATGTGAATACATTCTTTACATCACAGTGTTGCGAAAGTTGATAATTGTCCCCGCCTAAATCATTACCTGTATAGCTAGTTGCAATTTGTAATATTTCATTAATTACTGCTTGCGGTACAGTGTCAGTGACAATACCGTGAGTTAGCATTTCATGTCTGCGCGGTCCTGTGCCGTTTACTCTGCTCCTCCTGGAGGCTTTTATTAAACATGACTCACGCATTAATCAGTCCTAATTACTCTTATAAACCAAGCAGTAGGATCCAATTGCCACCACGTCTGTCCAATTCTATAGTCGCCGCCTCGTTTATGATGGTTAGCATGCCAGCCTTCGCCTGCTGTTAATATATTACCTACCCAGGTGTTATTAGGTTTGCCGTCGCGATGACCCAACACATTTAGTAATCCGTAACCATGGAATGCAAATACCACAGGCAGCGCATAACCAAATACCATAAACAGCGGATCGATTAGTGTAAACACAACAATAATAGCAATATTAAGTTTAAAATAATTAGTGTAAAACCATCGTAACAGTTTATCACTCAATAGGCGTTTAATAAATCGACGTTTGATTTTAAAATCGTATCCCCATGTGTTTACATAAACTGCAAACCAGCCCTTGCGGGTATAGCTATGAGGATCATCTTCAGTGTCGCTGTATGCATGATGCTGGCGGTGTGTTCCTGTCCAAGTCATTGCAGGTCCTGCACCACTAAATATTCCTAATACATTAACTGCATAATCATACCATCGTCCAGCACTAAAGGATTTATGACTATAGTATCTATGGTAGCCACCACTAATAGCAACGATTGCAATTATATACCACCATGCAAAAGCTGCAAGGAACATCCACCACTCGCCGTACATAAATGCAGGTATCAGCATTAAATGACTAAAAGTATGATTAATTAATAGCTTTGTTGTATTTTCCATATTATATCGTTGCCCTTTATACTATGTACTTATCTATAACTTAGCCTTCCATTCATTAATAGTGATACTAGGAAGATTGATGGATTCACCTGTAAAAATAACATTCTGCCAACAATTTTTATCTTCTACTTCTTGACAAGTTTGTACCATATTAGGATGAAGTTTCCAACTTCCGCCAACTTTATTCATAACTTTTGTAAGAACTTTTCGTCGACTAATGCCCTGCGTAGAAATAAACAGTGTTTTGTAATCTGTTAAATGTTCTAGTTGTTTATCTAACAAGTACATTGCAGGAGTTTTTTTATTATGTTCGTATGCTAGGTGGGTTCTTCTATAAACGGGATTATAGTATGTGCGGGTCAGGAGTCTATAGCAGCCTGGGTAGAACTCTTGTATTGTTGCAAACGCAATTAGCTCGTTATTGTTTACAAGAAAGAACCATTCTTTAAATCGAGTTTTATATATTTGCGGTATACGCAGAAACCAATCTCGATTTCTATTATCACCGATAAAATTTTGTTCACTAAATGTTTTTAATTCCTGCATGAATCTGTCTTCGCCAAATTGTTCTAGTGTTAATACTTCCATATTCGTGTCTTGACTTTTCTTTATTATGATAGTATAATTATACTATGTATGATACAATTCGTCAACCTAAATTAAAAGGAACAGTTTATGATTAATATTGTAGTTTCAAGTAAACCAGTTGACGGGCTGTTATACTACAGCTATGAATATTGTGATATGCTTAACAATGCAGGCTATCCTGCACGAGTTGTTATTATTTGTCACAGACATTATAATCAGACTGACTATATAAATTCTATCACACGCAAATACATTCATTGTAATCGTTTGTTTTTAGATACATATGTGCCTTCAGATAATGATGTTACACTTATTATGGGCAGAAGTATGATGACTCTAAGTTGGCAAAGTTTTAATGATTATACCCCAGCGCAACAGATATCATTACGCAAATTATTTAGCAGCAAAGTTATAAGTGTGTATTCAGAAAATCATATTGAAGGATATCCCAACGCTGTTAAGTTTTATAATCCAAAACAAATAGTTGATCTTTGCGACACCGAAGTCTATCCTAACGGAGTAGGTGAACATTTTGAAAAGACTATTAATTTTAGTATCTACAAACCGCATATTAACGACATCAAATTTAAACATTTGTTTTTAGGTACTAACGACAAATACTATGCGTCTATTCAAAAAGTAATTGCAGATTATCCAGACCACGGCATTTTAACCTACAACGAAGGATATATACATGTAAGCAATAATAATGTATTTGCTCCTGTAGAAAATTTAATGGGAATGTTTGAAACCTATGTGTACACTAAAGACACATTTGATCCGGCTCCGAGAATTTTTCAAGAGTGCAAGTACTACGGTAAGGATGTAGTTTACCTTAGAGATAAAACAATAGTAGACGGTGGCAGCGTTTACTGGAAGCGAAATATTAAAGAGCCAGATGTTATTCCTATAATAAATGCAATAAAGAAATTTAAATGAAAATAAACCCTAAATGCTTGAACTATACTGCAAGAGACAATAAAGGAGCAGCATACACATCAGACGGATTTATGCTGCCGTGTTGCTGGTTAGATGACCCTCCCGTATATCGACACGTTAAAGCATGTGGTCTTAAAGATGAAGAGTTGTTGTTATCAAATAATGATAAGTTAGAAGACATATTTACATCAGACCGATGGGAAAACTTTTTTCAGATGTTATTAACTACTCCTGAGAAGGCATCCTATATGTGTAAAAAGAAATGCGGAATAGATGTAGACATGGATGAGGTTAGAGCTGAAGAAAAAATTGAAATGAAGGAACTAATCGAAAATGCCAAGAATAACCGATGAATACGTAATACATCAACGTAAAGTAAGACCTAACATTGATGCATCGCATCGTTGTATATTTAGGTGTCCTCAGTGTATTAGACAAAAAACCATTAGTCAAGATCAAATTCGTCGATCATTTGATCTTACTGAAGAAAACTTTCAAAAGATCTTTGATTACTATACAGAAGGCGTTACGTTTTGTGGGCAAATATCTGATCCTATCTATCATCCTAATTTTTTAAATCTTTTAAAAATGTGTAACGGTCAAGGCAAGAGAGTTAGAATTGCTACAGTGGGTAGTGGGAAAAGTGATGCTTGGTGGGACGAAGCATATAGTTACGGTGTAGGCGAAAATGCTTGGTACTTTGGTGTCGACGGTATTGACGAAAAAAGCGAATTGTATCGCGTAGGTTCTAACTTCCAAGATGTTTGGAAACGTATGAAACAGGGCAGAGACCTAGGACAACTAATTGTTTGGCAATATATTATATTTGGTTACAATGAACACGAAATAGACCGCGCTATTGAGATTGCAAAAGAAGAGGACTTTAGTTTGTTACTTATAAACACAAACAGAGGATTCAATCCTAACAATCGCTTACTTAGAAGTAATGTTGATTTTCAACTTACAAGTCCAGATAAAAAGCACACTCAAGAACGTGTTAAAAAAGAGTTATGGGCACATAAATCATCAAGATTATTAGAATGGCATAGACTAGGACGAAGCGATTAAAATGACTGCATATGATGGATGGGACCGAGAGTACCAAGAAAACAAACAAGACTATTTAGAAGCATTTGATCGATTTATGAGTCAAATGAATTATGAAAACAACGAGCAATTTGAACGGGACTTTGCAGACCGCGTGGGTCGCAAGTATTGTGTTAGTGTGGCAAGTGCTACAGACGCACTACATTTTACATTGTTAGCACACAGCATAGGATCCAGTGATGAAGTTCTAGTAACAGACTTTAGTTGGATATCAAGTTCAGCTTGTGCAAGTATGGTAGGTGCTACTCCTGTATTTTGTGATATTGATTTAGATTCATATCATATTAGTTTAAATAGCATCAAACGTATGTATAGTAATAAAGTTAAAGCAATTATATATCCGCACCTATTTGGTAATATGACTGACACTACAGAAATACAACAGTTCTCCAAAGATAACAATATACTGTTTATTGAAGATGCCGCACAAAGTTTGGGTAGTAGTTTACATAATATAAGGGCAGGTACTATCGGAGACTGTAGTGTATATAGTTTTAATTCAAATAAAGTAATTGCAGGTATAAATGGTGGCGGAGTTGTACTAACTGATAACGAAGACATTGCTAAACGTGTTAGGATGACTAGGCGTCATGGCAAAGATAAAGACTTTAGTATGATTGGATACAACAGTCGTATGTATGTGCTTAATGCGGAAATAATTAACCTACGATTACGTCATGCTGATCGTAATCAAGAACGTAGACAACAAATAGCACACAAATACAATCAAGCGTTTGCAGAGTTGCCCGTAGTAACACAGCTAATGTCCAATGGACTTAATCATAACTACCATAAGTATGTAGTGCGATTTGAAGATAAAGATACCCGTAAACGTGTAAAGAATGCGTTAAATGCTAGTATACACTACGAAACACCGTTGAGTGCAAACAGTATGTATGACGGCTTAGAGTGCAGGAGAGACGCTTGTACGCAGTCTAAGACGGCCTCTAATACAGTTTTATCACTGCCCATACATGCTTGGCTTACAAATGACGAAATAGAGCAGGTCATAAATATTGTTAGGAGAGAAATATGAGTATTGAAAAACTTTTTGGCAAAAGAAGACAAATTAGAGCGGCCTGGGACCAAAAAAGGTTGCCGTCAAAAGAAACAATACAGGATATATTAGAACGAACAATGAAAATTGCTCCGTCAAAGCAAAATATGTTTCCATTCAAGATTCATGCATATGGACCTAATGATCTAGAAAAGAAACAAATTATTGGACAAATTTGTTCCTTATATAAAACTGGTTCAGTCAATCACATGGACAGTGAAAATAAAGACGGTATGATTAAATCAGCAGCAGGTACTATTAATGTTAAAGATTATGTATTAGACGACGAAGGCAATGATATGCGTATATCACCTTGGATATTAGTATTTGAACAAAGACTATGCGAAGCAAATAACTTTATAAAAGAATATTCTAAGCTACACAACGATTACAATAGATTTACTCAAATTGATCCAAAAAGATTTAGAGGAAATGCTAATAAAGCACTAGCATGTGTTGAGATTGGTATGTTTATAAAATGTTTAGCCGGTCTTTGTTTAGAAAATGACTTAGCAATTTCGTATATTAAATCTTTTCCCGAATGGGTTTGGAAAGGTAATAGTGGAGAATACAGTAAAGACAAAAATAAAAACGGGCTAGATTGGAGTAGTTTACCTGAAATCACTGAGTCTCCTATTATAATTGTACAAATAGGACATGTAGCCGATGTTGATGATTATTTTGCTAGTAATAGTATGAATCCTAATGATATACACTGGGAAAACAAACCTAATTTAGATGATGTAGTAAGGTTTAACAAATAATGGATATGTTACAACTTTTAGATTCAAGAAAACATGTATACCGATTTAAAGAAGATGTTCCGCCTCAGAGTGACATAGAAGAAATATTATTTAAAGCCTGGAAAGTAACGCCGTCAAAGAATAACTTTATGCCTTATGAAATTACTATACTAGGACCCAATGCTAAACAAGAAAAACTTGCTTTATTAAATTTGGCTAGAGGAAACAAAAAATCTCATAATCAAAATGCTACTAAAGGGCATACAGAGGAAGGTGATAATCCAAACTTCCTTTATTTAAAAGACGCTCCCTACACAATTATTTTTAGTCAACGAGTAGGTAACCCTAATCCGTTTGTACAAAAAACTATCGATAATGAAAATAATCACTATGAACAAATGCATGAATCACAACTATCTGATGTAATAAGACCTGCCGCAATTGAAGTAGGATTGTTTGCGGCTAACTTATCTGCGTTTGCTTTAGAAAAAGGAATGCAAGTTAATTACACCGGTTGCTTTCCTAGTAAAGTTGAAAAATGGTCTACACTTCCAATAATTAAACACAATCCCATATTAATTGGGGCTATGGGCTACTGTGATGTACCAAGAAGAAATAAAGTAACTGAATTAAGATTTGCTGATGACCTTAAACCAAATTTGGAAGAGATATTAAAATGGATATAAGAGATCAAATAAAAAATGCTTCTAAAATTACTAACAGGGCACAACGTAATTATGACCTAACTAAATCTATACCTCAAGAAGATTTAGATACACTTATACATACTGTTATTAATTCTCCAACAAAACAAAACGAAACACACTATAGTTTACACGTATACACTGACCAGAATATAATTAAACAAATATACAGTCATACAAAAAAGTTTACAATGATTAGAGATCAACAAGATCAAGACGAAAGTTTTAGTGTAGAAAACGATGTCTTTATACAGAATGATGCCAAATCAGTAACCAACTCGCAAGTATATGCTAATGCACTATTTGTATATGTTGCAGAGCACGGAGACACTCGAGGAAGTCAACATAGAGCTGCTAAAGAAAATCCAAATAGTAATGCGGCAAAAGTATACGGAGAACAAGTCGCGTACTCAATGGGGATTTCTGTTGGTGAACTTATACTTTCAGCAGGATTGTTAGGGTATACAACAGGTATTTGTTCAGCATTAGATACAAAACCGATACGTGATATACTAGGAATAAAACAAAATCCTAAATTACTTGTAGGTGTAGGATTTCCAAATAGCCATCTTGAACGTACTCAACATACAGACGTGTTAAATAAAGATGTACCAGAGAAGTTTAGAACAGGCGAATTAGATGAACACTGGAAATTTCCAACTTTTAAAAAATATACAAAGGTAACTATTAATGGCATTGACACTTGAAGATTTAAAAGGTTCAGAATATCGTACTGTAGACTTTTATATGACAAAGAGTTGTAATAAGAGTTGTCACTATTGTACTGCATGGACATTAGAAATGCGGAATCTAGATGTAGATATGGATTTCGTAAGAACTATCTTAGAAGGTCTTGCTCCGTATAAGACACGCATTTGTTTATTAGGAGGCGAACCTGCTCTTGTTAAAAACTTACAAGAAATTATTGCTGAAATTAAAAAGCATCCTAATCTTGTTGTCCAAGTTCTTTCAAATTCTTTAATTCGTAAGTTTTACCCCGAAGTATTAGAAGATCCAGAAATCATTTACATCGAACATTTGGTATTAGACTTTTATGAAGATCGAATTGAGAAGTTAGGCAATTATGATTTCTTTGAACCAAATGATCTAAACAATTATAACTTAATTATCGAGACTCCTGGTTACTTTAACTATCGAGATAAACACGACTTGTCATATCTCAAACATAAGAACACCGAGTTTAAGGAATACAATTCAAGATCCCCTGACTTCTTTAAAGACCATACACCTGTACAAGCACCCGAAATTGATCGTCGTGTTTGTGCTAAGTTTCCGCTAGTTCCGGTATTTGATTTTGAAATTAAGAAAATTCGTCACTGTAGTAGAAAAGTAATCAACGGTTCTAGACAGTTTGATGTTACTAAAGAAAACATTGATAAGATGATGAACTATCAATTGTTTGACTACGAAAAGTATTGCGAACGTTGTTTTGATATTATTCCAAAACGTCCAGAAGCACAACGAGAACGCATCATTGAAATCCTAAAGGTAGAGCAAGAATCTGTATGAAAATCTTTTCTATAGCAGTAAACATACATGATCATAACACGTACGATGGTGTATTTCACAATCAAGTAGAACGGCATAGCCGTCGCAAGCATAATCTTAATCGTGAAAACCCGCACGACATTACTTATAGCAGAGAGTTTTTTCATGATCATTTTGTGCCTAACTATAATAAAGATCATGTGTTTGCGTTTACTGTTTCTAATCTAGGACAAGAATTTGTAATTGACTTGCTTCAGGAAACATTACCCGATACTAATTTTTTAGAGTTTACTCCAACTAACTTGTGGGATAGACTACATACAGATAGCTACTATTATATTGATCACCATCAAAGTCATGCTACCTATGCATATCTAAGTTCAGGATATAAAGAAAGCGATATACTTGCTATCGATGGCAGAGGATGGCAATTTAACTGCATCTTTATTGACAAACACGGTACAATTACTAACTTAAACAACAAAATCTCAATAGGCGGACTATGGAATAGACTAGCACAGGATGTCGGTTTTGGATATCTCGATGCTGGTAAGGTTATGGGCTTAGTAGGCTTTGGAAAGCATAATACTGAAATTTATACTATGATTCATCAGTATTTAGAAAATCCCAATCATAGACTTCCAGATGGTGCAAAAGATATTCTAAAACGTGTGCCTAAACAAGATGTAGCGTTTACATTGCAGCAAGTTACGTTTGAACTTGTTAAGAAACATGTATATCCTCTTAAAACATCTGATAATCTTTGTATCGCAGGAGGCGTTGCGTATAACGGTTATATAAATGAAGAATTTACAAAACATTATACAAATATACACGTTCCCCCCGCTGCTGGTGACGAAGGACAGTCGCTTGGTACATATATGCATGCTGATTATATTTTAAATGGTAATGTCCATGTACCTAGTGTATATGCAGGAAAAGAATATACGGTTAGCTCTAGTATCTTTGAAGGGTTACAATATCAACAAAAGCCAATGGATGAAATCTACACCAAAGTTGCTGGTGCAATTGCAAATGGTGCAATTGTTGGTTGGTTCCAGGGTGCTAGCGAAAGCGGTAATAGAGCACTAGGCAATCGTAGCATACTTGCTGATCCACGCAATCCTAATATAAAAGATATTATAAACAGTAAGATTAAACTGCGTGAAGACTTTCGTCCATTTGCTCCTAGTGTACTAGAAGAACATTATCAAGAATATTTTGCTACTAATCAACCATCACCATACATGAGTCGTATTATGCCAGTTACGTCAGCGGCTATTCCAGGTGTGACACACATAGACGGTACGGCACGTATACAGACCGTAACTAGAGAGTTTAATGAACGTTATTATGATTTGATTAACGAGTTTTATAAGATTACAGGTGTTCCTATGTTGCTTAACACTAGCTTCAACTGTCAAGAGCCTATTGTTGAAACTCCCGAAGATGCTGTTGCTACATTTAAAAAATGCGGATTAGACATACTAGTAATTGATGATTATATAGTTAGGAAAGACAATGATTGACATAGATAATAACACCGTTAGTTTAGATTTATTTAAAAATGTTCTAAATTTAATAAAAGATAAACCAGAGAGTTCGCAAGATGTTATTGATTCATTTAGTGATAATCAATTTAAATCAAAAACAAAAGTTTTAGATTACATTGGTAAATTAAATATTGTTACTAAAAAATCAGAAGTGGTAATTTTTGGATCGTGGTATGGAAGTATTCTTATCCCTGGACTCTGTGATAAGGTGAGCCGTATATCTTGTATTGATCTAGACGAACAAGTTTTAAAAATAGCAAAAAACAGGTTGTTTAGTCATTATAATAATGTTGATTATATAGCAAGTGATGTGTTTGACAAAAAAAGACACGGAAGAATTATGAACGCTGATCTTATAATTAATCCTTCTTGCGAACACATGCCTTCTATGAAAACGTTAGATGCATTAAAAACATCTAAAGCATATTTTGCATTTACTTCAAATAATATGTATAATATTGAAGGGCATATAAACTGTGTTAATAGTTTAGAAGAGTTTAAAGACCAAATGCCAGAACATGCAAAAGTATTATTTGAAGACGAGATAAAAGATACTAGGGGTATACGTTATATGCTTGTAGGAAGAATTAGTTCTCTTTAATATATTTCTAAATATAAATCATTTGCAAATTGATCGTGGGCACCCTGTCCAGGGTGCATACCATCTAATGCTAGTGGATGTAGTAATCCTATATTTTCTAACGAAGTAGATAAAAAGTTAACACAACACCAATTTGGTAAATTATAAATTTCTCGATCTTTTAGATTACTCATTTTTGTATGGAAATTTTTAATAGTTAATGAATCTAGATATCGTTTAGCATGATCTGTTCTATTAAAAAAATCTAAAATACTATCTTTTTCTGAATAAAGCAACTTGTAATAAAATTTATTAGGTTTATCTTTAATCCAAGATCCAATATTTAGATAGCTATCATCTCGAAAAAAACAATGCCTGTCAAAATAACTCCAATTTATAAAAACTAAATCATCTTGTTTAAAATTAAAGTCAACAATTGTTTTCCAAATAAGTTTATTACTTGCACCCAGTATGCTTTGATTAATTATTTCAGAACAATTAAGTAATTTTCCAATAGTATTCGGCCAAGCTAGTTTACTTGCTGGTTTTCCTGGCAATCCGGGTAACATGTGACAATCCTCTAGACCGTGGCCATATGTATTGCTGCAACCAAACGCTATTAGCCTAGACATTAAATTGTTCTTTCAACCAATCAAAATCATTAATCTTTTTTAGTGCTTCAATGTTACATTGATTATCAATACCGTATTTTCGACCTGCTCTTGCACCTTGAATAGCATAATCTCCAAACAGTTGATCTCTGCTAGTAGCATTACACCATGCTGCTAATCTTGCATCAGTCTCTTCTACATTCTGCCTGTCAATTATATTACTTGCAAGTTTTGCACATTCTCTAAATGCACTGCGCCATGTGCTAAATTCATCTGTATTAAATGCAGTGATATTTGCAACTTCAGGCATTGCTATAAACTGTTTTGAGATACTGGTTGTCATATCAGGTTTATTAATATCCATATCAATTGTTAGTTTACGGGGGAATAATTTTACTCCCCCGTAACCATATACTAAATCATTAATAGGATTTAGACTGCGCCATACATGTACATGATCTAATTGATGCTCAGGAACTTCGTAATCAAAATTAAAGTCGTCTAATATAATTGCATCTGCGTCTACTATCCAAAACATCTTAGTAAAACATTTTGTTGCTGCTTTGATATGGGCCTGATGTATTCCTTTAACCCCATGTACACGTTTAGCCATAGGAAATCTAGCCTTTAGTGCAGCGTAGTTAGCGTCTGCACTAGGTTCTTGATAACTTATAAATACAATATCATACATAATATATTATAACACCTTTTGTTCAGAGTGTCTACTCCATTTTTCATTAATGCGCATTTTCTAACTCTTCAAATAGTTTTATTCCAAGATACCACAAAAACATATCAAATGGTGCTGTATGTAACGGACTCATATTCCAAAATATAATAGGTATTAATTGTTGAACTTTTTTATAATCCCATCCTTTTAAATACACAAATTCTTTTAATATTTGTTGGTAAGTATCAATCTCATCTATATTTGGAATTTTAATAGTAACTTCTGTTCCGATTATTTCAAAATCAAAATTATGTTTTTTTATACTTGCATAATTAACTATAAATCCTCCGGCCATTTTTGCTAAGTCATAATATATATCTCCGTAGTCAATTACGTCAGCAAAGTCATGCCTCCAGTCAATTAATAAGAAGTCTCCAGAGTTGTTTATAATAATATTGTCAAACTGTAAATCGCCATGAATAAAACTAGGCAACATATTAGTTGAAAGATACTGCCAATTAATATTATCTAAGTATTCTGAATATGGTTTTACCTTTGTACCATTCACGTGTGTTATATTTTGTAATACAGGACACTTATCTAAGAACTTTTTTATTCTATCTAGCGTCTTGTCTTTATAAAATAACATAGCCGAAGACGATAAATTATAATCTGTAGTTTTCCATACATTGCAATCAAGCCAATTTAATAATTCTTTAAATATTACTGGATTGTTAAACGAGTATAAAGTCTGCCCGGGAAAAAAATCATAAGCCATAAACTGCCCTTTAACTAAACAATTTGAAGGGAATACTTTAGGATTTAATTCAGGCTTACGGTTTTTCTTTTTTGAAACAGTGCTATCGTGCCACCACTTTACTACACGATTATTACAAATATAAGTAACTTCGTCTTTTTTACTAAAATCAAACTTTTGACTTTTTGCTACTGCTGTTTGATATAATGTAGGACTGCCAAAATCCAACCAACTGTTTAATGTTTTACACATAGTACCAGGCTGTATTAGTTGTATGAATTCATTATCGTCTAGTTTGGTCAATTTAGTAAAGAAATTGTCCCATTCATTAATATACATTAATCCTGTCCAAGCTGTCCAGTCTTTAGGTGCATCTTTTTTAAATGTAATTTCTTGTATTATATTACTATTTGTTTTAAACATTGTGTACAAATAACTGTCTTTTTGCGGAATATTTTTTACATAATAGCAATCGTGTGTAGGAGTATTAGTAACTACAGGTTCGTTAAAAAAAGTATCACAGGTAACATACCAAAAGGGACTATTAATATAATCTTTGCATTGTAATAAAGAATAACCGGTGCCAGCTTTATTGCTTTCCCAATCAACATCTACAAATGTAATATTTCTATCGCTGTATGCAACAGCACAAAAATTTTTAATTTGATCTGCTAAGTATCCTACTGGCATAACAAAATGTGTGTCTATAGGAAATTGATCTATAATATGTGCAATAACAGGCTTTTCTTTATACGGCAATAATCCTTTATTAAGATGCTTAGTATAATCGCCCATCCGAGTACCTAATCCAGCAGTTGGTAATATAACTGTATGTTTATTCATTGTTCCACTTATTCTGTTTAATTTTTTTTAATGCAATTTTTGCTGCTGCTCTATGTCCTATGGCACTAGTATGCATACTGGGTATATCATCAGGGTACTTAACTGATAATACTCCCCAATCTAACTCCATATGATTATTATTATCAATTAATACAAATTTTTTAAACTCATCTATGGGCTCGGTGCCAATAAGGTGTGGTATGTTTGCATTTTTTAAAGCAATATGACACATTGCTATTGCTCCTAAACTATGCATCTTGTTTATACGAGGATCATGTATATGCTGAGCATAGTCATATAATATCTTTGTTCTACTCTTGGGCTCGTTATAAAATCTTTCATAATATCCGGTAGGAGTTTCATGTTTTGTGTCCACTACATTATCAAAATAATCAATTATACCTAATAAGTTTTCTGTAAAGATGGTTCCGTTATACATATTTTTTGACATTATGTGCTGCTCACCTTTGGCCTGTGGTGAATAACTTCTTGGATGATACGGAGGATATTGATGATAATTTATATCAAAGTTGGTTGGAAATTTATTATTTGTAACGGCATCGTGTGCAAACCATTCTACCCTATCATAACTAGTATTAGTAACTAATATCATTCCAATATCATTAATATGCTCTATTGCATATAATACTTGTAAAAATATACTATAATTTGTACTGGACCCTTTGGCAATGTTTACAAGTTCTAGTCCTAACGCAGCAGCTACTATACTTCCATACGGTTCAGTTTTAAGATCGTGGCATCCTAGCCCTTTTGCAAAACTATCGCCGCATATTACTAGTTTTTTCATTGTAATAGTTCCGTTGCTACTATTTCTGCAAGTAGTTTATGCCCAGCGTCATTAAAATGCGACAAATCATTTGGTAAGCAGGTCTCTACTCTAAATATATCGTTACAAATTATATTGTTGTTCTTGTATAATTCTAATAACTGTAAATCACCGAGCGACCATCCGTAGTATCCTGCTTGTACAAAATATAAATTTTTAATCCCGTATTCTTTCATTAAGCATTGAAACATCATATGATTAACTCTAAACTTTTCTAGTTCAAACTCTATGTTAATAAATCTTGGCCACAGTTTTGCAAATTTGCGTTCAGCGCCATCACATTGCGTATAGGTGTCATGTTTGATTCTAACAATACTGCCGCCGCTGGGAATGTGATCGTCAACAACTTGTCCATTGACCCGGTGCCGAGGAGACCAAAATTCATTTCGTTCTGGAGTAGTGTATTGCACTATTACTGTATCGTCAGCAGTTATTTTATTATCAACAACATGTGATACCAGTAATCGCCACATTCGATAATTAGATCCACAACCTGCTGCTAGATGAAGATACTCGTAGGATAACTGCTCTGCAAGATATTCGCCCCACACTTTATCAACTTGGGTATAATCGCTAACTGAACATCCTGCTACTACTAAACGTGTCATAATAAATTATTTTCCTTTATGTATCTTACTAACTCAGTTGCCCATGCTTCGTGCCCTGAGGGGCTAGGATGCCAACCTACTAAAGGTTTATCTACATTAGCGTCAATAAAACTTTTAAATGTATTATTGAGTTGGTCTTTTTTATAAAATCTTACTGGATCAACTGTGTTCCATAAAGTTTCAAAGTTTAATTGTTTTGTTTTTCTGTTGCCATTATCGGAGTATGAGTATCCGCCTATTTTTCGATCAATGCTCTTTAATTCTTCTATCATATCTAAATCTTCCCATTTATCAGGAGTATTGTTTGGAGTTTGATAAAATGCATTGTAACATAACCATTTGATATTATGAGTATTACAAAAAGTTTGGAATTGTAGTACCGTGGTTACATGGCGTGGTATATATTCTTCTGGATGCCACATATACTGAACATAAAGACTCCAAAATTTTTCCATCCGTTTATCATCAAAGATAGGAACTTGCGGCCATAGTCTAAATTTGCGTGAAGTGTCACCGTTTTTCCACCAAAAGCTATTTCTTTCAGGACTTGTCCATCCTATAATTACAAATATGTCATCAGTTGGTTTATTACAATCTAAATACTCTGTAGAAATATATGACATTGTTCTTTCTATTATAGTTCTGTTATCATCAGCAGGCCATCCTAAATTTACATAATCACAATCTAATTGTTTTGCCATGTGATGCGGATAAATTTTAGGTATCCTGTAATGATCATTTACTTCTAAAAAATCATATACTCCTGGATGTAGATGTTTATCATACTGCATAGCTAGTTTAGGGTCTGCAATTTCAGATCCAAATGCCCAACTGTCTCCATCAAAAATTAATTTCATTTTATTACCACTCTAACCAAAGTTTTCTTATTTTATCATAATCAGCAACTGAATCTAACCCTTTATTTCGCATGGTACTTCGAAGTATTGCATAGTTAATATTATACACAGCAGGATGAATATTATGAGTTACTGCATATTGATATAACAGTGTACCCGGGCCCAAATATATGTTAGTATCTATATCAATTGGCGGAGTTTGTGATTTCTCTAAAATATAGCTATTTTTATTTTTTAAATTGTAATACTTATATAGACCCGACATAACATCCATTGTCTTACTATCGCCAAAAAACATAACATCGTCAAAACACTGCATATTAAATTCACGAGGGAACCTATTTATATTAGTTGTAGTGTAGCAAGAACCATCAAGTATGCCGTGATAGAACGGAAAATGATTAGCAGGATCATATACTGTGTCTGGGCGAGCTTTTATTACAATATCATATACAAAGTTATTTTCTAGTTCATATTGTCGCTTTAACAACATACTATATTCAAAACTATAAAACAGCGGATCCCATGCTCTCGGCCAGCGTCCAGAGTCATACGCAGACATGTGGTATGCCGCTGGCTTATACGCTTTTACTATACGTTTTATATCTTTGTGCCTGGTAGTGGTGCATACGTTATGATTTTCTTTTGAAACTCGCCATGTGTTTATATCCCAAGTATGTATAAAATAATCTACCGATACATCAGGCATGCCTGATGTATAAAAGTAATTTAAAATATTTTTTGTAGCAAATTGCCAATCTCGCAGTTGCCCGCTAAAACAAACTGCAACTCGTTTTTTTCCTAACATAATATTTCATGATCTCCTAATGTGCCATAGCCATAATCTTGTTTTAATTTAACATATTCATCGTCTCGAGCTATTTTAAGATCATTATATATTACATCTATTGATATTTTAAACATTTTTGCATAAAAATATAATAGATGTTCTGGTCCGCAATGATCATCTTCGCGGAAAGATTTAGCCCCTAATGTTGGCAACCATTGATAAAAATTTGACATCTTATCAAATGTTGGACTATCAGCATACCAAAATATATCACCTAGTCGTCTTCCAAACCATTGTGAATTATCTACGCCAGTATGGCAAGAATATACTGTGTTAAATTTTGGATGAAGCATATTATCTATAGAACGATCTGTTAAACTGTTACCTAGATAAAGATCGTTTCGCATACGAACACATACATCGTAATTAAAATTATGTTTTATTTCGTGCATTCTTTTTAAATGTGTCGAGTACATAATTGAATAAAATTGCGGAGACATCCATTCATTATTACATTTACCGTAAATACGACAGGTATCTTTTGCTATCTGGTCAAGTAGTTGCTGTGTTGTGTTCTTGGATTCTGTTGTATTACTAATTTTATAAGCTATTGGATTAAGGTGTTCGAGATAACTACTTATTTCAGCATTAGATAATACAATAGCATTATCGATAGCATTATCGATAGCATTATCAATAGCATCACCGCCATATTTCTTAGTTGCAATACTTTGCTGTAAGGTATTATGGTCCCAAATATGACAAAACACATCAATCTCAGTTACACCGTGCTTTTCTTTTAGATCCTTAAACATATCTTGCCATGTATGTATACATTTTCTCCATGTTCGAAGTTGTCCACTAAAACAAAATGCAATTTTAAAAGTTGGTACAACTTCTAAAGATTGTTGAAGTGGTTGATTCTTATTGTGCAGCAGTTTTTTCAAAGCTTTGACCACTTGTGATAGGCTTGCTCTATTTCTGGGAAAGTCTTTAAAAAGTTTGTTCCGCGGCGTCTGTCATGCTCGTCTACAAATATAATAAAGTCTGATCTATTTTTTCTTAGCGTTTCTTCGTCTAGGTGTTCTTCATTCATAATATCGTACAACCGCTTAAATTTATCGCCCTCCCATGAATAGAATCCCATGTTTGCTTTGTCACGTACATTTCTATCTTCAAGGTTATTGCGGATAAACTCTAATTGGGGCTTTACATACATGTCGCGCCATTCGGGCTCGGCGATAAACATTGCTTGATGATTAGGATATCGCAAATACGGAGTATCAAGTATTATTGGAATTGCTTTGCCAGGACCTCCAAATTCTAATTTAAGATCTAATAAATCTTTTAACATTTTATCAAACGAGAATATGCTTAACACATTGTATGTACTCATACATGTAAATGTACAATTAGGAACTTCTTCTAATACTCTGCGTATGTTAGATAACCATTGATTATAATTTAATCCATGTCGAATATATTCTGCTTGAGCTCCATATGCTTCTGCACTAGTAAATATTTTAAGGTTTTTAACTTTACCTTCACTGCCAATAATTTTCATCTTTTCAATAAACTTATTGAATATTGCATCCGGTACACACATATTACTGTTAACTGAGAATTCAAGATCAGGCTTCGGATTTGCTATTAAATCATCTAGTACACGAAACGTATCTTTAGTAAGTAATGGCTCACCGCCTGTTATTCTAAAATGGTGTAAATCTTTTGAGACGTCGGGCCACCATTTCCAAAATGCTTCTACATATGGATTATGCTCTTTATTAGGAATTGGCATTGCATCAGTTTTTATTAACCAGTTTACATCATTAAATTTACTTGAAGTATTATAAGCACCGTGCTCCTTAATTTCTTCCATCCATTTACTACTTACTTGCGGCGAACAATAACTGCATTTAAAATTACATACACTACTAAAACTAACTTCTAAATAAGTCGGATTAACATTATCATCCCACGGCTTAGATACAATGTCTTTTATATAAGGAGTAGACCAAGATTCTGCAGATTTATATGTTCTGTCGCTTAGTTCATTAGTGCCACTATCTTCTACACGCCAGCAATAATCACATTCTTTAGGACGTTTACCTTCAAGCATTAGTTTACGCTGTTCTTTTTTAAACTTAGTGTTATGCAATGCACTAGGATTGTCTTTTAATTCTTCAAGAGGTATCTTATGTGACGTAGGATGATGGCAACTATGCGTGTGTCCATTGTGCAAGTGCAGAGTAACTTGCTTCCATTTAGCAGTACAAAACGTAGGGCTTATTGGATCTAAGTTTTCTTTTTTCCAGCTTTTGAGATCGGTTTTCATTATACGTCCTTTAATTCTTGAATAAATTGTTGATGCGGAATTCTAGTTGGTAGTTGGTAAACTGCTTTAAAGAACTTGCTTTGTTGTGCGTCTAGCGGATGTCTTGAAATAGGAATATCTAAATCATTTATAAGTTTGTCGCCTAAACTTTCAATTGTTTCCATTAAAGTAGGTTCTGTTATGTCAAGTTGATTCCAGAACGCATTCAGATATTTGAAATCGCGCACTTGCACATAGTCCCAGTCTGTACACATTGTCATGTATAGCCCTTGCCTTGCGCCGTAAATAGCCCACAACGCATTTTTAACATCTGCACCTACCATAGTCCAAATGTATACCCAATGCAAACATCTCCAATGATTATTTTTAAATTCTTCTTTAGAGATTCTGGCGCCACGATCAGTTGCAAGCTTTACACCTTCTCTGAATCCAGCTCGCCATGCTTGTGCAGGCGTTTCATTGTTATATACATCAGAGTAGCAACTATTCATTTGAATATATTGTGCATCCCAGCAAAAGTCTACTTGTGCGTGTGCATTGTTAGGATCTGCTGCTTCGTGTGTGCGCATATTTAATACGTATTTTTTAGGCCAACATTTAAGTCCGCCATTGCCGTACATCAATCCGTTTATTTCGTTTTTGCCGCACCAACTAATTACAGTATTTTGTAAGTCAGTGTGTTCTTCAAAATCTATCACTTGGTTTAAAAAGTCTTCACGAATCCTATTATCACCATCAACAGTAATAAAACGATCTG
>Ga0208646_1000285_pt1 | contig 34347 bp, 44 predicted proteins | sample AntAceMetag02UK8_FD_184762 | JGI IMG/M metagenome (GOLD analysis project Ga0208646, IMG submission 184762) | Saline lake microbial communities from Ace Lake, Antarctica - Antarctic Ace Lake Metagenome 02UK8 (SPAdes) (version 2) | ecosystem: Environmental > Aquatic > Non-marine Saline and... | reverse complement strand
AAAGAAATTAATAATTCAAAACTCCATGTTAGGTTTGAATGCAGAGAAATAAGAATTGAAAAAATATGACACTACCAGACACATTAAATTTACTTTGGTTTCACAGAAGTAAGAACTACAAAAATTTGATAGTTTTTTTAGGATTGGTAATTTTATATTGGCTATGAGTTTTTGTAATACTTGCCACCACCCTTGTCATTGTGGAGAAGAAATAGATTTACATGCTGATGAGTATGGAATTTGCACTTGTGATGGGTGTGAATGTAAAAAAGTTAAAGAAGAAGATAAAACATGGGAAAATGAAATAAAATATGAGTAAAGATAAATTAATAGAACTACATTCAATACTAGCAGAACAGCTATTAAAGAAAGTAAAAGAAGAAGATGTAAAAGCTAGTGACCTTAATGTTGCTAGACAGTTTCTTAAAGATAATGGCATTGACGGATTACCAACAAACGATAATCCTTTAGGACATCTAATAGATGAACTACCATTTGCAGAGAAGAAACTAGTTAAAAATAACTAACAATTTCAAGGGTTTATGCACGAAAAACTAAAAGATTTTAGAAATTTTTTATACCTAGCATGGCGACATTTGAGGCTTCCACCCCCAAGCACTATGCAGTATTCATTGGCAGACTATATTGCTAATGGAGACAAACGGACAATCATAAGTGCGTTCAGAGGTGTAGGGAAAAGTTGGATTACTTCAACTTATGTATTGTGGAGATTACTACTCGACCCACAAATAAATATATTAGTAGTGTCGGCTAGTAAAAATAGAGCAGATGATTTTAGTACGTTTTGTTTAAGACTGCTATCGGAGATGCCAATACTTCTCCATCTAAAGCCTAAAGGTGACCAAAGACAATCTAAGATTAGTTTTGATGTTGCACCTGCTTTAGCATCTCACCAACCTTCAGTTAAGTCTTTAGGTATTACTTCACAGCTTACTGGAAGTAGAGCAGATTTAATTATTGCAGATGATATAGAAACTTCAGGAAATACTCAGACACAATTTATGAGAGACAAACTTGGAGAAGCAATAAAAGAATTTGAAGCTATTGTTAAACCAGAAGGCTCTAGAATTATATTCTTAGGTACACCACAAACAGAACAAAGTATTTACAACAAGTTACAAGAGAGAGGATATAAGATTAGATATTGGACTGCTAGATACCCTAGTGAGAAACAATTAAAATCTTATGGTTCTAACCTTGCACCTGTTATTGCTAACACTTGGCAACATGACCTTATAGGTAAAGCTACTGACCCATTAAGATTTGATGAAAAAGATTTATTAGAAAGAGAAGCTAGTTATGGTCGTATAGGCTTTAACATGCAGTTTCAATTAGACACTACACTAAGTGATTTAGACAGATACCCACTTAAACTTAAAGACTTAGTAGTCCTTAATTTAAACCCTACTACTGCTCCTGAGAAGGTCGTATGGGCTAGTTCTCCTGAATTACAATGGAATGACTTACCTAATGTTGGATTGCAAGGAGATGCTTATTATAGACCTATGCAGACACAAGGGGATTGGATAGATTACACTGGTTGTGTAATGTCTATTGACCCATCAGGTAAAGGTAAAGATGAGACAGCTTATTGTGTTACTAAAATATTAAATGGAAATATTTATGTAGTTGCAACAGGGGGTTATAACTCTGGTTACTCTGAACATGTCTTAAATAAACTTGTAGAAATTGCTAAGAAACATGAAGTACAGAAAATACTAATTGAAGAAAACTTTGGTCAAGGTATGTTTGAAGCATTACTTAAACCTTATTTAACAAAGAACTATCCATGTACTACAGAACTAGTAAGACAAACTAGTAACAAGCATAGAAGAATACTAGACACTCTAGAACCTTTGTTTGCACAGCATAGAATAATTATAGATGCTAGTGTTATTAGAAATGACTATGAGGGGACTAACAGTCTCTATCCACCAGAACAGGCTTTAAGATACCAATTAATGTATCAAATAAGTAGACTACAAAAAGGTGCAAATACTCTATCGCAAGACGATAGAATAGACGCACTACAAATGGCTTGTCATTATTGGATATTACAACTTTCAAAAGACCAAGACATGTCCTTTAAGACAAGAAAAGAAGAATTATTTGATAGAGAATTAGAACTTTTTTTTGGACAAGATAAAAAAGACAATACATGGTTCAAAATATAAGAAAATACACAGTTTAAATAGAAGAAATATCTAGGTGCCACTATTAGATAACACTAAATATTAGACACTAATAGTCTAACTATTAGTTATCATAAGTTAATTCATTGAATATATATAATAATGTTAATGAAGTGTTACTTATAGAGACACTAATAGATAAACTGGTAGTCATTATTATTGATTATAAGAAAAACAATCAACAATATGTAATAATGATAATGTAGAGTTACTTATAGTGTGACTAATAGAGAGGAATATACTAACATGAACAATGATAAAACCTTATATCTTAAAGCCTTATGTCAAACTAAAGGCAATAAGAAGGTAACTAAAGATATGGCAGATGCTATAAAGTATCTAAATAAGAAGAATGACCTAAATATTAGCTATAAAGCTGATAAGAAACCTTTAAATCCTAAAGAAGACCAGTTGCAGGGCAAAAAGTTTATCTTGGAGTTCACAGAAGACTTTCTTGGACATGCAGTTGATTACTCACTTGATGATAAAATAGAGGGTATTTTAGGTTCGCAGAATAATTTCTAAACAAAATGTGACTGCATCACGTATAGGCTCAGATTTTAAATTTCCCCCTATGGGTGTATTATAAATATAATGAAGGGGGGTGTGGTATGATAGGTATATTGTAACCAGTGTTGCACTGGATAGAACTATTATTTATATTCTATAACAAATGGAACTGGTTATTGTAACCACTGCATAGCTATTTACTTAGATTTATAGTTGAGAATGATTCTTATTTGCAAATTAATCAATTTTTTTATTTGCCTTCATGTCTCTCATTATCTGTTCTAAAATTTTTAAGCCTAACCAGTAGCCTAACCAGTAGCCTAACCAGTAGCTAACCAGTAGCCAAACTAAATAAAACTAAAGGCTTGACACTGTTGCAATGGTGTCTTATACTTGTGCATATATAAAAATAACTAACTAGAGGTAGATAGATATGAGTGCATACCAAGTAACAGACAAATGTTTATATGAAGTAATGAACTTAATTAATAAAGTTTATGGCTCAGGTGAGCATTATAAAGACAATCAAAAAATAAAAGAAACTTGCAAAAATAAGCCTGAAGTCTTTTTTAAATGGTTAAGTGACTTGAATAACTGGTCATTGGTTGAGCGTTACCCTGACTTAAAAGATAATCCTGAAGGTATGATTATACCATTAAAGTATAATGAGCAGGAATATCTTAAAGTTAAGACTGATAATGATTTTATGCAGTGGTTTAAATCAGGTCAATCTTTTAGTTACCAAAGTTGCGAGGGTAAAGCAGGTAACTCTCAATTATATAGAAGCATAGATTTTATGGTTAATGAGATGGCAGGTGTAATTGTCTCAAATTTAAAGACTTATGAAACTGCGAGGTGGTCATAATGAATAAGTATAATATCAAAGTAAATAAAGATTTCTTAGAAGCAAGAAGTCTTAATAATATTGTTATAAGACCAGTTAATACTATTTATGATAATTGCAGTGGCAAGTATAATACTCATATTTTAGATATTAAATTTATAAACAAACTAACAAAGTATTTGAATAAGAATGGTTATAAATATAACTGGCAAGAAGTAACACCAAACTAATTAATAAAATTAAGCCTTCTATTAGTTAAACTTTTAGAAGGCTTTTTTTGTATCTATAGAATAATGATAGTTAAATTATGATAGTAGTGCGACAATATGTCATATATATTCTATGCTCTAATATAATACAGTAGTGCATATATTAACTAACTAGAGGTAGATAGAATATGACTTTAAAAGCAAACGACATAGTAAAAAAAGTCACTGAGCATTTAATTAAACAGATGGAAAGTGATGACAATTCAAAATGGTTAAAGGGTTGGACTAATAAAAGTTTTCAGAACTTAGATGGACATAAATATTCAGGAATGAATTTATTTTGGTTATCAATGATTGATGGTGGTTTTTTAGATGATAAGCCTAGAGACCGTAAAATATATGGAACTTTTTTACAGTGGAAAAATAAAGGTCTACAAATAAAGAAGGGTTCTAAAGCTATACCAATGTTAAAACCAATTATTGGTTCTAAAGATGTTGAAGTAGAGACACCTACAGGTGTTGAAACTTCTAAAAAGCATTATAAATATTTTACAACTTTTAATGCTTTTAATATTGAAGATGTAGATGGGGATATATCTAGATGGGATAATGTTGACAATGTTAATAATAAAAGTGAAGTAGAAGTTAGTGCTACTGCTGAAACTTTTATTGCTAATACTGGTGCAAATATAAAACACTTAGACGGTGGCAATGCTTACTACGTACCGTCTAAAGATTTTATTTCAATGCCTAGTAAAAGTAACTTTATAAAGACAGCTAATGCCAGTGCAACTGATGGATATTATGGTACTTTATTCCATGAACTTACACACTGGACAGGTGCATCAAGTAGATGCAATAGAAAACTTGACGGTTGGAAGGGTTCAACGTCTTATGCATTTGAAGAATTAGTTGCTGAGATGGGTAGTGCTTTTTTATGCAATCAACTAGGCATAAGTGCAAGTCCTAGAACTGACCATGCTAAATATTTAAAATCATGGGTTAAATGTTTAAAAGATAAACCAAACGCACTAATGAACGCCAGTGGACTAGCTAACAAGTCTTTAATCTTTTTAAATGAGTTACAAACTAACGAACTAAAGAAGGTGGCATAATGAATATATCTAAAAAAGAAAAAGAACTAAAAGATTGTATTACAATTTTAATTAGAGACTACAACGGAACGTGGGCTAATTTACAAAAAGAAAAAAGATACAAAGATTTAATTAAAAACTTTAATAATTAAATAAATAAAAACTTAAAAACCCTGAGTTGTATTTCTTAGGGTTTTTTTGTATTTGTATGATAAAATAATGATAGTACATTCCCACTTATGTTTATAGTGATAGTACATTCCCACTTAATAAAACCAGTAGTCCAACTAATAAAAACTAATTACATTCCTACTTTTATTTTTTGTCTAACATTTCTCGTAATTGAGTACCTATAGATTGAACATCTTTTATATACTGTTCATTAACTAGATGGTCATGCTCGTTGTTTTCATCAGGTTTAATATTTTCAGCTGATGAAAATGAAGTAAGTGAAATCCATTTAGCCCATTTAACATTATTTTTAATAGGGACAGTCATTATCACTTTTCGTGTTAAGGGTTCAACTAATTGATAACCTTTTTGGTCGGACATAGCTAAACAATAAATAGGGTTATTGTCTTCTGGGTAAGCCATAATTATTCTATTAATACACTGCTTATTTAATATATCACTATTAAGATTAGATGTAGAAAACAGGTGAACAGAATTTGTATAAGCTGTAGCTGATACGTTTAAATAGCCAAACAAAGGTGAGAATTGTTTAGCTGTATTTGATAATACTTTAAATGAAGTAGGTTGAGATACATTTAACAATCTAACTTTATGGTCTTCTATTATTTGACCTAAGATAGGACAATCAGATAATAAACTACTCTCTACTTTATCTTTAAATGCTGTAGGAAAAGCATTTCTAATCTTTAAATATTTATCGAGATTAGTATTACCACCAGTAGATAATCTATATAAAATATTCTTATCAATACCTGATTTTTCTACAATCTTATCCCTACCTTCTTTAGCTATAAGAAGATTAATATATTTAGATATAGTTTCTAAGGTATATTTTACGTCAGTCATTTTTGGGTTGAACTCTACTATGTTATTAACTTTTATCATATCTACCATCTTTTTTTATAAATGAAAGATAATCATATACTAAACTCATAATCAAGAATTAATTTCACAAATGATTTATTATTAGTTGACAACTCATATATGAGTATATATAAACAAATCAATCATATATGATATTAAAACTCAGATATGTTTAACATTAACTGTAAGGAGTGATATGTTTAATAGAAAACTAAAAGACCAAGTAACTGTACTGCAAGTACAAGTAGCTGACCTAAATACACAGGTGAGTAGACTAACAACAGCAATACAAAATATACACAAAAGAAAACAGGCTCAGACTAAAGTAAATGATAGTATGAAGCTGACACCTAGTGCTGAAGAACTAGCAACAAAAGGTGAGTTACGTATGTTGAGAAAGGTAAGTTTATAATGCAATTATTTCTCTTTGAACAACACGAAATATTAAGTGATAAATTACAGAGAGTAGTAGCTAAAATCAGAAATGATTTAAAGCCTAATACTGAAGTAATTTATCTTTCTTTATATAAACAGAGACAGCTTCTTAGCTGTTCTAATGTAAGGAAAACAACAAATGGCAACAGTAAATATAGTTAAAGGTGAGATACCAATACTTGAAACTGCAACGTCACCTAAAATGTTTAATTATTTAGGCAATGCTTTAGTGAAAGCTGAGAGAACTTTTACTAAACATAAAACTGATGTTGAAGAATATAGTATTGTTGTTGTAACTGAGACCATAGAAGATTTAATTTGCTAAGGTTATACAAGTTTAACCCCAGTCAATTTTTTCTGTAATGTTCTATCGTTGTTCTATTGCTATACCAAATATAGATAGCATATAAGGACACAGGCACAATATCTAGGTAGAGATGTTTAGCACAATACATTGATTATCTATTTTTTTGAAAAGTGTCGTACATTAGTAATTAACACTTGTGCAAGTAAGGAAATAAAAGTAAGATGAATACAATTATAAACAAAACAATAATGGTAGTAGCAATGGTAGTTTGTAGGGTAATACATAAGGTTAGATGTCAGTCTTTTTTAAGACGTATTGACGACTTCAGTTATGAAGTTAAACCTTTAAAGGTAACAAAGAACTTACCCTTTTTTAAGAAACAAATCATTGTCAGTAATGACTGGGAGAAATCTACAGCATTAAAGATAGGTGGCATTTGTATCAAATATAGTTTTGATAAACTTGTTAAATATCGAGATGTTAGAGACACTGAGATTACTGAACCTGAGTTTAATGAAAATGTTGCAATAGCTTTAGCTAGAGTAACTTCAGAAACTCATACTTCTACGAACATTATAAAACTAGAAAGTAAAAGGGGAAACAATGAGAGAGCAATACAAAAAAGCAGTCTTTAGTTTAAGTTTTACACAACACTTCTTGAATTACATTAAGAAGGTAGAGCAGAAACAAGGTAAGACTTTACATACCAATGGAGTACCACTTCACTATGTTGCAGTGTTACAGATAATATTAATCTTAAAAGATAATGAGATGTCAACTGAAAGTATCTCATATCATTTTAATAATATTTTAGGCAGAGGTATTAATCAATCTTCATTAAGTAGAACACTTACATACTTACATGAAACATTAGCTTTAATTAACTATGCAGATAATCCATTCGCAGAAGATAAGCGATATACATATGTTGAATTAACTGGTGAAGGCAAGAAACTACAGAAGTTCTTTTTAGGTTCAACGCAAGAACCTATACCTGCTATCTTTGGTAGTTCTAAATTAATGACAGCAATATAAGGAGTAACATGAACAGTAGAGAAGCTATATTAAAACTACATGCAGGTATCAGACTTAAACGAGATAATTTACTTGTAGTTCAAACAAGAAAAAGAATGATAGTTGATGGTCAAGAAGTTAAGGACAGTGCTTATGATACTGTTAGTATATTAGATAACAGTGATACTTCTTTTAAGAAATCACTACAAGAAGCTATAGAGATAAAAGCCAAACATCTTGAACAATTAACTTCAGCAAATTATCATTCAAGAAAGAATGGTAAGAAGGTTATAACTCATGGAACACTAAAAGATTGTTTGGAGATGACTTACACTAAGCAGTGGGAAGGCAAGGGGAATGAGACAAATATTAAAATTTATATTAGAGATATTTTAAATTATTTCTCACCAGATATTAAACTTGAAGACATGCAAACTGATGGTTACTACAATGGTTTCATTAAGTACATGGAGAAGACAATCATTGAACGACCTAATAATAATTTAGCTACCTTTAATACCAGAACAACTAATCATAGACTTTCAGTATTAAGAGAAACTTTTAGAGAAGCTATATCAAAAAGAATGTTAGAGCAGTCTAAATTACTTAATGCAGATTTAAGAATTAGAGATATGGGTTGGAGTAACCTGCGTGTTATTAAAAGTAAAAGTAAGAAACCAATTAGTAGAGAAGATGAAATTAAAGTTATTGATTTAGCTTATGCTAATAATGATGAAGAACATGCAGATGCAATGCAGTATTTAATTAATGGTTTAGGTCAAAGATTACAGTTTGAATTTTATGATGCTAAATTTACTATAGATTGTATTGATTATAAGAATAAGACTATTAATTTTTTTCGTCATAAGACACAGCAATGGTCAGGTGATTTACCTCTAAATGATATTGCTTATCGTATCTGTGTTAAATATCGAGAGACTGCGATAGCACATAAGTCTAGAAAGTTATTTCCGAATGTAACTGTAAGAAGTATGAGAACTTTTTTTGAAAAGTATGGGAAGATATTAGAGATAAAAGACTTCACACCATACTCAACAAAACATACTTTCATTACAAGATTATGTGAAACAAAAACACCAGTTAAAGTTATCTCAAAACTTGCAGGAATAAGCATTGAGACTGTACTAAAATACTATGCACAAGAAACACCTGAAGCATTAAGAGAAGCTGTTAATAGTATTAATGATAGTAACGTAATTTCTTTAATAGGTCATAACTCAAAAGGGTTGATTAAATAAATGAAGACTGCTAATTACATTCCCACTAATGGGCGAATGGTGGAATTGGTAGACACGCCAGTCTTAGGAACTGGTCTCGCAAGAGGTGAAGGTTCGAGTCCTTTTTCGCCTACCATAAGCAACAAATGGGTTATTTTTGTTGCACAAGGTGTTGCATTATGAGTGATGTGTTGCACTGTATGAATTATAAAGTAAGTAGTATCAAGGCTATGGTGAAAACACTGGTCTTAGGAACTACTCACAAAAAAATTACATGCACTGCTGTATTATTATTCTTTAACATCAACACCTTTTTTTATAAACTGCATATATGCACTACTGCACTGTTCGTGAAACAAATGCAACAGAACTTGTGCAACAGTCACATGTGCATACAAAATGTAAGGAAATGTTCTCATTATGTCTGATACACAAGCAAACTTACTACAAGAACAATTAGCTGAGTTAGTTAAGGTTGGAGTAGGTGGTAAATTTAAAGATAAAGAAGATTACATTAAAAAAATACAAGAAGAAATAGAGTTCGAGGAGAAGATGATAAGAGGTGGTATTGACAGGTATCAGCACCTAGTCACTGAAGCTAGGATTAAGAAACAAGAGAGTACGACCATGTATGGTCTATTTCAACAACAAAAATATATAGATAAACTTTCTAGTTTAATTTATTTGAAGGTGGAAAAAATAGAGACTGGTCAAGTAGGAACACATCACATAGCAGTTAAAAAGATAGTTCAATGTTTATCTCAAAATGCTTTTAATCAAGACACTAAAAAGATGTCTAACAACCAGAGTATATTTGATACTTGTTCATTGATAATATTAAAGAATGTTATTGATGGTATCTCTAGTGAATGTACCTTAAATAAATTATCTATTGTATTAGGTAATGCTCTCATGCTTGAAGCTAGAATACTTCTATTTAAAGAGCAGAAGAAGACTGAATATAATCAGGTAGCCAAGCGATTAGAAGGTAGAAACATACCCCAGAAGACCAATAGATGGCAGTATAAGAAGAATGTTTGGGTCTATTGTATGAACAAGCATGAACTTCAATTTGATGATTGGTCTAAAGAGCATAGGCTTCATTTAGGTGTTCAGATGATACATCTCTGTGAGTTATTAGGCTTAGTTAAAGTAGGTAATATGAAACTTAATAAGACTAAGACTATTACTTATGTTCAACCTACACCTAAAATTATTAAGGAAATAAAAAACTTCAACATTAAGAATGAAGCATTGTTTCCAAAATTTTTACCAATGTTAATGCCACCTCGCAAATGGTCGTCACCATTTTTGGGGGGTTACTATGGAAAAAAACATAATTTTGAAAATAAACCAAAGGAAATAGCAGATGCACTACAATTTAGTAAAAGCAAGTAATAGAAGATATTTAGAAGAATTAAATAATAAGGTACATGAGATGCCTGTTGTTTATGACAGTGTAAATATAATACAAGAAACTGAATGGGTTATTAATAAGCCTATATATAACGTAATCAAGACATGTATGGAGAATGATTTTAACTTAGGTCAGCTTCCAGTAAATCCTAGAGCAATGGAGTTACCACCTAAACCATTTGACATTAAAACTAATAAAGATGCTTTGATAAAATGGAAACGTGAAGCACAACATGTTCATAAATCTATGGGTCAAGCTATGTCTAAATTTATTCAAGTTAGACTAATCATGGAAGAAGCAAGTTTGTTATTAGATAAGGGGGGTTTCTTTTATCCTTATCAGTTGGACTTCAGAGGTCGTGTATATCCTAAGCCAAGTTTATTATCCCCACAGTCAGCAGATTATTCAAGAGCATTACTTACATTTAAGTTTGGTAAGCGAATGGGTAATAATGATAGCTATAGTGTTTTTGCAATAGCAGGTGCTAACTTATATGGAGAAGTAGATAAGGAAGAATTATCTATTAGAGAACAATGGGTCAAAGATAATACTGATAAGATAATTGCATCAGCAGATAAACCTTTAGAAGACACATGGTGGGCTAGTGCAGATAAACCTTATTGTTTTCTTGCATGGGCTTTAGAATTTAGAGATTTTGTTAAGAGTGATTATTCACCTGACTTTATAACTACACTACCTATTCAAGCTGATTGCTCTAATAGTGGACTACAGCACTACTCAGCAATGATGAGAGATGAAATAGGGGGCAAGGCTACTAATCTCATACCATCTAATAAACCTAGTGATGTTTATAATTTAGTTGCACAAAAACTTATTATGAAACTTAGGGATATGAAATCTGAACCCTTAGCTAAGAAGTGGATAGACTATGGAATAGACAGAAAGATATGTAAGAAACCAGTGATGTGTTTGCCTTACTCATTAACTAAATTCTCATGTAGAAAATATATTGAAGAACACATGAGGAAACAATTTAATGAACGAGGAGTGTCTTTAGAAACCTTTAGAATATCAGACAGAGAAGATGGTATATTCCATGCAACTAACTGGCTCACACCTATTCTATGGGAGAGTATCAATGAGATTATTGTAGGTGCAAAGAATATTATGCAATACTTAAAAGATATAGCAAAACTTGTTGCATCTGAAAACTTACCTGTATGTTGGACTTCCCCTAATAATTTTCCTATTCAGATGTTATGTTATGAAAAGGAAAGTAAAAGAGTTAAGACACAAATGGGTGATAGTATAGTCAAACTTTCCATAGCACATGATACTAATAAAATTTCTAGACGAGCCACCAGTCTCGGTATCTGCCCAAATTATATTCATCAACTAGATGGTGCAGTTTTACAGCTATGTGTAGTTAAAGCTAAAGAGTTAGGAGTAGATAACTTCAGTATGATACATGACAGCTTCGGTTGTGTAGCTAGTGACAGTCATTTAATGGGAAAAGCACTAAGAGAAGCATTTTGTGAGATATATGAGAAAGATGTGCTGAAGAATTTTGCTGATGAAATGTATGCAATGCTTTCTGAGAAGAACCAGAAGAAATTCCCAAAAATGCCTACAAAGGGAAAATTGGATTTAGACCTTGTTAAACAGTCTGTATTTTTCTGTATTTAACCACATGCACAGGTGCAAGGACTAAGTGCCACTATTAGATAGACTAACCAAAAAAGGAGTAAATCTATGAAGAAACTAACGACACACGTAAGTGTTGTAGGTACGGCAATTTATCCACACCTTAATAAACCTGACGTTAAATTTAGTGATGCAGGGGAATATAAGGTTACTTTGGAAATCGTTAAATCAGATGCTACTGACATGATTAAATTATTTGATGATGCACAAGCAGACAGTCTAAAAATAGCGATTGCAGAAAACAAAGATAAAGACAAACAGATAAAAGAAAGTCCACACCCACGATACACTATTGAAGGAGATAAAGTCTTCTTCATGTTTAAACTAAAAGCATCAGGAGTTAATAAACAAACTAAGGAAACTTTTACACAAAGACCTCAGTTACTTGATGCACAGAAAAACCCACACCCTATTGAAAAATCAATTTGGGGTGGTTCTAAACTTAAAATTGCTTATGAACTAGTCCCATACTTAGCACCTTTTGGTGCAGGTATTACAGCTAGAATAAAAGCAGTTCAAATCTTAGAACTTGTGGAAGGTAAATCAGATATACCTTTTGAAAAAGAAGATGGCTATAAAGCCGAAGTCAACTCAGATGTTCATACAGAAGTTCAAACGAGTTCAGATTTCTAAATCTGTTTTCCTGAAATCAGGATTAGAGGAAGTTGTCTACAACTGCTTAAACAAAAACAAATGTACGTTTGTTTATGAAGGCATAAAAATTAACTTCACTAGTCCTGAACAGAAAAGAACTTATACACCTGACTTTCCTGTTTCTCATTCAAATATAATTATTGAAACTAAAGGTCAGTTTAATTCAGCAGATAGAAAAAAGATGAGACTGATTAAAGAACAAAATCCTAAATACGATATTAGATTTATATTTTCTAATTCAAAAACTAAAATTGGTAAAAAATCTAAAACAACTTATGGCAGATGGTGTGAGATGTTTGGCTTTAAATATCATTGCGTTCAATCAACTAAAAAAGAAGTACCTGAAAATTGGTTACAAGAAATAAAGGAAAAACAAAATGGCACGACTAGAAACTAAATACATTGTAATACATTGTTCTCAGACAAGACCAAGTCAGAACACAGATGCTAAAGAAATTGATAGATGGCATAGGGCTAGAGGTTGGTTAAAAATTGGTTATGCAAAAGTTATTAAAAGAGATGGCACTGTTGAACAAGGCAGAGGTGATGATGAATTACAAGCACATGTTAAAGAATATAATCATGTATCAACATCAGTATGTGTAGTGGGTGGTGCTGATGAAGATAACTGGAGAGAACCAGAAGATAATTTTACAGCAGAACAATGGGGAAGTTTAAAGACAGTTCTAGAAGAACTAGTAATTAAATACCCTGAAGCAAGAATTGTAGGACACTACGACTTAGATGAAAGAAAAACATGTCCTAACTTTAATGTCAGAGAATATTTATTAAACGAAGATATTAAAGGTTACAAATTCGCAGACAGCACAGTCACTCATGGCGACATAGAGGAAATGAAAGATGCAGGAGAACTCTAGCACTTTCATCAGACATGCACCTTGCGAAAACTGTGGTAGTCAAAATAATCTAGCTATCTACCTATCTCCTGACGGAAGTCAGGGGCATAACTACTGTTTTGGTTGCCACAGCTACGAAAAAACCAATGGCGAACTTCCTAAAGTTGCCTCTAAAAAAGAAATTACAAATATGATAGAAGGAATAACAGAAGCATTACCAAGTCGTAAGATTAATAGTGAGACTTGTAAAAAGTTTAATTATGAAACTGGAATTTATAAAAATGAGCCAGTACACATAGCTAATTACTATGACAAAAATTATAACAAGGTTGCACAGAAATTAAGGTTTGCTGACAAAAGATTTATATGGTTAGGAGATGTAGATAAAATTACTCTATTTGGTCAACAAGTATGGCGAAATGGTGGAGAAAAATCTAAGATAATTTTAACTGAAGGTGAACTTGATTGCCTTTCCGTTAGTGCAGTACAAGGAAATAAATACCCAGTTTGTTCTATACCTTCAGGTTCAGCTAGTGCTAAGAAATTTATTAAAAGAGAATTAGAATACTTATCAAAATTTAGTGAGATTATTTTAATGTTCGATAATGATGAAGCAGGAATAACAGCTTCAATCGAAGTTGCAAATTTATTACCAATCGGTAAAGTTAAAATAGCTAGACTACCTGCTAAAGACCCAAGTGAATTATTACAAAAAGGTCAAGGCTCTAAAATTATTGATGCAATGTGGGAAGCTAAGTCTTACACACCACAGGGTATTATTGAAGGTGTTGATGCAGAAAAATTACTATTAGATAATGCTAATGCTGAAAGTATTCCTTACCATTGGAAGGGTTTAAATAAAAAGTTAAGAGGAATTAGACGTGGAGAAATAAACTTATTATGTGCAGGTTCAGGAACAGGTAAATCATTAGTCTGTAAAGAATTAACATACTATTTAGTTTCTAACAAACATAAGGTCGGCTACTTTGGTTTAGAAGAAAATGTTAGTGAAAGTATCAAAGGAATAATTTCTGTTGCGTTAAGCAATCCAATACATGACCCAGATAAAAGAGCAAAAATATCTGATGAAAAAATTCTTACTGAGTATCACAAAATAAAAAATCATGTTTGTTTCTACGACCATAAAGGTGCATCAAGTCTTGATGATATAATGAATAGAATGAGATACATGGTTAATGGTTCAAATTGTAAAATCATTATCTTAGATAATATCTCAATACTTATTTCAGGATTAGATACATCTAATGAAAGAAGATTAATTGATTCAACAATGACGCAATTAAGAAATCTTTGTTTAGAACTTAATTGTGCAATGTTTATTGTGGCACATTTAAAACGACCAGATACAAATTTTGGACATGAAGAAGGAAGTCAAACTTCTTTATCTCATCTTAGAGGAAGTCATGGTCTTGCTATGCTTAGTAATGCAGTGATTGGTTTTGAAAGAGACCAACAACATGCAACTGATAGTAACATTATGAATGTTAGAGTTTTAAAAAATAGATTTAGTGGAAGTACAGGAATAGCTACATCATTAGTTTATAATGAACACACAGGTCGTTTATTAGAAAGTGTCTTTGATGAATGAGGCAATGCTAACTAAATTTATTTTAAATTATCTAATACAGAAACCTGACTATTTAAAATTATCAGGGAAGCAACAACGAATAGCATTTGAAACTTTTAAAACAATAATGACTGCTATTTATCAATCAATAAAATATGAAAATGTATTTCCTGTAATTGTTTGTGGAGACACACAAGCTAGGAAAACAATTAACCAAGCACTTAACTCAGTGCAACCCTTATTGCCAAGTATAGAAAAAATTACAGTTCATCTTGTTCAATAAAGAAAGTAAAACATGAAACTCATACTAGACCTAGAGACCAATGGTTTTCTAGATAAAAAAGATTTAGTAATTCACTGTATAGTTTGCAAGGATATAGAGACCAATGAGGTCTATTCATATAATCCTAATACTATTAATGATGCACTAGAGTTGTTAAACAAAGCTGAAGTTATTATAGGACATAATATTACTGGTTTTGATTTAAGAGTATTAAAGCAAGTATTAAACTACGACTTTAAAGGTAAAGCATTTGATACATTACTTTGTTCAAGACTTATATGGACTAATAGACTTGAATTAGATTACAAATTTAAACAAATGCCACCTAAACTTTTTGGTAGGCACTCACTTGAAAGTTGGGGTTATAGATTAGGTTTAAGAAAAGGTGATTATCAAGAACACTCTACATTTGATGAATATAATCAAGACATGTTGGAGTATTGCCAACGAGATGTAGAAGTTACCCATCTACTATTTACTGAAATTATAAGAACTAATTATTCTGAAGAAGCAATTACTTTAGAACATAAGTTTGCTTATTGGATTCAAAAACAAGAAGAACAAGGTATTGATTTTGATGAGAGGTCTGCTGAGACCCTACATTCAACCCTTACTAAGAAAAGATTAGAGATTAGTGACAAACTATCTTTAGTCTTTTCTGAATGGAAAAAGTCTACAGGTTTTAAAACTTATAAAAGAGATAATATTAAGAGAGGTATTAAAGCAGGAACACCAATCGAACAATTCAAAACTGAAATATTTAATCCAAACAGTAGAGACCATATAGCAGACAGGTTGCAAAAAATATTAGGGTGGTCACCTACAACATACACAGCAACAGGAAAACCAGAAGTGAACGAGAAGATATTAAAAGCACTTCCATATCCTGAAGCTACCCTTCTAGCAGAATATCTTATGATAACTAAAAGATTAGGACAGTTAGCTGATGGGGAACAAGCATATTTAAAATTAATCAAAAAAGGAAAAATCTATGGAAAAATCATTACTAATGGTGCATTGTCTGGCAGGTGTACGCATCATCACCCAAATCTCGCACAGTGTGTCAACAGTGGTTCTCCATATGGTAAAGAATTTCGTGCCTTATTTAATTCTCCTTCCAGTATGGTTATGCTCGGTCTTGATTTTTCTGGTTTGGAGTTGCGTGTGTTGGCTCATTATTTGCATATCTATGACAACGGAGATTTTTCACAGAAACTATTGGAAGATGATATTCATACCATCAATCAAAAAGCCACAGGATTACCCACTCGTGATAAAGCTAAAACTTTTATTTATGCTTTCATTTACGGTGCAGGAAATGAGAAACTCAGCGAAATCCTTAAAGTCGATATTGACGAAGCCAAAAGAATAAGACAAAGATTTGAAGCATCATTACCTTCATTAAAAACTTTAACTAACACTGCTAAACATAAGTTCAGACTTGTGAATTACGTTAAAGGTTTAGATGGCAGATTACTAATTCCTAGAGCAGAACACTCAGTTTTAAATACATTAATTCAAAGTGCAGGTGCGTTACTTGTTAAACAAGGAACAATTATTTTAAATGAAGATTTACATAAGAATGGTTTCGAATGGGGTAATGACTATGCAATGGTCTTACATGTCCATGATGAAATGCAGTTCATTGTTAAACCAGACAGAGTAGAAAAATTCAAAGAAGTAGCACAAGCTATGTTTAAGAAAACACAAGACCATTTCAATTTCAAATGTCAGTTAGATGGTGAAATGAAAGTCGGAAGAAACTGGAGTGAAACACACTAATCGTTTTGACCTTGACCTAAAGTTTGGTCAGAGTAAAGAGAACGAACTTCAAGTTGCCATAGAAGGTCAGATTGAATGTAAGGCAGATAGACTAACAGCACGTACAGGTAATATATTCTTAGAGATTGAGAGTAGAGGAAAGCCATCAGGTATAATGGTTACTACATCACACTACTATGCAATATGCCTTGTTGTTGAAGGTAGAAAAAAAGACATCTGGATTTTAATACCTACCAGAATACTCAAAAAACTAATGAAGAAATTTCCCATCAAAGCAGGTGGAGACAGTTGGACTTCTAAAGGTCACATCATTCCTAAGTGCGAACTACTCAACTTACAATTATAACTATGAAAAATTTATTAAAAAATAAACTTAAATTACCAGAGATTGATGAATACGATTTTCCATATAAATTTTATATGTGTTGGTGGTCAGACATAGTTTCAGACAGTCAATGGTCTCAAATTTCTCAACTTAAAAAATCTAAGACAGCAGTGTGCATAACAATGGGTTGGTTGTTATCATCAAACAAAAACACTTACGTTTTCATTGGCGACATTAATTTCAATGATGATGGCACAATCCATGAGGGTGGTAACTCAACAGTAATACCAAAATCAAACATACTAAAACTAAAGGAGATTAAATTATGACGGAGTTGACAAATGCACACTTTGAATTACACAGTTCAAATAAAGCTAGAAGACACCAAGAAAAAAAGAAAGAACATACAATACATACTTTCCTTGATGATACACAAACAACTATGTTAGTTGATGCTGACTTACTAGCCTACAAGATTACTTCTAAATTAGAAGAACCTATTGACTGGGGAAATGACCAATGGACACTACACTGTGACTTTGGAATAGCTAAACAATTATATGCACAAGCCTTAGATTTCTACATGAAACTAACAAATTCTGGTTCATATATAAATGTATGGAGTGATAGTATTAACTTCAGAAAATTACTAGATAGTGATTATAAATCTAATAGAAAGAAAATTAGGAAACCTGTTTGTTATAAAGCATTAAGAGAATGGGTTACTAAAACTTATAGAAGTGAAGTTTATAAAAATCTAGAAGCTGATGATACAATAGGAATATTAGCTACAGGTGAATACAAAAATAAAGCAATAATTATATCTGGCGATAAAGATATGAGAACGATACCTGCCTTTCATTGTTCTATGATTGATAATCAAATTGAAAAAGTTGATGAACAATTAGCAGATTATAATTTTTGTACACAAGTTTTAACAGGAGACCAAACTGACGGCTATAAAGGTTGTGTTGGTGTTGGGTATGTTAAAGCCAGTAGACTACTAGATACTAAGAAAACTATAGATGAGAACTGGAAAACTGTAATTGAAGAATATCAACGTAATAAATATACAGTTGATGATGCTTACCACCAAAGCAGACTTGCAAGAATACTAAGAAATGGTGAATACAATTTAAAAACAAATAAACCTAAATTATGGAGTTATGAATATGCTAAGTACAGAGATAATGGACAAAGTAAAAAAGCTAGTTAGTTCAGATAGAGATAAACAAAATGGAGATAGTGTAAGTAATCACGAGAACATAGCTAGACTATGGAGTAGTTATTTACAAAACAAAACTAAGTTAGGCATTATCATTTTACCTGAAGATGTGGCAACTCTAATGGTCTTACTAAAGATTGCTAGAAGTCAGGGGGGTACATTCAATATTGATGATTTTGTTGATATGACTGGTTATTCTGCCATAGCAGGAGAGATAACAAGCAAGAGACATGAATTAGGTGACACTTTAGGAGTATCTAATGATAAAAAAACCAATAATCAGTAACGACATCATTGAATACTTAGACGAACTATTCCCTGATAAGTGTCCAAACGTAGATGAGACAGAGAAACAAATCATGTTTAAGGCAGGACAGAGAAGTGTCGTCAATCATTTAATCAAAGAAAAACAAGTTCAAGAGGAGAGTTAATTATGTGTATGCCAAAAGCACCTAGTCCACCACCTGCTCCTGTGGTCTTACCACCTGCTACACCTTCAGTGTCTAATGCTACTACAAAGCAAAAAGCACCAACTGAAGCAAGTACAGATGCGTCAAGAGATACTACAGTTGCATCAAACTACAGCAGAAAAAGAGTAGGAAGGGGTTCATTAAGAATACCTTTATCTGGTGGTAGTGGTCTAAATTTCCCTACTAGTTAATGGAAAGATACTCACTAAGCGAAAATACTAACAGCTATAAAGAAAACTCAGTTGAAGGTCAGTACCAAAAGCTAGAGATTGAAAGAGAAACATATTTAGAAAGAGCAAGAGAAAGTGCTGAATTAACTATTCCCCATTTATATCCACCAAAAGGAAATACTGGAAACACTGAATATAGTACACCTTACCAATCCGTAGGAAGTAGAGGTGTTATGAATTTAGCATCAAAACTGATGTTAGCTTTATTCCCACCACAAGCACCATTCTTTAGAATTGATGTAGATGAATTAGTCTACAAATCTATTGAAGGTGACCCTCAACAAAAGAAAATTATTGAAGAAGGATTAGCCAAAATTGAGAAATCAGTTATGGATAATATTGAAGTACAGAACGATAGAGTTGCTGTATATGAAGCACTTAAACATTTAATTGTTTCAGGAAATTGCTTATTACATTTAACAGATACAGGTTTAAGAACTTATAGATTAGAAAACTATGTAGTTAAAAGAGACCCACAGGGTCATGTTTTAAAAATTATTATTAAAGAAAGTGTAGTACCAGATACTTTACCAGTTAAAATAATACAAGCATTAGGTAAAGAAGGAGACACACAACAAGATAGAACTTTGGATTTATTTACCTGCGTTAGAAAAGAAGGTAAGAAATATATTGTTCATCAAGAAGTTAAAGGACATATACTTTATGAAAAGAATTACAACGCAGATAATCTACCATTTATAGCTTTAAGATTTAATAGAGTTGATGGCATGAATTACGGAAGGGGACATGTTGAAAGTTTTCTCGGTGATTTAAAATCTTTAGAAGGATTAACTAGAGCAATTCTAGAAGGTTCATCAGCATCAGCTAAAATGTTATTTATGGTTGCTCCTAACGGAACAACTAGAGCATCAGCTATTGCTAAAGCACCAAATGGTGCAATCATTGAAGGTTCAGCAGGAGATGTTTCTGTATTACAAGCTAATAAATTTGCAGACTTTAGAGTAGCAATGGAAACAATGCAGAGAGTTGAACAAAGACTTAATTTTGCTTTCCTTCTTAATGCGTCAGTACAAAGACAAGCAGAAAGAGTTACTGCTACAGAAGTACAGTTAATTGCGAATGAACTTCAAGAAGCATTAGGTGGAGTTTATGGAATATTAACAACAGAGTTTCAGCTACCTTATATTAATACAAAGTTAGCAATGTTAAGACAAAAAGGATTACTACCTGACTTACCAAAAGACATAGTTAAAGTTAAAATTATTGTTGGTATGGAAGCATTAGGTAGACAATCAGATAGATTGAAATTACTTCAGTTTATCTCAGATTTAGCAAACACACTAGGTGCAGACGTTCTTGCTAAATATATTAACCTTGATAATGCAATCAAGAAATTTGCAATAGCAAATCAGATTGACACTACAGGATTAATTAAATCAAGTGAACAACTACAACAAGACGAGCAACAAGCACAACAACAACAGATGGCACAGCAGATGCAGAATACTGCAACTGACCCTAGAGTAGCAATAGAGATGGGAAAACAATTCGCTAACTCTGGTGGCACTGCAAATGTTGAAGGTGATGAACTTGTCCTTAACCAATAGGAATAATATATGTCAACGGAAAAAGTAGAAATCAATTCTGCTGTAGCAGAGAAATCAATAGAAGACCAAATTAAAGATTTAAAAGAACAAGGTATTGATATTGATAATTTGGAAAGTGAAGATGGTACAAAAATAATTGTTAGTGAACCAAACACTGAAACTGAAACTATTGAAAATCAAAGACCTGAATGGTTACCAGAAAAATTTAAAAGTGCTGAAGATTTATCTAAAGCATACTCTGAACTAGAAAAACAATTCTCTAGTCAAAAATCAGAACCACTTAAAAAAGAAGCTAATGGTTTAACTATTCCAAAAGATGACGGGAAAACTGTTGAGAATGAAATAACACCACAAGTAACTTCTTTAGAAAAATTTACAGAAGAATATTCAGAGAAGGGTGAACTTGGTGAAGCTAGTTATGGTGAATTAGCTAAACAAGGGTTATCAAAAGAACTTGTTGATGGCTATATTGCAGGACAAAAAGCTATAGCTGATACACAGACTGCTAACATACATTCAGTTGTTGGGGGTAAAGAAGAATACAACGAACTTATTTCATGGGCAGAAACTAATTTATCTGAAGCAGAACAAAATGCTTTTAATGATTTAGCTGATACTGGAACTACAGAACAAATAAAAATGGCAGTTCAAGGTCTTATGGCTAAAGCAGGTGTTACATCTCCATCTCAACAAAAGTTTGTTGAAGGTAATGTTAATAATATATCTACCGACCAATTTACATCAGTATCACAAGTTACTGACGCAATAAATGACCCTAGATATGAGAAAGACCATGTGTATAGAAAAAATGTAGAAAGAAAATTAGGGAACAGTTCAGTATTTTAATGTCTAGAGATTATAGAAAAGAGTATGACAATTATCATTCTTCTGAAAAACAAAAGAAGAACAGAGCAGGTAGAAATCTTGCTAGAAGAATGTTGAGTAAGAGAGTTGGTATCAAAGGTAAAGACGTACATCATAAAGATGGTAACCCTAAAAATAATTCTCCGAGTAATTTAGCTATAACTTCTATAAAATATAATAGGTCAAGAAATGCTTAATTTTATATTACCTATTTTAAAAAATCCATTAACTAGAATGATTGGACAGAAAGTTATTGGTGGTATTCAACATAGCATAGAAATAGATAAAATAATTAAAGTCAGAGAAATTGAAGCATTAAAAGATGTAAATATTGCACAAGTAAATGCAAGTAATAATTCATGGAAAGATGAATATTTAACTTTAATATTTGGCTTAATCTTAGTTGCACATTTTTTACCCTTTACTCAGGATTATATGGAAAGAGGTTGGGAAATTTTAAAAAATGCAGACCCTCTTTTCTGGTACTCAGTTCTTGCAATAATTTCAGGAAGTTTTGGAATAAATTTAACTAATAAATTAACAGGAAAAAAATAATGTCAGAAATTAAGATTAAAAGAAAATCAAAATTATTAAAAGATATGTCAACTACCGAACTACAATTATTGGCGAGAGAAATAAGAGAAATTAAGGGAACAGATAAAAAATATAAAGACTTTTCACAATTTGATAGAGCAAGAGATTTAAAAAGAAATAATTACAAACTTAAATTGTCTGACCTTGACATTATACCTATGGAACTAAAAAAAGATAAAGAAGGAAAACTAACTTTTAATAAAAAAGGTGGATTAAGAATAATAAGAAAGAAAAGATAGTGGCTAAACCGACAGGTAATAACTATGAGAAAAAATCTAGACGTAAAGTTGGTAGACATAAGAAAAATTTAAACAAAGATGAGAAAAGAATTTATAAAAAATATAACAGACAAGGGAAGTAGTGAAAAATATTTTATTATTTATAAATCATTATTCTAGCAAACTTAGTATTTGGTCATGGAAGAAGTTATGGGCTAATAGAAAAACAGGTATAGGTTATAGAAAATAATGAGAGATAACAAAGTAATAGAAAGCTATTTAAAAAAGAATTTTAAAAAAATAAGAGAAATGGCTTTATTTAAAGAATTAAAAAAAGAAGTAAATACTGGTGCTAATGGCACTCAGAATTACATTATTAAACAAGGTGTGAACAAAGGAAAACAAGCAAAGAAATAATCACCATCTCTTGTAAGAGAGGTGACTTATTAAAATTCAGATGATTGCCTGATACGTCAGATAACTCTCTAAATTGAAAAGTAGATAAGGTTAAACTAAATATAAACAATAACGTAAAAGGAGACAATTATGTCTAACGCAACACCAAGTAGACTGGGTCTAGTTAATGCAACTGGAACTGGCTACAACGACCTTTTCTTAAAATTATATTCTGCCGAAGTTCTATCTAGCTTTCAAAGAGAAAATTTGATGCTAGGTATGACACATGTCAGAACTATAAATAACGGAAAGTCAAGTTCGTTTCCAGTAACAGGAACGACTACAGCAGGTTACCACGCAGTGGGAGCTGAAATACTAGGAGATGCAATAAAGCAAAACGAAAAAATCATCAATGTTGATGACATGCTTTTAGCTTCTTCTTTTGTGGCAGAAATTGATGAATTAAAAAATCATTTTGATATTCGTCAGATTTTTGCAAAAGAAATGGGTCAAGCCCTAGCTAAGACTATTGATAAAAACTTAGTCCAATTAGCAGTTCTTGGTTCACAAGCATCAGCAACTATTACAGGTGGTAATGGTGGTCATGAAATAACTGACGCAGATGCTGACACTAATGCAACATCTTTAATCGCTTCTATCTTTGAAGGTATTCAAAAGCTAGACGAAAAAGATGTACCAAACTCAGATAGATACTGTGTTGTTTCACCTGATATTTATTATCAGTTAGCAAACAATGACAAGTTACTTAACAGAGACTTTTCTTCACTTAATGGTGATTTTGGAAAAGGAACTGTTGTATCTATTGGTGGAGTACCAGTAATCAAATCTAACACTTGTGTTAGTGCGTTTGCTGATAATTCATCTGCTGTAACTGGTGCTAATAATACATACAACGTAGATGCAAGTAATCACGTTGCTATATTATTTCACAAGTCAGCTATTGGTACTGTCAAATTAAAAGATTTGATTGTTGAAACATCATTTGACCCTAGAAGAATTGGTTCATTGATTACAGCTAGAATGGCAGTCGGAAGTAACATTTTGAGACCTGAAAGTTGTGTTTCAATCAAAACAGCTTAATACTTAGTTATTAAGTACAGTAGGGGGTTGGGAGACTGACCCCTTACACTTATTCAAGGAAAAAATTATGTGTCCATTTTGCAGACTAATTAAAAAATTCAATAAATTCATAGACAGTTTATTTATTTAACAAATGACAATTCAAACAAGAACTACAGAACTAGAAGCAGTAAATACTATACTCTCTACAATAGGTGAAGCACCTTTATCAACTTTAACTGGTAGCTTACCTGTAGATGGTACAATGGCTAAATCTGTACTAAACGAAATTAATAGAGAAATTCAAAGTATGGGGTGGCATTTTAATACTCACCCAAAAGTTACATTAAGTAGAGACAGTGGAAACAACACTATACCTTTACCAACAAATGTATTGAGAGTAGAATTAGACCCTTACTTACATTCAAAAAGTGAATTTGATGTTGTTCAAAGAAATAATATTTTATTTAATTTAGTTACAAATACTTCAGTATTCACAAAAGATTTAGAGAATATGAAAGTAGTTTATCTATTAGATTTTGCAGATATACCTGAACAATGTAAAAGATATATTACAGTAAGAAGTGCAAGAGTTTTCCACGATAGAACTTTAGGTGCTACTACTTTACATAAATTTACTTTAGAAGATGAGGCAAGAGCATTAGTTACTCTAAGACAAGCTGAAGCATCTACAGGTGATTATAGTATTTTTGATACCCCTGAACAGGCATATACGATAGGTAGAAAATAAATGGCATTAGTCTCTAGGACTATCCCTAACTTAGTGCAGGGTATTTCTCAACAACCAGAAGTATTGAGATTATCTAGCCAAGCTACTACACAAGAAAATGGTTTTAGTTCAGTTGTAGAAGGTTTAAAAAAAAGACCCCCTACTACTTATTTAGCAAAATTAAGCAGTACAACACCTAATAATGCTTACATACACACTATTAACAGAGATGTTAGTGAAAGATATTTAGTACAAATTACTAATGGAGTAATAGCAGTTTATACAACAGCAGGTGTTTCTAAAACAGTAACACTACAAACAGGAGCAGTTAATTACTTAACAGCAACAGACCCTAAGAATGACTTTGTTGCAATGACTGTTGCTGATTATACTTTTATTCTTAATAAGACTAAAACAACTGCAATGAGTGGTACAACTAGTACAGCTAAAGTTGAACAAGCTATTTATTCAGTATTACAAGGTGTTACTTCAACAAAATATACAATAACTATTGATGGCTCTACTTTCTCATTTACAAGTTCAGATACAAATACAGAAACCATTAGAGATGGAGTTAAAACAGCTTGTGGAACTATAGCTAATATTACATTCGCTGATGTTGGAACTTCAAGTTTCTCAATAATTAAATCTACAGGAACTCTAGTAGTTTCAGCTAGTGATGGTTATGGAGATGATGCTTCACAAATAGTTGGAGACACAGTACAAAATTTCGTAGATTTACCTTCACCTGCAATCAATAATATGATTGTTAAAATTACTGGTGATGCAACAAATGGTTTTGATGATTACTACGTTCAATATGATAGTAGTGGTGATGTTTGGCAAGAGAGTGTTTCTCCAAACATGGAGACAACTTTAGACAACACTACAATGCCACATGTTTTAATAAGAACAGCAGATGGTAATTTTAGATTTTCACAAGTAGATGGTTCTACTTATACAATATCAGGAACAGATTATACTGTACCTAATTGGGGTTTAAGAATAAGTGGAGATGAAGTTTCTGCACCTGACCCTAGTTTTATTGGTAGAAAAATTAATGACATGTTCTTTCATAAAAATAGATTAGGTTTTCTAGCTGATGAGAATGTTGTTATGTCAAGGTCAGGAGAATACTTTGCATTTTTTAATGAAACAGTAACTACTGTATTAGCAACTGATGTAATTGATGTAGCTTCTACACACAATAAAGTATCAATACTTAGAAGTGCAATATCTTTTGATGAAGGAATACTTTTATTTTCAGACCAAACACAATTTATACTAGCAGGTACTAATAGTACAATTACACCTGAAAATGTTTCAATAAATGTATCAACAGAATTTGAAGCATCTTCTTCAGTTAAACCTATAGGTTCAGGTAGTAATGTATTCTTTGCTTTTCAAAAAGGAGCATTTACAGGCTTTAGAGAATTTTATGTTAAATCAGATACAGATACTAAAAGTGCTGATGATATTACAAGTAATGTGCCTAGATATATTCCTTCAGGAGTATTCAAACTAGCAATTGCAACTAATGAAAACATTATGTTGGCATTATCTTCTAATGAACAAAATGCAATATATGTTCACCAATATTATGTAACTGGTGGAAAGAGATTACAAAGTGCATGGCATAAATGGACTTTTGGTACTTCTTCTACAGATAAAATATTAAATATAGATTTTATTGATAACACTTTATATATAGTGAACCAGAGAAGTGATGGGGTCTACTTAGAAACAATGGACATATCACCTGCTATAACTGATACCAGTGCTGATTATTTAACACATTTAGATAGAAAAATTACTAATAGTACATCAGGAGTTAGTGAAACTTATAACTCTGGTACTAATCAAACAACAATAACAATACCTTATACAAAGACTAATACATTAAGTATTGTAGGAGCAAGTACAGGTTCAAATCAAGCAGGACAAGAAATTACTATAGTATCACAAACAGGCACTTCTGTTGTAGTTTCAGGAGATATTACTGCTTATGATTATTTTATTGGAGAAGATTATACTTTTACATTTGTATTTTCTCAACAATTTATACAAGAAGCTGATGCACAAGGTTCAAGAATATCTATTAAAGAAGGTAGATTACAAATAAGAAATTGGAGTGTTAATTATAACAACACTGGTTATTTTACAACTGTAGTTACACCAGTAGGAAGAAGTAATTCATCAACAACATTTACAGGAACGATTACAGGAACAGGATTACTAGGTACTGTTAATTTAGCTGATGGTGATTACACCTTTGCTGTTCAATCTGAAAGTGACAAACTTACAGTAACACTAGCTTCTGATAGTCATTTGCCTTGTAATTTTATCAACGCAAGTTGGCAAGGATATTATGTTACAGCAAGTTCAAGAGTATAACCATTTTAGATTAGCAACAGTTGAAGACATTAAATATTTAGCACCTAGATTAAGATTTGAAGATAAAAGGGAAATTTTATCAGCTTCAGGAATGTTGCCTTACCCTGCTTTATATTATTCATATATTAACTCACAGATAGTTTTTACGATTGTTAATTTAAAGAAAGAACCAGTAGCAATATTTGGAATTACAGTTAGTGGTGCAATATGGTTATTAGCAACAGACAAATTAAAAGATATTCAATATTCCTTTTTAAGAGAAAATAAAAAAGTAATTGATTTCTTAAATACAAAATACAAGATTTTATGGAACTTTGTGGATTGCAGAAATTCACTACACATCAAATGGTTAAAGTGGTGTGGTTTCAAATTTATTAACAAGAAAAAATACGGAGTTTTAAATGAACCCTTTTATGAGGTTATAAGAATATGTGTGTAGAACCAACAACAGCTATGATGATTGGAAGTGCTTTGTCCTCTGGAATGGAGTACAAACAACAAAAACAGGTACAAAAGAATACCTACAATGCACAGATTAGACAGAATGAAATAGCAAAGAATAATGCTATTCAAAGATATGCTTCAGAGCAATTAAAAATTAATCAACAAGTAAAAGCTACTCAACAAAAAGGTTATGAAGCTAACTTAAAATCTAAAAGAGCAAGAAGTGATTTTATTTCTGATGTATCAGGTTCAGGTTTAGCTATGTCAGGCTCAACAGAAGCATTAATGAGAGACTTCTACAGAGTAGAGGGTAATTATATGGCTTCATTAAATACTAATCTAAATATTGATATTGCACAGTATGAAAGAAATTTAGAAGCAATTCAGTTTGGTCAAGAAGCACAATCAACTTATGTGCAACCACCTAATCCTGAATTACTATTTGTATCTTCAGCTTTAAATGTGGCTAACTCATATTACTCATTGGAAGCAGAAAAAGAACTTAAAGGTTTAAAAACTAACCGAGAAAAGAGAACTTATAACACCAGTGGTAAAACCTATAACTCACCTAAATAATGGCAAGAAAAACAGATAAACTAGATTTAAAACCTGATGCAAGACAGGTTCTATCCTCAGACTTTAACTTATTTTATACACCACAAGTAAAGCCTGAAATAGCAGGTATGAAAGAATTGACTGCTTCTTTGAATAATTTTGTTAATAATGCAGGTGCAAAAATGGTTATTGCTTCTGAAGTTAAAGAAAAGAAAGTAAATGAAGCTGAAGCCTTAAAAGAATATAATGCAAATAGAACAGCATTTAATACTAGAGTTAATAATGGAACACTTCCAAAAGAAGCTAATCCTTATTTTATTGATAAATATAAAGAGTTAGAACTTAATACTAAAGCACAAATATTTTCTAATATGTTAGGAACTAAATATGCTGAAATGAAAGTTTCAGAAAATCCTGACCCAGAAGCATTTCAAAAGTTTTATGCACAAGAAATTAAACAGTATGTAGCTAAAAATAATTTAGGTGCTTATAAACCCATAGATTTAGAAAATGGTTTCTTTCAAAAAACTTCAGGATTTAAAGCACAATTATTTCAAACTCATGTTAGTTCACAAATGGCTAATATTAGTGAACAATATAAAATTAATTTTCAGAATAGTATTCAAGGTCTTTTTGATGAAAGTAAAAGTTTTGCAGAAATTGGTGCAAACATATCAGCATTTATAAAAGATAAAACTGCAAATGGTTTAAGTAATGGTTCAGCACAAAAGTATCTATTAGAAACACTAACAGATTATGCTGACAAAACTGGTGACTATGAATATGCAGAGAAAATATTAGAAGAACTTCCGAAACATATAGAATTAGGAACTGGTAAATTAGGAGATATTAAAGGTCTTAAAGATGATTTGTTTCAAATTAAAGATAAACTTCAAGATAGAACGACAGCAGAAATAAAAGATAGGAATGAAAGAACTGAAGCATTAAGACAAGGTGAATATCTAGAAGGTCTAACTGTTGCAGATAGATATATAACTTTTAATGAAGCTAAAGAAGAAGACCCTAGATGGGACACTTATTCATCTTATAAAAAAGAAAAAATCAAAAAAATATTTTCTGAGAGACAAACTGGTTTTAGTTCACAAACTGAAATGGGTATTGAAGAAAACTTAAACGAATTAATTACAACAGGTAAATACACTGAAGCAATGGAATTTCTTGTTGAAAATCAAAGTAAAATACAACAAAAATTTTATAATGATTACAAAGATGTAATTAGTAATTTTAAAATTTCAGGTGAAGACCCTTTATTAAATTCAAAAACGTACAGACATTTTGAAAACAGAATAGATGGAATTATGCAAGATATTATATCAAATTCAAAAGGTTCTCTAATAAACAATGTAGACCCTGCTTTAAAATTTCAATTTAGACAAGATGCTATTGAATGGTTAGCCAATCACCCTATAGGAGAAACAGGAAATCCAGTAGCAGGAGAACAGCTTGGTTTTACTAAAGCTGATAGAAGAACAAAATTTAAAGACTGGGTTAGAAATAGATTTCAAGAAGAAGAACAAGAATTAATTGAAGCATCAAAAGATAAACCTACTTATGGAGACGACAGTTCTAGTAAGCAAACTACTGTTGTAAATCCTGAAGAACTAAAATCATTTGAAGTTTCTGAGGTTACCTTTGATGATAAAAAAACAGCTAAAAAGAATACTTATGGTTTTACTGAGTTAGAAATAGCATTAAGAAGAACAGATGCACAAAGAATGAACTCAGCAAATTTTCAAAGTAAATATAAAATAACTAAAGAAATGTTTAAAAAATCCATAGGAGAAACGAATAAATGACAACTATAAGAAAACAAGCACCTAATGGTGAATATTTAGACTTTCCTGAAGGAACTTCTGAAGATGTTATGAATAATTATATGGCACAGGATAAGTTTAATACTTTCCGTAAGAAAAGAGGTGCTATAGCTGACGTAGGTATAGGGGTTGTAGATGGGGTTAGAGATGGTATTCAGTCGACAGTTGACCTCGCAGAGGGATTAAGTGACACTTTAGGAGAAGCGACTAATATTGGTGGCTTTGTATTTGGTAAAGACGCAGAAAATGGTAGAATAGGCTACGAAAACTTCGCAGAATTTAAAGCTAATAAACGTAAAGGTCTATTATTTGGTGAAAAAGGTGTCAATGATGGCTTAACACTACCTGATTTTGATGGAGACCCTCATACATGGCAAGGTAATCTAGCTAAAGGTATAGCACAATTTTCAACTGGTTGGTTCACTGGTGGTAAAGTTTTAGGAGTAGCAGGAAAATTAACTGGTGCGTCTAAGAAAATATCTCCATTCTTCCAAGCATCAAAGACTGGTCAATTTACAAAGATGATGGGTAAAGGTGCAATCGCAGACTTTACAGCATTTAATGAAGAAACTGGAAGACTAGTAGATATGGTAACAGAGTTTGCTCCATCTCTAGAAAATCCTTTATTTGATTATTTAAGTTCAGAAGGAAAAGACGAAGGTTTTTATGAAGCAAGATTTAAAAATGCTTTAGAAGGTGGACTAGTTGGTGGTGGTATTGAAGCAGGATTAAGAACATTTAGATATTTTAAAAATCGTAAAGGATTAGCAGAAGGTAAAGCAGTTAATGAAAAACAATTAGCTGAAGATGAAACATATTTAAAAGAAATTAAAGAGGAAGACATAGTTAAATCTAGATATAAACCTATATCAGATAGTGAAACAATTATAGCTAAAGAAAGTCTTCAAAAAGATTTAGATGATGCAGTTGTAACACAATTTCAAAATGCACAAAAGACTTCACCAAACAAAGAAATGTTTGATGGTAATATTGAAAACTTAGATTTAAGTTTAAACTTTAATGTTAGACAATTTCTTAGTTTAGATAAAGATGGTCTACTTAGTTTAGATAGTTTCAATAAAACTTATGAGAAATTAATTAAAAGTAAAAGAATTATTTTAAGTGATGAAGTTGTAGAGAAAACAGCAAGAAAACTTTATGGAAGTAATCCTAATAAGTTAGAAATAGATATTAAAGACTTAGAAAATGTGATGAAGACAGCACCACATAAAATCATGGCAATGAATAGTTATATTGAAACACTAGCAAATAGTGGAAAAAGGTTAGCTAAATTATCCAATAAAGAACCACAAATTCAAGAATATTTTCAAAAAAGTTTCTTTCCTAAATGGAAAGTTATTAATGAACAAAAATTATCAATAGGAAGAAGTTCAGGTCAGACATTAAGAATGTCAGGCAGAACTGCAAAAAATCCTATAGTACAAGATTTAGATTTAGTTTTTAAAGAAATGGATAATTATGGTGGAGATATTAGCATATTTATAGACCAAATAGCAAAAGCAGGAGATAGTAATATTAGTAAAGTTCTAAACTTTGCTGTTAAAAATAAGACTTGGGACATATTAAATGAAGTATGGATTAATGCACTTTTATCTAATCCTAAGACGCACATGATTAACTTATCTTCTAATTTAACTAACGTATTTCTAAGACCTTTAGAAAAGATGGTTGGCAGTAGAATGTCTTTATCTTTATTAGAAAATCCTGAGAAAGTTGCTATGTTAAGAGCAGAGGGTAGGAGAGCAATTAGCACTTATGTAGGTTTAAGAAGACACTTAACAGATAGTGTTAGATACATGAAATTAGCATTTGCTAAGGAAGATACAATTTTAAGTAAAAGAGGAAAATTAGATATTCCTGAAAAAGCAATTCAAAAGAGAAAACTTGTTAAAGACCCTGAGACTGGATTATTTAAAGAAGTATTAGATAATGATAGTACATCAGGTAAAATAATAAATAGAGTAGGTAAAGCTATAAGATACCCTACTAAATTTCTTAATGCTGAAGATGAATTTTTTAGACAAATTACTTATAGAACAGAATTAGAAAAACAAGGTGTAGACCTTGCAATAGAGAATGGCAAAAGCAGAACTAAAATAGTTGCTTCAGATTTAAAAACTAAAAAACCTATTTCAGAATTTGACCAATTTGTAAGTGATTACTTTGATGCAGGTTTTGATGAGTTTGGTGGTGCATTAAATAAAACAGCAATGCGAAAAGCTGATGAAAATACATATACCCAAGAATTAGATGGTATATTTAAAAAAGTTCAGGATATTGCTAATGATTTTCCTTTCATAAAACAGATTATTCCTTTCATTAGAACACCTGTAAATTTAATGTTAAATGTCGTAGACAGAACACCATTAGGCTTTGCAAGAGGTAAATTTAGAGATGACTTCTTTGGTAGAGCAGGTGCAGAAAGAATGGCACAAGCTAGAGGTGGAATGGCAACAGGCTTAACCCTTTTAACACTAGGCTCTATATTACACAGAGAAGGTATTATTACAGGTAGTCAAGGACAGTTAGCAGGAGAAGGCTTTACAAGTTCAACAGATTTAAGAAATTTAAAGAAAAATACTGGAGCATTACCTTATGCTTTTAGATATTTTGATGAAGAAAGTGGAAAACATAAATATGTTCAATTCGGAAGGTTTGACCCATTTGGTGCTTTCTTTGGCATCATGGCAGATTTTAACGAGCAGTATGACAAACTAAGTGAAGAAGACATGAGACGTGTTGGTGGCAACATGCTTATTCTTTTAGCTAAACAAGGTGGTGATACTAGCGACTATTTATCGACAGCAGATAATTTAGCTAATATTGGTGGTGCTTTATGGACAGGTGCTTCTAGAAATTTAGTAAGTAAAACTTATTTAAAAGGTCTTGCTGATTTTATGGAAGTTTTAACAAGTGATGATACTTCAAAATGGAAGAACTATAAAAATTCTAAAATAGGTTCATTCATTCCTAACGTATGGACAAAACTAGTTAATGACCCTTTTTATAAAGATACTAAAACTATTCTAGATGTCGCTAAGAAAAGAAGTGGCTTTGGAGAAGTTGAAGATAAATATGATTTCAGAGGTAACAAATTAAGAATACATGGTACTGAAGGTACAAGATTATTTAATGGTCTATTTAATCCATTCACAACTTCAGAACAAATTGATGACCCTGTTGCAGAGGAAGTTTTAAGACTAGGTATAAATATGCCTACAATGAATGATACTCTTAGAGGAGACATTGATTTAACTTTATTTAAAAGTGGTGATGGACAAACTGCTTACAATAAGCAAATGGAATTACTAGGTAAAGTAAAAATTCGTGGTTTATCTTTAGATGACAGATTAAAAAATGTAATCAATTCTGATTACTATAATAGATTAAGTGACCCTATAGTTTTAGATAATAATAATAAAGATGATGGGACTAAAGCAAGATATTTAAAACAAATAATCAAAACTTATCACACTGCTGTAGAAGAAGAAATTATTAGAACAAGAACTAACTTTAAAAGTACCAAAGATGATACTGGTAATTTTTCATTAGAAAATTCTATTAAAGCAAGAGATAACTTTAAATTTAAAACCAAACAAGGACTACCAATCAACAATGCTGATTTAGACGGATTATATCAGTTCTCGAAATAAACTATGACACAATTTTCATTTAACACATATACTGGTAATGGAAGCACTACACAGTATTCTATAAGTTACAGCTATATAGATAGTACACATATCAAATGTTATTTAGATGGAGTTTCAACAACTGCATTTTCAGTCTCATCTTCTACAGTTACATTCGATACTGCACCTACAAGTAGTGCTGTTATTAGAATTGAAAGACAAACACCAGTAGATAGTAGACTAGTAGATTTCCAAGATGGCTCAGTATTAACTGAAGCTGAACTTGATATGTCAGCTAATCAAAACTTTTATGCTGTTCAAGAAATTACAGATGACCAATCAAATAATTTAGCACTTACAACAGCAGATGTTTATGATGCACAAAGTAAAAGAATTACAAACGTAGCAGACCCAACGTCAGCACAAGATGTTGCTACAAAAAACTATTTAGAAAACACTTGGTTATCTACAGCAAACAAAACTGCTCTAACTACAGTTAATTCTAATATAGCAAATATAAATGCTGTAAATTCTAACAGCACAAATATAAACCAAGTCGCAACTGATACTGTAGCAATTAACACAGTAGCAACTAACATA
>Ga0208646_1000284_pt1 | contig 34401 bp, 56 predicted proteins | sample AntAceMetag02UK8_FD_184762 | JGI IMG/M metagenome (GOLD analysis project Ga0208646, IMG submission 184762) | Saline lake microbial communities from Ace Lake, Antarctica - Antarctic Ace Lake Metagenome 02UK8 (SPAdes) (version 2) | ecosystem: Environmental > Aquatic > Non-marine Saline and... | reverse complement strand
TGATTTTAAAATAGATGATGAAGTAAGAAATAAAAAAATACATAAAATTAAAGAAATAAAACCTTTAAGTAACGGAATATACTTAAACGCCGTTGGCTGGGTTGACGCTGATCTTTACGAGCTAGTACCACCTAAGCCAGCATACCCAAACGCACCACACAAGCATTGCGCTATGATTTGCCATGTAGCTAATGGGGGTGTGGTTCGTGAAATTGCACATATAGATTCTGTAAATGTGCTTATTTCTCATGTGTCAGAAACGTCTTGGTTTAATTTTAACATATATGAAATAGTGCAACCTAAAACAAAGGATGAGCTACGTATTGAGGAACTGCAATATTTTATAAAGTTGAATATAGATACGATTAATGAATATAAACGCGAATTAGAAGAACTTAAACCAACCGTACATTATTAACGGTTGACGATGTAGAAGATAAGCTTTAATATTTGAGTGTGTTAACTATACTGTTAACATTTAATTATGCTTTTAGTTTTGATATTTTTTAATGTTTATTATTGTGTTTGCCCAAGCGTAAAAACCTTGGGCTTTTTTATGCCTGTAATTTAACGCCGGATTAGCGTCCAATTGTAGCTTATCCCTAGACCGTCATAGCCGTTGCGCTAACTACAATCATCGTAATAATAATGGCTATGTATGCTTCTTTAAAAAGTTAATCATAAAATCAATCATAGCTATACCGTATTTTCTAAGTGCAATTTGTATGCGTCTTTTACTGCTTTGGTGTGAACAGCGCCTACAATGGCTTTTGTTTCTGCTGATTCGTTTGTTATATTATCGCTTGGCGCTATAACTTTTCGGTTAAAAGCTCTTGATATTTCAACTCCGTCATCAAAAATAACTGTGGCTTCTCTAATCTGTACGTGCTTAAACTCGCCAACAATTTCATATTTATCTGTTTTTACTTCTTTAGTTAATGCCATAATTTTTCTCTTAGGTTAGGTATGAAAAGGCTATTTGTAGCGAACCAGTAGATTTAGCATCTGTATAAGTTATATACGTATCGCTGTTTTTTAGAAATAGTACTGCTGTAGAACTTAATCTATACTGGCTAACTAATTCAGAAAAGCTATCTAAAAAATCACTAAATCTTCCAATGGCTGCGTTAACAGATTCATGCGAATCATCCGCAGCAAACGGCAGGCCTCCTATTGTCACAGCTGAGTTGTCATTGCTGCTAGCGGTCACGGTAAGAGACGCTGTGCAATTAACGACATTGCCTATCTTACTATACTTTCCTGACTGTACGCTATATGAAATACCTGAGCCACCTACAAATGCAGGCGTCCATGTCCCTTCCTCGTAATCATCAAGCGTATTAGCCGCTGCTGTATCTGTACCAAATAAAACGCCGGTTGAGGCGGTAAGCTTTGGCGCTAAAATGTCACCCGAAAATGCTGCACCAACGGCTGTTATGTCACCTGAAAATGCTGCACCAACGGCTGTTATGTCACCTCCGAAGTCTGCACCAACGGCTGTTATGTCACCTCCGAAGTCTGCACCAACGGCTGTTATGTCACCTCCGAATTCAACTCTACCCCCTTCATTATTTATAAATAGAGCGCTAGTGGTAGTCGGGCTACCTTTAGCTTGTATCTCATTACTATCCATTGCAATGTGAGAACCACTACCATCACCACCAACTATAAATGACCCATTTATACCTGACAAGCTTATGTTGCTGTTTAATGAAGCAATTAATCTGCCTGTAAATGTTGCGCCTGCCAAAGCTGCTTTATCAGTATCAAGCTCATTTAATGCCGCTTCTACGTTAGTCGCGGCAATACCCCCGGCGGCAGTGCTGCGTATATCAGATGCTTTAATGCCTACAAGCGTAAACACGTTAATCCAAGCATTATTCGCTGCGTTGCGCTGCTTTAATATTCCTGCCGTAGTATCTGCCCAATACATATAAGCGTACATCGTGGCCGGTTCTGTAGACCCACTGTTATTTGATACTATTGCCGCTAGTGTGTCGTTAAGATCACCAAGGAATGATATTCCCGTCTGATCTGAAATTACATAATCTTCTTGTGCCATATTAATAGCCCCTTGAAATGTGGTCGAACGTGCGACTAATTGCCGCCCCGCCTGAATTTTTAAATATTATATCAAATCCGCCCACGGTTTTGTTTGATATTTCGTAAAAATCACCTGTTGTCATATCCTGCGCGGTAATACCTATTGCTGGTATAACCTGATAGTCAAACGGGAATGATATTGATTTAGACGCTGCGCCACTTACAATATCTTCACCGCTTGAGGTTCTATCAGGCATGTCAACAGAGACTAGCAATGAATTAACGCGCACATTATGGGTTATATAATTACTAGACAATTCAATTTTAAACTGAAAAGCTCTTGTTGTGTAGTCTCCGACTACTAGCTTTGCATAATTTCCAAAAGTAATATTATCTGTCGAGGTTCTCACATAAATAGTTGCATCAACATCATCTATTATATCACCAGCAATGCTAGTCCATTCACTAAGTAAAAGCCGAGAACTTACTAAATCATCAGCATCAAATGCTGTAACATTGATTGCCGTTGTTACTCTTGAGGTTTGTACAGATCCAAGATCTATTGACTCGTCAAACAAGTAATTACCTGAAGGCGCTATACCTCCTAGCGCTGATAGTCTCGGCCATGTGCTTACGTTTCCGGGTTGTTCTTCAATTGTATTTGCTGAATCGAGTCTTAATGCACCATCTAAAACAGCGGTATTTGTTTTAAACCCAGGAAAGCCAACCTCGGCAGCATCCTCAATAAAATTTAAAGCTATAACACTCGGCGCATTAGTAGTGATGATTACCGCGTCGGGGCTTTGGTTGCCGCTGCTGTCTATCCATTTAGCTAAATAAGATCCCTCTACCAACGGCAATGATACAGAAGTAGACGACCCCGGCACTTGTCCAGCAATATCAACAGAGCTTGACCATGTAGGCGTCGATTTATCTGGCGTGTGTCTAATACGTATATATCCACCTACAATTACATCTAAGTCTGTTGATCTATCCCATGTAAAAAATATCGATCCTGTTATTGCGCCTTGCACCTCAAAATTTGTCACGTTGTTTGGGATTAACGTTAATCCGTAAATAATTTTACTAGCCACCGCTGTTTGTGACCTTAACCCGATCGAGCTAATAGCAGTAATTCTTATTTCATAAGCCCCCGCTACAACTGGCTCAAGATTCACTGAAGCAGTTGACGTATTAACGGTTACAAAGTTGCCATTTTCTCGACGATATTTTATTTCATATCGTGCGCCCCTGTCGCCGGCAAAGCTTACCGTCATTCTAGCGCCAACAACTGAGCCAGTAATTAGATAAAGTTCTTCTTCAATTTCTATATCAGATGGCTTGTTAGGGATAGCTCTTAAATTAGATATAGGAATAGGATCAAGCTTTATGTTGTTTTCAATAGCCGCATATTTATCAGCGCGATATTCTAAAGCCGTAACAGAAGCATTAACGCCATCTTCACTAATTGAAATTACACGCCATGTTTCAGGATTGACGCTTGTTGATGCTAGCACCCAGATAGATTGTAATTCGGGTGTATCACTAAAAGCTGGGGACACTGATAATGTAGTTGTGGCCCCTGCGCCGGTTGTTACCGTTGAGCTTTCGACTGATCCATCCGGCATTACAGCCCATAATGTGTATGTCGACGAACCGTCAATAGTTACCGAACTATCAAGCGTAAATGCTGACGCTGTTGCAGCCTGAAATCTACCGCCTAATCGATCCCCTGAGCGTACAGGGTCAGATGTTTGTATAACCTCACCTGGAGATATAGAAAGGCCATCTAAGCCAGTGCTAAAAGTTACCGTGTCCGTTTCCATTGACTCAGTAAACAATATCGCCTTGCCAAATCGATGCGCTTGACCTCTTGACGTACAGCCAAAGGCCGCAACATCTTTTTTAATAAATCCAAACCGATCTATGCCAACCTCGTCTTCAATATACTCAACAGACTGACGATATAAATCTGCGGGGTCGTTCCATGTAACAGCGATTACTGTTGATCTCGTTCTTGCGCTAGAACCTGCATAACTAAACGCTCCATTGATAACGTTAGCAGGTGTAAATAAAGCAGATGGTTCTTTAGGTGCGTCTTGAGTCAATGTAACCGTCCCAGCCGCCCAATAGCTCATTGCTGCAAAGGCTGAGGCTAATGATTGAAGCATTTTAATAGCTTCTTCTCGCGTCTGTAGATAAACATTAATTGTGTATCGTGGCTCTGTGCTGCCATCGCCATTATCAACAAGCTCGTCACAATATTGTGCTATTTCGTACAGTGTAAATTTATCTATCTGATCTGCTGAGACATAATTTCCTAAACCGTAGCGAGAGTTTACGACTATATCATAAAACACCCACGCCGGATTATTTGAGTATGCCGTTGTAAACGTGCCGTTCCATGCGCCGTCATAAACTCTTGTCAACGCATTATAATTGCTAGGCACTTGTATAATCATGCCTTCAATTTCATAACCCCGTGATGGCACTTTGCTGTATAGCTCACTATCAACTGATAAGGCGATTAGCGCACTGTTTGGGTAACTAAACTTTTCATCTGTAAATTCTGTGAAGCTATCCCAAAATGTTTTGTTTTGCAAAGCTTGGCTTGTGCTATCGTCGGTCAATCGTCTTAAACGAATATCCCAAGGCCCAGTGCCGGGCAAATCTACATTATAAGATCTTTGATACCGGCTTGATGTTTTGCCGGTTATAATATCAAAGTCATCATAGGTTGTTGCAGAGCCAGATATTTCAACTGTACCAGTGCCGCTAGTTTTAACAACCCTAAATTCATATGCGTCTTCAGTTGACGTATTAAAGGATGCTGACTTATTACCTGTTGCGGGTATAAAACCCATTATCTGCCCCCGTCATTTCCGCTATAATCCTGAATGTCAGGCGTATTTTTACCTGTCCCGCTAAATGATCCGCTAGACAAAGCATTCCATGTTGTATCACCTACTGCTCTATAGTCTACCCTATAGCCTAGCGTCTGGAATCCCGCCCCATTGCCTAGCCAATTAATTGATAATTGAGCATCTAAAATATCTCTATCTACACTAGAGGCCACGCCTGCACTATCGTTAGTTAAATCTATATTGTTGTTTGATAATTTTTGTGTAACATAGCCGCCGCCATCGTCTTGTATATCAATCGCCAATCTAACACTTGTGCCGCTTACATCGCCATTACTTGTATTTTGACTGGTTAGTCTTGGAACAGATACAGTAACGCGCACCGCGTCAACATCACTACTAGCGACAGACCGCACAATAGCTGTGTCTTTTTTAATCTCAACACCTACGGACTGCTCAGATTCAACACCTGTAAAAGCCGCCATTTGCGTCTGCCCTTGGGTACCTTGGCGGGTGTCAAAGGTAACGCCCTCGACGTTTAAAGATCCATCAAAGTTTTGCAGTGGTGTATTATCAAAATAAATTGACTTTAAGCCATCAACTAAACCAACTATCTCACCTTCTGAAACAAGATCAATAAACCTTGCATATTCCTTTGATTGAAGATCGTCGGGCGATTCGCTTGCAACTCTAGCGCTGCCGCCTGAGCCTTTGCCGCCGCCTGAACCTTTAATCATTTTCATAATTGCGTCGCTCTCAGTCCCGCTGATATTACTTGTGAGCCTACAATCATTCGACCATAGCAAATGGGTACGGGGTTTCCTTGTCGGGTAGTATTTACAGCGCCATTGAATATAAATGAGGGTTTATTTTCCGGTCGCTCCGATGAGTCGGGTGCCGCTTGTGGTGAAAATAACATCTCTGATACGCCACCAAGCACCATAGCTATTCCTATGTTTGTTATCGGCTGAATGCCAGTAACAAGGCCTACTGCTATCAAAGCAGACCCTAATACTATTTTTCCCAAACCCTCGGCACCTGCAACAACGGGAACAATTCGTATAGTCTCGCGGTCTGACATAGGGTTGGCTACTTCGTTAATGTCTAGCTCGTCTTTGCCGCCTAGAAGGATTCGGTAGTAGCCACCGTCAATTAAAGACTGCTTAAAGCCCTTTATCGTTACGCTGAGAGCCTTTATCGCTTGGGCAGGTGAAACTACATCGTACAAATGAACTTTGCCGTATAGCGCGCCTAGATTGCCGTAGAGCATTATTGTTTTAATGATGTGTGCCTCAGTATTCCCGCTGTAATTTTAGAGTACCAGCCGCCATAGATATCAAGTGATGATAATCTGCCCACTTGATGATGTGCAATTTTATTGTCGCCAACATAAACCGCGCCATGATTAGGTACTTGGCTACCTACTTGCATTAATAGTATATCATTGACCTGCAAATCATCAACCGGATAAAAGCCAGCGTCTTTGGCTCTATCAATATAATGATTTTCACCACTTAGCCACCAGTTATTGGCACGATAATAATCAGGCATATCAATATTTAATTCTTGCTTATAGTAATCACGAATAAAAGTAAAGCAATCAACGGAGCCATGTATAAATGATCGACCGTATAAAGGCAATACATAGCCAGTAGGTTTAAACTCATACACGTTACCGCTAGGGTAAGACATTATCAGCCATTTAAGGCCCGACTGCTCACACCCGATTAGATCCGCAGGGCTTGGCATAGGTGATAAATTAGGGTGACTATGCACAACCGTATCGATTGCGCCTGAGTCTTCTGCGTCTGCGTAATCTTCTGGATAAATTGCGAACTGTAGACCCGTAGCTATATTTCTGCATCGCACGTACCTTTTTTTGCCTTTAACAATGACAATTAAGCCGCAGCATTCTTTAGGGTAGCATTCTTTAGCGTGTTCAAATATTTCCGCTTGAATAGTCATCAGTTCGAGCTGCCAGAAAATCCGCCATATGGCAAGGTTGCATTATCACCAAACCTTAGCTTGCACGAGCTTACACGATGGCCGCATACGTCCTGTGCTGCGTCTGTTGTAATGACATCCATAATAGTTGCGACAGGGCCGCCCGCATAACTACATTCAGCGCTACGGTATTGCCACGCACATACGTTTTCGGTTACTTGTCGCTTGGGTAGTTTAACGTTGGTTAGATCCATTGCAGACGCTAACTCAAACTCGATAAAAATACCGTTTTCGGATGCCTTGCGATCTACGTACCAAATTTCATCAGCAAAATAAACATTGGGATCTGCTGAAGCATTACCACCGCTAAAATTAACAGCGTCTAAATATTTCACAAAGGTTCTGCGCCGAGTAAATTTAGCGCCTACTAAATCCTCATTATTACGAACTAAGGCACCAACGATACCGCCTGCATTAGAAGCCTTTAGCGTTGGCCTTGGTTGTGTGCCTCTGCCACTCTTGGCAAACCCACTAGCCTCAATGGGAAATCGTGAATAGGTATTACCCTGCCATACAATATCCGCGCCTAGCTTGTTTGTATCATTAACCCAGCGCAATACATCGCCATCGATGTTAGTTGCATCAATTTCAAATAAATCGATAACACTTCCCGCGGCTAGTTTTTGTACATCAGTTGAAATCATTTAACATTACCCAAAAATCTATTCACCAAACACTTCCTGAAAACTTGCATTTAAAACCCAGTTATCATACTGGTTAATCGATGAACTCCATTCGCTGCAAACCCACTTTCCCGCTGCGCCTGCTGGTGGCGTCCAATCAAAGGACGTTATGCCGTCCTCAGTCTCTAAAAATAAATCAATGGCATCTATGTCAGACTTAGTACCTTCGAAGCTTAGAGACCACATACGGGCCGTTCTATTGATGCCATCACCAACCCTTTGCTGATAACCGTCACCAAAAACAGCCTTACGTACTCTTGGCGTATTAGTTTCTGCTGCTCCGTATGTTGGTGAAAATGAAAATGTTGTCACGCTAGCATCCCTCCAGGTCGCTTTTCTTCAATTAATACAGACCTTACTGCAATGCCGATTAAATTACCAAGATCACGCCCGCCGCCATCGCCCTGTGTGCTAGAGCCTGAAGCGTCAACATTAACGACGATATTGTTTGAAACGGAAACGCTTTTTTCTTGTGCGTTGCTTGTAACTGATTGATTTGGGCTAAATACGGATTGATTTGAACTAAATGCATTATTAAAAGCACCTTGATTTTTAGTATGATCTATCACTGTTTCATTGGGATGCAATACCGCATTAAAACCACCTCTACCATCGACACCGCCTGACCTTGGGCCGCGGCCTGTAAATCCACCGCCTTCGAATGGTGTGCCTGCAATATCTCCGGGCGTTGGTGATATTCCGGAGCCTAAGCCTAAAAGACTACGCCCCCCAACTTCGAGCAAAGAACTAAATTTACCAAATATAGGATCAAAGGCTTTCTGTAATGCGATCTTTTGAAGTTGCTTGAGTATGCCATTGGCAAAGCTTTCAAAGCTAGTACCACCCTCTACAAGTGAATTAGCAAATGATTCACTAAAGCCTTCAGAGGCTGTTTGTAATTGACTGAATATGGTTTCTGTTTCTGAAATGCTGTCGTTTAAACCATGAATTCCATCAATAAATTGATCTGGGCTTTTTGTTTCACTTAGCCTTTCCATTTCTTCACGAGCGAGTTTAATGCCTAACTCTAGCTCATCTGCACTTATTAATGCTTTGCCTGTAGTTGCATCCAGTGTACTTGCAAACTTTTCAAGCAATGCTTTTTGTTCATTAAATAATTCTGTGGGTGTTTTAATCGACCGCAAAAAGCTAGCAGACTGAGATAACAACTTATCTTGTGCGTTTTTAATAGCTATTAACTTAGCTTTACGTTTAACCGCTGACTCTACTATCGCTTCATCCTTTGCAATTTGTGCATCCGCAGCCGCTTGTAGTGTTGCTTCTCTGTTCGGGTCGTTAACTATAGCCGTTAACTCAGTCTCTAAAGTTTTAAGTGTTTCCACATTTTTTTTTGCAGATGCTAGCTTATCTTCAAATCCTTTTAAGTCAGCTTGTAATCTAGTGTTGTTTGGGTTTCTCCTAAGCTCTCGCTGTATGTTGCGTATTTTAAATCTAGCTTTATCAAAATCGAAGCTTGCTTCTTTTAATGTCTTGCCTAAAGATTTAAGCCTTACACCGGCAGCTTCTACTGTAAGTGTATTTATGTTTTTTGCTAAATCGCCGGTGCTTTGTGTTGCCTCTCTTGCCCTGGTTGCAAATGTAAAAAGAGCCGCCGCCGCTAGAATTACAACGCCAGTAGTGCCGCCCAATAAGGCCATACCACCCCTGAGCGCACCTATTGAAACCGCTGCCGTTCGTGCTGCCAAAGTCACGCCGCCAAGTGCCGCCGCATGCGCCGCCGTTGCGGTAGTCGCACGAGTCACAAAAGCTGTGCCGCCTACAACCGCAGCACCGTACCGTACTTGTGCCGCTGCCGCTAAAGTTAAGCTAGTGACAATCCGGCTGCCAATAACTACAGCGAATACCTCTGCAACCTTTGCAGCTTCAACAAATATATCCGACAGCTTAGAAGCTATCTCGCCAACTCCACCGGCGTTTTTCGTCGCATCAAGGAAACTTTCACCAATATCACTAATTAAAGGCGCGACTTCTGCACCAAACTGTTGAGACACCGCCGACAGTACAGCACCTACTTTATCAATCTCGACCCCTGCCTTGCTAATATTAGCTGCATCAATATCAGACAAGGCAAGCCCTAAAGCTCTGGCCTGTTTAGCCTGCTCTTTTTGTGCTTCGCCGTTCTTTTGAAATAAAGGTAGTAATAATGTCGCATCTGAGGCAATCGCCTCTAGAAAAAACACCATTTCATTCTGTGACAGGTTGGCTTTTTCTAGGCTGCTAATGTATAGCTGCAAAGAATCTTTACCCGATAGATTTCTAAACTCTTCCGCAGTAACGCCAACTTGGGGGGCAACCTTTTCAAAGAAGTCTATTAAGGGACCGCCACCAGTTGTTAAGAAGTCACCAACCTTATCAGATACATCTTTTAAAATGTCTGATAGTTTATCAGTTTGCACACCAACAGATTTAGCGCCAAAAGCTAGATTTTGAAATGACTCTAAAGAAGTATTAGCAACACGAGCAAATCCAATCAACTCTTTTGATGACTGTATTGAAGCCGTTGCAAGCGCACCAAATGCCGCACTAGATGCCGCAATACCAGCAAATGCTGTGGCGAGGCTTTTCATTGTTCTAGTGGTTTTTTCGCCTTGGGTTTCAAGCCTATCTAGCTGATCCGCCGCACCTTTAACGCCCTGAGTACCAACTTTAACAATTAAACTTGCAACATCAGTCATTATTTATTTATTCCTAAGTGCTGTCTTGATTGATTCGCTGCTTTGTATAGCGTTGCCAACAAACGGGCGAGGTGAGTCTTTACCATCATAAAATCCATGTTTATTCTGGTAAGTTACGCTCATTAAGTGTACCGCCTTGGATTCGAATTTATTAAGATTAGCGCCTGTTAATATATTCCATGCGTTTAACTCTGACCACTCTGGCTTTAACCCATAATCTAAGGCTATCTCAGCAACATACCGACAATAATTAATATTAGGCATATCATAAGATAAGCAGTCTTTTCTTAAAGCATTGCCGACTTTAGGTCTTGAGTTTAACCACGCTAGCTGATCGAAATATAAACATAAATCATCTAGCGTTTGGGCAAAAAATTCTTACCATTTAAGATGAACCCCTCAACCTGACTTTTTACAATGCTATTTTTCATACCGTAGACTTTCAGGGCGTTCGATTGGCTAAACACTAAAGACTTTCCATCTAGCTCCACGTTAACCCAGTCAGATGTTAAATCAGCAATCAATTTTAACGGATCGGATTCTTCACGCTTCGAGTCTGCAATAAAAGCCGCCGTATATTCTTTTGAATAAGGCCCGTAGACCGTAATGATGATATCCGTATCGTCATCTGTGTAAGGGTCTATAATCACACAATCGGCTGTATCGTTGCCAACTAATAAAGATAAATCCATTATGCCGCAACCGAAATAACGCCCTGATGATCAATACGCACATTCGCTGTGATTGCTCGTATCGTGTCACCATCGCCACCAGCACTTACTAGACTGAATACTTTAGCTTGGAAGTAATCAACTTCGCCATTGGAATATTCAAACTTAAACGTAAAACTGGCATCTGAATCGCTTGCAGTCTTAAGAATGATTTGACCGTCATCTAGACGAACCACGCCTAACTCTAAAGGGATCTCTGGTTCTTCATAAGTGCCTTTAATATGTCGAGTACCGCGAACATCTAGCGAGTTATAGGCAACGTCTGTATAAACACGCCCAATGTCGGGAAAGTTCATTAACTGACCAACCACTGTATAAGTAACAGACGCATCGGAAAAACCTGCGGCGTCATAAGTTGGGGGTGCGTCAGCACTAACACTAGCAATGACACCGTCGAACGTAATTGGAATGGCCATTTTAAAATCCTATGATAAATATTAATTGATGATTGATTATAACAGACACAAGTTATATTTGACTATAGCTTGCTTGAAGGTACGCCAATTGTTGACAATAACGGGAATGTGCTTACCAAGCCCGGCACATCTTTAAAGAATGTAGTATTTTTTTCAATTATGCCCTTGTGGTCTACAACAAGGTTGGCAGATAAATTACGAATAGTATTGCCGTCACCCTGCAAATTTGAAACGCTTGAAACTAATGCTGCAAAAAAGTCTAGCTCCCCGTTTCCATATTCAATCTTAAAAAGATATTGATTATCAGACTCACGAGCTATTTTTAATATAAATTGTCCTATGGCCTCACGATTTACTAATATTTCTAAAGTTGTTTCTGCTTGATTTGATGTGCCTTTTCTGTGACTAATACCACGCTGATCAAAAGTTTTGTAAGAAACATCAACATATTCTCTGCCAATTGTGCCAATGTTTGTTACACCACCTATCAAAGTATAACTAATAGATGACGCCCTAAAGCCATCAATATTATAATCTATGACTTGGTTTGCACTAATGCTAATTTTTGTACCTTGAAAAACTGTAGGGTCTGTAATGTTAATCCCCTGTTATAGATTGATAATTAATAACAACAGGCACGATATACCAAGCGCCATCTCGCGTGCCTGTACTGCGCGATACCGATTTAATTGTAACTAATTTACCGTTGTACGTTAATTTGCTTCTAGGAAACGCAGTGGCTAGCAAATCAGCTTTAGTGACTGCCGCGCTCTTGCCTGCATCAATTGGCGATATAACATCTATTTGATAGATTCCAAGATGGTCTAAGGCGCTCACATAGCTCAACCCAATAGGATCTGTATCAGCCGGTAATAATGTAGGTCTAAGATACAAGGTACCCACAACGGGCTTATAATTGATGTTCTCCCATGCCACCGGAATGCTATTAGCACTCGCAAACGTATGAAGGTTTGTATCTAAAGCCGCTGAAATGTCTAGAAGGTGCGTACTCATTTAAGTTTCCTTGCCTGCTTTTCTACTTCGCGGTTAAACTCTGCGACAGATACGGACACCATTCCGTTGGGCGACTGGGTTGAGCTGCCACCCTCAATGGGCCTAGCATAAGGTAAATTATTAACCATATAAATAGAATCGTTTAAAGTCGCTGGCATAACGCCTGAAGCCACTTTTCTTTTAGACCCGCCATCAAGTGTATTAATGGGCGTAGTATCTGAGTCGCTTACATCACCTGTGGCGGGTTGATTAATATCTATCTGCCAGTTGCCTTTTAATCGTCCAGACTTTACAGGTGTACGGCTAATTATTCTACTAAACAAGCTAATAGTCGAAGCCCTGAACACCTGCTCAGTATTACTTTCTGCTTTAGCTGTAAACTTTTTAAGCTCTGATTCAAAAGACATCGTTAGCTCCTTAGCTGCACTTCGTAAATAACCGGCGTACCCGCTGGATTAGTCTCGCGCACTTTAATGGTTTGATAAGCAACACTGTTAATCGTTATAACATCATCGGCTTCTGGCTTGCTGCCTACCTGCATGATAAAGCGCTTATCAGTCGTTAGTATTGACGCGCCATCGATACGGCTTGTGTCAAAGTCTAACAAAGCACCCTTAGCCGTGTAAGCCGTAGTCGTGCCGCCGCTATTCTGTCCGGTTGCAGGGTTAAACGTGCCATCATCGTTATCATGTGACCATGAAGCGGTTTGACCTCGCTTAGTCAATAGATTAGTCGCTGTAGTTGCTAACCCTGTATAAAACGTGCTCACGCGCGCATTACCGTAAAGCCTGAACCACCGCTGCTTCTAACTAGCTTACGCTCTAATGATTTGATGCGTAAATTATAAACAAAGGGAGCTGCATTGTCTTGATATTCAATTTCAATAACATCAACTTTTTCTTTCTTAACTGCTCGCTCGACCGTTGCCAGTGGATCGTTACCCGCATCAATTGCAATAGTAACTTCGGCCTGCAAATCTTTTAATAGCTGCGGGATCTCGGTTGTAGTAATAACAAAGCTATCGATGTAAGCATTTAAGCGAGGCCATTGCAACGCCTGCTCTTTGGTATTCTTTAAGCCGATATAATCTAAGGTTTGCAAGTAAGTCATACCCTGCAAAAGCATAGAAGATACATCGCCATCAATAGTTATACCTCGCGCTGCGGCATAGGCATTAAACTCAATAATTGTAATATAGCTTTGAGCGTCTGCCTTGCCTGTACCTGTTTCTATAATTAAAGACATAGATTAACCCTGCTTTTAGCGATTCTTTTTATTGAATGGTTTGTCTTTGGGGGTTTCTTTGTTTTGTTTGTCAGTGTCTTTTAGATCTGACTTGTTGATAAGTACCGGCTCACCGTTCCGATAAATCGTTACTGTTTCTAATTTGTAGCTCATCTTATTTAATCCTGATTGTTACCGCTGCGGGATTAACCGCAACGGTAAACATTGATATAAATATTAGCCTAGCATTAAAGCCGAATGTTCTGGCTTTATATTCTTAACGCCCCAGGCTAGGCCAACTTCATAACGAACTTTACGATAGCCTTTATACATCGCAAATTCCATTGATAGACCTGAACGCGGATCAGTAATAGTGATTACGTCCTCAGCCATGTCGCCCTCTTCTGGTCGTGCCGGTGCGCGGGCTGCCAATACTAAAGCAGATCGAGCAAAACACATATTACGAGCAGCTGCCGCTATGACAGTAATCGCCGTAGTGCTGCCAGCGATTGCAATGCGTAAACCAGGAGCCGCTAAAGTAATAGTACCGCCGTTTGATACATCAGTATCACCTGCCGCAAGTACATACTTATTAGCATCCCCGGCAAAAGTGATAACGTCACCAACAATCAACGTACCTGTACCAGCACTTGCTAAGGTTATAACAGTTGCGCCAATAGCATAACCAGCCGCATTAGTTGTAGCACTTGCGCCAGTACCAGCCGCCGGTGTTAGTATCTGCGCTGACTCACGCAATGGCATACCTGCAACATCAAGCAATACACCTTGACGCAAGAGGCTATCAGTACCCGCAGCATTAACCGCTGACTGTAGACCAATCATATTCACGCCTGCGCTAGTGTTGATAACAAGCTGCGGATCAATATCACCGCCGTTATCTTTTAACACTTGTCTAGCTAATGCCGCAGCAGTGTAATCGTTGGCAGTGCCAAATGGAGTAGTGCCAGCCGTACCAACAGCGCGACTCATAGTTGAATATAAGCCACAAAGATCAGCTTCGACCTCATTCGTAACTTTACGAATAGCTTGTGCAATCTTCTGAGCACGAACACCGGGATAACCAGGGCCACTATTAAGCTTTAATTGATCGTCGCCAATAAAACCAAACTCGGCAGCGCGTGACTTAGTGATTTGAATGTCAGTGAAGCCAGATGTTTGACCAGTTGGGTCAGGGATTGTCATTGCGGGTGTAATGTCGCCTATGTTGCCCTCAGGCTCCACATCAACACGAATGTTTTGATTGATACCAGCACTTGCCGCCGAAGCATTCATAGTAACTGCGGGGGTCATACCGGTAAGTTCTCTTGATACAATATCAAGCGCTTCATAAAAATCAGGCACTAAGCCCGTTATAGTATTCTCAGCCATTTTAATTTCTCTCTATTAATCGATGATTTCAGCTTTACCAGATCGACAGTCTTTAGCGATTGCCATCTGTTGTGCCGGGTTTAATGCCTTAAATTCAGACATTGTATAAGTTGTTGCGGCACCGCCGTTATTGTTGCTTCCGGTAGCACTGCCACCGCTTGAGTCAACACCATCAATGAGAAAATCATAGTCTGGATTTTTTGAAACTTCTAATTTTAAATCTGCGATACTTGACACTGTCAAATTACCGCTTGAATCTGTTACTTTAATGCCGTCCTCAGTGTATTTTAGACGACCTTTTAACTCTTTGGCTAAAAGTCTAGCCCTTTTAGTGTCTTTAGTCAATTCGTTGGCTAATGTCAAGGCTGCGTTTTCTTCACTTGTAGATGCTGACTTTAAATCACGGTCTGCAATCTGTTGCATTAACCCCTCGCGCTCTGTCTCTGAGCTTTTGTATAATTGCTCATAGTTGTTTGCGCCTTCTAGCCGTTCCTTCTCTTCTTTGGCCGCTTTAGCTTCAGCAGCCTTAGTGTGTTTGTTTGATTCGCTGATCTTAGCGTTTAACCTGTCGTTGTCTGCCATAAGCGTATCTAGCTTGCCTTGCCATTCAGCATTGCTTGCATCTGTTGCCGCTTGAGTTTCTGCCGCTAATTCTTCTGGGGTTTTTTCGTCTGCCATTGTCTTCACCTTGGTCACTGACCGTTTTACGTGCTACTAGCACTATTAAATGCTAAAGGGTTTAATTCCTTTAGCCGTTGTAAACTGTAAACCTTGCCTGAGTCATCGGTAAATTTACCAATAGATAACTTGCCGCTTCTAAATAACTTTGCTCGCTCAACGCCTAGCACTTCATTCTGTACCGCTGCATTCTGACGTTTTAAAAACCCACCATAGGTTACATTGCCCGGTACTGGCCCATCAATCGATGCTCGCTCACCTACTATCTCAGATCCTAAGTCAAATTTAGGGTTAACCTTTGGCACCCTTACTGATCGACAACCAAAATGTATTGGTGGTATTGGCCCTTTCCCTATTGGGAATATCTGACCATCTAAACTAGAGCATGATATAGATGTTCTACTGTCAAGCGTTGCCGTATATTCTTCCCCTATTATAACATCATCATTAGCCTTGTAGGTAGCTGACCGCGCTATGTTGCCCATATGGTTAGTTGATGTTCTAACCAGTGTCTCAGCTTGGCTTTTAAACTTGCCGCCTACAACCTCATCAATGTCTTTTACTAGCTCTTGCGATGTTTTACCCACTAGGGACCCATCACGAATAATCTGACCTATTTCTTTTGATCGATTCTTGGTGAATACCTTAACAGCTTCCTCAATGGTCAATGTTTGAGTTTTCTTACCGCTAATCAATCTCATTGGCACCTTAGTTATAGATGCCTGTATCTGTCGCAATGATGGTGATGATACCGCCTCTGCTGCTGTAGTCGCTAACAATGCTTGAGCTATAAATTCTGCCTCTTCTTTGCCGAACTCCTTTAAGCCTACAATCATTTCATCGCCATACTCATTCAGTATAGTTTCCGTAATCCTAGTGACTTGCTGCGCTAACCTAACGGCGCGTACTCTGCCGTAATCGCTGTTAACCGTTTCCTTAAGCTGCCTAGATAAGCGTGTGAGGTTCTTCACAAGCTTTTTAGCTTCGCCCCTACTGTAACGCTCAATTAATATCTGACGTAACGTGATAGCGTCAATTAGGGCGTTGTTGCTGCTCATTCAGTAGGATCTTGATCAATTGCCTCGGCCTCGATCTCTTCATCATCGCGTTCTATCTCACCGGCCTTGCGTAGTGTACCGCGTATATCAGTCTTACCAATAATGCCACGGTCAAACAATTGTATCTTGGCCACTATAGTTTGTGGATCTATAGATTTATCATAGAAATCCTCATTGATCTGAAAAACAGGCTCAAAGGTAACGCCCATAAACAAGTTAACCCAACCTAGCGCCGTTTGTATGGCTTCGGATGCGTTTTGGACAACATTGGCTAAAACACTATTGTCTCCGGCATGTTTAATTCTAGATGCTTCCGCTGTTTCAGCTTGACCATTAGGTTCAATCAATCGAGCGCCAATGCTAACCATCTGCGCTTCTTTTTTGGTCATTGCCTCGGCTGCTGAACCGTTAGCAACGGCCTGAACTAATGTTACTGAACCACCACCAGCAGTTACAATGCCACGACGAGCACCAACCTCCACACCGTTTGGGTTTAATGTGCTCCACTCTGTAGAAGTCATCGTACCGCTGTCTATATGAAGCATGGGTTGGCCGTGTAAGTCTATGCCTTCCTCATAAGATGCGCTATTCACATAATGACCAATGTTAATCTCTGCAATGTCATACAACGCCGCATCATCTACCGCAGGATCGTTAGAGTAAGTGCCTGCGATGATAAATGGTATTTGGTTTAGTGTTTGCCCGTTAGCTCTAGGCTGTGCAACGCTATGAATTAGGTCATCACGATAGACAATCACATTATAAACGCCATCGATTAAGCATAGCTTTCTATACTGTATTAATTTGCTTTGGTCGAACTCATCTTCATCTACGTTGTACTCTTCCATCAATACAACTAAGGACAATACGCTTTGACCGCCAACTATTGATGTCTTCCAGTTGATTATATTTTCAGCAGTGTAAACTTTAATTGATGAGGTAAATCCTAATGCCGTTACTTGCTCCTTGCTTAGATTAGGCTCTGATTCAGGGTAGTCAACCAATAACCCTATGCGGCCAACCTCTAATAAATCACCTGTTACGACCTTACCTAATTGCTCTAGTGTTGTTCCTGAGCCGGTAGCATTATTAATGATGTACTCAATGCCGGTTACATCAACAACAGGAGGCCGCCTAAATGCCATCCCTACCATCGAATTGCGCGTGCGCGCGGTTACATTTAAGAACTGAGCACGTTTTTTAAAGTCTTTGTATCTGACACTGTTATTATCAATGTCATTTTTTTGATCTGGATTAGGCAGATATACAACGCCTTTAGATCTAACCTGCTTTGCACCCGATACGCAATCACGTACCAGCGTCCATTTAGACAAGTTGTTTGTATATGTTGGGTTTTTTGTATCTATTGGCATTAGTTAAACCTTATATCCAAGTCTATCGCGGGTTTGCGTACAGGCCATTTGCGATTAATAAAATAACCTGACGCATCCATCCAATCATCAACCGATGGGTGCTGATCATACTTTTCAGGATCTCCCTTAGCTGTATAACCTTGCGTCTCCATTGCGTGTGTTAGATTTTCGCACTTGTCAGTATTGATTAATATTCTATCGTGTGATAATAACGCATTTACAGCGTTAATTCTATCACGTACGGCGGGATTAGCTGCGGGGGCATCTACTTGGTATCCTGCGTTCTCAATCAAGCCAATATCAGACAATGTGGCGTTTGTGCTGCCAGATCTACCGGACGCATCAGGGTAAACAATAACTTTCTTTCCCTTGTACTTGTTCAAGTTGTTAATAAAATCATATGTATCATGGCTTGAGAACTCATCTACTGCAATTGGCTTGTTGTCGTCTATAACCCATATTGTAGCGCATGTGCCGCCGATATTAAAATCTAGACCTACATATAAAAACTTATCACTATCTGTAATGACTCGATTTGTGTGATGCTGGCTACGGTTAAAGAAATGATAAACCTTATTTTCATTGAGGCTTACAAATTCACCATTTAAATATAATTCTGCCAGTATTGGGTCATAGTTAGATCTAATCTGCTCTATGTAATCATCAGGCAAGTATGGGTTTGTATGAGTAGGCGCTTTTATTAGCTCATATCCTGGTTGAGCGTTCTTGCCCCACTTGCTATACACAAAGCCGTTAAAACCTTGGTCTGGAGTAGTCACCGCACCAATAGTATTGACTGTTGATCGCTTCTGCCTATTACGTTCAGTAATCTTGCGCCAAACTAGAGCCGCCTTATCCTTTGGTAGCGTATCGATCTCATCGACAATTGAATGTGCCGTTTCATAAGCTATAATTCTTTCAGGTCGATCGTATGACCTAAATATAATATTACCATAGCCATGCATTTGTATTGTGTAATCAGATTTATTTAAACTAAACCCTATACCCAATTGCTCCAAGTCTTGCTCAATGCCCGGAATAGCTCTTAACTTTATCAGGTCATAAGTTGGCATGTAATACGCGCCATTGGCACCGGGATCGCTTAATAGCTTTAAAGTTAGGCGCATTGTGCCGCCTTTGCTCTTGCCGCTACCTAACCCACCAATAATAGCTGGATACTTTGACTTAGTAGATATAAACCTTCTTTGTGGTTTAGTTAATGCAACTTCAATTTCAGGCATCGATTATTTTTACTGATATGCCATCAGCAGATGATAAGTTAATATCTTGTGACTCCTTCCATCCCGCTTGTGTTTTCAGATAAAAAGTCATTGCTGAAACATTTCCGTTGTTGGCGCTTTTAATCAGGTTTCCAGCGATAGAAGCTATAGCCTTTGCTCGTCCGAGCTGATAAGACCGCAAAACCTCTGGATTCTTCTTCATAAGTCGTTGAAATGTGTCTTGACTAAAGCCAAAATAATCAGCAATTTGCGATTGATTAAGCACTGCGGCTAGAGTTTGAACCTCTTTAATCTGTTCTGCATTTAGTGTTTTTTTAGGGCGAGCCATTTTCAAGCTCCCCAATTAAGTCATTTATACATCTATTAAACCATTTATTCATGTCTTTTTGTTGGCACTTATAAGAATTTTTATACAAATCTATTTCATAACAGCATCTTTTTTTAATGCTCATTTTGTCACGAATTAGTCTAACCTCATCCATTATAGGGTTTTTTTTGTCGCCGGTAGTTTGAATAACATTAAAAATTAGATAATCGCTTGGACATCTTACACCTACACCAGCCTGCCAAGGTTTTGATTTATAATCTAACCAAGTTTTGTATGGGCGACTCATTTTATTAAATAGGTGACCGCCGATATTTTCAATCCAATATATTTCAGCATCTTGAATGTTATCTATTCCCTGCTCCAATATAACGACAAATAACTCGCCTATCAATTTTATATGTTCAGCCAATTCTTTATTGTGGCAATCATTTAAATATTTATAGCTTAACAACCTTTTAGATGGGTTCTTCGTCTTGCCAACATAAAACACATCACTGTCAAGGGAGCATAGCCCATAGACAATATTATCTTTTATTTTTAGTGCTTCTTTTAGCGTCTTTCTTGGTCTAGCCATTAGACATCTCGCTGAATGTCTTGCCGGTTTCGGCGTGTGCTGCTTGCTTGCCGGTGTAATCTTCCCAACGCTTGATTATTACATCAACATAAAAAGGCTGTAGCTCCATAGTAAAGCATCTGCGACCTGATTTCTCTGCGCCCATTAGTGTTGATCCTGACCCACCAAACGGCTCTAAGCATAACCCTTTAGGTGGTAGGCTTGATTTCATTACCCGCTCCATCATTGCCACTGGCTTTGGTGTTGCGTGATCGTTTCGCTCTTTCCCTGTAACTCTCGGAAAGTCCCAAACGTCTCTCATGTTGTCGTGGATATTATCGAAATATGCCCGAGTTGAGTAAAATTCTTTTTTTAGCTCGTCATGTTCTTTTTTTAGTTCGTCATAAGGCTTATTAAAAGCTGATCCTTTAGCGCCTTCTTGCCAGAAATTATAAGTTTCTTTAGTTGGCATCATCCATTGTGATTTATCAAACCAATGACAGCCGCTTGTTTCTGAGTGTCCCGCTAATCGCTTACAATCTTTAGTTGTAAACCCAGACTTTTCCTTTTCATTGCTAAGATAGGTTAAAAAATAATCCCAGCCAGACCAGTAATTATCAGCATTATTATTAAATCCTTGCTCCCCGACCATAAAGAAAAGACAGTGCTCTGTAGATGTTGGAAACATTCTATGCTGGTCGCTGCTCATTCCCTGCCCGTGTTTTTTATCCCAAACAATTTGATTGCGTAAAGTAAGCCTTTCACTTTTACCTAGTGAACCATACCACCAGCGCCACAAGTCGGGAGAATTACCCCAAATATACGCGCTTGCATTATCGACCATCGACATACGAAAAGCTGTCCACCAATCCATTTGGAACTTGTCTAGGTTTTCATTATATAGATTGTCATTCGCTACACCATCGCCTTCTTTGCCCATGCCATAAGGCGGGTCTGCATGAAGTAGCTGGGCTTTTTCGCCTAGAGTTAGCTTTTCGATGTCATCGATCATGGTAGAATCTCCGCACATAACGCGGTTGTGACCTAAAATCCAACAGTCGCCGCGAACAGATACCACTTTAGATAAGTCAATCTCTGGGACGGCATCTTCATCAGTTAAGCCGTCAACTTGTTCAGGCTCTAGCAGTAATGCAAGTTCATCAACATCAAAGCCAATCAAAGATAAATCAAAGTCTTCACCCTGCAATGATTTAAGCTCTAATGCTAATAGCTCATCATCCCAGCCTGCATTCAATGCAAGCTTGTTGTCTGCTATCACATAGGCTTTGCGCTGTATGTCGGTTAATCCTACTAGCGTAATTGTTGGCACTTCATCCATGCTCAACTTCTTAGCCGCTAATAGTCTGCCATGACCCGCAATGATGCCACTGCTTTCGTCTAGCAATAACGGGTTAGTAAATCCAAATTCTTTAATGCTTGCCGATATTTGTGCAACTTGGTCATCTGAGTGAGTGCGGCTGTTGTTTACATAGCCAATTAACTCAGACGTTAATCTATACTTGATTTCTAACATTTTACCTAATCCACTGAATTAGTTGATACCTATCACTGATAAGCGTTGTTTGTACTGGTTAATATTTAATCGTTTTAATCAGGTCTATCAAGTCCTGCTTGTCTGCCCTTGCGTCCTGCTTTGTGTATATTTCTTTAGTCGCTTGTTTTAACTGTAGGATCGCCTCTCGATTGTTGCTTGATATAATCTCAAGAGCTACCAGCCTTGCTTGATGATTAATAATAAGCGATCTTGAGTCCTCACCTCTTTTCATGTCTTGACGTATAAAGCTAATATCTTTGCTAAACTCCGCAAGCTCTATTCGCATCCCCGTTACTATGCCCCAACCAGAGACTAGACCTCCCAATAATGCTGTAGCTATCATCATGCCGATTTGTTTAAACATAGAGCGCGTATTAGTCCTGTATTCGGTTGTCATTGGTTAAAGCCCTGTGTTTGCATTACTTATACGTAGTTTTGCGGGGTTTCTTCTTTTTAGTTGCTGCCATGCTGCTTACTTCCTGATTAATTGTGTTTTAGCTGCACTGCTTCGAGTCGTACCTACCCAATAAGCAATTGAGTCACCCCATTTAGCCAGTAATGCACCAAATAATAGATTAGCTAGGGTTTTGTTGTCTTCTGGAATAGCTAGCGTAAATAGCATGTAAGCACCTATCGCCACCATAAAAGTCAATGATATGCAGATTATAGCAGGCATTTTACTGTGTTGATGTTTATCTCTTGCGTTGGCTAAATCACCAAGCTCACTAGCTAAAATCTCGTTGTCTAGCTCACGCATTCTAATTTTGAATTGATTGTTTGCCTGTGTGATTTTTAGCATCATTTCAGGGCTGGCAGACTCGACCGCTTTCTGTAGGTCGTCTTGTGTGCTGATCTCGTTGCCTGTCGCATCAGCTATGGCTTTGATTGCTAACTGTGGCAAGGTTGCGCCGCCGGTTAATACTGCCGTAGCAATATCGGGGGCATATTCTTTTAACTTGTTTAGCCAATCCATTAGTATGCCCTCCAAAATGCGTCAACGTCAAAACAGGGGCAGTCTTTACCCGGATCTAAATCTTTATGGCCTTTAATTTCTGCATCAGGGTATCTGATATGCAGGTAATTTAATAAGTGCTTTAACGCATCATATTGCAAGAATGTAAAGTTAGCCTCTGATTTAAATTCGTCATCAACACCCCCAACAAGACAAATACCCAAACTATTGCGATTATGACCGCGAACATGAGCGCCCTGTACAGTGTCCTCACGGCCCTCTTCTTGTGTGCCATCCCTACGTATTACATAATGATAACCGATGTCTGACCAGCCTTTATCAGTGTGCCATTTGCGTATTTCAGCCGCACCTATATCCATATTTGGCGGTGTTGCTGCGCAATGAACTACAATTAAATTAATCATCTAATACCACAAATTAAGTTGATTTAATATCTATATTTTACTATGCAAGCACTATAGTAACAACCTCTAATTATTTACAAGGCTTAATACCTTTATCCCTTAAAATCTTTCTATATCTTTTTATTTCATCCTCAATGTCTGACCATGCTGGGAATTGATCTTTAAGCGGCTTACCTTCAAGCGTAAGCTCGTCTAATGCCCATTGACCATATCGACCAATAATAAATTCTTTATATTCTAGCCGCATTCCTGAGCCATACACGTTGCAATTTTGATTGCATTGCTTATGTATATTCATAGTATTAAATCGTATATCGGGCCTAGCAGCAACCGTATAAAAATGACCGGCATCATACTTAATATCAGGCTTACGGGTTCCACAAGTACAACAAGCCTCATCAACATCGCGCACCTTAGTAACCCATTGATTAACCAATGCTTGCAGCGTTGCATACCAATCAGACCGGCGCTTAACGCTTTTCTTGTCTATCGTATGCTTTGCCCTTGCTGCCTTTTCTCTTGCCTTTACATTCTTAACCTTTTTCTTTTCAGCCAATGCCTTACCATGTGCTATTGCATGCCCCCAATTACAGAATACACCAAGAGGCACTGTTACCATCTTATGAACTTCTCTGTATTTTTGGCAGTATCTACACGCTTTTCTGCTATTCGCCATATTCTAGCTCTAAGATTAAATTAAGCTCGTGTATTGCTTTTCGTATGTCCTCAGCTCCATTCTTGGTGCTGTGCCTGCATACTCGCTTAATTACGCACCCATCTAAAAACGGAAGATTATTAGCGTGTATAAATTCAACAGGCTGTATTTTCATGCCCTTGTAATGATCGCCACCTTCCTGTTTATCTAAATTGCTCACTTTTTTATCCTTTATTATCTGGCTTATTAGTGGTTGTTTCCAAAATGGAAATAGCTGCTTATCCTCTACTGTGTTGTTAGTTTTATTTCTTTAACACTGCCTAGATCGCCCACAAAATCCTTGGCTTGCTGCTCTGTTTCAAATACAGGTATTGTGCCTACCATACCCTCTGCATAGCATAAGCATATATTTTCTGACTTACCCATAATTACAACCTTTAAAGATGTATCTAAATTCATTGCCATCCACATTCTTTTATCCTCTGTGTTGTATTATTTATTTGATGGCCAGCGCGACAAGACAACGCCCTTGCTTGAGAAATGCCTAACTAGATGTTCAGCTACTTTTGAGGGATCTACTGTCGTTTGCTTCTCAGTCGATGCTTTGCCCGTCAATACTTTAAGCATTGGCTTGTAAATATGCTCTTTTACTAGATACATATTCCAATCAACTTCAATCATATCATCAGAGAATAAAGCCTTTTTCATCATTGGCAAGCCTGCATCATTCAAGACTGTAGCCACTTGATCGCACCATACGTGCAATGAGCCACGCTGTGCGGGTGTTGCCTTCTTATCTGTGCTAGTAGTGATGTAAAAGGTTAAACCTGAACTAACAGCCTGCCTTGCATTGTAATCAATGGCATTTACTGCTGTAGTAATATCATAATGATCTTTGATCTCTATTAATTGCATTTGTTATTTGCCTTTCCAAATATGTCTAGCTGTGCGGTTTCTTTTTTAAATCGCTCTTGTGCCGCCTTAAAATAATCCTTATCTAATTCACAGCCCACAAATTCTATATTTCCGTAATGAGCAGCAATAGCAGATGTTCCGCTACCCAAATATGGGTCAAACATTTTTAAGCTGCCTTTAAAGCATGATATAAATTGATCAACCATTTTTAAAGGAAATGAGCGACCATGAGCTTTTAACGTCCCCTGTGGAGGCCAATCGCTTTCAAGCATGCAATCTTTTAAAGAAGAACTGTTGTCCATTTTTACATCGCTGTTAGCTAGCCAGTAAAACCTTTCTGACATTGGGAAAGCTCTAATTTTATCAAAATTCTGGCTACCATTTCTCCATACAATTTCCTGCTTAAACTGCCATTTACTTTTAAATATCCAGATTAAAGGTGAAATAGTTAAACCGCTTCTAATTCTATTTTTATGGTTATATATTAAGCTGCCCTCTGGCTTAATAACTCTTCTAAGCTCATTTAACAATAAAATCTGGCTTTCTTGGTATTTATTTTCTAGCATATTATCAGAATAATGCTTTTTTCTTTTGTTCCCAGTGTGATGTATATCACCTAAATTATAAGGAGGTGAAGTTATACACAAATCAAAAACATTATCTTCTAAGCCTTTCATGTACTCCATACAATCTATATTTAATAGCTTTATCATTATGCAACCGCCTTAACGACTAATGACCATTCAGCAACACGAACCTTATTACCCTGTCGATTTATTGCCGCAACCATTCTAGTATTAATATCTATACCTGCTCCGCGCATCTCAGTAATTCTTGCAGGTGACTCAAAGATGCCGTATTTATCTAGGCAGATTTTTCGAGTCAATACATCGCCATTAATTAAAGCCTTTAGCATTGTTTTATACTGTGACATAATTTAGCTCTCCTAATTAATCTATGTATTCATAATCCGGCTCTTGAAGCTCCTCATCAAAGCTATCAAATACGGCTTGTGCTATGTAGTCAATATAACCTTGCTTAATCATATCTTTAATATCTGCATCGCCTACGAATACAGCGTTAATTGTCACGCCTTCATGCACTGGTGGCGTTTCTTGATCGCCTGATTCGGCTGGTTGATAATCGTAATCAACTAGCACCGGCAAGTCTTCGCCTATTGTCATAAATAAATCACTCATGCTCTGGATTCTCCTGTTTGAATATAACTTGGAATAGTGCAAAGAAACGCTCTCGATCACCGCTGATATATGCTTTGTTAATTTCTAGCATATGGTTTTCTGTATCAATGCGGATAAACTCAGCGCGAGTAAATACATCACCTGATAGGTTTGGCTTAATAACTTGAAAGTCGCTTATAGCAGATGCTATGAAATCTGGCTCGTATAACTTTTTCATGATCTACCCCTATTTAATTATTTCAGCAACTAAGCGAACAAGCTTGCCATCTACTACGTACAACGGCGCGAGTGCCAGCCGCCAGTTTCTAAGATCCTGCCGCCCTACTTTTTTGCCCTTGTAAGTCAAAAGGCTATCGGCAAACGCTGCTTGATTGCCTTCTGCATGTGCGTCAATGTAATCTTTGATGGGTGTTAGCTTGCTCATTTTATAATCCTGTAATTAGCACTTGAGACTTTTGAATAATAGCTTTTTTAACAAGCTTTGAACCGTTCATGTAACTATCGCCGAACAAGGTTTTTCCAAAAAAACCGCGCTTAATATTGCTTTTACTAACAGTAAGGTAGTGCCCATCTTTAAATATGGTATCACCTGCTAAAATTTCGGATATGTGTGTTTTTTCTATTGAAGTTATCATCACAAGCAGATGATAACTTTTGCTAAAAAAGACGCTTTTGCATCAGGGTATGATTTTAGTGCTATATCATAATTATCTTTAATCATCTGATTAACGTCAGCGCTATTATTTCCGTATTTTAAAAGTAGTGCAGTAACTTTGTTTTTCATGTTGGTGTCTCTCTTTTGTTAGTTGATGTAAAGTATTTTACAGCAATATAAGAGAATGTAAAGCTTTTAAGTCATTGTTCGTCAATCAATTTATGAAATGTTCTATCAGCCATATTCAATGCAGCTCCTAATAATATCGATTGCTTACCTTCGCTAACTTCATATCCTATGCTGCCGTTTGATGTGACATAAGCTATAGCAACATCAGTTATATTACCGGCCTTAATCATAACTATAGCCTCCTCTAGCATTTCTATAGCGTATTTATTTGTGCGCTTCTTTATCTGTACTATATCTACCATAATTAATTGCCTAAATTCATAGATTCAAAATAAAATATTACTGGCTTATCAGTAATTACAACAGCGTCATATCGAAAAGCTAATCTAAATTGAGCGCTGTTTTTTAATAACCTACTTGGCTGAAGCTCTATTTCATTCCTAAACTCATCAACGCTGAATGTTTTTTTCCATAGATTACAACGAACACATGAAGCCATTTTGTTTTTATTTGAGTCATTCCCACCAATGTCATCACGGCCGCGATGCATAGGCTCTATATGGTCTATATGCCATTTAACACCCTGTAAGTTTTTGCCGCAATAGCCGCATTTATCGTTAGTTTTTGCTAAAACCTCGTCTCTAGTCACAGTTATTTCCCTTATATTGCTTTGTAAATTTTGCAACATTTAGCGCTACAAAATGAATTATTGTGACTGTTATCGTTGCCGCAGTTTAAGCACGGCCTTTTTAGTTTAGCTTTTTGCTTAACTGGAGCAGGCCCGAAAGTTGGATTATCACAATTTATAATATCCATTACTGCCATAACTGCCATTAAATTATATTTAGACATCAGATTGCTTTCCATGTTTTTAATTGACCACGTAGAGTATCTTCTTTGATACCCCATACATAATACGCGATTGTTTTGAGCGCTATCCCGCAGGATCTAAGCTCTAGTATCATCGCTACGTCTGTTCTCGTTAGTTTTCTTTGTGTCATTACATCAACCTGGTTAGCGGTGCTATATCTATTGTCAATATATAATAAATAATTATTGTGCTTATAATTAATAGGCCGTATCTCATTAAAGACCGTTTTTATTAAATTTGCTGTCTGCTTTGGCTTCATCATAACTTGAATGACTATCAGGCTTTTTATCTATCTTGCCTCCACCTTTTAAAAATGCCTCTGTTTGGGCGGATATCTCGTCTCGGCTCTCTTGGCGTATCTTAATAAAACAATTGTTTAATGTGACTGCCGGCTGCTTATCCATATCTATAAAACCCCTTTGGCCCAAACTTTTCGACAAGCATTATTGCTCTTCTGATAACACCCCCATCAGTGCCATGCATTATACCTATGCGGTTTATCGTGTAAGTCCCCGCTGCAACGTCTGCTATTGCCTGTATAGCTTCTTTGTAAGTTATGCGGTTAGTCATGTTCTTCAAACATTGAGTTTTAAACTCGCCTCGCCGCTTTGCTGCTGTGTATTCAATATGTTTAGCTTGGGCTTTTAATATCTTGACAAGCTCTTTGTTAGTCTTTGATGAGGTTATCCAATCATTGTTGATTAACATTAGCGCATAAGTTCGCGGCCCTAGCCTGTATTGCATTTGATTGTATTTAAAAGATTCGCCTAAGTTAGATTTATTATTCATTTTATTAACCTGTGTTTTATAGTGTTAGCCGCTTGTAGTTTTTTTCCCCATCTGAAGAGGCTCTATTCTTTTTGCACCCTCAGATAACCTTTCAGTACGGTATCCGCGTTCAAAACCTGCTCGCCAAATTTGCCTGTTATCTTCGTGGTCTAGTGGTGATCTAGATTTAAAATATGCGTCCTCTTTAGCAATCATTTCTGCTTCCATTTCTGCCCATTGCATTTCATTCATATTATTCTGCCCAATCTGTGTTAGTTAATCGCTCATGCATCGTTGTATTATCAGTCGAATAGGGATAATAAGCTTTTGCATTGCTCTTTGCCTGCTTCGTATCTCTCCTCTTTTTTTGTAATATCTTCCACTGCCGTCGCTCTATCAAACGCTTTAAAACTGCGTTCTCCAATACCCGTCTCCGCATAAGCCACAATTGCCAGTGAACTTGGCGGCCAGCTTTCCTTGCCCTCTTGAGCGTCTTTTTTAATATCATGCTCGATTCTTGTATAAGCTCGCCGCCATGCCTTTGCGTCAAAGTGTGCAAGCTCGTTAGTCCAGCCTTTAAAATTTTCGGTATATTGTCCATTTTCAATGTGCGCCCCCTGAGCCGCTATAAACTTGAGTGGATATAATTGAGCCATCCGAATCCATAACCGTTCCATTATTTCGAGATGCTTCTCGTTTGGCATCCATTGCGGCTTGCTCTCGGTATAGTCCTTCAATTGCGCTTTCTTTGCGCTTAGGTTGAAATTTATTGGCTCCATTAGATTCTCCGCTTTTGATCTCATCATTGAAACGATCTTGGCTAAGATACGTTGTCATATGCATTTGAGCAAAACCCATTTGATCAGCCGCAATCCGTTTTTTAGTGTCGTCAATTAAAAACTGTGTAAACTCTGGAACGCTTGTTTTTTTAGATGCCATTTTATTAAATGATTCTAAAGCTTTTTTCTTGCTGCCGTTTTTATGACTTGATAACCATAGCGCTTCAAACAAGTCTTTATTCTTATCTTCTTCTATTCTTTCCTTCTTTACTTCTTTAGTAGTTGTTATTTGATTGTTATTTGATTGTTGTTTGTTTGTTAAGTTGCTTGTTAGTTGGCTTGTTACTTCATCACTTTTTGATTGATAGATGTCATAGTTTGTAATGCCTACAAGCGTGTTTCTGTTTGTTGTTTTGATTGTTATGTCGTTAGTTGATTTTAGCTTAGATAATGACGTTCTAATTTTCTGTGAAGAGAGGCCAATTTGCTGCGATAACTTATCAACACTGGTTATTATTTGGCCTCTCTTAATATCAATACCGCGCCAGTTCTTAGGCTCGTAATTAACGGTTAAAAGTAAGTGAGTAAACAGGCGCATGGTATTGGCATCGGTGTACCATTCCCAATCTAAAAGTGATCTGTGTAATTTTATCCAACCGGACATATAACAACCTATTAGGTTAGCCCCCTTGACTGGTGAAACTTACCGCGAATGACAGTAATCAAGGGTGATTGTGGAAACGGTATGACAACCAAAGGGGCTAATTTAATAAGTCTTTAGTGCCATTCTTTTTTTACAGAGCTTCACATCTGCGCTTACTAAGCTTGAGTATACTACAGATTAATGGTTATTAAAACTATTCTCATGTATAAGTATTAAAGCTTCCTCTACACATTTCATATATGTAAAGGCTATGTCTGAAATAGCACAAAAGCTAGAATCAGCATATTGCCTATTCCATAATTTATAAGCTGTAATAGTTGCAATGTCGTCCTCTTGAAATGGGTTCATGATACAGTTGTAATAATGATTACCGTCATCATTTTTGATTAATTCTAATTTTAAATTAACACCTAGATATATCTTTACTATTTCAATCTCTCTTGCTTCTGATACTTTTACAATCATTTTATTATTTTTTATCTTTGTTGCGCTAGTCATATATATCACCTTTATTAATGTTTTATCAAGTTATCTGTAGATTCAGATTGCTCTGTTTCAAAAGTACCGCTTCTTATCTTGCCTATAATGTGATCAATTACCCCAGAAGTTATATTTAAATGTTCTGGAAAGTCAAGAATTGTTATACCCTCATTCCCTTTTTCTAATAGCTTATCTAAAACTATTTTTTCTTATGTTCCCGTTTTTGGATTTAGCGACATTTAAACATCTCCTAGTATTTTAACTGCTTTATTTAATGTAAGGTTTTCAGCAACATCAAAGCCTTTGACAGCTTCAAACCTTCTAAACTTCGTAATGTTAAACTGCCTGCCAAATTGTTTATTTTTATAAAATTCGCCATGCAAAACATATTCAACGCTTTTAAGTACATCAGGATATTTAGGGCCGTAAAAAACAGCGCTGCAATTTTTACAGGAACCAGCTTTTAGATTGTAAACATGATAATTTTTGTCGTTGCTTTCATATATTAATCTATTTAATTTCCCTATAACTATTGTCATATTCTACCTCTCTTATACTACAGCTAAATAATAATGTGTTAGCTATCTGTTTATGTTTTCGGTATTAGTCCAAAGCACAATAGCTTGATTACCTACATAAGCGCGAACCTTAGCCGTTCCCCAGCTTGTATCAAGGATAGATATAGGTATCCCAGCCTTCGGCCCAAAACAGCCGTTTTTTATTAGATATTTAACCGCTGGAACATCACCCTTAACTGTTGCGGCCGTAATCTGGTTGAATAGATCTTTACTCACGCAAGCCCAATACCCGCCCTTTATTGATGCGGCATTTGCTGTTGTTGATGCTAGTGCTAATAATATTAATAATGTTTTCATGTTGTTCACCTATTTGTTTTTACGTTTGTCTTTTTCCATTGCTGTCCTTATGGCATCCCTAGCAATCTGACTATAAGAATTGCCTGTTTCTATTTTCTTGTCTTCTAACCATTGATCGATATCAGTAGTTAATTTAATTGGTGCTAGTGTACGAGGCATATATTCAATCCCTGTTAATTTAGATTTAACTTTAACACATAATGATATATAATATCAATATAATAAATCATATAAATTTAATATAATAAAGTGTTGACTGTATGATTATAAAGCTTTACTCTGTATGCAACTTAACGAGGTGGCCAAATGATAATAATCAATGTGACTTGTGCTTATTGCAGTAAATCATACAAAACTTACGAATCAACATGCGGCTTATATTTCTGCCGATCTTGCTCAACTAAATAGAATTGAACCATGCACTTAGAGCCTAAACATTGCTGCAATCAAAAGCCTGCCTTCTGGCAATGCGATTGCAATACTGGCAAAAGGTGCGAGTGCATAGAGCTAATACAATGCTGGGTATGTATGCGAGTGATATACGGTAGCGATATTAAAAACATTGAGCAATGGAATGCTGGAATTAACGACGATTAACTAAATAACTAACAGGACTAAATCATGATAATGAAATTTAAAACAGCAAAAGAGTTTGTAGTTTGCATGATGGAAAATGAAGGTAAATTATTTTTTGATTATTACGGCAGGGAATGGAAATATAAAGATCATAAGTTTACGTTTAAGGATATTGGCGTTGATGAGTGTCATAACCAAGGATTAAAGTGCCTCCACCTTTACGGAACTTTTATAAAAATGTTAGATAGCCACGAATAATAGGACTAAATCATGACAATGGCAACTAAAAAACAATTTATAACCGAGGCCGCACCGGCTCTAATACTTAAAGCAAATAATCGCTTTGAGATAGTCGATAACCATGTAGCCAGTAAAGCTGATTATCAGAATAGCTATAGCGTTAAATACATGAGACGTTATAACGCATTGAAGGGGATAAAATAATGCTAACTTTTGAACAGCTTATACCAAAGTCTTATGATTTCTTGCGAGGTTATTACGATTGTATGTATTCAGGCAAGCATATGAGCAACCAGGATGAAGAATACGATCAAGGATACAATGCACGCTATCAAGAGGAGCAAATAGCTGGCTGTGTTATAAATCCAATAATAACTATTGAGGAGTAAATCATGAGCGAACTATTACAAATACAACAGTCATTAAAGGCACCCAAATCGCAGGTAAATGGTTTCGGCAAATACAAGTACAGATCATGCGAAGATATTCTAGAAGCTCTTAAAACGCCATTAGCTGCCGCAGAATGCTACGTCGTTATCAATGATGACATTGTTATGGTTGGTGATCGAATTTACGTCAAAGCAACGGCTAACTTGAAAAAAGATGGCAAAGTTTTAGAGTCTGCCACCGCCTTTGCTCGTGAATCATTATCAAAGAAGGGTATGGATGATAGCCAAATAACCGGAACCGCATCAAGTTACGCTCGAAAATATGCACTTAATGGCTTGTTTGCTATTGATGATACTAAGGACGCAGATACTCAAGCGCCAATTAAAGAAGAGTTTGACATAACCGCCGAGGTTAAATCTATATTCGAGTGCAAGGACATAGACGAACTTGTTACAATATGGGTTGCTATTAACACAAAGTACAAAGGCACTACTGCCCTAGTCGAACTATCAAAGATGAAAGACATAAGAAAGACTCAGCTATTTGGGGATCAATAATGGAACAGTTAACACCAGAATGGTTTGCCGCTAGGCTTGGCAAAATTACCGCATCACGCATGGCGGATGTAATGGCTAAGACTAAATCAGGCCCAGCCGCATCTCGCAAAAATTACATGATGGAATTAATCTGCGAAAAACTTAGCGGGGAGAGCGTAGACTTTTACAAAAACGCTGCTATGCAAAGAGGTACGGATCTAGAGCCTATAGCCAGGGGCGCATATGAGGCTTCTAAAGGCTTGTTTGTTAAAGAGGAGGGGTTAGTAGATCATCCCACAATAATTGGCCTAGCGGCTTCTCCTGACGGCTTAGTAGGTGATGATGGGCTTATTGAGATCAAGTGCCCAAACACTGCGACACATTTAGACTTTTTAAAAACAAGAAAGATACCTAGCAAATATATTTTACAGATGCATACGCAAATGATTTGCACTGGCCGCAACTGGTGCGACTTTGTGAGCTATGATGATCGATTACAGGGTTTAGAATATAAATGTGTACGTGTTGAGCTAGACCCAAAAATATCTAACGACATTGAAACAGAAGCTAAATTATTTATTGAAGAAATGAATAATGAATTAATAGAAATTGAAAAACTTAAAGAGGCAATATAATGAACAAAATAGGCGTATCACTAAGCATCGATGTTACAGTAATCGATAAATCAAAAATGTTAAAACATGCAAACGGTAAAACTTATCTAGATATGACCGTTTTTATCGACCCTAACACAGAAGATAATTACGGCAACCACGGTATGATTGTGCAGAATTGGAAAGAAGCACCCAAGGGAGGCACTCCAATATTAGGCAATGCCAAGATATTTTGGAAGGACCCTAATCAGGCTGTACCTAATCCGCAATATCAGCCACCGGCACAAGCTAATCCAGCGCAAGCTATGCAGGATGATTTTGAAGACACGAACCTGCCTTTTTAGCATAATTCAGGGTTGGCGCGATTCCTTAACAAGATCCGGTCTGAAGGTGGCCGCTAAAACTAACGCTGTACTTATACAATGAACCCTATTTTTTAATCATGTATAAGTATCAAAGCCTGCGCCGTAATCGTGAAGGGTAAAGCTTAGGACCAATTAATTAACAGGGGGATGATGTGTATAACTTTATATTTACGGTGTTAATATTACTAGCATCAGGATACTGGTTATATCATCATCACAATAAACCGATAATAGATAAGCATGTAACCTGGACTGATTGCAGCCCAGCAGAATGCCAACGACGACAAGGTAAGATTAACAATGACTGATTTTAAAATAGATGATGAAGTAAGAAATAAAAAAATACATAAAATTAAAGAAATAAAACCTTTAAGTAACGGAATATACTTAAACGCCGTTGGCTGGGTTGACGCTGATCTTTACGAGCTAGTGCCACCTAAGCCAGCATATCCAAACGCACCACACA
>Ga0208646_1000277_pt1 | contig 35087 bp, 27 predicted proteins | sample AntAceMetag02UK8_FD_184762 | JGI IMG/M metagenome (GOLD analysis project Ga0208646, IMG submission 184762) | Saline lake microbial communities from Ace Lake, Antarctica - Antarctic Ace Lake Metagenome 02UK8 (SPAdes) (version 2) | ecosystem: Environmental > Aquatic > Non-marine Saline and... | reverse complement strand
ATCATTTGACAGGGATAGGTATGTCCCTATCAAAAAAAACAAATAAAAATAACCTAGAAGAGACCTAAAAACTGAAATTGAAAAGCACAAGTATTAGGTGCGGGTCAACAGACATAAAAACCAATTAGAATAATGCGATATGATCCTCGAATAATGATATTTAAATCACCTGTCATTAGTTTCCGTACAGACACTAATTAGCGCTAGAAGTTATTGGGAGTAAGATATCTCTATCATTCTGCGATGAAAACCTTGGATGGCATTTCTTTGCATTCTGGAAACCCCGCCATATTTAAGGTGTGATCTATTAGAATTGAAAAATGTATAAACCAAAACGCAGTTTTCACTATGTCGAACCCGATGCTTTATCTTCACGAAAATGCGCAACTCCTAGCATAGGAGTAACACGTCTCCCAATTAAACTTTCATGCGCCTATTCAAACTTATTCTATTATTATCTCTTTTGACACGGTGTAACTCTGTCATTCCTGGCAACTTTTGGCTGGACCTAAAAAGGGATAATATAACTGATAAGTTCTCGGATCATGGCCCATATGGAGGAACAACTATTGTTCACTGGGAACTACCGTCTGGTGCCTTTGAAGAACATGATCTACTCAAATTTGCAGAGGATCACAATTGGACATTTAAAGTAAGAAACAGTGAGTTGGAATTTCCTTTTGAGGCCGGACATGCTGAACTATCCAAATACATCAAACCTGAGCAAATCATTCTAACTTTCTCAACAAACTGGATACTTGTTGAGCCTGAAACTGATCAATCCTTTGATGCACTTGGCTATATCTTCATGAATCCCGAACGAACAAAAGTGACTGTGTTTCAACGCTGGGGAGAATGAAAATACACTATTCCTAACAAACGATGACTGGCTAAATGCCAAAGTGCTTTCTGGCTAGCTTCAGTGTAGCTCGAACGCGGATCTGCTGCTGGGAGACGGGAGTGCTTTCGACTTACAGGGATTTTCATCTTTTGGAACACCGTACTTTCTGGTACTTCGGATTCACCCCCTAGCCGAGCACGGCAGGTTCCACTATTTTAATGATATTAACAAGGTTTGGGCATGCATACGATAACCGATCAATACGCGTTGGTAGTTACTGAAACCAAGTGGTAATTACCTATTACAATAGGTAATAATTAAGCTAGTTGCCGCTTTGGGTGATGGAAAATACGGCAACTTTGCTTTATGGAATTCTATCAATCTCTCGGGCTCAATCATATATTGGTTATTGAAACTATAGTCACTTTTATAGGCTATTTCGTATTGAAATTAGCCTTATCGAAGCTTGCAGAGAAGACTGGGGTACGTTTTGATTATCAGCGCTCTCGCGTGAAAGTGGTAAAGAAAATCATCAATCTTATTCTTTTTGTCTTGATGTTCAGTCTCATGATGACCATTTGGGGAGTCGATCAGTCGAAGTTGATTTATTTTATCACCTCGCTATTGACGGTAGTTGGGATCGCTTTTTTTGCGCAATGGTCCATCATATCAAACATAACATCCTCGTTGATTATATTTTTTAACCACACGGTGAGAATCGGGGATACGGTAAAAGTGATGGATAAAGAGTTTGATGTCGAGGGAAGAATAATGGATATTGGTGTTTTTTTCTTGATTATCAAGAATTCAGACGGAGAGGAAATAACCATGCCCAGTAATTTATTTATGCAGAAAATGGTGAAGAAAATAAAGGGATAGCGCTTGTGCTGCTTTTTGCGTTGCACAGGGTGTGCAACGATTAATTTTCCTTTTTCAGATCGAAGTGCGTGTTTTTAGTTGGGCTTTAGTGCAAAGGAGACCTGCCAAAGTGGTTCGCTAAAGTCAATTGATGATAACCTTTCCCTAATAAGCGAGAAGGAAAGTAGGCGAAAGGTTTTCGTTTTATCGAGTTTGTGTGATTTTTTTCGAATGCTTGCTTTGAATAAAAGGCAATTATCTGAATTGCCGCCTGCGAGTTTGCTCCAAGTTTCCTGATTTTAAAAGTAAGATGGGCTAAAGGTAACTTTCACTTTACTGACCGATAATCAGCTCATTTACGATTCGTTCCAATCCCAGCAGATGATATACCATTCGTCAAATTGATCTTTGAATGTGTGTATCGTTTTAAATCCAACTTTTTCATGGGCTATGATGGAGCGAGGATTACTTGTTGATACTTCCGTGATACATAGATCGTATTGTGTGGCGTAGTGTTTTTTATGATGGTTATACAGCCCTCTGAATAGCCCTTTCCCTCGATAAGCTTCACCAACACAGACTTGCCCCATTACATAAAAATGATACTTGTTTAATGGCTTACCTAGATATTCGATTTTGTCGAAAGTCTTGATCATGGGCGCCAAAACAGGAATTAGGTCGAAGAACTCTTGAGTCATAACAAGGGCATAGCCAACAACTTGTTCCTGATCTACGGCGATGACTTGTCCGGCGCTGGCGTTCATTTTAGTCAGTAAGTCCAAGTCGTGCTGCACAGTGACAAAGCCATCGGAAATCCTTTGCTCAGGCGGAACCTTGAACGCATGATTTTGTGCTTGAAGGGCGAGAATTTGCCGAAGTTCAGTTGCTGTCTCGGCTAATTTGAATTCCATGTCTAATGTTCTTGGATAAAGTGCAATGGCCAATAAAGCAAAATAATGACAATTTAGATTGTTTTGAGGCTTCCTCATAAAATTAGTTAGAGCAATCACCAATAGCATCTGCATATCCCCGATTGGGATCATTAAACGAGTCTATTCATCAGGAACGGGATGTAACTTTGGTTCTGTAAAGTTGATCCTCAGCATGTTTTCCCTTTTCATGTCAGCATGACTTCTAGCGATATGAATGAGATATTCCTCCATTGACTCAAGGGCCACTTCCTACGGGCGCCCGTTTATTTTGGGACATTATTCTAATGATTTGGTGATTGTTTTTTAGCTGCTGCAGGGGCTGTTAGAAGTCGTGTTGAAGAAGATATTTACTGCTCTAAAATGGAGGTTTTAACAATTTATTAAAGACTTTAATCAGTGATAATACTCAGACAGCTCTGCCTCGGCAATAGTTGGTTTTGAGAAATTCTATAATTCTAGCGCAATGTTATTGCCCTCAAGCTCATGGTAATGATAAGTTTTTGATATTTTAGCCACGTTAAAAATGCGGATCTCACCAAATGACCTATTACGAAGTTCTTGAAGTACATGAAGGAGCTGGCTTTACGGAAATCAAAAGCAGTTATCGTCGATTGGTCAAGATCTATCATCCTGATTTAAATTCTTCGGCAATGGCCAAGGAGCGAATTGTGTTGATCACCGAGGCGTACGAATATCTGTCAGACCCGGTAAAAAGAAGTCAATACGATGCGCGGTTTTATGTAGCAAATGATACGCCATCATATCGGCAGCCTGCGACTCCCAGTTATCACGATGAGCGGGAGATAAGAAGGCAGGAATACATCAAAAGAAAACGGACGCAAGAACAGTATCAGTGGGATCAGCTATTTAAAATAAAAGTGAAGTTTTATAAAGCGCAAAGGTATTTTGCTTTTGTATTCTTGCTTGTCGGGTTGGTTTATACGTGGGACTATTATTTTCTGGAAGAACAGGTAGGATTCAAAGTAATGGACATTGGCCTGAATAATCGGGGAAGCTGTGGGGTGTCTTTGTTTGGTATTGAAAATTTCATGGCGGAGGAAGATTTTTTTTATCAGATGCAGGGCAACCTGAATCGAGAAGTAAATGTTTACTTCTCAAGATTGCATCTGGTGCCTGTCGCTGTTGGGACGGAGATTATGGGGATCTACAAAATCAGCGAGACGGTACACTCGTTCAATAATTTTTTCGGGTTTCTCCTAACTTTTCTTGGCGTATTGCTGATCGTTAACCATAAATATGCTGAGTGGAGACTAACACTGGGCTTGTTACCATTTTTTATCACCATCTTCTTATTATTGCTCACACTAACCACGAGATCTGGGATTTATTGATTTCCACTTTGCGGGGTTAATTTCCTGATGCTATCCGCAAACGCCAAACACAATTGCCGCAAGCTTGCGTAGAGAGCCCAAGGTCTCCTGTAGCTTGCAGGACGAGATGCTGCAGGCGTCTACCCATTGGCTTATAGTGGTGTATCTCATTTAATGTTGGTAAAAAAGGGACACAACATACCTGAGATATTTTCAATCACTAGTGTAAGTCCTTGTTTTTCAAGTAAATAATAAGGTAATTACTACGATTTTAAAAATTGGTTCTGGTGCACTAATGCACTAGAGCAAGTGGTTGTAAGTAATGCAGAAAAACGAGTACCCGAGTGAAAAAGACAATATTTGAAATTACCAAAATGGACTGTCCTTCAGAGGAAAATCTAATTCGAATAAAATTGGACGAAATTTCAAGTATTGCGAATTTGGACTTTGATATTCCGAATCGAAAATTGACTGTTTTTCACAACGGAGAAATTGACCAAATCGAAAAGTCAGTTAGCGAACTTAATTTAGGTGGAAAGAAAATTTCGACCGAACAAACTGAACAAACGGAATTTGAAGAAAATAAAGACCAAAAAAAGCTACTTTGGTCTGTACTCGTAATCAATTTTGCTTTTTTCTTAATTGAAATGACAACTGGAATTATCTCTAAATCTATGGGACTTGTTGCCGATAGTTTGGATATGCTTGCCGACAGCTTTGTTTATGGAATTAGCTTGTTTGCTGTTGGAGGAACGTTGATTAAGAAAAAGCGGATTGCAAAACTTGCTGGATATTTTCAAATTACGCTTGCGATTATCGGATTTATAGAAGTTTTGAGAAGATTTTTTGGAGACGAGAAACTTCCCAATTTTTGGACAATGATTATTGTCTCGATCTTTGCGCTTATTGCAAATGGTATTTGTCTTTATATTTTACAAAAGTCAAAAACCAAAGAAGAAGCACATATGAAAGCGAGTATGATTTTTACCTCGAATGACGTGATTATCAATTTAGGAGTAATAATCGCAGGCATTTTGGTAAATTATTTGAGTTCCAATAAACCTGATTTGATTGTAGGAACAATCGTTTTTGTTTTGGTAATTCAAGGAGCGTTTCGAATACTGAAATTGAGCAAATGAGCGGAAAGCACTACATACTACAATGGATATAGAACATAGCTAATTTAGGCTTGGCAAGAGGTTTTTGCTTATTTAGTAAGACTGTCAAATCTTTAAATTTTACTTTTTAGAAAATTAAGTTGAATGAATAATTTAAAAATTTGGCTTGTATATTATTGGTAAAGTGAGTATTTCTAGACTTTTTTTCGAAAAAGACATTGTATGCAAAAAATAATGTCATTTAGATTTTCGGTCAGTTTGAGAACTGACAAGAACTAACAGAAGTGTAATTCCAATGACCAGTTATTGGATAATAATAAGAACCTTGACTAAAGCTACATGACTAAATTATGAGTACGATCAAATTAATTTTTCTATTCGCTATCTCCTATAGAATAATCGCTTGTAGTCAAAATACAAAGTCAAAGGACATTAATCTAAATACATCCATTGATTCAGTGAACAATAAAGTGTCATTGATAACTGAGACTACAGATATAGACGTTATCAAAGTTTCCCCAGATAATTACAAAATACTAGCGAAGAGTGAGTAAGTAAGAATTGTAGCGTATACTCTTGAGCCGGGAGAAAAAGATAATTGGCATAACCATCCTGCCAAAACAGAATATGTAGTTTCAGGAGGAAAATAAGGATCTATCCAGAGAATGAACAGTACATTGATTATAATGAAGTAACCGGAACGGTTTTTTGGGCGGACAACTTGCTCCGGTATATGACCCATAGTGGGGTCAACATGTGGCGGATTGTCAGGTTGAAAAACGCTCAAAACAGCCTTTTCACCTGATTCTCTCATACTGGGATATGGAGGTCAGCTTACTTCGGATTATCCACTAATTAGTCGTTTAAACTGAAAAAAACGTTGTTTCAAGCATTAATCGCAATGACAATTATTCTCAAATTCATCAACTAATTAATGAGATTTTTAGATTTCTTGACCAAGATGATTGGTGTGGATTCAGGGAGTCAGAACTTGCGATTAACTCACAATAGCGAACTGATATTCAATGAAACAGCTGAATTATCAATTCACTCGGAAACTAATAAAGTTTCAGGATACGGAAATGAATCAATTCACGATGAGCCAAACGAAGTTATTAAACCAGTGAACACGGTAATAGCCGACTTCTATGGTTTTCAACATCTTTTACGAGGATCAATCAAACGAGCATTTAATGAACGTACTTGGTTTCCTGCTAATTACAGAATGTATTTTTCCTTGCCTATAACCGCAACTGAAGTAGAAAAAGGTGCTTATCGTAATTCGGGTGAACATGCAGGTGCAAAAGATGTACTTATGATTTATCAGCCACGCAGCTCGGTCATTGGTATGGGAATACTCTTCGAAAAGAAGGACTTTATTTTGGTTGATTTTAGTGCTAGTAAATTTGCGAGTACGGTTTTGCGGACTCAATGCCAATTGCAGAAGGATCCATACGCACTGGAACATGGAAACTTCAAAAGGTTCTTGGTAATTACATTTTCAGAAAGCATCATCTAAGCTTAACTGGTGAGCAGTTAAAGTCACATTTAACTGATTTGCCAAAACTTGGCGATGAATACTAAATTGATCATAAACCCATTAAAACGAGAGAACTTAGAGAAGTATTGAATTCATACTTCAGAATTATTGAAGATCAGATTCTCGAAACACTTGAACAAGCAGGAGACCATGAACGAATCAATCAAATCATATCTAATGGATTTCAATTTACAGGCGGTGGTGCTTATGTTAACTGGCTCACTGAAAAGATTGCTCTGAATGGTAAAATGAACATTACAATTAGTCCGAACCCTTTACTAGATAATATTAACGAGTTAAAGAAAGTCATCCAGAACCACGAGAAATACCGCAACTATGAGATGACGTAAAAGCATTTAACAGGCGTTAAAAATCCACAGGCTTATGAGCACTTACAAAGGGCATTTTAATCACATATTTTTACAGAATTAAAGAAACGATCAGCCTGCGGCTCTTCGTTATTGTGATGAATGGGAGACAAAGGAATACATCAAAAGAAAACGGATGCAAGAACAGCATCAGTGAGAACAGCTATTTAAAATAAAAGTGAAGTTTTATAAACCGCAAACGTATTTTGCTTTTGTGTTCTTGCGTGTCGGGTTGGTTTATATGTGGGATAATGGATATTGGCCTGAATAATCGGGGAAGTTGTGGGGTGTCTTTGTCTGGTATTGAGAATTTCATGGTGCAGAAGGACTTTATTTATCAGATGCAAGGCTGCCTGAATCGAGAAGTAAATGTTTACTTTTCAAGATTTCGCTTGGTACCAGTTGCTGTTGGTACGCAGAATATGGGGATCTACAAAATGAGCGAAACGGTACATTCGGTCAATAATTTTTTCGAATTTCTACTGACTTTTCTTGGCGTATTATTCATCGTTAACCATGAATATCCAAGTGGCGACTAGTGCTAGGATTGTTGCCATTTTTTATCAACATCTTCTTACTATTACTCGCAATAATCACAAAATTTGAGATTTATTGAACCCCGCTTTATGGGGACTATTGTCGCTCTGAGACATTTCACATCGCGTTGAGCGATTTAGATTAGTGTTTTCGTTTTTTCTAATAAACAACCTCGAATTTCAATATCAAATCAGGCATTACTGGACGTTCCTTGAGTCCTTCAATTGCCACTTTATGTGGATGTTCATGGAAAACTTGTAATCGGGAAGGCGCTGAGCATTGATAAGAGATAGGGAACCCAACTCGCAGAAACCTTCAATTAAAACCTTTTCAGAACCTTCGACTGGTGAGCTTATTCTTCACTGCAAGTACCATCAATTTTTTCAAGCGATATGGGCTTAAATGAGGTTGAATTTATCCAGAAAGTCATTTCTATACGAATTGCCTATTGGAATTCCATGGTCATCAATGAAGATTTGATTCCCATTGATCGCATCCACTTTATCCATATTCACGATATAGCTTCGGTGAACTCGGGCAATACTTGTATGAGAAATTTTTTGATCTAATTTTTTAAGGTTGAAGGAGAAGGTGTATTTTTTTTGTTGTGTGTGGATTTCACAATAGCTGCCTACCGCCTCAATATACAAAATGTCATCCAACAATAATTTATGATAGATGCCATCCTCTTTGATGAATATTCGATCTTTTAAAATTACTGTATTAGCGTCTGGTTCATTTTCTACTTCATCGATGTGCTGCAGATTAGAGAAAGCCAAATCGATAGCGACGGTTAAATTTTGCGCATCAAAGGGCTTGACGATATAAGCGGCTGGTTTGGTGGCTTTTGCCCTATTTAAATGTAGGGTGTCAGAAAATGCAGTTAAGAAAATAATGGCAACAGCTTCATGCTTAAGTTTAATTTTTTCAGCAGTAGAAATGCCATCTTCATTACCTTTGATATTGATGTCAAGAAGGACAATGTCCGGAGTTTTGTTATCAGCGATATGTAAGGCGTCTTCACAATTATCGGCAATGCCAACAATGTCAAAGTTGCTGAGTATCAAAGTTTCCTTAATCTCCTCAGCAACGATGAGTTCGTCTTCAACAATCAATACTTTAACCTTCATTTTTTACCGCGGATCTTTAATAGGAATAGCATGTATTATACATTAAATTCAATAATGTAATTTAATCCATTATCATTGAATGAACGGACGCTTCCTTTTAATTGATGGGTTAATATATTGACGAGTTTTAATCCAAATGAGCTTGCGTCCTCTAGATTTATCAGTTTTTTAAGGCCAGGTCCATTGTCAGCGATGAGTAGCTGGTAAGTGTTCCCTTTATTCATTAATGCTACCTTTAGCGCAGGTTCTTCCATACCTTTGAAGGCATATTTAAATGAATTTGTGATGACCTCATTGATAATCAGGCCTAAGGGTAAAGTCGTGTCGACATTAAAAACAATTTTCGGGATATTCAATTCTAGCTTTACCTCACGGCTATTTTGGTAAGACTTTTTTAATTCATGTATCAAGGCGTTGGCATATTCCTCAAAATTAATTTCGGAAACTCCATCTTCTTGATACAGGCGCTGATGAATCATAGACATGGCCTTTACTCTGCTCTTACCTTCCTCTATTGCTTGCTTAGCCACCGAATCCTCCATTTTCATTGATTGTAATCCTAGGAGACTAGAGATCACCTGAAGATTGTTTTTGACACGATGATGTAATTCCCTCATCAGCGTTTCAATCTTCTTATTTTTTTCCTGTAGTTGGGTGAAGTTCTTGGCTTTTGTTTTTGATTGGCGATAGACGAGTAAGATAATTGCCATTAAAAAAAGTGTACCTATTGATAAACTGAAGATCCAGCTATTTTTTTTACCCATTTCGAGCGCATCTATTTGTTGCTGCTGTTTAAGCGCGATTATTTCTTTTTTATTTTTTTCTGTATCGAATTTCACTTCTGCGGTTTTGACTGCATTGGCTTTTTCAAGTCCCAATAATCCTTCTTGCAAGTCAGTATATTTTTTTTGATAATGATAAGCTTCCTTGAAATCCCCTGAAGCCACTAAGGTGGGTATCAGCTCTTCATATATTAATATAACCCCACGAGAATATTTTACTTCCAAACCATATTGTTCGGCTTTCTTAAAGGCGGAAATTGCCTTTTTGTAATCCCTTAATCCAGAAAATATAATTCCTTCAACCATGGTCAAATAGCCTTTGGCGTAAGCGGAAAGGAGCTGCCTCTTTTGGATGTTATATATCTTATTGAGGAGGAATTTTGACTGCTTGTATTTGTCTAATTCGCACAAGGTTTCGCACAAAGCCAAATACACAATTACAAGACCTTCTTTGTTTTCATCATTATTATTTTCCCATAATGCGGCCGATTTTTCCATGTAATAAAGCGAGCTATCATACTCCCCTAAAAACCTGAAAGCATCACCCATGGCATGATAGATTTTTGGACGGAGAGATTTGTTATCCAAGAGGTCAAAAATGATATTTGTTCGCTTGTAAAACGATAGAGCTACTTTGTGGTCTTCTAATTGTTCATCATTCATTAATCCTATTCCATAGAGCACATTAGCATAGTTTTGCGGGTATCTGGACGAGTCTATTTCGTCTAACAAGCGATAGAGAATAGAGAGGGACTTGTTGTATTGTCCTAATTGATCACGAACTTTTGAATGTAGTTTTTTGATTCTAATCAAATCGAGTTCGCTCACTTGATGCTCCTTTAAATAGACGAGCAAGTCAAGGGTGATAGACAAGGCACTGTCTAAATCCTCATAGAAATAATACCAGATGAGATCCTCGCTTTCTTGGATTTTTTCGCGCACTATCGAGCTGTCCTGAATAAAAGGGTGAGTGTAGGATTCAGGATTGCTGGCAATCAGGGAATAGGAGGTAATGAAGAGGAGAATATATAGTTTGAGGACGTTTTTCAATTTCTTGTTGCTTGGAATTGGACCTTCATTGCATTCAATAGTATATCAGCCCTTGGCTAATGTAAATAAAAAGTTTGTTCATTCTCAGAATTGCTACGTCTTCACTAAGGCAAGTGTATTTAACTGCCAACTCACAATTTCTACAGGACTAGCCTTCGCAGTGCGAACGCCCGAGAGTGCAGTGGCATTCCATTTTTGCCTTTTTGGGCAAAAAAGATATCGATCCTCCTCAGACGCAAAGCGAGCAAAGTCGCTCAAACCTTTAAATCCTTGTGGGATGCACTGAATAAAAGCAATTATCAGCCTTCGTGCGTTGCGAGTGTACTTCGAGCTTCTTGATTTGCCCTGAGGTCTTCACCATCTTTTTTGAGTCCCTTGTTTGGGATATTCATAAATGCTACCTCAAATACGGACATAGACTGCTTTATGAAAAAATGTGATAATGGATCGCTGTGAATAATATTCACAAAGAAAAAGCTGCGCTACACAAAGTAAATAGCTCGACCTTATTATATAATAAATAATATAGATAAACGATGTTGGTTTACCAACGGCATTATCAGTACCAATACCCATACAGGAGGATTAATATTAATTCTAATATATTTTTTTAACCAGCCATTACAGCTCTTTGTAATAATTAAATAAAGAAGCATGAAACAGAAATTTACATCATTAATCGTCGCATTGATATGCGGAGTTACACTCTTTCCAATGGCAGTACTTGCCCAGGAAGGTCAATTGATTCCTTTCCAAGGAAGTCTATATGAAAATGGTAAGGCAGTAAATGCAACCGTGAATATTACGTTCACTATTGACAACCCGACATGGACAGAAACACATGAGAATGTTACCGTAGTTCAGGGGCTTTATTCCGTTGTTTTGGGCCAACTGGATTCTTTCCCAAGGGAAATGTTTACGACGGGCACTCCGCCGCAATTGATCATGAACATTGGAGGAACTGATATTGCGACTGTGGCACTGTATGCGCCTTACATCAGTAAGGAAATCGTGAAAATGCACATGCCTGATAGTTTTGTGAAAGATATCACGGGCAAACTTGATAGTACAGGAATTAGTTCTTACTTGGGAGGTGCAGTTGACCCTTCAAATACTAGTTTTTATCAAATAGCCAACAGTAATGTTGCCAATACAAGCAATGGAAAGAATGTAGGTGTCTTGGGTCATGCAGATAACTCCAGCGATGAGTGGCAAGTTGGGGTCGCTGGTAGAGTGGCTGGTAGCGGAACAGGGCCGAGATATGGAATTAGAGGGGATGCATTTGGCGATAATACAGCTTATTCGGTAGGCGTTCTTGGTTATAATTATGTTATGCCAACAATAGGCGGAGAGGTGTTTGGAGCGAAATTCAGGACAAGACATGGGGTTGATTCTTCAAGGAATTATGGAATGTTTGCGGAAGCTTTAGGGGCTCAAGGCTCCAATATTGGGGTGTATGGTCGCGCTTTAAATAGTGATTTTGAAAACTGGGCAGGATGGTTTGATGGAGATGTCAATGTGAATGGTGATTTAATATTGAATGGAAAATCTTTAGGAGAGAACAATGATTTTAAGATCTTTAATCCGAATGATGAACTAAGAGGGGAGTTCAATTATTTCGAGTCCAATGATGCCGGTAATCTGCTCCTATATGGTGCTAATGATTCACTCAATGTCATTGTTGGAAGTGGAGGTGGAGGTCACTCTGGTTTTATTGGGGTTTATGATTCGTTGAGAAATCAAGGTGCTGCTATGTGGACCAGTAATAAGGGTCAAGGTCAGTTTTATGCGCGAAATACTAGTCATAGGGTATCAGGTTGGTTTGGTAATATTGGTGATAATGGCTTCACGCAATTGGTTGATTACAATGATGCCGGAGACGACTCTGATGGAGCTATACTCACCGGATTTTGGGCAGGCAAGCCCGAATTGTATATGGAATTAGGAAATGGAGACCATAAAGTGGATTTGAGCATTGAAAATAATGCGGGTAATTTTTGGATGAGGGGGGAGAATTCCCAGAACATAGAAATGGGTACCAAGCATTGGGAAAATGTGAACGGGACAGATTTACCTTATTTAAAATTGGTGGGTGCTGTCGAAATTGGTGACACGACGAATGGTTTTTACAGACCAGATTTGGTATGGATGGATGTCAGTCATAATGAAAATGACAATTCAGAAACGGGTTCATTAACATTGAGAGGCACTGACGGGTCAGAGTTCAGACTTACTTCACACGGTATAGAGGGAGGAGGAAACACGGTGAGAAATGCTGATGGAAAATTGAAAGGAGACCTACTGTATGATGAAAATGGTGACTCAGGAAGATTAGAATTATTTGGTACCAACGACTCATTAAATGTATCCATTGGAGGTAGGTATGCTGGGTCTGTCAATGTGCATGATTCGTTGAATAACGCAGGTGCTCAAATGTGGACTAATAATAAGGGTCAAGGTCAGTTTTATGCGCGAAATACTAGTCATAGGGTATCAGGTTGGTTTGGTAATATTGGTGATAATGGCTTCACGCAATTGGTTGATTACAATGATGCCGGAGACGACTCTGATGGAGCTATACTCACCGGATTTTGGGCAGGCAAGCCCGAATTGTATATGGAATTAGGAAATGGAGACCATAAAGTGGATTTGAGCATTGAAAATAATGCGGGTAATTTTTGGATGAGGGGGGAGAATTCCCAGAACATAGAAATGGGTACCAAGCATTGGGAAAATGTGAACGGGACAGATTTACCTTATTTAAAATTGGTGGGTGCTGTCGAAATTGGTGACACGACGAATGGTTTTTACAGACCAGATTTGGTATGGATGGATGTCAGTCATAATGAAAATGACAATTCAGAAACGGGTTCATTAACATTGAGAGGCACTGACGGGTCAGAGTTCAGACTTACTTCACACGGTATACAGGGAAATGATCAACAAACCTTTTTTCTCAATGGTGAGCAAAATGAAAACATTTCGGTACTCGCGGAATCACATGGACTAGGTGACTTGGCCACTGGCTGGGGCGCAGGTTCTTATAACATTGGCTTGAGAGGGAATGCTTCAAATAATGTGTGGGGCAATGTTGGCCTTACGGGTTACGCAGAAGGAACGATCGGATTTGATAATGCTGGCGGTACATTCTTTAGTCAAGTAGATGATGGATCCGATAGTGTCAACAATAGAGGTATTTACGCACATGCTTCCGGACCGGGCGTCAACTACGGCGTGTATGGTCAAGCTTTAGGAGGCATTGAGAATTGGGCAGGTTGGTTCCAAGGTGATGTGAATGTAACGGGGAAAATTTCAGCTACAACACTACAATCCTCTGATGGGGCAGTTCAAACGTCCGACAAGCGCTTCAAGAAAAATGTAAAAACCATAGACAATGCGCTGGCTAAGACGGAGCAGCTCAATGGTTATACTTACAACTGGAATAAATTGGCTAAGAAGCAAAAGGGCATTACCAGTGAAGAGGAGCAAGTAGGTGTAATAGCTCAAGAGCTGGAAGCTGTATTTCCTCAGTTAGTCAAAACTGACAAAGAGGGTTATAAAGCGGTGAATTATGCAGCGTTAACGGCCGTGCTCATTGAAGCGATCAAAGAGCTATCTAACGAAGTGTCTACCTTGAAAGGAGAGAACCTGGCACTTAAAGCAGAAATATCTAAAGTCGATGCATTGACTGCCAAAATTAATTTTATCGAAAAATTATTGGTGAGTAAAGCGGAGATTGAAGGTGAAAAAACCGCTGCTAAATAATTGATTGTTTGATTGTTCAACGTAAAACAACAATAACATGAAGACAATTTTCAATAAAATTTTAGTCGTCATTTTGCTAGTATCCAGTGCACTTTGTGCACAGGGTCAAGAGCAGTTGAAAAGCACAACATCCATGGGAGGTAATTGGTCTTCTGGTGGAAGTTATACCTCATTCATTGTGGCAGGGCAATCCGCTGTTACCACTTCATTCATTGGGGGAGATTTCACAGGCAGTGTTGGTTTTCTGACACAGCGAGCTTCCGATACTGAGCCGAATTTGGCACCAGTGGCGATATCGCCGGGGATTGTATTTTCCTACGAATTAGGCACCTTATTATCTTTAGAAGGATTTGATCCTGAAAATGCGCCTATCGAATTTGTCATTGTCCGGCAACCTGAATTAGGGTCTTTGGCACAACCAGACGTGTCGATTGATAGGCAATTTATTTTCGTTCCTCAAGCTGATCTACAGCCTGATGTGGTGTATTCGGATACTATCCAATTTCAAGTAAACGAGGTGGAAGGAACACTTTCTTCAGAAATAGCCATGGTTATTTTTGAATTTGAGGTGGAGGATAAAGCACATACGATTTCAGGTTTCGATGCTGCTGCTAATTTATTTACACTGTCCATCGCGGATACGTTATTTAATGAAGCGTACTTTCTTGATATTAATTACTACGATATATCGGATCCAACAAATGCCGCATTTGTAAACATTAATAAACAAGAATTAGCGAAGGCAGACTTGTCTATTACGGGCATTGTTGGAGATTATACTTTTGAGGTAGATCAAGCGAGTCATGCTTATTTGTTTGAAGAAGATCAAGTTCTTCTCACTGTTTTGGTGACTACCGCCAACGGTTATTCGGCTTTCAATTCTTACGTGATTGACAATCGAGGTGGGGGTAGAATTGAAGTCAGTGAAGACGGGCAGTTTTTCACGATTGGTAGCGAGATGTCAGTGCCAGAGAATAAGTCGGTATTGGTGAAAATGATGGCCGTAGATTTTGCAGATTTTGATATTTCTACTGCTTCTTTTGAGTGGATATCTACACCTGAATTTGGTGAGATAGGTCAAGTAAGTCTTATTGAGTCATCCCAAAGCTTGAATATTTGGGAAGCAGCTTATCGCAGTACCGAAGAAGTGGGAGGAAAGGACTCTATTCAATTTAGGGTATTCAATCCTTCGCGCAATACCTACGATTCGGGCTATGTCAAGTTGTCGATCGCAGATGTTAATGACCTTCCCGAACTGGCCGCTATATCGAATCAACAAATGGAGGAAGATGGGACATTGTCGTTGAACTTGTCCTTTGATGATCCGGATAATGAGCTATCTGTTTTTGCCGTTTCTAATGAAGCTTCCAATTTGGTGACAAGCATCGTGGGAAATACGCTCACCTTGACGGGAAAGAATGACTTCAATGGATTGGTAAATGTCAATGTCTGGGTGGAAGAAGTGGGCACAGCGGAGGAGTATTTACGACTTCAAAATTTTGTAGTAGACGTAAGGCCTGTCAATGACTCCCCAACCATGGTACAAGTTGCGAGGCTTGTCGAGCTAGAAGATGTGACCATTACTGTGCCTTTAAGCGCGAGTGATAAGGATACAGAGTTACAAGTGTTTTCCTTTAATGGATATGTAGATGATCCCAACTTGGCTATACTAGCTATAAGTGGAAATACATTGAAAGTAATACCTGTTGAAGATGCTTATGGCGTTACGACTGTTCATATCACCGTAAGTGATGGAGGCACATCAGCGTCGAGCACATCAGAGATGTCTTTCGAAGTGGAGTTTACTGCGGTGAATGATGCGCCGAAAATTGTTAAATCCATGGAAACTCAGGTACTTGGGGAAGGTTTTCCGGCTTATGATATTAACCTAAGTGGGTTTTTCTCTGATCCCGAAACGGCCAATGATCAATTAACCTATAGTGTTGTGGCCAATTCATTGGTGTCTGTTGCTTTCGTCAATAGCATAGCCACTATTTCTACCGTTGGTTCCGGCACATCAGATGTCACTTTTATCGTTTCAGATGGTGAGTTTTCAACGGAGATGGTCGTCACTTTTGTAGTCAATGCCCAAAGTACAAATTTGGCTGTAGCCAATAGTGTAGGGGAGATTCCTTTGAGTGAAGACTTTGGTGATTATACGATTGATGTTTCCAATGTATTCAAGGATAATAATGATGTCAATGCAATATTTGAATACAGTATTATCGGCAATAGCTTCATTGGCGCAGTAGTCGACAATGCCAATGGAACAGTGACGTTCCAAAGCCAATTAAATTATAGTGGGACAGAATCTATCGTTCTTATTGGTACTTCTGGTGGTCAATCCATGTTTGTTCAATTTGACTTAGTCATTGATGCGGTAAATGATGCGCCACTATTGGGCGCCATTGCCAATCAATCGATTTTAGAAGATGGGGCACTGACGAATCTTTTGGTTACGTCTTCGGATATTGACTCTGATATCGCTTCGCTGTTGCTGAGTGTGGTCTCAAGTGACCAGGCAATAATTGCGAATGCTGATATCACGATCAGCACGACCGGTAATTTTCACACGATTGCGATGACACCATTGGCGGATGCCAATGGAGAGGTCACCATTACCGTTGGACTTTCGGATGGTTCGCTCTCCACTGATCAATCATTTACATTGAAAATTGTGGCGGTGAATGATTTGCCATTTATCATTGCTGCAGTTGCAGATGCCACCGAAGATGCCCGAAAAACACTTGATGTAGCGGTGTTGTTTGATGACATTGAGGGAGATATACTCAGCTTTACGGTCAACAATAAGCCAGACTGGATGACAGTGAATGGAAATGTGTTATCAGGAAAACCGCAAAATGAAGATGTAGGATTGAACCAAATGACCATTACCGCTGCAGACCAAGGAGGGGTGTTTCGAAATACTTTCGATTTTATGGTCGTCAATACCAACGATGCGCCTGTGCTGAAAGGCAATGCCAATTCGTTGAGAATATTTGCGGATGATCTATTTACTTATAATTTTCCTACCAATAATTATGAAGATGAAGATGTAGGAGACGAGTTGACTTTTACATTTGAAAACCTACCAACGTGGGCGAGTGCCTCTGGTTTACTGCTTTCGGGCACACCAGCCGAAAGTGATGCTGCTGAATACAGTATCACCTTGACAGCAACGGATAAGTCAGGCGTATCGGTCACCGATACATTCCTGCTTACAGTGGAAGTGAGGGTATATGATGTAGCAGTGGTGCTTTCTGGCGAAAGTGTATGTGCTGGGCAAGCGACCACCGTCAATGCCTCAGGTGCATTTGATTATAATTGGTATGATTCACAGAATAAATTGTTGCAAGAAGGAGGCAGTGTTTATGTCTTTTCTCCGAGTGCCAAGACCACTTTATTGGTAGAAGGAGTAGACGGTAATGGGACCACAACAGTCGATAAGTTTGAGATCGAGATTGAGGTAAATCCTCTTCCTGATGCCTCCATCACTGCCAATGAACTGGAGCTAAGTGTGGCAGATGATGCTAGCTATAGTTATCAATGGTATTTCAATGATGTGGCAATCGAAGGAGCAAATCAAGCCACCTTTTCGGTACCGGAAAGTGGAGATTATTCGGTATCCATTACCACTGGTTTCGGATGTTCGGTGATTTCAGAAAGTGTTGCGCTCGTGATTTTAAGTGTTAATGTTCGTGCCTTAGGTGCAGCGATATACCCTGTGCCAGCGCATGATCTATTGACTTTGACTTTTGAAAGGCAGCCAATCAATGCTGATTATTCCATTATGAACCTTAGTGGTCAGCAAATGCAAGTTAGGTCGGTGGTAAGATCAGGAGAAGTTGCTTTTGATATTGAATCTTTGCCAGTAGGGCTGTACATATTGCTCATTCAGATGGATAATGGGCATAAAAGCATGAAGTTTATAAAAGAGTAATGCAGAGAGGATAACCGCCTAATAACATATAATAGTGTTGAAAAAGAGTCATGCCCTGCATGGCTCTTTTTTGTTTTTTATCCACTGTACTTCAGTTTATCGTCTATCCATAATGTAGGAGTCTCATTGAGATTGACTAAGAGCGGCACTATAAAGAGGAGCTACCCAAAACCCAAGAGAGTGTAAAAGTGCCAAGGTGGTTTTACTGCCCATCATGCTTACCCACACACACGATAGCCTCCTAGAACTTTCAGGAAGAAATCCCTTTAAAATAGATGCTGCTTTCCTCGGAGGACTTTTCATTTTCCTGAGGTCAATTCGAAGTGACGTGCGCTGAGGATAGTGCATAGTTGATTAGGAGTTCGAAAAACTATCTATACATTCGTCACATCGACGGATGCACGAGGGAGATGTCTCCTTGAATTTTGGTTTCTTGCCACAAGGAGTAAAGCTTTAATCTACTTTTATTTACGATCAGTATTGCCACCAGCCTAAGCTTATCACCGACCTTGGGAGAATATTGGCGTGGATATTTATATTGTTCACAGAGTTTTATAAATGCGAAGGTAAAAACCAAAGTTCAGTCATCATTCGCTTTTGAGGGCCAAAGTTGGATTTACGTTTCCATTTCGGAATATTTGATAAACAAGCGTGAGTAGAATGATCACTAGTAATAATGATCCCGATAATGCGAATCCTGTTCCGTTTATAGCAATGTGATAGGCGTAATTGCCGAGCCATTTTTTCATTATCCAATAAGTCAATGGAAAAATGAGACTCATGGAGACGATCGTTATTCCCAAATACTCTAAGCTCAGCAAGCTGGCTGTATCGAACCAAGTAGAACCCAAAACTCTTCTTATGGCCAGTTCTTTTACCCGTAGTTTGATTGTGTACGCCATCATCCCATAAAGTCCCATAAATGCAATCAAGATGGCAACCAAAGTGAAAGTTGAAATCAGTTGCAATTGTCTTTTTTCCTCTTGGTACTGGCTTTCTAACGCTCGGTCCAAATAGCCTAATTCGAGGGGCTGATCGGAGAAAGTGTTTTCCCACAAGTCCTCAATAGATGCGTGGAGGGCAAAGGCATTATCCGTATTGGTTTTTACCAAGATATTATTGATCCATAAAGGTTCGTAGGTGATTACTAGCGGTCTGATTTTTTTATTAAGACTTTCTTGATGAAAATTTTTGACTACACCGGTGATAGGGCCGTGTTTTAAGCTTATGTTTCCGATGGTAAAGTCTATTTGTTGACCAATCGCCTCTTCTGGATTGTTCCATCCTAAACGTTTACAAGCAGACTCGTTGATGAGGTAAGCACGTTCTTTGGTGTCCAAATCTTTTTGCATGATCGAGTCTGGGAAGTTCCAGTTCTTTTGCAAATGCAGAGGAAGTTTACCGCCGGCTAAGAATGCTATTTCTAAAACAGCTACCGCATTGAGGTCCATCACTTGTATGTCGGCAGAGAGGTTAGTCTGAGGGTTGTTCAAAAGAGTGACCAATCCTTGGTCTTTTACGGGTACGGAAGGCACTACCATGACCGCTGTGACATCAATGATACCCGCGATCTTTTTTAATTCAGATTTGAGACTTTCATAATTCCGCATGACCTTTCTATTGTTGTTGCTCAGCACCAAAAGTCGCTCACTATTATAACCAAGATTCTTATGCCTCATAAAGGTGAACTGCCGCTGCACAATGACCATACTGGTAATTAATAGTAATACAGAACAAAATTGTAATCCCAATAAAAAATGTTTTTGTGTATGCTGATAACCTTTTGATAATGAAAACCAACTGCTTATCTTTTTGAAATCCCGTCTCGACAATGATAGACTAGATGCAAATGCCGATAAGAAAGCGATGCTGATCAACAAAGCGAGGAGGTATCCCAACATTTCCCAGTAATGAAACACCAATGCGTGTCCTACAAACTGTTCGAAATGGGTCAATCCAAGAGCAAATACGATCAACGCCAAAAGCACGCATATTAAACCAAGAATGAAAGCTTCCAAAATCATGTAAATTTTGAGCTCGCCTTTCTTGGCTCCCAAGCTCTGCCTGATGCCAAATTCTTTGACACGGGCAAGAGATTGAATGGTATTTAGGTTTATAAAATTGACCGTACCAATAACCAATAGAAACAGCCCGACAAAAGCAAAAATGAAAATATCCTTAATATCCCCATTGACCACTATTTCACGACTTAAGTGAGAGTATAAATGGATGGAAGCCAAAGGTTGAAAACCAAAGGTGAGGGTTTCTCCTTTATCGAGCGATTGGTGATTCGAGATGAAGTTGGTGATTTTATCTTCTACCGCTTGAATAGAAGCATGCTCTTCTAAAAGCAAATAAATATAGGCCCATCCCACTCTTTCACTTTCGCTATTGATACTGGTCAATAAGGTAATAGGTAAATGTGTATTTGCTGGGGGGTCTTTTATGATAGCAGTGACCACATATGTTTCTCTTTTTCCCAGATCGTTGGAAATCTCCAGTGACTGCCCAATAGGATTTTTATCCCCAAAATATTTTTTGGCTGAAGAAGCGGTGAGCACCACAGTATATGGCGTCAAGGATCTGGATTTGCTGCCCTGTACAAGCTCAAGATCAAACAGGTCAAAGACTTCTGCATCAACAGCATAGGCATGTTTTTCCCGAAAAATTTGATCTCCCACGACTAAATCTCGGGTTCTAAAGGATTGAAAACGTACCATCTTTGCTATTTCCGGAAAGGAATTGGGAAGTTCATTCACCCAATTTTGATTCATTCTTGCCCAGTGTATGTCATAGCCGCCAGCATTTTGCAATCTATAAGTAACACGGAATATGCGATTTTCTTTTTGGTGATAGGTGTCATAAGACAATTCATCGGAGACATAGGAAAAAATAGCCATGGATATTAAAAGGGTAAGGGACATGCCGAATACGTTCATGGTCGTAATCGCTTTTTTTCTTTTCATGTTTCGAAAAATGACGAGTAGGTAGGTTTGATAGATTGATCTATAATATTGTGGGCTTTTGAATGAAAAGGGCTGCATAAATTGTATAACGTTGAACAAATAAAAGGTGGAAGCAATCCATCGACGATGCTTTTCTATCTGCTTTTCAAATATTTCTAAGAGATCACCTTCGACCGCCTCCAAAAGATCCTCATGACAAGTATATTGGAGCAGCTTACGCATCCATTTTGGAGGGTGGTTCAATTTGTTCCCCATTGTAGTTTTGGTATAGCTGACCACATTGATTCTCGAAGTTCTCTAGACTGCTGCAGCACATCTTTTCCAGTGGCAGTCAATTCATATAGTTTTTTCGCTCTTCCGCCACGTGCTGGAGATGGGTCTCCCATGTGCGACAGTAAATATCCCTTTTCTTCCAGCCTGACCAGTACTTTATGCACAGAGCTAATAAGGACTTTGCGCTTCATGTAGTTGGTAAGTTCCTCCAATACAGAGAGGCTATAGGCATTTTTCCCGTTGATTGCGACACTCAACAATGCCAGTTCTTCAAATTCTCCCATAGCCGTACCTTTCATATATGTTTCACTTTTGTCTACAATTATAGTGAAATACGATTAATCTTAAAAATTAACCTTTTTGTATATTCATAAAAGGCCTGTAATAGGGGAGACTACAGATAGTGCTAAGGTTTTAGTTGAAGCGGGACGGCAAAAAAGCTAAATCGTAAGGACTAAAAAAGGTTCATAGTCACATGTCCTATTTAAACGTCGGTAAGGGCTTAATAATTAAACAAATCCTACTCACATTAATATTAGTAATAGGTAGACTCAGTTCATTTGCTCAACTTCCAGAGTTCGAATTCAATATTTCAGCTGAAGAATCAAACAATTCAATATTAAAGAAGGAACTCATTGATCGCTATAATTACATCATCTTTTATTATTGCCATTTCTATTGGTCAGAGAACCACAAATGCTTGATTCTTGGTTGTATGGGTCGATCTTGGAAATTTGTTAAGTGGTCCTTTGAATTAGATGACGTAGAATAAAGGATTAAAGAACGACAGAAGAAATGAGCATTGAATGAAGAAGGATTCAAGATTTTGCTAGACTTTATTGTTAAGGTGAGTTTTGACTCTTTTAAAAATTGAGACCTTAACGTAAACAGAAAGGATAACGGAGATGTATCAATAATGATGGTTAGTAATTGCAGGAGGAATAGGAAAAATTGAATTGATTTCGCCAAATGCTCACAGAATTTCAAGTGTTTATGCAGCTAGAAGGCTTCAAGAGAAATTTCCAACCTCTGATCGCCAATATTTTATCGAATGTAGAAATTAACTTCTAAAATTGGCTAACGGAAAGTACTGATAACATTTGATGTTATAGTATCCGTGGGAGCTGCTAGAGTCAAGTTCTCTACATTCTGGAAGCCCCCCAATTCTACGAATTGGTTGAGCCGCGTAGGCCTATTATGAATCAAGAAAAGGAATAGACTAAACCACAGAATTGGTTCGGCCGGGGAGGCTATTTAGTATTGGAAACATTGCCGTCACCAAAACGCACAATTCATGCAGGGGCATTAGACTTAATATATCGTAAAAATGGACTTATTTACTTTTAGGTCGGTGTTGTCACCGACTTAGGCATGCCACCGACCTAAGCCTAAAGCTGATCAAACAAAAGAGTAAGGATTCTTCATTGGTCATTTGCGGTTTTATGAAATCCGGAGGAGGAAAACGGAGAGTCAATTGTATCCCCACATAACCTTGCTTTCACAGTGTTGTTAAGAATATAATCCGGCATTTGAGCTCCCACATTGGCGTATAATTTAGTTCCGTGACTAAATGAAGATAACCAAGCGAGACTAACACGGAAGTAACTTCCCCGATATAGGTTGAAACAGCTATTCTATTTTAAACGAGCGCGCATATTGAGATGTTGGTTTTGCGTATCTTCATTTCCATGCTTGTGGAAAAAGGACACAATATCTCTGGGATATTTTTAATCACTGGTATAAGTCGTTGTTATTCATGTAAATATTGGGATAATTAGTGAAATTTCACAAAAGGCTTGAAGTAGATTAAGTGACTTTAGCCGGTTGGTGAAGAGAATTTTCAGGAACTAAATCTTACGAACAATTAATTTTATTAAAGAAAATATCACCATTATTCTCTTGGTCTCTCTTTGGATATTGTTGCAATTCATCGCAATGGAGAGTTTCAGTATGAGAACATCTGTAGACTCAGCATTTTATATTTCTGGTGCAGAGAATATGATAGATGGGCATTTACCAAAAGGCAGGGAAATGCTATATTCTTCCTATATGTTTCTGCTGGCAATAATTGGCCTTTTAAATTTAGGCTATGAAGGTATTATCTATGTACACTGTCTACTAGCAATAATTGCGCTCTACAGCTCATACAAACTAGCAATCAACTTAACGGACAATAAGCTTACGGCAATTTTTGCACCCCTTTTTTATATTCTTTGGATCAAATTTCAACAATGGAATTTGATATTATACACGGATGCTATTTTTTCTCATATGGTCATCATTTCTATCTATGCTTTGGTGAAATCAAGGAGTGTTAAAGAGATCATATGTGTCATACTATTAATTTTATTCACCAGCTTTTTAAGACCAACAGGCTTGGGGCTATTGATCGCGACATCTTTATACTTTGTTCACAAATGGACGAGAGACAAAAAAAATAGCATTTATCCAACGCGGATTGCACTAGTTCTTTTAGCACCCTTTTTTGCTTTGTTTCTCAATGCTATTTTAAATGATTTCATTGACTCATTTATGGAGAGTTATAAAATGGCCGAAATCATTTATCCCAAAATAAATATTATTGTTGATGAGCCGTCATATTTATATATTCCAGATTCAAACCAACAACCCCTCATCAGGCTTTTTCTTTTTATTATCACAAACCCAATCTACTTTATCAAGATGTCAGCCGTAAAAGGGCTTTTGTTCTTAGGGCATGTAAAACCCTACTATTCTTTTTTTCACAATTTAATTATTGTTGGGTTCCTTTATCCGATATACTTTTTTGCCATAAAAGGATATTTAGCTATGAAAAAAAGTAGTCTGAAATTATTGATATCATCATTTCTTATTTTTCAGTTTCTTACCATCTGCCTGACAACTGAAAATTGGGACGGTAGATTTCTTTTGCCAATTCTCCCGTTGATATTTATTCTTTCTTCAATTGGGCTTTCGGGTTATTCAAATAAAAAGTTGGCAAGATTCTGTGGGGAAATCATACATAGGAAGGTTTAGTCGAAGCTTTTATTTTCGCTAAAAGATCCACTAATACTGCGAATTGGGAGCAGTTTGGGGCCTATTAGTAAATCAAAAAACGGGAGCCTACTTCGCATTTTAGGGTTCAAAAAATTACCTTCACGAATAATTACGGTTTATATAGCGCTTTTACCTAACATTAGGAAAAGAGAAAGCAATGTTTTGGAAAAAATGGAAAAAGAGAAAGCAAATTGGAATTGTTAATTTAATTGAAAATGGATTTGAAGTAATCACCAACGAAGGCAAAACAATGATTGAATGGTCTTCGATTGATAAACTAGTAGGTTTCAAAGTCGAGCAGCTTACAATTGACGAAATTTGTTTGCATATAACCCTTAAAAATAACGCTGCTTTAGTAACAGACGTGTATCCTGGTTGGAGAGCGTTTATGAGTGAATTACTAAATCGATTTCCAAGTATTGACAAAAACTGGGAAGGGCTTATTGCTGCATCTTCATTTAAAGAAAATGAAACTGAATTGTTCAATAAGAACGAAGGGGTAGAAGAGTTTCAATGTAGTGTGTGCGGAAAGGTACATTCAGAATGGTCAGCGTTGGCTTTTAATTCACCTGCGAATTATTTCCACCTTTCTAAAGAGGAGAAATCGGAAATCGGAAAATTGAGTTCGGACTTTTGTGAAATTCATTACGCGGATCAAATTGACAGATTTGTAAGAGTTACGCTTACTCAAAAAGTGAGTGATGCTTGTGAAAATCTGGATTATGGTCTTTGGGTTTCGTTAAGCGAGAAAAGCTATTTGGATTACAAAAAGCTATTCAACAACTCGAAGCATGAAACTGTGTATTTTGGTTGGTTATGTAGCAACATTGCGGAATACGGAGATACCTCTTCCATTCCTTGTGACGTGATGACTAAAACTGGAAATGAGAGACCAGAAATTTTTCCTCACGAAGATTTTGATCACCCGTTTGTGAAAGATTATTATAGTGGAATCTCAAAAAAAGAAGCTGAAAATCGAATAAACACATCAGCAAAGGCCATCCACAACAATTAGCCTTTCATTCAAAATGCTGTACGAAAAAAATCAATGAAGAGGATTCATTGCCTTTTTTTGTGGTGTATGATCTGGGGGCTTGCGCTATTTTGCCTATTTCCCGAAGAGCTGTTGGATTGGTAATTAAACCCCATTGAAGAGACTTTGTAACCCGTACCAATTCACAAACTATATGATGATTATCCTAGACAAATAATGGAGACCTATACAACATGAAATCGTGCTACTATTCACTTCCTATTTTAGCGAATGCAGGAATAAAATCAATGGATGTATGACAGCATTCCTAGCCTTTACTCAGGACAGAAATTAGGTTAAAACTAATTATGGGGATTTAAGTCTTGCGGGTTTTGTTCTCGATGTTGTCATTGTATAAGCAATTAGCCAACTTTTTATTGAGCGTGCTCCCCAATTGTTGATTTGGGGTTTAGAAAACAGTTGATATAACGTCAACCGACTGCTTGATATAAATAGGTAAGAATATATAGCGAGAGATTGTCTTACCAGAAGAGCGATGAGCCTTGGTGGCTATTTCAGGATAGTTTTTGAACGTATAATCACAAATTCAATAACGAAGCGAACTGCAGTTTGTCTTTGTTAATGTCTTAATTTTATTTGGAGAGAAAGAGGGTGACGAAGGCTAATTGACCAGTATTTTTTGGGCAAGTTTGACGGACGTAACCTCGACTAATCTTGGAATTGTTTAATTTCCACTTTTGATCAAATATTTGATTTTGGAAAAGGAATATTCTTCTCTTTGCATGCATCATCAACGCATTATTCACCAGGCTGTCGAATACATCGATACGCATCTCGATGAACCTTTGACTGTCGCGCTGGTGGCAGATAAGGCACATTACTCAGCGTTCCATTTTCATCGGCTTTTCACGAAGCAAATGGGAGAGACCTTTCTCAAATATGTAAAACGAAAACGTCTGGAAAAGACGGCAGCTAGATTACTTAGGAATACCGAGGAATCTATTACGCAGCTTTCCACGAAACATGGTTTTTCCAGTAACTCTTCCTTGACGCGCGCTTTTAAGCAACAATACGGCGTGAGTCCAAAGCGGTTTCGCGAGTTAAGCTCTGGGAAGTACAGCAAGATCAGTCAAGCGCATAGCAAGAATGGACAAGTAATTTCCTTGTCTGAAAGCGATCATTGCAGTATTGAAGAACATTTAATCTGGATAACGATCAATGCAACGATGGAAATAAAAAAACTACCTGCCTTATCTCTCGCTTACATTACCCAAATTAGTCCACAAGGATTAGGAGCAGCATTCGGTAGGCTGATGCAGTGGGCAAGACCAAAAGCGCTCTTAGAAGGTGACTTTAAAATGCTGACGGTCTATCACGACAGTTTTAAAATTACGCCTGCACCTCAGGTTCGTATGAGTGCAAGTTTGGTTTTGGAAAAAGATGTGGAGGTCGATGGAGACGTGAAGCACATGACTTTGCCAGCGGGCAAACATATTGTGTCGCGTCACATTATGCAACCTGAGCAGTTTTCCCGTGCTTGGAGTAGTTTGTTTGTATGGATGAACGAGCAAGGTTACACCAAGGCCGAAGCTGATCCATTTGAAATTTATCACAACGATTTCAATACTCATCCGGAAAATAAATGTATCGTTGATTTATGTATCCCAATCAAATAATCGGAGAAGCGTTTCAGATGTAAAGGAACTTTTGACGTTGGATTTTCAGTGTTGAAATATCCTTAATATGGGATTTTTGACTTTTGCGTATTGGTATATCAGCTTGCTTGGCAGCTTTGGCGCGGTATGCCGCCAATGGGAATGATGCAGGTAAAATAAATGAATGGAGTTTTAACATTAAAAAGAATGTCACTGAAAAAAATTTCAGTGACATTCTATACTATTGTTTTTATTAAATAAGCTTATTCTAATCGGTTATCGTAATTGTTCCAGTCATGGAACCGTGAAATTCACAAACATAAAATAGGGTTGCAGGAGCACTAACCGGAACTGTAAAGGTAATAGTCCCTGTGGCGGCACCATTATTCGTTACGCCATCATTATATGTGGATCCTGAACCTGTGCTTTGATCTGTTTTGATCAAGAAAGGATGACCTGGAGCATTTAATGTCAGCGTATAAGTTTCCCCTCTCTTCAAGGTAATTGCTGGATCCTCAGCGTTAGTAAATCCTCCACCATTGAAAATGTAAGAAGAAGAACCACTATTGGTAATGTCAAAATTAATGTTTTCGGTTTCAGTACCTTCATTGATTCCAATATTACCTTGCGCTACAAGTGTACCCAATTCGTCTGCACTTAAATGCACGTTGATATATCCATCGACTGTCTCAATATTAGCATAAACAAATGTCGATCCGTCGTTGAGAGCGGCAACATTGGTTTTACTCATTCCTGTAGTGCCATTGATAGGATTAAAGGAAAAAAGTATTCCACCACCTACAGCAGCAGAGTTCGCATGGATATGTGCAGGGTGCGAACCACCTTCTGGAGTATTGCTTAGCATGATGACCGCTAATGCTTCCCCACTCACTCTTTCATGAAATGTAGCCGTTCCACTGATCGTTTCAACAGCTACCGCACCAAGATTGTAGACGACCGAAGATCCTGTAAGTATATTTTGTCCAACGTCTCCTTGAGCTACGAGTGTACCCAGTTCTTCTGCACTCAAGTGCACGTTGATATATCCATCGATTGCTTCAATATCAGCATAAGTAAATGATGATCCGTCATTCAAAGCGCCCACATTGGTTTTACTCATTCCTGTAGTTCCATTGATTGGGTTGAAGGAAAAAAGTATTCCTCCGCCTTCAGCAGCAGAGTTGGCGTGAATATGTGCAGGGTGAACGCCACCTTCTGGAGTACTGCTTAGCATGATGACCGCCAATGCTTCCCCACTGACTCTCTCGTAGAATGTAGCCGTTCCACTGATTGTTTCAATAGCCATAGCTCCTAGCTCGTAAACGATGGATTGTCCAGTCAATATATTTTGCCCAATATCGCCCTGTGCTACAAGTGTACCCAATTCTTCTGCACTCAAGTGTACGTTAATATATCCATCGACTGGTTCAATATCAGCATAAGTAAATGATGATCCGTCATTTAAAGCGCCCACATTGGTTTTACTCATTCCCGTAGTTCCATTGATTGGGGTGAAGGAAAAAAGTATTCCTCCGCCTTCAGCAGCAGAGTTGGCGTGAATATGTGCAGGGTGAACGCCACCTTCTGGAGTATTGCTTAGCATGATGACCGCCAATGCTTCCCCATTCACTCTTTCGTAGAATGTAGCCGTTCCACTGATTGTTTCAACAGCCATAGCTCCTAGATCATAAACGATTGATTGTCCAGTCAATATATTTTGTCCAATATCGCCTTGCGCTACAAGTGTACCCAATTCTTCGGCACTTAAATGTACATTGATATATCCGTCGATTGGTTCGATATCAGCATAACCGAAAGCAGACCCATCATCAAATTTGGCAACATTCGTTTGGCTCATTCCACTTGTGCCATCTATTGGATTGAAGGAAAAAAGTATTCCTCCGCCTTCAGCAGCAGAATTGGCATGAATATGTGCAGGGTGAATGCCACCTGCTGGAGTATTGCTTAGCATGATGACTGCTAATGATTCTCCATTGACTCTTTCGTAAAATGTAGCCGTTCCACTAATTGTTTCAACAGCCATAGCTCCTAGATCATAAACAATTGATTGTCCAGTCAATATATTTTGTCCAATATCGCCTTGCCCGACAATTGTTCCTAATTCATCAGCACTAAGGTGCACATTTACATATCCATCATAGCCGGTCAGTTCGCTATAAGAAATAGATGTTCCATCATCTTTGGCGGTTACGATTGTTTCACTTAGTCCTGTGCCGCCATCAATTGGGGTCAAAGAAATAGCAATACCGCCACCTTCGGCAGCTGAGTTATCGTGAATATGTGCAGGATGCAAATTACCGGAAGAGGTACCAGTGAGGCTAACAGTTATTTTTACGCTTGCATCGTCTAGTTCATCAAAGGTTACTGTGCCGGTTACACCGCTAGAACCTACGGAATTGATAATAAATGAGCCCATGGTGCCCGTTTCCATTCCTCCTACTATTGGAGATATGTCTTGGTCGTCATCACCACAACTTATAAGACCAACAAAGGAGATGGACATTACCATGATTAATAGCCTTTTGACTATATGCTTAAATTCAAATTTTTTCATTTTTTACTTTCTTTAATTTTCGACCTGTTTATATTATTTACGAGATGTTCTGACCTTTTAGATTTTACCTTGGGAAAATCTAAGAACCCCACATTAATTGCGGGAGAAATACATTGATTAGATGAATTGTTTGTTTTTTCGTTGCAGCAACTATTTAGACTAAAATCTATGAGAAGAAATTGTTATCTGCAATTCGGAAGTATTTTAAAATTGAAAGTAACTAAGCGTTGAAAATGTTGCCTTGCTTTTGGTCTACTTAGCGCTAATGTCGAGTTTTAATAATTTCTAAAGATTGATGGAGGAATAAGCTCGATGCGAGCATTTACAGGGGTATTACAAGTGTGATATGTTTAAACGGGAGTTAAAACCATTTTAACGACGGCATCTTGTAATTTGCGGATGATTAAAATCATTTACTAAGAACACGAGCACAAACGGTACATTTTTCAATAACTAAAAAGCATTCTTTCAAATTTGCAATACTACTTCCAGCTACAATTCAAAAGAGCCATTCGATTTACCGAACAAATTGGCTTGCCTAAAGCACTCGCAGCAATATTGTTGGTTCTAGGCTTTCTGTTCGCATCGCATATCCTTTTTTATAAATTAGCCTCTGCAGTTCATATTTATGCGTTACTAGGTGTTTATGCTACTATTGCGAATGCGACACCTGAGCGAATGCAATTGTTAAGTATGCTTTTTGATCAAAAGAAAAAACAACTCATCAAGCTCACTGAAAGCTTATTAATCTCTATACCTTTCGTTGGTTTTTTGTGTTTTAAAGGGGTATTTATTCATGCTGCAGCGGTGGTGTTGCTCGCATTAATATTTTCTCTTTTTGATAGAAAAAGACTCAATGCGATCATTATTCCCACACCTTTTGGGTCCCAGCCATTCGAGTTTATCGTTGGTTTTCGTAAAAATTGGTTATTTAAACTCTTAGCGTTTGGTGTCGTGATTATTGCTACTGCTGTAGGGAATGCAAATTTAGGATTGGTGGTTTTTGGCATTAATTTTTTGGTGCCGATAGCGTTTTACAGCATTCCTGAAGAGGAGTTTTATGTATGGAATCATGCAAAGTCATCGGTTACTTTTTTGAATCAAAAACTGGTTGTTGGTTTGCGACATTCACCAATATTAAATGCACCACTTGCCTTGTTGTTGATTGTATTTTTTCATGAGCAATGGTGGGTGGTGTTAATAATTTTGGCTTTGGGAATGATGGTATTGGCGCTGGGCATCTTATCCAAGTATGCTTATTATCCAAATATGCCAGAGCTATTTCAAGGAATGTTGGTTGTGGGCAGTTTGGCTTTCCCTCCTTTAGGGTTGGTCTTGCTACCCATTATTTATCGAAAGGCTGCTTCAAACTTAAATATTTTGTTATGTTGACAATTCAAGGATTGAAAAAGTCCTTTGGGAAAAATGAAGTGCTTAGGAGCATAGAAATGCAATGTAAACCTGGGGAGATCAATGGAATTGTCGGGGTGAATGGAGCAGGAAAATCTACGCTTTTTCAATGTATCATTGGATTACAAAAAGCTGAAGGTACTGTCGATTGGACCGGTGGAATCATTAAAAACCAAAGCGGCCTATTACCTACAGATCCGCCAATGTTGAGCCGAATTACTGGCGCAGAGTATCTTCGTCTCGTTACACAAGCTCGAGGCTTGGAGATCGCTGATTTTCAAAATCACAATATCTTTGATTTGCCGCTGGAAAGGTTCGTGGAAAACTATTCTACAGGGATGAAAAAGAAGATAGCATTTACAGGTGTTTTGCTTCAAAAAAACGATATTTTCATTCTAGACGAACCTTTTAATGGGCTCGATCTTCAGAGTAATTTAATCGTAGTAGAAATTATTAGAAGGCTCAAATCAATGGGAAAAATAATATTGATATCTTCTCATATTTTCTCCTTGCTCAAGGATATCTGTGATCAGGTTCATTACCTAAAAGACGGGCGCATCGATAGGGTAGTTTCATCCGGTGATTTTGACCAGTTGGAGGCGGTGATGACTGATGCTAATTTCATGAACCGTGTAAAGAACTTGGACCTTTAACAAGAATCTTTAGTCGTTGAATGAGAGTAGATAGATTCCTTCACAAGTGAGGTGGTTTTGTACTAACTGAGAAAAAATTATTATTGTAAATATCTGATATCCAAATACAATGTCCTTGAGATTAAAAACTTTCATTTTGTTAATTGCCCTTCCAATCATTGGGTTTTCACAGGACAGTCTTGCTGTTTTAGACTTTCAGAACCCTCCGCCAGGATACATGGTTTGGAAAAGTGACGAGGGCACACATCGGGTGTGGACGGGGGCACATTATATTTTGGTAAATGATTCAGGGATAACTATGCAAGAGCTACCACAATTTCGGCATGTAGATGATTACCGTGAGGGAGTAGCTTTAGTCGTGACTAAGTTCGATAAGTGTGGATATTTAAATCTTCAAGGGAAAATAATCATTCATCCAAAATGGTCAGAATGTAGCGCATCGAGCGGTGGTTTTGTAACTGTAAAAGATCGTTATGAGGATTTTTACTTACTCAAAAATACAGGAGAAAAAGTAGACTTAAAGTTTAAATCAGTCATCAATATTCAAGGTATTGCTATGGCTGAAGACAAAGAGAGCATAGTATTGTACATTGATTTGTCTAAAGTCAATTTTGATTACTATCATCCGCTGATGAAGGCCATTTTGAGGGTTGATGATAAAGAGGTATATCCACAGGTTGTTTTGGACGAGCAAAAGATCCTGTTCCGCAAAATGGGGTCGGATATCGTCCTCTATGAATTAAAAATTCAGAGCAGCTAGTCAAGGCGTCTTGTTCAAATTTTACGTATATTTATTATACCGCCTATTTATTCAACATAACATTCTTCTTAACAAGTGTCTATTTATTCACAAATATATCAGCACCCTGAGATTATCGGTTATAAAGAAAAATTAATCAACAGCTCGCTTATTGTCGGCTCATTGTTGGGTGTTGGTATTTATTTTTCTGCGATTCTCGGTGGAGACGTGAACACTCCAGAATTAAGGGCTTTCAACTTTTTGTTCGTCGTGCCTATGTTATTGATGGCTATTTTTCGACGAAAAATTAATGTTAAAATCAAGACATTGTCAGTTTTAGTGCTCATTGTCATGCTATGCATTAAAGATGTAATTCGATTAGGACTTTTTGCGGATACCTTGTTCTTCTTGGCTTTGGTGCCATTTTTTGCATCTGTTGTATTTCGTCTAAGAACCGTTGGTTTTATTTCGGCAATGGCTTTGGTTGTTATTGTGTTTATAGTCGGCTTGCAACTAAACGGGACTATCAGTCCAAGCTCTTTGGAGCAGGGAGAGAATATAAGCGAATGGGTAGAAAAGGGGTTAATCATTATCATCGTAGGTACAGTTGTTTTACTATCTACCGTCTACGTTGAAAGGAGGGGGATGCGTTTTGTTCAAGGCATAATAGAAGAAAAAAAGATCTCATCAGAACGAGAATCAAATCTGTCTTCCATTATAGAGAGCACAAACAATATTGTTGGTTTGTTTGATAAGAATAAAATCCTCATTGAATATAATCAGGCATTTACAAGGTATGCGTTTCAAACTGATGGTATCATTCTCGAAAAGGGAATGGACCTCTTGAATAAAATTAATCGTCCTCAAGCAGCGTTATTCAGCGTTTATCAAGATCGAGCTTTAGCAGGAGAAAAGTTCACGGAGACAGTAGAATATCCAATGCCTCACGGGAATATTTACTTTATGCTTAGCTACAACCCTATATATAACGATAAGGAAATTACTGGCTTGTCTATGTTCGTTCAGGACATTACTGAACTCAAAACAACACAACAAAGCTTGGAAGACGCCAATCAAGATCTTGAAAATAAAATATCCCAACGAACCTTTGAACTGGAAAAAAAGAATAATGAATTAGCGGTAAAAAATGAAATTTTGGATAATGCGATGAACGAATTGCAACAAAGACAAAATCAACTGATTCAGTCAGAGAAAATGGCCTCCATAGGGATCATGGCAGCAGGACTAGGGCATGAGATTAATAATCCGTTGAATTATATTTCTAATGGAGTTAATGAAATTCGGAATGCAGCGTTGGGGAGTAGAGACGCTGCTTTTCTAGAGTTTAGTAAACCACTTTTTGAGATTGTAAGTCAAGGGGTAGACCGAGCGAGCAAGATTGTCGCTAGTCTAAGTCAATATGGTCGAAAAACGGACAACAATGAAGAGGAATGCAACATCCAAAACATCATTGATAATTGCCTAACTATTGTACAGATTTCAAATGGTGGTCAAATTAGTATTTTAAGGGATCTGGGAGATCAACTGTTAATCCCAGGGAATTCTGGTCGGCTGCACCAATTATTTACGAACATCTTAAATAATGCTTTGGATGCCAGAGTTGATGGCGGGGAAATTCGCATCAGTGAAAAGCGAGTAGATGGTAAGGCGCAAATCACCATAATCGATAATGGGGTTGGAATTTCAAATGAAAATTTGTCTAAGATTGCGGATCCGTTTTTCACAACTAAGTCCCCTGGTCAAGGAATAGGGTTGGGATTGTACATAGCCCATCAAATAGTTGAAGAACATAGGGGTAAAATTCATATTGAAAATGCTTCTCCAAAAGGAACCAAAGTCACTATTACTTTACATGCCTGAACCTTAAAATAGGTTTATTTTTGACCACCTCAATCAAACAATTTAAACTACTTCCTTTGAAACAAGCGCTCATTTTAATTGATATTCAGGTCGGATTAGATTTGATGGGCTTTTACGGCTCAGAACGAAATAATCCGAATGCAGAAAACAACGCGTCGCGGTTGCTATGTTTTTTTAGAAAAAAAAATTGGCCTGTCTATCATGTGAAGCATGATTCAACAAATCCTGATTCGCCCTTGTATCCATCGAAGGAAGGAAACAAGATCAAAGCGGAGGTAGCACCGCTGAAAGATGAGCCTCTTTATTTGAAAAATGTTAACAGTGCCTTTATAGGCACCTCACTTGAAAACGATTTAAAGGCTGCTGGAATTAAAAAAATAATAATTGCTGGCCTCACCATAGAACATTGTATCTCTACCAGCACTAGAATGGCTGCTAATCTAGGCTTTGAAACCACGCTGGTAGCTGATGCTACAGCGGCGTTCGATAAAGTAGGCTTAGAAGGTCAACAATACTCAGCTCAGCAGGTTTTTGAGATTTCGATAGCCACATTAAGTGGCGAGTTTGCCTCCGTAGTGCATACCGATCAATTGATTACAGCACTTTCTTGATTTCAGTGGATATGCCAGTCGCAACTGTGCCACCCTTGCCGGTCATACCGTGCCACTTTTGAGCCTCCGTTTGCCGATCGCAACTATGCCCTTTTTGGATGA
>Ga0208646_1000276_pt1 | contig 35265 bp, 43 predicted proteins | sample AntAceMetag02UK8_FD_184762 | JGI IMG/M metagenome (GOLD analysis project Ga0208646, IMG submission 184762) | Saline lake microbial communities from Ace Lake, Antarctica - Antarctic Ace Lake Metagenome 02UK8 (SPAdes) (version 2) | ecosystem: Environmental > Aquatic > Non-marine Saline and... | reverse complement strand
TTTCATAATAGTTTATCTCCTATTTTTTACAAATTTTAAAGTCATCAAAACTATAAGTCTTCGTTTTGAATGGAAGCACAACGCAGGAAGACTTGTTTTTTGTATCAAAAATAATAGTTGCTCCTTGCAATTGAGCTGGTGCAAAATATTGAAATCTGTTGTTCGGTAGAGAGTATGAAATTATTAAAGCTGATATTATAATTGAGCCAGCAATAATAAAAGCATTCCGCATTTAATTTTTATTAAATCACAAAATTGATAATATTTTAACAAAAAAATATGAGAGCCTTATCCTATATAGGCAAAAAGAATATTTCCCCTAGTATCCCCATTTAAAATCCTGCCACACTGGTGCCACACTAAAATTAATTTTTGCTAGACTTTCTATACAATGTATGATTTTATCAATTTTCACAGTGTTTAAAAATGTTGAAAACTCTGGATTATATTGTATACGATGTGTCTTTGTTTAGGGCGATTAGCTCAGTTGGTAGAGCATCTCGTTTACACCGAGAGGGTCGGGAGTTCGAGTCTCTCATCGCCCACCAACAAATTCGGGGGTGTAGCTCAGTTGGTTAGAGCGCTGGCCTGTCACGCTAGAGGTCGCGAGTTCGAGTCTCGTCACTCCCGCCAAAAAAAAATTAATTTTTCTTAGTTTTTGATAGAGAGATTTTTCTCGCCTCTGTTATGATTCTATTTTTAATTTCAGAGTTAAATGCAGGATCGCCTTTTTTTGTTTGGCATCTGTTTTCTCCTGAGCATATTTTTTTGTAAGATTTTACTTCAAAAGAATTGCTAGATAGTTCACTAGAATAAAAACGAACTTCGATTTTTAGACTTTCTTTGCTAGTGAGGCTATTGGAATACCAGTCAGTAATAACCAGACCACCAGAATAATTTGCTGACTGAAGAGGTATAAAGTCTATAGTTTTTAAAGTTGCTCTCCAAAGCACATTAGATGTAGCAAATTCGTAATTTCCACTACCTTTGCTGATCATAGAAAATATTGATTTTTTCTCAACTTCCTCTTTAATCCTTTTTTCCATATTGGGTTCGAATCGTTTTTTTTTCAAAACAGTATCTTCCTGAGCATTCTTGTCTTTTGCGCAGGATACCAATATAAATGGCAATATAAGTATAATTGTAAAATTTTTGATGTTTTTAAGCATTTTTTATAATTTTTAATACATATAGCATTAGATAAGGAAAAAAGCCTACTTTTATTGTGTTGTTGTATTTTTGCAACATAAATTTAAATAATTTTAATTTTTTAGTATTTTTATTTATTTCGTGACCATCTTTCCTTATTTAATAGGCAATTAAACAATTAAGGAGAATAAAAATGTTAAAAAAAACATTACTACTTACTTCTGCTTTAGTTTCTGTTGCTTTAATCAGCACAGCTTCTTTCGCGGAATTAAAAGTTTCTGCTACTCAAGAGTGGGAATATAGTTCAGCTAACCTAGCTTCGACCTCTACCAACAATAAGCTTTTAGGTTCACAAACAGACCTAACTCTTTCAGGTGGTGGTGATTTGGGCGGTGGAAATAGCTACACAATGTCTTACGCTTTTTCAAACGCTGGACACGATACAGTTCAAGCTAACTTGAAACTGGGCGGAGTTGATATCGAATTAGGACAAAACGGTTCTATCGGTGTTGAAGACGTTAAAGCGATTGTTCCATTTGTAAACAATAGAGCTAACGATGTTGGTGGTTCAAGCACAATCTCATACGATGTGACTGATTTGTCATCTACTAAATCTTACATTGGAGCCAACTTTGCCGCTGGTAAAGCAGGAGCTATCTCAGTTGGATATAACCCAAACATGGGCAACGGAAAAACTACTACTACTGATGCAGGAATCGTAGGTGGAACTCTTTCAACTGGTTCAGCTGTTACAGCTTCTTTCAAAGGAAGTTTAGGTGTTGATGGTTTAACTGTTGGTGTTGGTTTCTTAGAAGGATCTAATGCTAATTCAGTTAATGACGATGTTGCTTCACTTACTTACGGTGTTTCATACAACTTCGGTTCAATATCTGTTGGTGCTCAACACATAAAGAATACTGCTGATGCTGCAAAAACAGCTACTTTAGAAACATTAGTTAATAACTACGGTGTAGCTTTCGCTGCTTCTGATTCTATTAGCTTAGGTCTTTACAGATCTGACAGTGAAAAGAAAACTGAAGGTGTTGCAGGTGTAGAAATGGAATCAACCATTTTACAAATCGGTTACAAATTAGGTGCTGCTAAAGTATCTTATGATTACGTAACTTCTGATAACTACGGACATTCAGCAACGAATGATGTTACGCTTCACAAAGTTAAACTTATGATGGCGTTTTAATTTAATTATATAAATTAAAAAAATTAATGGCCCGGATGTTTCTGGGCCATTTTTTTTATGCTCTTTAAAATTTTTTTGATTATTTTTTTTGAAGCGATCTAAGCATCAAAGTTGCTGCCAAGGCATTAGAGACATTAAGACTGCCGATTTTTGGATTGGTATTGATTTTTAATAATTCGTCACAATGTTCTTTTACTAACTTTCTCATCCCAAGCCCTTCCGACCCTAAGACAATAGCTGTTTTTGAATCCCATTTGTATTTGCATATATCTTTTTGAGATTCTAAATCTAAACCGGCAACCCAAAAGTTATTTTTTTTAAGCTTTTCAATAAGATTGCAGACATTGTTGACGGGTATAATGTCTATATGCTCAACTCCACCGCTTGCTGTTTTGTTCATATTTTCATTATTAAAGCTGTAGTTTTTTTTTAAAATAAATATTGCATCGACATAAAAGGCAACGCAACTTCTAATGATAGATCCTATATTTCGTTGATCGGTAAGGTCATCAAGTATAACCACAATTGAGTCTTTGCTTTTGTCTTGAAGTTTTAAAAAATCATCCAATTCTAGGTTTTTGTTTTTTTCTACAAAAGCCGCAACGCCTTGGTGAACAATGTCAGTTTTGAAAACTTTATTAATTGATTTATTGTCTTTTGTAGTAATCTTAATTTTTTTTTTAACTTTATTTTGAATTTCGTTAATAAAACCAAAATTCTCACTAGTGGCATATATTTCAATTATTTTTCTACTTGGATTTAGAGCTGCAGCTTTTACAGCCTGTTTTCCGCCAATCCAAAAATTCAAAGAAGTCATCAGTAAATATAATTTTATATATTAAATTATTGTTAATTTTATATAAAAATATATATCTAGATTTTACTATAGGTTTGTCTTTGTCACCTAGTGGAGGGATACCAAAGCAGTCAAATGGGGTGGGCTGTAAACCCACTGGCTCCGGCCTTCGAAGGTGCGAATCCTTCTCCCTCCACCAAAAAAGTCTACTATTTGTTAAGTTTTTTTAGCTTTTCAAACAGTTGATTATTCGAACTTTAATGCTATAAGCACTTGGCTGTTGTGGGTATAACAGTTTGGTACTGCGGGTGTAGTTCAATGGTAGAACTCCAGCCTTCCAAGCTGGTTGTGAGAGTTCGATTCTCTTCACCCGCTCCAATAAAAAATTAAACTAATAAATAAGGATTAAAAAATATAATGTCTAAAGAGAAATTTAACAGGAATAAACCACACTGTAACATCGGTACAATCGGCCACGTGGATCACGGGAAAACAACTTTAACTGCAGCGATTACAAAAGTTTTATCTACAGCGGGAGAAGGTTCTTCTGCAACATTTACTGCGTACGATCAAATCGATAAATCTCCAGAAGAAAAAGCAAGGGGAATTACAATTTCAACTGCTCACGTTGAGTATGAAACTAAAGCAAGACATTACGCTCACGTGGATTGTCCTGGTCACGCCGACTATGTAAAAAACATGATCACAGGTGCTGCGCAAATGGACGGTGCAATTTTAGTTGTGAATGCAGCTGACGGACCTATGCCACAAACAAGAGAACACATTCTACTTGCAAGACAAGTTGGTGTTCCTGCGTTAGTAGTATTTTTAAATAAATGCGACACAGTTGATGACAAAGAACTTTTAGATTTAGTGGAAATGGAAATTAGAGAACTACTTACTTCTTATAAATATCCAGGCGACACTATTCCCATCATTAAAGGATCGGCTACTAAAGCTTTAGAAGGTGATATGGAAATGGGAATAAAACCTATTTTAGAATTAATGAAAGCAGTTGATGAAAATATTCCTCAACCAGCTAGACCGGTTGACAAACCTTTCTTGATGCCAATTGAAGACGTGTTTTCAATTTCAGGACGAGGAACAGTTGTTACGGGTAGAATTGAACTTGGACAGGTGAAGACTGGTGAAGAAATTGAGATCGTTGGAATCAGAGATACTCAAAAATCAGTTTGTACTGGAGTGGAGATGTTTAGAAAACTTCTTGATTCAGGTGAAGCAGGAGATAACGTTGGAATTCTTCTTCGAGGAATTGAGAGAGAGCAAGTGGAGAGAGGACAAGTTCTTGCAAAACCAGGCTCTGTTAAACCCCATACAAAATTTGAAGCTCAAGCTTATATTTTGAAAAAAGAAGAAGGTGGAAGACACACTCCTTTCTTTACAAAGTATAGACCTCAGTTTTATTTTAGAACTACGGACGTTACCGGTGAAGTAACATTACCAGCAGGAACAGAAATGATCATGCCAGGCGATGATGCTAAAATGACAGTAACTTTAATCAATCCGATTGCGATGAGTGAAAATCTTAAATTTGCAATTAGAGAAGGTGGAAGAACTGTTGGAGCGGGAGTAGTAACTAAAGTTATAGAGTAAACTCTACAAAGGAGTGTAGCTCAACTGGTAGAGCGCCGGTCTCCAAAACCGGAGGCTAAGAGTTCAAGTCTCTTCACTCCTGCCAGAATTGAGATATAGATAACTATGCAAAATCCATTAAACTTCTTCAGAAGTGTTAAACAAGAGATTTATAAAATCACTTGGCCATCTAGCAAAGAAGCTTTGATGGGGTCGGTGATGGTTATTGCAATGGCAGTTATCGCTTCTTTGTTTTTTTTACTTTTGGACCAATTTTTTAAACTAGGTCTTAACTTTTTAATTGGAGCTTAAATTTAACATGATGAAATGGTACATTGTTCAAGCTTATTCTGGATTTGAGAAAAAGGTGTCTGAACAGATAGAAGAGGAATTGGTAAAAGCTAATCTAAAAGACCATTTTGATCAGGTGTTAGTTCCTACTCAGGATATTACCGAGATTAAAAAAGGTAAAAAAACTATAGTTAAAAAGAAATATTTCCCAGGTTATGTTTTGGCAAAACTAAACATGACTGATACCATTTATCATTTAATAAAAGATCTTAAAAAAGTAAGTGGATTTTTAGGACCGCAAGGAAAACCATCTCCTATAGCAGAAGCGGAAGTTCAAAAAATTCTTGGAAATATGGAAGAAAGCGTTTCTAACCCTACCAACTCTGTTATTTTCAATATTGGAGAGCAGGTTAAGGTTTCGGATGGCCCATTTGCTTCATTTAATGGATTAATTGAAGAAATAGATGAAGAAAAATCTAGACTTAAGGTTTCAGTTTCTATATTTGGTAGGCCGACACCAGTAGATTTAGATTATACGCAGGTGGAAAAATTATAGGTTTTTTATGGCAAAAGAAATTACAGGTTATTTAAAATTGCAGATCAAAGGTGGTCAGGCAAATCCAGCACCCCCAGTTGGTCCAGCGTTAGGTCAGCGTGGAATTAATATTATGGAATTCTGCAAAGCTTTTAACGATAAGACAAAAGAATTTATGGGACAACCAGTTCCCGTAGTCATCACTATTTATAAAGATAAAAAATTTGATTTCATTATCAAAACTCCACCAGCTTCCTATTTGATTAAAGAAGCAATGAAATTAAAATCTGGATCTAAAGAACCAGGACGAGTTTCTGTTGGAACGATTACTAAAGAGCAATTAAAAAAAATAGCGGAAGCAAAAATGAAAGATTTAAATGCTTTTGATATTGAGCAAGCAATTAAAATTATTGCAGGATCTGCAAGATCTATGGGAATACAGGTAAAAGAATAATGAGCAAAGATTTAAAGTCAAAAAGATACAGAGCCCTAGTCAAAGATTTTGATAAAAACAAATCATTGAAAATTGAAGAGGCTGTTAAAATTATAAAAGAAAAAGCAACAGCAAAATTTGTTGAATCTTTTGATGTTAGTTTTGCTTTAGCAGTAGACAAAACAAAGCCTGATAGTGTTTTGAGAACAGTAGTTGATTTACCAAATGGTAACGGAAGAAAAATTAAAATTGCAGTCATTTGCGGAAATGACAAAATTGATGAAGCAAAAGCTGCAGGAGCAGAACTTGCTGGATCTGAAGATTTAATCGAAACTATCAATTCTGGAAAAATAGATTTTGATATTTTAATTTCCACGCCAGACATGATGTCTAAAGTGGGAAAATTGGGCAAAGTATTGGGACCAAAAGGCATTATGCCAAATCCAAAATTTGGAACAGTTTCAGCGAATATTACCAAGGCAGTTACCGATATTAAAAAAGGAAAAGTAGAAATTAGATGTGATAAAGATGGGAACTTAAGCTTATCCATTGGTAGAGTTAATTTCGAAGATAAAAAAATTATTGAGAATTTTAAATCAGTGTATGATTCTATAGAAAAAGATAAGCCATCTGGCATAAAGGGAAATTATATTAAAGGAGTTTTTGCAACTAATTCCATGGGACCTTCTGTGAAAATAAGCTTAGAAAATTAAAAAGATGAATAGAGAAGAAAAAAATACATACATTACTTCCCTGAAAGAAAGTTTAAATGCGAATAGCGCCATGATGGTTTATCACTATCAAGGACTAAACGTTACTCAGCTTGATGATTTACGAAAAAAAATGCGTGAAGCTGGAGCTTTGTTAAAAGTTACTAAAAACAGAATTACAAAAATTGCTTTAAAAGACACTCAGCACGAGGAGGCCATTGCTTTATTTACTGGCCAAACCGGAGTGGCTTTATCCAAGGATCCCATTACTTTAGCCAAGACATTAGTTAACTTTCAAAAAACTAATGAGATGTTAAAAATTGTTGGCGGAGTGATGGATAGTAAAGTTTTGGCACCAGAAGATGTTGCTAAGATTGCGACATTACCGACACTGAACGAAGCGAGAGCGAAAATCGTGGGTATATTACAAACGCCTGCTCAACAAATAATAAGTATTTTGCTTGCACCTGGCGCAAAAATTGCTAATTTGGCGCACGCAAAAAGTTTAAAAATAGATTAACCACACAATTCAAGGGATAGAATAAACATGACTGACTTAAATAAAATTGTAGAAGACTTATCAAGCCTAACTGTAGTTCAGGCTGCAGAATTATCAAAAATTTTAGAAGAGAAGTGGGGCGTAAGTGCTGCTGCTCCCGTAGCTGTTGCGGCTGCTGGTGGTGGAGCTGCTCCTGCAGAAGAAAAATCTGAATTTACTGTTGTACTTACATCCATCGGTGAAAATAAAATCGGCGCGATTAAAGAAGTTCGAGCATTTACAGGACTTGGCTTGAAAGAAGCAAAAGATCTTGTGGAAGCTGCACCTAAAGAATTGAAACAAGGTGTTAGCAAAAAAGATGCTGAAGAGTTGCAGAAAAGATTTGCAGACATCGGCGCTAAAGTAGATTTAAAATAAGTTTAACGTTACCAATTTAAATCCAGGTAAAACTGGGTAATAGAAATAATTATGCATTTATCTTTTACAGATAAAAAAAAAATTAGAAAAAGTTTTGGTAAGCTAGAGAATATTTTAAAAATTCCAGATTTGATTCAAGTTCAAAGAGATTCGTATAGCAGCTTTGTTAATTTGAATTCTGAAAACAAATCTGGCTTAGATAAAGTTTTTAGAGAAGTTTTTCCAATAGAAGATTTTGCTGGTCATGCAACTATCGAATATATTTCTTATCGTTTTGAAAAAGAAAAATACGATGTTGCTGAATGTAAGCAAAGAGGATTAACTTATTCAGCACCTTTAAAAGTAACATTGAGATTAGTTGCCTACGATATTAACGAAGAGGCACAAACAAAACAAATTTTATCAGCTAAAGAACAAGAAGTTTACATGAGCGACGTTCCTTTGATGACGGATAAAGGAACTTTTGTTATCAATGGTACAGACCGTGTAGTGGTAAACCAAATGCACAGAAGTCCTGGTTTATTTTTAGATCATGATAAAGGAAAATCACACTCAAGCGGAAAACTGCTTTTTAATTGTAGAGTAATTCCTTACCGTGGTTCTTGGTTGGATTTAGAGTACGATATTAAAGATGTTTTATATTTTAGAATTGATAGAAAAAGAAAAATTCCAGCAACTACTTTATTGATGGCTCTAGGCCACAGTAAAGATGAATTGCTAAACTTGTTTCACACTCCGATTAGACACGATTTGCTTGCGGACGGCACATGTAAAACAAAATTTATCGCTGAAAAATACAAAAATTCTAAACTTAGATTTGATCTAGTTGATGCTGACACTAATAAAAAAGTTGCTAAAGAAGGAACGAAAATTCCTTTGCCATTAGCTTTAAAATTTCAAAAAGAAGGTCTTAAAAACGTTATTGTTAATTTCGAAGAAGTTATAGGAAGATATTTTTCTAACGACATCATCAATGAAAAAACAGGTGAAGTTTACTTTGAATCTGGAGACGAAATTGATGCAGAAACTGCTGAAAAACTCAGCAAATTAGGAATTAAGACTTTTTATCTTTCGGACATAGACGGAATTAACATTGGCTCTTACCTTAGAAATACTTTGGTAGTGGAAAAAAATAATAACTCCGATGAAGCTTGTATGGACATCTATAGAGTTCTTAGACCAGGCGAACCGCCTACTCCAGAAACTTCAAGAAACTTATTTAACAATTTGTTCTTCAACAACACTAGATACGATCTTTCAGATGTGGGCAGAGTGAAGTTAAATAGCAAATTAGATTTAGACATCGATGTAAAAAATACTGTTTTAACGCAAGAAGATATCCTTAGGATTGTTGCAAAAATGCTTCGCCTTAAAGACGGAAAAGAAGATGTTGATGATATTGATCACTTAGGTAACAGAAGAGTTAGATCTGTAGGTGAGCTTGTTGAAAATCAATTTAGAGTTGGTTTGGTTAGAATGGAGAGGGCAATTAAAGAAAAAATGTCTTCTGTGGAGATTGATACTGTGATGCCACAGGATTTAATTAATTCAAAACCTATTGCAGCTTCTTTGAAAGAATTTTTTGGAACTTCTCAATTATCTCAGTTTATGGATCAAACCAATCCATTAGCAGAAATTACTCACAAACGAAGAGTTTCAGCTTTAGGGCCCGGAGGTTTGACGAGAGAGCGAGCAGGATTTGAAGTTCGAGACGTTCATCCAACGCATTACGGAAGAATTTGTCCTATTGAGACTCCAGAAGGACCAAACATTGGTTTGATTAATAGCTTAGCTACTTACTCGCAAGTAAACAGATACGGTTTTATTGAAAGCCCATACCGAGTTGTAAAAAATGCAAAAGTAACAAAAGAAATCCATCATCTTTCAGCAATGGAAGAGGGTAAATTTACTATTGCGCAAGCAAACTCTCCTTTGGGTGACGACAGTTCTTTCAAAGATGAATTGGTTTCTTGCAGAAAAAATCTTGGTTTTGAATTAGCTAAACCTGAAAACATTGATTACATGGACGTTTCACCGAAACAAGTTGTCTCGGTTGCTGCAGCTTTAATTCCTTTCTTGGAAAACGACGATGCGAATAGAGCATTGATGGGATCTAACATGATGAGACAAGCAGTTCCTTTGATTAAAAATGAATCGCCTCTAGTCGGAACTGGTATGGAAAAAGATGTCGCTTTAGATTCGGGAGCTACTATTGTTGCTCGAAGAGACGGAGTGGTAGAAAAAATTGACGGCAAAAGAATAGTGGTGAAAGCAACTGCTGAAAAAGATTTAACTATTTCTAGCGTTGATATTTACAATTTACAAAAATTTCAAAGATCAAATCAAAATACCTGCACTAACCAAAGACCTTTGGTTAAAGTTGGTGATGTAGTTAAACAAGGAGATGTTATTGCTGATGGACCATCTACACAATTTGGTGAACTTGCATTAGGTAAAAACGTAATGGTGGCTTTTATGCCTTGGCTTGGTTACAATTTTGAAGATTCAATTTTAATATCAGAAAGATGCGTTTCAGAAGACGTATTCACCTCTATTCACATTGAAGAGTATGATGTTATGGCTCGAGATACAAAATTAGGACCTGAAGAAATTACTAGAGATATTCCAAACACTAGCGAAGAAGCGTTAAGAAATTTAGATGAATCTGGTATTGTTTATGTTGGTGCAGAAGTTAAGCCTGGCGACATTTTAGTAGGAAAATTAACTCCCAAAGGAGACACAAAAGTTACTTCTGAAGAAAAATTATTAAGAGCAATTTTTGGAGAAAAAGCAATTGATGTTAGGGACACTTCTTTGAAAATGCCATCGGGTACAGGTGGAACCGTTGTTGAAGTTAGAGTTTTTAACAGACACGGTATTGAAAAAGACGAAAGAGCTTTGTCTATTGAGAAAGCAGAAATTGAATCTGTATTAGACGACAAGCAAGCCGAAGAGACTATTTTAGAAATGAACATCAAGAGCAGAGCGGTGGAAATTTTGGAAAATACAAGCTTGGGTGAAAATTTTAAAAAAATTACTAAAGACACCAAGCTTACTAAAGAAATTCTTTCAGAGCTTACCTTAGCCGATGTTCTGAAATTATCTACGGATAGTGAAAAATCTTTAAGTGATCTAGCTGCATTAAAAGAGCAATATTCAAAAGCAAAAAAAGATATTCAAGTCAGATTTGATGACAAAGTAGACAAAATCGAAAGAGGAGATGAGCTCTTACCTGGCGTTATGAAAATGGTTAAGGTTTTTATAGCCATGAAGAGAAAGCTTCAGCCAGGTGATAAAATGGCAGGTAGACACGGTAACAAAGGTGTTATTAGTAAAATTGTTCCAGTGGAAGATATGCCTTACATGGCAAATGGAAAACAGGTTGATATTGTTTTAAATCCTCTTGGTGTTCCAAGTCGTATGAACGTGGGTCAAATTTTAGAGACTCATTTAGGATGGGCATGTGCTGAATTAGGAGAGAAAATTAAACATATACTTAATGATTTTCAAAAGAGTGTAAAGAATGCCTCTCATACTAAAGATGCATTGTCTTCTATTTATAATGACAAAGAAATCGAAAAAGAAATTCAAAATTTAAATAATAATGAGCTATCTGAAGTTCTTCAAAATTTAACTCACGGTGTACCTATAGCAACTCCTGTATTTGATGGAGCTAGCGTTGAAGATGTTACTAGTATGCTAAAATTTGCTGGATTGCCAGAGAGCGGACAAACAACTTTGTATGACGGTAGAACAGGTGAAAAATTTGACAGAGAAGTAACGGTAGGAATTATTTACATGCTTAAACTCTACCACATGGTAGACGACAAAATTCATGCGAGATCTACAGGACCTTACAGTTTGGTTACTCAACAACCTTTGGGTGGAAAGGCTCAGTTTGGTGGACAAAGATTTGGAGAAATGGAAGTCTGGGCATTAGAGGCTTATGGAGCCGCTTATACATTACAAGAAATTTTGACCGTTAAGTCAGATGACGTTGCTGGAAGAACTAAAGTTTACGAAACAATTGTTAAAGGCGATGATGATTTTGAATCAGGTATTCCAGAATCTTTCAACGTTTTGGTTAAAGAGATTAGATCATTAGCATTAAACTTGGAGCTTAATTAAATATGAGTAAAGAATTATCAAATCTATTTTCAAAAAAAATAAGCAAAGATGTATTTTCTAGCATCAAAATATCTCTTGCTAGCCCTGAGAAAATTAAATCATGGTCTTTTGGAGAGATTAAAAAGCCAGAAACAATTAATTATAGAACTTTTAAGCCAGAAAAAGACGGTCTTTTTTGCGCCAGAATATTTGGACCAGTAAAAGATTACGAATGTTTGTGTGGAAAATACAAAGGAATGAAGTTCCGAGGAATTATATGTGAAAAATGTGGAACTGAAATTACAAAATCAAACGTACGAAGAGACAGAATGGGCCATATTGATTTGGCAACTCCCGTTTCTCACATCTGGTTTTTAAAATCATTACCTAGCAGAATTGCTTTAGCTCTAGATTTGAAATTAAAAGATTTAGAAAAAGTTTTATACTATGAGAATTTTATTGTTATTGAGCCTGGTTTGACACCATTTAACAGAAATCAAATTGTTACCGAAGAAGAATTTTTAAAAGCTCAAGAAAATTTTGGTGAGGATTCATTCACAGCAGGAATTGGAGCTTCCGCTATTAGAGATTGTTTGGCTAATTTAGATATGGAAGCGGATAGAGACCGTTTAAGAGAAGAGTTAAAAACTATTACATCTAAAGTTAATGAAGAAAGAACAATTAAAAGATTAAAACTAATTGAGTCTTTTATTTCGTCTGGAAACAAAGCTGAGTGGATGATTTTAACGACTTTGCCAGTTATTCCACCTGAACTTAGACCGCTAGTTCCTTTGGATGGCGGAAGATTTGCAACATCAGATTTAAACGATTTATACCGAAGAGTAATTAACAGAAACAATCGTTTGAGAAGATTGATGGATCTAAGAGCTCCGGACATTATTGTTAGAAATGAAAAAAGAATGCTACAGGAATCGGTAGACGCTCTATTTGACAATGGAAGAAGAGGAAGAGTAATTACAGGTACAGGAAAAAGACCTTTGAAATCTTTAGCTGAAATGCTTAAAGGAAAACAAGGTAGATTTAGACAAAATTTATTAGGTAAACGAGTAGATTACTCTGGAAGATCCGTAATTGTTTCTGGTCCAGAATTAAAACTTCATCAGTGTGGTCTTCCTAAAAAAATGGCTCTCGAATTATTTAAGCCATTCGTTTATGCAAGATTAGACAAGCTTGGATATGCCACAACGATTAAACAAGCAAAAAAAATTGTGGAAAAAGAAAAACAAGAAGTTTGGGATATTTTAGATCACGTTATTAGACAGCACCCAGTGTTATTAAACAGAGCTCCGACTTTGCACAGATTGGGAGTTCAGGCTTTTGAACCTGTGTTGACAGAGATGAAGGCTATCCAATTACATCCTCTGGTAACAGCAGCATTTAACGCTGACTTTGACGGTGACCAAATGGCAGTTCACGTTCCATTAAGCATTGAAGCTCAGCTTGAAGCTAGAGTTTTGATGATGTCTACAAACAATATTTTACATCCTGCTAACGGAAAACCAATTATTGTACCGAGTCAGGATATGGTTTTAGGAATTTACTACTTGGCACAAGAGCCATTAGAAAATAAAGATGAAAAACCTCAAGGGTATTTTTTAAATATCAATGAAATCGAACAAGCTATTGAGGGTGGAAACATTCATATTCATTCTAAAATCATCTCAAGATTTGAGACTAAAGATGAAAATGGAAATCTAATATTCAAAAAATTCGAAAGTACTGCTGGAAGATTTATTATTTCCAATATTTTACCAAAACACAAAGATATCAAATTTGATTTAATTAACAGAACTCTTTCTAAGAAAAATATTTCTGAAGTTATAGATAAAGTTTTTAGATTCTGCGGACAAAAAGAAACAGTTATATTCTGTGATCGTTTGATGACATTGGGATTTAAAAATGCATTTAAAGCAGGTATATCTTTTGGAAAAGACGATCTTATTATTCCAGAAAGCAAAAAAGGAATCATTAAAGACGCTAAAAAATTAGTCGAAGAGTACGAAAATCAATACGCTGAAGGACTGATTACTAAAGGTGAAAAATATAACAAGGTAATTGATCAGTGGTCTAAGTGTACAGATAAAATTGCAGCAGAAATGATGAACATTATTTCCACTCCAAAAAAAGACAAAGAAGGAAAAATTCAAATTAACTCAGTATTTATGATGGCAGATTCTGGCGCTAGGGGTTCAGCGGCTCAGATGAAGCAGTTAGCTGGAATGAGGGGATTGATGGCAAAACCTTCAGGAGAAATTATTGAGACACCTATTATTTCAAATTTTAAAGAAGGTCTTACTATTTTAGAATATTTCACATCTACTCACGGAGCACGTAAAGGTTTGGCTGATACAGCATTGAAAACAGCTAACTCTGGATACCTAACAAGAAGATTGTGTGATGTTTCTCAAGATGTAATTATTTCATTACTAGATTGCGGAAATGACAAGCCGATCACCATTGGTGAAATTATTGAGGGTGGAAATGTTCTAGTAAGTTTGGCTGAAAGAGCGCTTGGAAGATATTCTGCTGAAGATATTAAAAATTCTTTAACGGGAGAAGTTCTTGTTAAGAAAAAACAAATGATTGATGAAGAAAAATGTGACCTAATTGAATCTGCAGGGGTAAAAACATGCAAAGTTTATTCAGTGATCACTTGTTCTAGTCAAAAAGGCGTATGTCAAAAATGTTACGGTAGAGATTTAGCTAGAGGAAAAGCAGTTTCTATAGGTGAATGCGTAGGAATGATAGCTGCACAATCTATTGGTGAGCCAGGTACGCAATTAACTATGAGAACCTTTCACGTTGGAGGAACAGCATCCTTTAAAGAGGAATCTTCTGTAATTGCACCATCGGATGGTATTTTAAAATTAGTAAGTAAAAATTTAGTAGAAGACTCTTCTAAAAATTTAATTGTAATGGGTAGAAATATCGAGATTACAATTGAAAAAGACGGGTATGTAAAAGCTTCTTACAAAGTTCCATATGGAACAAAACTTTTTGTAAGACCTGATCAGCCAGTTAAGAAAAATCAAAAAATTTGCGAATGGGATCCTTATACTTTGCCAGTGATTTCTGAAACAGCCGGTATTGTAAACTACGTCGATCTTGTAGATGGAGCGTCCATTTCTGATAAAACAGATGAAAATACTGGAATTTCTTCAAAAATTGTATTGGATTGGAGATCTCAATCTAAAAATTTAGACCTAAAACCAAGACTTACTTTGAGAGACAAGAACGATGAGGTGGTAACAAAAGCAGATGGAAATGAAGCTAGATATTACTTATCTCCAGAAACGATTTTATCAGTTGCTGACGGTTCCAAAGTTAATGCCGGTGACGTTTTGGCTAGACTGCCAAAAGCTACATCGAAAACAAAAGATATAACAGGAGGATTACCTCGTGTTGCCGAATTATTCGAAGCAAGAAAACCGAAAGAAGGTGCTATCATTGCCGAAAATGACGGAAAAATAATTTTTGGAAAAGAGATTCGAGGAAAGCAAAAAATTACTATTCAAGGAGAAGGCGGAGTAGAATCTAATTATTTAATTCCCAAAGGAAAACAAATTAACTTTAATCCTGGTGAAAGTATTTCAAAGGGAGAGTATTTGCTTGATGGAAGTCCTGCTACTCATGATATTTTAAAAATTCTTGGTGTAGAGTACTTGACTGAATATTTTGTTAATGAAGTCCAAGGCGTATACAGACTTCAGGGTGTTGTCATTAACGATAAGCATATCGAAGTTATTTTAAGACAAATGTTGAGAAAAGTTGATATTAGAGAGCCTGGAGACAGTAATTATTTGCTAGGAGAAATTATCGATAGAATTGATGTTGTTAATTTAAATGCTGAATTGAAAAAAGAAGGAAAAAAACAAATAGTTTCAACTCCAGTATTACTGGGTATCACTAAAGCTTCATTGCAAACTAAATCATTTATTTCCGCAGCTTCATTCCAAGAGACTACTAGAGTTTTGACGGATGCTGCTATTAAAGGAAAATCTGACGAATTATTTGGTCTAAAAGAGAACGTTATTGTGGGAAGACTGATACCTGCTGGTAGCGGAATGAGCCGAATTAGACTCAATAATGTAGCTCACCAAAAGGACATTGAGTTACAAGCAAAGATCAAAAATAAAAAATCCGAAGCTGTTGAAGAAACAGCCCTGTAGCCCAAAACGTCTATAAAAATAAGTGTTTTTTTATCAAGGTTGTTGTTGACCTTATAAAATAAATCAGTATTAATAGCGAAATTTTTAAGGTAGCACGTAAGGCCTTTATTCGCTTTAAACAACTACCGTTTTACAAGTTCTTCGTAAGCTTTCCTTAAAAAAATTAATTTTAAAAATATTATGCCAACTATTAATCAGTTGTTAAAAAGGAAACGCAAAAAAGTTGTCGCTAGGAATAAAGTTCCTGCGCTTGAAGCTTGTCCTTTAAAAAGAGGTGTGTGTACTAGAGTGTATACAACTACTCCCAAAAAACCGAATTCAGCATTAAGAAAAGTTGCAAGAGTTAGATTGTCTAATGGATTTGAAGTTACAAGTTACATTCCAGGAGAAGGTCATAACTTGCAAGAACACTCAGTCGTTATGATTAGAGGTGGTCGTGTTAAAGATTTACCAGGTGTGCGTTATCATACTGTTAGAGGACTTCTAGATACGCAAGGCGTAGCAGGAAGAAAACAACAACGTTCTAAGTACGGAACTAAGAGACCTAAATAATCATGTCTAGAAGAAGAGCCCAGATTAAAAGACAAGTAGAAGCTGATCCAGTTTACGGAACAAAAGTTATTACCAAATTTATTAATTCCCTAATGCTTGATGGAAAAAAAACTGTAGCAGAAAAAATTGTTTACAGAACTTTTGAAATTATCAAAGAAAAATCAAAACAAGATCCATTAGAAGTATTTAACGAAGCTATCAAAAACGTGAAACCAAACTTAGAAGTTAAATCTAGAAGAGTTGGTGGGGCCACCTACCAAGTTCCGGTTGAAGTTAGATCTGACAGAGCTCAAGCATTAGCTATTAGATGGTTAATAGAATCTTCAAAGAAAAGAGGAGATAAGACAATGCAAGAAAGATTGTCGAAAGAATTTTTAGATGCGTCTACCAACAAAGGTAACGCCATTAAGAAAAAAGAAGACACACACAAAATGGCAGAAGCTAACAAAGCGTTCGCGCATTTTAGATGGTAATTTATGGATAAAGAAATTTCAAAAGATAAATATAGAAACATTGGCATCATGGCCCACATTGATGCTGGAAAAACTACTACAACAGAGCGTATTTTATATTACACAGGCAAAGAACATAAAATTGGAGAAGTTCATGACGGTGCAGCAACTATGGACTGGATGGAGCAAGAGCAAGAAAGAGGAATTACAATTACTTCTGCGGCCACAACTTGTTTTTGGAATGAGCACAGAATTAATATTATAGACACACCAGGACACGTTGATTTCACTATTGAGGTAGAAAGATCATTAAAAGTTTTAGATGGAGCTGTTGCGGTATTTGACGGTGTTGCTGGTGTAGAGCCACAATCTGAAACTGTTTGGAGACAAGCAGATAAATATAAAGTTCCAAGAATGTGTTTTATAAACAAATTAGACAGAACGGGCGCTAACTTTTTCATGTGTGTTGACATGATTAGAGAACGATTAGGGGCCAAGCCATTACTTCTTCAGTTACCAATTGGCTTAGAGACAGACCTCAAGGGTGTTATTGACTTGGTTAGAATGAAAGGGATCGTTTGGAATGACGAAAGCTTAGGTGCAAAATTTGATTTGGTAGAGATTCCTGCAGATCTAAAGGCTGAGGCCGACAAGTATAGAAAAGAATTGGTAGAAATGGCAGTTGAACAAGACGAGAAGTTAATGGAATCTTATCTTGAGGGAAAAGAAATTTCAGAAAGTGACTTAAAAAAATGTATTCGTCAAGGAACGTTAAATTTTTCTTTCGTGCCAGTAATATGTGGATCTGCTTTTAAAAACAAAGGTGTTCAACCCTTGTTAGATGCGGTTGTAGATTACTTGCCAAGTCCTTTAGATATCGGTGAGATTTCAGGAACTAAGCCAGAGACTGAAGATGTTGTTGTAAGAAAATTTGGAAATTCTGAGCCTTTCGCAGCATTGGCATTTAAGGTTGCAAATGATCCATTTGTTGGATCTTTAACATTTATTAGAATTTACTCAGGAACATTGAATGCGGGAACAGGTGTAATGAACACTACTAAAGATAAAGAAGAAAGAGTTGGTAGAATGTTACTTATGCATGCAAACGACAGAGAAGATATCAAAACAGCATCAACAGGGGACATTGTTGCATTAGCAGGTCTTAAGCATACTATTACAGGACATACTTTATGCGATCCTTCTAACTTAATAGTTCTTGAGCCCATGGATTTTCCAGATCCGGTTATTGAAATTGCTGTTGAACCAAAAACCAAAGCTGACCAAGAGAAAATGGGAGAGGCGCTTGCGCGTCTTGCTAAAGAAGATCCTTCTTTTAGAGTTTCTTCAGACAATGAGTCTGGTCAAACTATCATTAAAGGTATGGGTGAATTACATTTGGATATCATCATAGATAGAATGAAAAGAGAATTTAAAGTGGAAGCAAACATTGGAGCGCCACAAGTTGCTTATAGAGAAACAATTCAAGGAACAGCTACTGTCGAATATACTCATAAAAAACAGAGCGGTGGTGCAGGACAATTTGCCAAAATTAAACTAAGCGTTGAACCACAAGCACCTGGAAAAGGTAGGGAGATTGAAAACCTTATTAAAGGTGGAGCTATACCTAAAGAATTTATACCGGGTGTTGAAAAAGGAATTGAAGGAGTCGCAGATTCTGGAATTTTAGCTGGATTTCCAATGTTAGATTACAAAGTTACTTTATTAGATGGGTTGCATCATGATGTTGACTCAAGCGCTCTTGCTTTTGAGATTGCAGGAAGAATGGGATTTAAAGAAGCCTGTACAAAAGCTGGATTAAAACTTTTAGAACCGATTATGAAAGTCGAAGTGGTAACTCCTGATGACCATATGGGCGATGTTATTGGAGATTTAAATAGCAGAAGAGGCCAAATTGGTTCAACAGACAAGCGTGGAAATGCGACAGTAATTAATGCAATGGTGCCATTGGCAAACATGTTTGGTTATGTAAATACTTTGAGATCAATGTCTCAAGGAAGAGCTCAATATACTATGACGTTTGATCATTATGAAAAAGTTCCTCAAAATGTTCAGGACGAAGTAACAAAGAAATTAGCGTAAATTATGGAAAAACAACAAATAAGAATTAGATTGCAAGCTTACGATCATAAGATTTTAGATCAGTCTACTCTTGAAATCGTGAATACAGCTAAAAGAACAGGTGCTCAGATAAAAGGGCCAATACCTCTTCCTACAACAAAAGAAATTATTACCGTTTTGAGATCTCCGCATATTGATAAAAAAAGCAGAGAGCAATTTGAAACAAGAACACATAAACGACTCATAGATATTGTGGATCCTACTCCTCAAACAATCGAAGCTTTAATGAAGCTTGATTTGGCTGCGGGTGTAGACGTGGAGATAAAAATTTAGTTATGGCTTTAGGATTGATCGGGAAAAAAATTGGCATGACACAAAAATTCTACGAAAGTGGAGAAGCTGTTCCTGTGACTGTTTTGCAAGTTGAGCCAGGAAAAATTGTTGAAGTGATTGAAAAAGATAAAAGAGGTTATTCAGCTATTTTAGTTGGTTATGGTCATATTAAAAGTTCAAAATTAACCCAATCTATGAAGGGTTTTTACGCAAAAAAATCATTAGAAGCTAAAAAATTTTTAAAAGAATACAGAATGGAAAACACTCAAGAATTTAAAGCTGGTACAGACGTTACGTTGGAAATATTGAAAGATAAAAAATATGTAGATGTCAGATCAAAAACTATCGGTAAAGGTTTCGCCGGTGTTATGAAGAGATGGAACTTTGGTGGCTTAAGAGCTACTCACGGTGTTTCAGTATCTCACAGATCTCACGGATCAACAGGTCAACGTCAAGATCCAGGAAAAGTTTTTAAAGGAAAAAAAATGGCAGGTCATATGGGTGATAAATTTAGAACTACCCAAGGTTTGGAAATTGTAGAAGCTGATTTGACTAATAATCTTTTGTATTTAAGAGGTTCTGTTCCTGGCAGTAAAAATTCATATGTGGAAATTACAGAAGCTATAAAACGAAAAAACAAATCTAGTGTTCAAGAAAGACTATCATCTTACTTTGCAGATTTGGAAACGGCCAAATCTGATAAAAAAGATAAGAAAAACGTAGCAAAAGAAGCTAAAGAAGCGGCTAAAGCAGAAAAAGTAGCTGCTAAAGAGGCAGCAGTAGCAGCTAAAGAAGAAAGCAAAGAAGAAGCTAAGAAAGATTAATATGAAATTAGAAGAAATTAATATTGAAGGTAAAAAAATAGGAACTCACGAAGTTTCTGATAAAGTTTTTTCATTCAAGCCAAGAAAAGATTTGATTCAATTGGTTATTAACTGGCAATTAAACAACCAAAGAAAGAAAAAAGGGCACACGAAATCCAGAGGAGAAGTTAAAGGATCAAGAAGAAAAATCGTTCAACAAAAAGGATCTGGTGGTGCTAGACATGGTAATATTACAGCTCCCATATTTGTTGGCGGTGGTATCGCTCACGGACCAAGACACAGGGGTCAAACGAGATTAACTAAATTAAATAAAAAAATTAGAAATCTTGGTTTGATAAGCGCCTTGTCTTCTAAAGTTTTGACTAATCAAATTAATGTTTTCGAAGAACCTAAAATGGATACGTTTAAAACAAAATCTTTTGATAATTTTCTGTCCAAATTGGAAACAAGGTCTGCACTGATTATTCATCATGAGGGTGCTTCTGAAAAATTTTTAAAAAGTATAAAAAACATTCCCAATGCAAAAAGATTAAAAGTGATTGGAACTAATGTTTATGATTTGATTAAATTTCAAAAAGTTCTTTTTACTAAAGAAGCTTTAAAAACATTACAGGATAGATTGACAAAATGAGAAACCAAAATTTCGCATATGATATTATTTTAACTCCTATTATTACTGAAAAAAGCACTAATATGAGCAGCTTGAACAAAGTTACATTCAAAGTTTCAAGAACAGCATCAAAAACCCTAATTAAAAAGAGTATCGAAAAATTATACAAAGTGAATGTAGTAAAAATTAACACTCTTAATTCAAAAGATAGAACTAAGATAGTTAAGGGACGAATTGCAAAAAAATCAGGATATAAAAAAGCTATTATTACTTTGAAAGAAGGCCAAAGTATTGATATTGCAGCAGGAATTTAATTATGGCACTTAAAAGTTACAAACCGTATACAAAATCGATGAGAGGAACGATCTTAGTTGATCGCTCACATCTTTGGAAAGGTGGTCCTGAAAAAACCCTTACCAAGAAAATAAATCGTTCTATTGGAAGAAACAACCAAGGAAGAATTACCTCTAGACACAGAAGTGCTGGACACAAAAAAAGATACAGAATTATAGATTTTAAAAGAAATAAATTTGAAATGGCCGCAGAAGTAAAAAGATTTGAACACGATCCGTTTAGAAGCGCAAATATTATGCTAGTTGAGTATGAGGATAAGACTTTATCTTATCTTTTGGCACCAGAGGGCATCAATATAGGAGATAAAATTTACTCAGGAGATAAATTGGAAATTAAACCAGGAAATTGCATGAAAGTTAAAGACATTCCTGGTGCTACCAACATACACAATATTGAACTCACGCCAGGTAAAGGTGGAGTGATGGTGAGATCAGCCGGAACATCAGCTCAAGTAATGGGAATTGACGGAGACTATACATTAGTTCGTTTGGCTTCTGGAGAGGTTAGAAAAGTTAGATCTGATTGTAGAGCAACGATTGGCCAATTATCAAACATAGATAAGAAAAACGTTAAAATTGGAAAAGCAGGTAGAAATAGGTGGTTAGGTATTAGACCTCAGTCACGAGGTGTTGTTATGAACCCAGTTGATCACCCACACGGAGGTGGTGAAGGTAAAACTTCTGGAGGAAGACATCCTGTTACTCCTTGGGGTCAGGGCACTAAAGGATTAAAAACAAGAAATAATAAAAAAACAGATCAGTTTATTATTTCCAGAAAGAAAAAAAGGTAGGTTATGGCACGTTCTATTTGGAAGGGACCTTTTGTTCACCCTAGCTTGATCAAAAAAGTTGAAAAGCAAAAATCATCAGATTCAAAGAGACCAATTAAAACATGGTCAAGAAATTCAACTATTATACCTGAATTTATCGGGCAAAAATTCGAAATTCATAATGGTAAAAAATTTATACCCATTACTGTTTCAGAGGAAATGATCGGTCATAAATTAGGTGAATTTTCTCCCACGAGACAATTTAATGGTCACACGGCATCAGATAAAAAAGCAGTGCCGGCAAAGAAAACAGATAAAAAATAAAAATGGCAAAAATTAAACAAGATCTATCTATAGTTAAAGCAGTGTACAATAATCTGCGTTCAGGAACTAGAAAGGTCAATGAAATTTTGCAATCTATTAGAGGAAAAAAAGTAGATATCGTATTAAGAGATCTTCAATTTAATAACAAACGTGTTTCTAAGGAAATTATCAAAACAATCAAATCTGCAGTTGCCAACGCAGAAAATAACAATCAATTAGACATAGACTCTTTGTTTATAAAAGAAGCTTATGTGGGAAAAGGAATTACACTTAAAAGATTTAGACCTAGAGCAAAAGGAAGAGCTGCTAGTATTAAAAAGCATTACAGTAATTTAACAATTATTGTTTCTGAAAAAAAAGAAGCAGCAGCAGCAGCAAAGGAAGCTTAAGAAATGGGACAAAAGATTAATCCAATAGGTATTAGACTTAAAATTAACAGAACTTGGGATTCTGTGTGGTTTGCAAAAAAAGAGAACTACGGAACTTTTTTAATTCAGGATTTTAAAATTAGAAAATACATTAACACAAATATTAAAAATTCTGGTATCTCAAAAATTTTAATCGAACGACCTACTAAAAAATGCAACGTTACAATTTTTACATCTAGACCAGGATTTGTAATCGGTAAAAAAGGTTCTGATATTGAAAAAATTAAAAGTAATATTTCCAAAATTACTTCTGATGAAGTGTCTGTAAATATTAAAGAAATTAGAAAACCAGAGTTGGACGCTTACTTGGTTGGAGAAAATATCGCTCAGCAAATTGAAAAAAGGATTGCTTATAGAAAAGCTATGAAAAGAGCTATGCAATCAACTATGAGAATTGGAGCCAAGGGTATCAAAGTTATGATTAGCGGAAGATTGGCTGGTAATGAAATAGCAAGAACTGAATGGTTAAGGGAAGGCAGTGTTCCATTGCACACTCTTAGAGCTGAAATTGATTATGCAGAAGTAGAAGCTATGACAACTTACGGAATTATTGGAATTAAAGTGTATATTTACAAAGGTGTAGTATTCCAAAAAGACCTTCAGAAAAAAATTGATAGTGAAAAAGAGGAAGAGAAAAAATAATGTTACAGCCAGCTCGAACAAAATATAGAAAAGCTCATAAGGGAAGAATTCATGGTCATGCTGAGCGTGGAGCTACAATTAATTTTGGATCTCACGGTTTGCAAGCATTAGAGCCAGAAAGAATTACTTCAAGACAAATCGAGGCAGCCAGAGTTGCTTTGACTAGGCACATGAAAAGAGCAGGTCGTGTTTGGTTGAGAATTTTTCCAAACATTCCAGTTTCTAAAAAACCAATCGAGGTTAGAATGGGTAAGGGCAAGGGAAATGTGGAGTATTATATTTGCAGAGTAAAGCCTGGTAGAATTCTTTTTGAAATAGACGGTGTTACGGATTTGGTTGCTAAAGAAGCTTTTGACAGAGCGGCATCAAAACTACCGATTAAAACAAAAGTAGTTAAAAGAAATATGAATATTTAATATGAAAACAAAAGATATAAAAAATTTATCAGTTACACAGCTTGAGAAAGAGTTAGGTAACTTTAAAAAAGAGCAATTCAATTTAAGAATTCAGAAAATGAATTCGCAAATTACTAATAGCGCCAGAATTACTATTGTTAGAAAAACTATAGCTAAAATTTTAACATTTATAAACCAGAAGAAGAAAGCATAATGACAAAAAGAGTTTTGCAAGGAAAAGTGGTTAGTACTAAAAATCTTAAAACTTTAGTTATTGAAGTAATAAGAAAATTTAGACATCCGGTTCTTCTAAAAGTTATTAAGAGATCGAAAAAATATCATGCTCATTACGAAGAAGGCACTTTTGCTGTAGGAGATACTGTTAAAATTATAGAATCGGCGCCAATTTCAAAGTTAAAAAAATGGAAAGTTTTAGGAGATAAATAATGATTCAAGTTCACACAGAAATGGAAGTGGCTGACAATACGGGAGCAAAACGTATTGAGTGCATCAAGGTTTTGGGCGGCTCTAAAAGAAGATACGCATCCATAGGTGATGTTATTGTTGTCAGTATTAAAGACGCAATGCCAAAAGGAAAAGTTAAAAAAGGGGACGTTCATAAAGCTGTAGTCGTAAGGACTAGGAAGCAAATTTATAGAGCCGATGGCTCTTGTATCAAATTTGATACTAATGCAGCCGTTCTAATTGGCGCCAATAACGAACCAATAGGAACTCGTATTTTTGGACCAGTAACAAGAGAACTTAGGGTTAAAAACCATATGAAAATTATTTCTTTAGCTCCGGAGGTTTTGTAATGAAAACACAATTAAAAAAAGGAAATACAGTAAAAATTATTGCCGGAGATGAAAAAGGAAAAACAGGAGAAATTATTGAAATTATTAAGCTGATATCTAGAAGAGGTATTTTGAACAAGAGAGCAATTGTTAAAGGCTTAAATCTTGTAAAAAAACATCAAAAAGCTACGAAAGAAAGCAAGGGTGGGGTTGTTAGTATTGAAAAATCTATTCATTTGTCAAATTTATCTCTTGTTCAATCAGACAAGAAGTCTGTTGAGGGGAAAAAAGAAGTGAGTAAAAAAGAAATTAAAAGCAAGAAACCTAAATTAGAAGGCGAAAAGAAAAAAATGAAAAAAAACTCTGCGAAAAAAGATATAAAAAAAGTAACAAAACCAATTAAAAAAACAAAAAAGAGCTAATAATGACATCAGTAATTAAAAAAATTTATTTAGCCCTTTTTCAATCAAGTAAGAAACCTACTATTAAAAAAAAATCTGCGAAAAAAAATATAAAAAAAGCAACAAAAGCAACTAAAAAAAATAAAAAGAGAAAATAATGATACCAAGACTTAAAAAAATTTATCAAGAAGAAATCTCGCAAAATCTAATTAAGAGCCTATCTATTAAAAATGCGATGGAAGTTCCAAAACTAGAAAAAATAGTTTTAAACATGGGCTTAGGACTTGATGCTAGTGATAGTAAAATTTTAAAAAGCATCCAAACAGATCTTGGAAATTTAACTGGTCAATTGCCAATTGTTACAAAATCTAAAAAAGCCGTTGCAAATTTCAAAACAAGAGAGGGTGTTCCTTTGGGCTTAAAAGTAACTTTGCGAAAAAACAATATGTACTTTTTCTTAGACAGATTGATCACTATGGCTTTGCCAAGAATTAAAGACTTTAGAGGTCTAAATCCTGATAGTTTTGACCAAGAAGCTAATTATAGTTTTGGTATAAAAGAGCACGTGATTTTCCCAGAAGTTAGTTTTGATAAAATAGAAAAAATGAGAGGGTTAGATATCACTGTTGTAACTTCAACAAAGAACCAGGAAGCTTCTAGAGCCTTATTGGACAGCTTCAATTTCCCATTTTATAAGAAAGGATCTAATTAATGGCTAAAACATCAGCAATACACAGAAATTTAAAAAGAGTTAAAATGTCCAAAAAGTTTGAAAAAAAACGAAGCGCGTTAAAAGCTATAGTGATGGATAAAAAAATAAATTTAAATGAAAGATTTGCAGCCACTTTGAAGCTTGCAAAACTTCCTAAAAATTCTGCTAAGACCAGAATAAGAAATAGATGCGAAATTACAGGTAGACCACATGGTTATTACCGAAAACTAAAAATGTCTAGAATTGCACTTAGAAAATTAGCTTCTATGGGTAAAATTCCAGGCATGACAAAATCAAGTTGGTAGGAAAGGAATATATATGACAATAACAGATCCAATTGGAGATATGCTAACTAGAATTAGGAACGCTCAAATGAAGGAGCATCCTGCGGTATTAATTCCAAGTTCAAAATTTAAGAAATATGTTCTCGATGCAATGCAAAGAGAGGGTTTTATTTCAAGTTACGAAATGGTTAAGGAAAATGAAAATTCTTTTGAAGAGTTGAAAGTAAATTTGAAATATGTTCACGGGACTCCTGTGATCCGAGAAATTAAAAGAATTTCAAAACCAGGAAGAAGAATCTATACAAAATTTGAAAGCTTACCTAGAGTGTTAAACGGACTTGGTATTTCTATTCTTTCAACTTCTAAAGGTATCTTATCTGATAACGAAGCAAGAGATCAAAAACTTGGAGGAGAAATAATCTGTAGTATTTCTTAATATTTATGTCAAAAATTGGAAAAAAACATATTGCTATACCTGCCGGAGTAAAAGTGGCTATCGATGGAAATAAAATTTCCATGGAAGGTCCTAAAGGCAAAAAAGAATTAACTCTAAATACAGAGCATCTAGAAACAAAAATTGAAAACAATGCTGTTGTTATAACCCCAAAAAATACAACTGATCAAACTAAGGTTCTTTGGGGGCTGCAAAGAAGTTTGATTAATAATATTATTATTGGAATTTCAGAAGGCTATGAAATAAATCTAAATTTAAACGGTGTTGGTTTTAGAGCCAATTTGCAGGGCAAGCAAATCCAATTTCAATTAGGATTTAGTCATGATATTTTATTTGATATTCCAGAAGGAATAACAGTGAAAATAGACAAGCAAACAAAAATAACCCTGAATGGTAATGATAAACAATTAATAGGAAAAGTTGCTGCTGATATTAAATTTTTAAAACCTGTTGAACCTTATAAGCAAAAGGGTATTACAAGCGAAGGTCAGTTTATACTTAAAAAAGAAGGTAAGAAAAAATAATGAGAAATAGAACCCTAATTAGACAGAAAAGAAACAGATCTAAGTTAAAGCGTGTAAACAAGGACATGCCTAGATTGACAGTATTCAGATCTGCTAAAAATATCTACGCTCAACTTATTGATGACATCAAGAGAGTAACCATTGCTAGTGCGTCTTCAAAAGAAAAAACTATTGAAAAAAACAATAAGACCGAGTTGTCAAAAGTAGTTGGCAAGTTAATTGCGGAAAGAAGTATCGAAAAAGGCATTAAAGAAGTGTACTTCGACAGAGGAAGTTATAGGTATCATGGTAGAGTTAAATCACTTGCTGAAGCGGCAAGAAGCGGAGGACTTAAGTTTTAAATATGAGCAAAGTTTCAGAAATTAAAGAAAAATTAGTCGCAATTAACAGAATTACTAAAGTTGTTAAGGGTGGAAGAAGATTTGGATTTGCAGCTCTTGTGGTTGCCGGAAATCAAAAAGGTCAAGTTGGTTTTGGTCAAGGAAAAGCAAAGCAAGTACCGGACGCAATTAAAAAAGCTTCAGAGGCTGCTAAAAAATCTTTAATTAAAATACCTTTAAGAGACGGAAGAACTTTGCATCACGACGTTAAAGGAAAGAGTGGAGCAGGAAAAGTTATTTTGAGAAGTGCGCCTGCAGGTACAGGTATTATTGCCGGTGGAGCAGTGCGAGCAATATGCGAAATGTCAGGTATTCAAGATGTGGTTGGAAAATCAATTGGCTCAGCAAACCCTTACAATGTGGTGAGAGCTTCTTTTGCAGCCTTGTCTAGCCAGCAAACACCAAAAGATATTTCTTTAATCAGGGGAAAAAAAATTAAAGATATCGTTTCTAGGAGATAAATTATGAAACTTAATGACATTGGAATTAAAATTTTTAAAAAATCAAAAAGAGTTGGTCGTGGTATCGGTTCTGGAAAAGGAAAGACTGCAGGCCGAGGTGTAAAAGGTCAAAAAGCTCGTTCGGGTGTTTCCATTAAAAGTTTTGAAGGTGGCCAAATGCCTTTATTTAGAAGATTACCTAAGCGTGGTTTTAATGCTATTCGCAAAAGGGCAAATAATCTTGTAATTAATCTAAGAGATATTTCTAATATGATCGATAAGAAAAAGATCAATATTGCTGAAAAAATAGATTTGAGCAGCTTGCTATTTTCAAAAGATAAGAAAAGTGCAAAATATGTTAAAGTTAAAATATTAGGAACAGGTGAAATTAAACATAAAGTTAATGTCTTGGCTCATTCGGTTAGTGAAAGCGCAAAAAATAAAATAGAAAAATCTGGCGGTTCAATAGAAATAGTTAAGTAATTGCATGTCTAACTTTTCAGATAATTCGAATAGTGGACCGGGTCTCTTTTCCCAAACAAGCGATCTTAGCAAAAGAATTTTATATACTTTACTTATATTAATAATTTATCGTTTTTGTACCTACGTTCCAATTCCAGGAATTGATCCAGATGCATTAAAAAACCTACTAACTGGCAATGAAAGAAGTTTGCTTGGAATGTTTAACGTGTTTGCCGGTGGAGCTGTGCAACGTATGGCAATTCTTACCTTAGGAATTATGCCATATATTTCCGCATCTATTATTATTCAATTGTTAACAGGAGTTACGGAGTATTTTAAAAATCTTAAAAACCAAGGTGAGTACGGAAGAAGAAAAATAACGCAATACACAAGATATGGCACAGTGTTGCTTGCTTTAATCCAGGGTTTTGGCGTATCAGTCAGTTTAGAAAATTCTCCAGGTCTAGTTTTAGAAGCTGGTATGTATTTCAGGTTAATTACTACAATTACTTTATTAACAGGAACTATTCTAGTTATGTGGTTGGGAGAGCAGATTACAGCTAGAGGCATCGGAAACGGAATTTCTTTAATTATTTTTTCAGGTATAGTTGCTGAAATACCTAGAGCTTTAGCTTCTACTTTCGAGATGGGCAGAACAGGTGCCATTTCAAGTGTTATTATTTTATCAATTATTTTTCTTTTGCTAGGAGCGATATATTTTATTGTTTTTTTTGAAAGAGCCCAACGAAGAATTTTAATTCAATATCCAAAAAGACAAATGGGTAACAAAATGTATGGAGGGGAGTCTTCTTACTTGCCTTTGAAGGTTAATACAGCAGGCGTGATACCTGCGATCTTTGCCTCTGCCTTACTATTACTTCCTATAACTTTGTCTAATTTTTCTACAACTTCTAATACCTGGGTGCTTTCCATTACTTCTTTATTGGGGCAAGGAAAACCTCTGTACATGATTTTTTATGCCGCTGGTATTGTCTTCTTTTCATTTTTTTACACTTCTATAATTTTCAATCCCACAGAAACTTCTGACAACCTAAAAAAACACGGTGGATTTGTTCCGGGAATTAGACCAGGAGACAAAACTGCAGAATTTATCGAAAGCTTATTAACAAAATTAACGGTAATAGGATCTGCCTACTTGGTTGTTATTTGTTTGTTACCAGAAGTATTGATATCAAAATATCCGATACCTTTTTACCTCGGAGGAACATCTTTATTAATTGTAGTAGTTGTAGCTATGGATACGATTACACAAGTTCAGACAAGAATGATGAGTGCGCAGTATGCGTCTTTAATTAAAAAAACAAAATTTACAAAGTAAATGAACATAGTAATATTCGGACCTCCAGGAGCAGGAAAAGGAACTCAGTCTTCTTTTTTAATAAAAAACTTCAATCTTTTTCAACTTTCAACTGGAGATCTTCTTAGAGAGGAACTTAGCAGCGGATCCAAACTTGCTTCAGAAATCGAGGTGTTAATGAATGCGGGGAAGTTAGTTTCTGACGATATTATCAATAATTTGATTGAGAAAAAATTAAGTGATAAAACTATTCACAATACAATTATTTTTGACGGCTTTCCTAGAAACATTGATCAGGCAAAAACTTTAGATAGTCTTTTGTTAAAATACTCACAATCTATTTCTTTGGTCCTGAACCTAAAAGTAGACTATTCGGTGCTCACAAAAAGGATCTCGGGCAGAGTTTCTTGTTCAGTTTGTAAAAAAACTTTTAATGAATTTTTTGATCCACCAACATCGTGCGAAAAACCAGGCTGCTCAGGCAGAGTTATGATCAAAAGATCGGACGATAATGAAGAAACTGTCTCGAAGAGACTAAAAACCTATGATGAATCGACTCTCCCAATACTTGACTACTATTCTGGCAAAAACATAGTTAAGGATATTGATGCAATGGCTAATATTAATGAGGTTTCCCAGCAAATATCTACTATTATCAAGGAGTTAAAAAGTTGACTTTAAAACAAGGATTCATATACTCCGACAGTTTTTATAAATTAACAATTACAATCACTTAGTATGGCTCGTATATCAGGAATTAATCTTCCATTAAACAAACAAGTTTTTATAGCCCTTCAATACATTTATGGAATTGGAGACAGTTATGCTGAAAAAATTTGCAAAGAATTAAATATAGATAGAGCGAAGCGAGTAAACAATTTATCAGAAGATGAAATTTTAAAAGTAAGAGAACTAATAGACAAGAATTATAAAGTTGAAGGAGATTTGCGAAGAGATATTTCACTAAACATTAAACGTTTAAGAGATTTGGGAACGTACAGAGGAACAAGGCATAGAAAAAAATTACCAGTTAGAGGACAGAGAACTCATTCAAACGCTAGAACAAGAAAAGGAAAAGCTATAGCGATTGCCGGTAAGAAATTAACAGTAATGAAAAAATAATTATGAGCACTGAAGATATTAAAAATAAAGCAGCAGATGCTAAGCCCTCAGAGACTAAGAAGGCAGATTCTAAAAAGCCAGATTCTAAAAAAAAGAGCAAGTTTAGATTAAAGAAAAAAGAAAAGAGAATTGTTGTTAACGGTAAAGCTTATGTTAGCGCAACATTTAACAATACGATCATTTCCATTACTGACAAAGACGGAAATGTTCTGTCATGGTCTTCAGCAGGATCAAAAGGTTTTAAAGGTTCTAGAAAGTCAACTCCTTACGCAGCGCAAGTTGCAGCTGACGATGCGGCTTTAAAGGCAGCGGAGTATGGTTTGAAAAATATTGATGTGGAAGTTAAAGGTCCAGGATCTGGACGTGAGACGGCATTAAGAGCATTGCAAGCAAGAGGATTTAAAATTTTGTCGATTAAAGACACTAGTCCGGTAGCACACAACGGATGCAGACCACCAAAAAAAAGAAGAGTTTAACCCACTAAAAAAACAGGAGCTAAAATTGATAGATAAAAATTGGAAAGAATTAATCAAACCTTCTAAAATTGATATTCAAGCCAGCGAAGATAAAAAATTTGCAAAAATTGTTGTAGAACCTTTAGAAAGAGGTTTTGCCCTAACTCTAGGTAATGCGCTTCGAAGAGTTTTGCTATCATCTATTCAAGGAACAGCAGTTACAGCAATTCAAATCGACGGAGTCTTGCATGAATTCTCTTCTATTAATGGAATAAGAGAAGACGTTACGGATATAGTTCTTAATGTTAAGTCATTGTCTTTAAAGTTGAATACCAATGGTCCAAAGAAATTAATATTAGACGCAAAAGGTCCTGGAGAAATCACAGCTAAAATGATCAATCCAAACCCAGATATTGAAATTTTAAATCCTGAGCAAGTAATTTGTAACTTGGATGAAAATACCAAAGTGTATATGGAATTAATTGTTAACACTGGAAAAGGATATGTTTCAGCTGACAAAAACAGAGAAAAAGATTCACCATTAGGTTTAATACCTATTGATTCTGTTTTTAGCCCAGTGAAAAGAGTTTCTTATAACGTTTCGAATACAAGGGAAGGTTTGTCGATCGATTACGATAAACTTACTATGGAAATTGAGACTAACGGATCGGTTGCTGCCGATGATTGTTTAGCTTTTGCAGCTAGAATATTGCAAGATCAGTTGTCTTTGTTCATTAACTTTGATGAGCCTAAAGAAGTTATTGTTCAACCAACACAAAGTGAGCCAGAATTTAATAAAAATCTTTTAAGAAGAGTTGATGAGCTTGAACTTTCTGTTCGATCCATGAACTGTTTGAAAAATGATAATATTATCTACATCGGAGACCTTGTTCAAAAAACTGAAGGAGAAATGCTTAGAACTCCTAACTTTGGAAGAAAGTCCCTTAATGAGATTAAAGAAGTTCTGTCAGGAATGTCTTTATATCTTGGCATTGAAATTCCTAACTGGCCGCCTGAGAATATTGCAGAGTTGTCAAAAAGACTAGAAGAAGAGTATAAATAAATCATATGAGACACGGACACGGCCATAGAAAATTAAACAGAACTTCAGAACATAGAAAAGCTATGTTCCAGAACATGATTAATTCTTTGATTAAACATGAGCAGATTCAAACTACCGTTCCAAAAGCCAAAGAGTTAAAATCTATAATCGATAAAGTTATTACTATCGGTAAGAAAAATACTCTAGCAGCAAAAAAAACTCTATTTTCAAAGCTGCAAGACAAAAGTTCTGTTGCGAAACTTACTACTATTTTATCCAAAAGATATGAATCAAGAAATGGTGGATATTGTAGAGTTGTAAAATCTGGCTTTCGTTTTGGTGATAATGCTCCTACAGCATACATAGAGTTAGTAGACAAAGACTTTAATGCTAAAGGGCAAGATTCTGGTCCTGTTCAAAAAAAAGTAGAAGATAAAGAAAATACAGAAGTTACAAGTCCAGCAATAGAATCAAAAGACACCAAAAAAACTAAAAAGTAATGAAGCTCTATCTACTGGTTGCTTTATTTGGAGCAGCTGGAAGTGTATTGAGATATTTTTTTTTTATCATCACCCCAAAAATATATTATTCAAGTTTTCCAGTCAGCACTGTTACTGTTAATCTATTAGGATCTTTTTTCATTGGTTTGTTTATTTCCTTGTTTGACCGCGGGATAATTAATGAAAATATTAGAGTGTGTATTACCATAGGTTTGCTCGGTGGTTTCACAACATTCTCAACTTTTTCTATGGATATGTTTAATTTAATAAACAAATCTCTTTATTTACAAACCACTTTTTATATCTGCATATCTGTATTTTTAGGTTTGGTTTTTTTTATTATGGGACAAAAAGTTTCTAACTTGATTTAATGAAAATTAGTGAAAAATTTATTGTAGATAGTGAGTATTTAAACACAAGAATAGACAGGTGGTTAAAGTCAAAGGTCCACAAATTTCATCAATCTTTTATTGAAAAGTCATTGAGGTCTGGAAAGATTAAGGTAAATAGCAAAAAAATAAAAAGTTCTTACAAGCTCCAAATTGACGATGAAGTTTTGGTAAACATTGATTATCAGGATCAAGAAGAAAATAAAAAATTTTTCTACAAAGCAAGTCTTTACGAGCACAAGGAAATTACTAATAATATAATTTTTGAAAATCAAGATTATATGATTTTAAATAAGCCTGCCGGTATTGCTGTCCAGTCAGGTAGCAAATCTCCAAAAAATGTCATCGATATTTTAAATAAATTTTCAGAAAATAAAAAATTTTATCTTGTTCACAGAATTGACAAGGATACTTCAGGATTAATCATATTTGCATGCAATAGACCTTTTGCTCAATTTTTGTCTGAGCAATTTAAAAACAAAATAATTAAAAAAAGCTATCTAGTGATTCTGCATGGAAGTTTGCCATATCACGAGGGTACATTAGAGCACGATTTGACATTTAAAGAAAAAAACCAAGTAAAGACATTTAAGGCAGAAACTGATTTTTTTGTACTGTCTAAAAATAACAATTTTTCTTACGTTCAAGCCTCACCAATAACAGGTAGAAAGCATCAGTTAAGACAGCAGTTTTTTAAAATAAACAATCCAATAGTAGGGGACAACAAGTACTACAATCCGCATTATAAAAATAAAGATGACTATTTAATGCTGCATAGTCATGAAATTACTTTCTCATATAATGGAAAAGACAAAACCTACAAAACCGAACCCCCAATACAATTTAAAAATTTTTTAAAAGAATCTAGTCTGTAAAAATTTTTTTAAATTTATTTAAGATTACTTGGTTCAACTCATCTTCAGAGGGTAGTGTTTGCATTTCAGAAAAATTAATAATTCCTTTGCTCGAAATGCCGCATGGAATAATTCCGTCATAGTTGGTTTTGTCTACATCTAAATTCAAAGCAAAGCCATGATAGGCAATCCATTTTTTTACTTTTATTCCAATAGCTGCAATTTTGTATTCTAAATTATTTTTTTTAACCCATATTCCGACATTCTCAGGATCATTGTGTGATGTGATTTTGTATTCGTTCAGTGTTTCCATTATCCATTTTTCAACATTTCTAACTAATTTTTTGATTTCTTTTCCCCTTACATTCATGTCTAAAACAAAATAAACAACTTTCTGACCTTTTCCATGGTAGGTCCATTTTCCACCTCTATTGCTTTTGAAGATAGGAAATTTTTCAGGATCGAGCAATTCCTCATCTTTGCCACTAGTTCCACAGGTGTAAACATCCTGGTGCTCAAGAATCCAGATTAGCTCCCCCTGTTTATTTTGATGAATATTGAGCGCTCTTTCTTCTAGATAGTCAACGGCAGCTTTGTATTCAATTGGTTTTTTGCTGATTTTTATTTCAATATTCATTATACAGTAAAAAATACTTTTATTATCATGGAAAACAATAACGAAATCAAGTCAAAGAAAGTAGAGTTTAGTATAGGCAAGAATTTTCTAGAAGACTTAATTAACAAAATTGATGACAAAGACCTGATAGCAGTTAATGATTTGCTGTCCAAATTGCATGCATCAGATGTCGCGGAAGTAGTTACCAATTTACCAGAAAAACAACGATTTGAACTTATTGCTTTAGAAAATTTTAACATCAATCCTAATGTTATTGTTGAGCTTACGGATGAGCTGCAGAAAGAAATTCTAGAAAAAATTTCTGCTGATAAAATTGTCAAAATTATTAACAGTCTAGAATCTGATAATGCCTTGCAAATTGTCGAAAATTTATCCGAGACTAAGAAAAATGAAGTTCTCACTAGAATTCCACTAGAAGATAAGAATGAACTGGAGGAAACCCTAAGTGCTTACCCGGAAGATTCTGCTGCTCGAATAATGCAAAGAGAATTTGCAGCCGTTCCCCAAGGTTGGACCGTCGGACAAACCATTGATTACCTGAGAGAAACCGAGGAATTACCCAAGGAATTTCTAGAAATTTTTATTATTAATGAATTAAATATTCCTGTTGGTTCTGTTCCTTCTTCTCGAGTCCTGAGAACAGAAAGAAACATTACAATGAGCTCTATCATGAATAGTAATAAATTTTTAGTACCAGCAGAAATGGACCAGGAGCATGTCGCTTATAATTTTGAACAATACAATTTGTTTTCTGCCGGTGTGGTAGATAAAAACAATCACTTAATTGGAATGATTACGGGTGACGACATTGTTACCG
>Ga0208646_1000274_pt1 | contig 35767 bp, 35 predicted proteins | sample AntAceMetag02UK8_FD_184762 | JGI IMG/M metagenome (GOLD analysis project Ga0208646, IMG submission 184762) | Saline lake microbial communities from Ace Lake, Antarctica - Antarctic Ace Lake Metagenome 02UK8 (SPAdes) (version 2) | ecosystem: Environmental > Aquatic > Non-marine Saline and... | reverse complement strand
ATAAATTATTATAATGAAAATATTTAAAATCTATTCCCTTATTATCGTTTTCTTTTTCTCTTTATCTGTATTTAATATTGCTCATGCTGATTGTAATATTTCAAATAAAAGTGCTTTAAAGGGAAAAAATTTAACAGGTTGTGACTTACAAAATGCTAATTTAAGAGGTGCTTTTTTAGAACGTGCTAATTTATCTGAAGCTAATTTAGAAGGTGCTGATTTAGAAAGGGCTATTTTAGTAAGTGTTAATTTAAAAGGAGCTAATTTAGAAGGTGCTAATTTAAGATATGCTTCTTTAAGAGAAGCTAAATTAATAGGTGCAAGATTAATACGTACTTATTTAAAAGGAGCTGATTTAAGAGGTGCTAATTTAAGTGAAGCTGATTTAAGGGGTGCTAGTTTAAGTGGTAATGATTTAAGACTAGTTGATTTAAGAGGTGCTGATTTAAGGGGTGCTAATTTAGAGGGTGCTGATTTAAGGGGTGCTAATTTAGAATATGCTAATGTAGCAGGTGCTCGGTGGATAAGCGGTAGAGAATGTGCAAAAAATTCTATCAGTTGGTGTTATTAAATTTAGTTAAAACTCATCCAACATACCTATATTAAATTTAGGTAAGTATTTTTAAACAGTACTTTCAAAGCTATTTGAAATATCCTAGTTCGCTCTGGTCTATATAGGTATATGCACCCCCGGGTGGCACATGCATGGGTGGGTAGTACCTCTCTCTAAAAGATTCAAAAAGATTAATATAAGAATCATACAAGCATGTTGAAAAACTTTTGAATCACATTGCTTATAAATTATTTAAAAGATTCTGTATGAATCTTAGAACAGGAATTTAATCAATTAGTTAAAATTATATATTGAGGATTATTCTCGGCAACGCATGGGCAACGCAATATAATTATGATACAATTTAATCTAACTATTGAATGTTGTGAAAGTCGCGTAATCTAACAATATTTGGTGGGCCCGGCAGGACTCGAACCTGCGACAACGGCGTTATGAGCACCGCGTTCTAACCAACTGAACTACAGGCCCTTGTTGTCTTTTAGCTACTACCGATCAGAAATGCTGATCTTGTTTTCACAATTTCCACAAGGAAGGGTTAGAAAATGTATATTAGAAATAGATTACAAAAATCAGAAGTTCAAGCAAATTATACTTATGAATCCATAAAGGATTTAAGTTTTTTAGATCTAATTGGATGCTTTAATTTTCTTAATGCTTTCGCTTCAATCTGCCTAATTCTCTCTCTAGTAACACTAAATTGTTGACCAACTTCTTCCAGAGTGTGATCAGAAGACATTCCAATACCAAATCTCATTCTTAACACCCTTTCCTCTCTAGGAGTCAAGGTAGATAGAATTTTAGTAGTAGTTTCTCTTAAGTTTAACTGCATTACAGCCTCTTCGGGAATTACCGCATTTTTATCTTCAATGAAATCACCTAAGAAACTGTCATCATCATCCCCTATAGGGGTTTCAAGACTTACTGGTTCTTTTGCTATTTTTAAAACTTTCCTTACTTTTTCAATAGGCATCTTTAATCTTACTGAAAGCTCTTCAGGTGTAGGTTCTCTTCCCAATTCAAGAATTAATTGTCTGCTTGATCTTACAATTTTATTTATAGTTTCGATCATATGGACTGGTATCCTTATGGTTCTTGCTTGATCTGCAATAGATCGAGTTATAGCCTGCCTAATCCACCAAGTTGCGTAAGTAGAAAATTTATAGCCTCTTCTATACTCAAACTTATCTACGGCTTTCATTAATCCGATGTTGCCTTCTTGAATTAAATCTAAAAACTGAAGACCTCTATTTGTATATTTTTTTGCAATAGAGATAACTAGTCTAAGATTAGCTTCAATCATTTCTTTTTTTGCTTGATTAGCAGTTCTTTGACCAGATTGTATTTCTCTAACTTTTTCTTTAAATTCTATAGTGTTTTGATTTGCAATTTTTGATAAATCCAATATTTCCTTATAAACATCTTTTATTTGATCGGAATATTTTACAAATAAATTTTTAAATCGATCGTCTGAAGAAGACATGAACTTATGATAAATAGCATAACTATCCTTTAGGCTATGATGCTTTAAAAAAACATCTCTAGGTATTTTAGTTTGATTAGAGTAATTAAGAATAAGGAGTTCCTTTGACTGAATTTCCTTATTTATTGAATACAAATGAAGGATAATCTCTTCGAGCTTATGAGGCTTAATTTTAATCTCAACAAAGTATGCCAATATTTCATTTTGATATTTTGTTAAATCTTTTAGAGATTTGACATCTACAATTTTAGTAATATTTTTATTTTTTTTAATTTTTGTTATATTTTCTGATAGAGCTAAAACCCTATCTAATTTTTTTAGAATTTCAGGTTTATAAAAATCCTCAATAACAGAAATTGAAAAGCTTTCATTTTCTAAGTCTTCAGAAGTCGTCTCCTCAAGTTTTTCTTTTTCAACTTCTAAACCTTGGTCTTTAAGTAATTGTTGTTTTTCTTTAACTAAGGCTTTCTTTTTATCATTTATAATTTTTTGGATTTCTTTTCTTTTTGATGAATTGGAATAAGGGTCATTGTCCTCATTAAAGTACTCATCAAAATCGACAATTTCTCTAAGATTAATTTCATTATTCTTTACTTCCTGAACCCATCTTTTAATTATATCTAAGGAGGCAGGACATTCCAAAATGGAATTCATCATTTTGTCTAATCCAGATTCAATTCTTTTTGCAATAGCAATTTCACCCTCTCTTGACAATAGTTCAACATTGCCCATTTCTTTTAGGTACATTCTTACCGGATCATCGCTTTTTACACTTGGGGCTTTTTCCTCTTCCTCAGAATCATCATTTTTAGAATCTTTAGCACTATCAGAATCAGTGGCTGCATACTTAATTAAAAGCTTATGAAGATCTTCGTCAATATTCTCTAAATACTCTAAAAAATCTTTAGTGGTTATTATTACATCTTCTATTCTGCTGAATGATTTTATAAAAATTTCACATTTAACTAATATCTCTTTATCGAATTCCTTTAATATTAGATCGCTTAAATTTTTTTCGTTTTCAATTAATAGGAAATCATCAGCACTTATAGATTTATTAGATTTATTTAATTTTTTTTCTTTAGCAGGTGTGGAGGCTTTAATCAACTTAGACTTATCGGACTTTGCTAATTTTTTTTTATTTTCTTTGACTTTATTCATTTATGATTTTGTCTTATTTATGTATTCTAATGCTTTTTCAACTTCTAGGTAGAAATCACCCTCAAAAGAGGAATTGGCAAATCTACATAATCTGCGAATCTCTCTTGAAAATAGTTGATTTTTTGTAAAATTCAATCCCTTTAAATCAAGTAATTCAAATAAATCTGCTGGTGATTTATTGAAATGTATAGTTTTTGTAATTAAAGATCTAATATCCTCAAAAATACCTTCAAAATTTGATATTAAAAGTAAATCGTATATCTGCTCTCTCTCCTTTAAATTTTCAATAAATGCGAGAATAACACCTGCACTAAATTTTGACTTAAGGTCATTTTTAATATCAAGATTAATATTATTTGAAGTATTTGGCTTACTTTTAATACTTTGAAAATCTTTAAAATGGAACTTTAGGACATCTTTCAAGTCTTTATTGGCTGTGTCATTTATTAACTGCTTAAGAAATTTCTTTCCTTTGTATTGAGTTTCCAGGTTTTCACTTAATGAAAATTTTTCTAAATATTTTTCAATAAATTTTTCAATTGTTAAGGGTTTTTTTAAAGTATCCTTAAGGTAGTTAATTTCATTGTTGTCTATTAATTGATCGGGATCAGCATCTTTAGGTAATAAAACAAATTTAACGCCTAATTCAAAATTATTATCTTTAATTAAATTATCTAGTAACCTAAGCATTGAATTTCTTCCAGCGGTATCACCATCAAGACAAATAATGCATTCAAAACCTCTTTTTACAATTTCTATAATTTTTTCATGATTAATAGAAGTTCCAAGAGGTGCTACTACATTTTTAATATTATTTTGATGCATTTTAATAACATCGAAATAACCTTCTGTGATAATTACTTTTTTTTCTAAATTTTTAGTTATAGCCATTTCATTAAATAAAATATTTTTTTTCTTAAAGACTTTAGTTTCACTGCTATTGATATATTTAGGCATGTCGTCACCTGTTGTTCTGGCACCAAAACCAAAAACTTTATTGGAACTACTGAAAATAGGTATAATTACCCTGTTAGAAAAAAAAGAATATAAATTAGCATTATTTTTTTTAAGAATAGATGATTTGAGAAGTTCATCTTCACTAAAATTATTCATTAGATCTTTTGTGAAATCTTTTTGATTTAAAAGAGATCCTAATTTAAAAAAATCAATACTCTCTTCATTAAATTTTCTTATATTTTTATAATAATTTAAATGACTTTTATTATTAAATAACTCTTTGTGAAAATAATTTTTTGCAAACTCATTGATATCATAGATATTCTGATAATCCTGACTTCCTTTATAGGATTGGAGTTGGACTCCAGATTTATCAGCTAGTTCATTTAAAACTTCTTTAAAAGTGTATCCTTTAACTTTAATTAAAAAATCAAATACGTTACCTCCCTCGCCAGTACTAAAACATTTGTAAATTTTTTTTTCTTCACTTACGGAAAATGAAGGTGTCTTCTCATTTTTAAATGGACTTAAACCAAAAAAATTTGAACCTTTTTTTGTAAGAGATATATGCTTACCTATAATCTCTACTATCGATATTCTATCTATAATTTCTCTTACTGTGTCATTTGACATTATCTAATTTAGCAAACTATTAGCAAACTTAGCCGCTTTTGACAAATCAATTTCATTTCCTTGATTGGATTTTAACAAACCCATTAATTTACCAAAATCTTTCTTTTCGAAATTATTTTCAGAAATATATTTTTTAATTAAATCCTCAGTTTCTTTATCGCTTAAATATTTTGGCATAAACGACTCAAGATATAATAAATCGTAGTTAATAATGTCAATTTTTTCTTGATCATTAACTTGAACTAAATACTCCTTAGTTTCCTTTTTTTGCTTAACTATAGTTTTAATAACTTGTTGAAAAGAATCATCCGATACACCAGATATATCTCTAGGCAGATTCTCTCTTATTAAAAGATTTTTAAGCTCAGATAAAACGTTTCTAGATACGGCTAAAAGTTTTTTATCACCCGCTTTTAGAGCATTTTTTACATCAATATTAATTTTTTCAGCTAAACTCATTTGAAAATCTCCTTTAATAATATACTAATACACATGTTTTAACATGGTTCTAATTGATAATTCTCTAATTCAAAATTATCAAGAGGCATTTTTGATTTATGACGAAAATCATATTTTTAAAGGCAAACTTCTTTCTCACCATGAATCAATAATATCTGAGATTTGCTTTAATACCAGCATGACCGGTTATCAAGAAATTTTAACTGACCCCTCTTATAAATCACAATTTATTACTTTTACTTTCCCTATGATAGGTATTGTAGGAACAAACAATGACGATTATGAATCTTGGAAAATCCATGCGTCTGGCCTAATAGTTAAAGAATTAGTGACAGATTCATCTAATTGGAGATCTACAGAAAACTTTATAAATTGGATGATTGATCAAAAATCTTCTATTTTTTGGGATATTGATACAAGAGCACTAACTTCTCTAATAAGAGACAAGGGTCCAAAAAATGTGATGATTTGTACTAAAGAGAATCTTGAAAAAAAATCTTTAAAAGAAATTATTAAAGAAATAAATGATTATAAAAAATTAGAAGAAAATGATGTGATCGCCGATTACACTATTCAACTAAATAAAAAAAATCACAATCCTGAAGGCAAATTAAAAATTGCTTTTCTTGATTTCGGAGCAAAAGACAATATTAAAAAAAGCTTAATCAAAAGAGATTGCTCTATAGATGAGTATGATATGAACTTTTCTTCTGAAGAGATAATAAGCAAAAATTATGATGGGATTTTTTTAAGTAACGGTCCTGGGGACCCTAAAAAAGTTTTTTCAAATATTGAAAAGGAATTAACTTTACTTATTAATGAAAAGATACCTACTTTTGGAATTTGTCTTGGACATCAAATTCTTTGTTTGGCATTAGGAGCAAAAACAAAAAGAATGAAAAAAGGACATCGTGGAGCTAATCATCCTGTTAAAAACTTATTAAATAATAAAGTTGAAATTACTTCACAAAATCATGGATTTGTTGTAATTGAAAACAGCATTCCTGAAAATATGGAAATAACTCATTTATCTTTATTTGATAATTCGATTGATGGTATGAGATCGACTAATCAGCCTTTATTTTCGGTTCAATATCACCCTGAATCAAGTCCGGGTCCTCATGATAGTAGATATTTATTTGATGATTTTATCACTCTAATGGAAAAAAATGCCAGCTAGAAAAGATATATCAAAAATACTAGTTATTGGTTCGGGTCCTATTGTGATAGGACAAGCTTGTGAATTTGATTACTCGGGTAGTCAGGCTTGTAAAGCTCTTAAACAAGAAGGTTATGAGGTTATTCTAATAAATTCAAATCCTGCAACTATTATGACTGACCCTGAATTTGCAGACAAAACATTTATAGAACCAATAAATTCGACAATAGTTAAAAAAATAATAGAAATAGAAAAACCCGATGCCATTTTACCTACAATGGGAGGTCAAACGGCATTAAATGTAATAAGAGAATTAAACAATGAGAAGTATTTTGAGACAAGTACTATAAAAGTACTAGGAGCCAGTCCTAAATCTATAGATGTAGCTGAAGATAGAGAGCTTTTTGCACAAGCTATGAAAGAAATCAATTTAGAGACTCCTTTTAGTATTATTGTCGATGATAAATCCGATTTAGAAAAAATTAGTCATGAAGTTGAATATCCAATAATAATGAGACCTTTTTATACCTTAGGGGGCACTGGAGGAGGTATAGTTAGCAACCAAAAAGAATTTTGCATAAAAGTTCAAAATGCAATTGATTTAAGTCCAGTCAAAAAAACTTTAGTTGAAGAATCTTTAATAGGATGGAAAGAATTTGAATTTGAAGTAGTAAGAGACAGGAAAGACAATTCAATTATAGTTTGCTCGATTGAGAATCTTGATCCAATGGGAATTCATACTGGAGATAGTATTACTGTAGCTCCAGCTCTGACGTTAACTGACAAAGAATATCAAGAACTAAGAAATCAAAGCATAGCTATTTTAAAAAAAATTGGAGTTGAAACAGGCGGTTCAAATGTTCAATTTGCTCTTAACCCATTAAATGGAAGAATTCTAGTAATTGAAATGAATCCTAGGGTAAGTAGATCTTCAGCATTAGCTTCTAAAGCAACAGGTTTTCCAATAGCAAAAATTGCAGCTTTATTAGCTGTTGGCTACACTCTAGATGAACTAGATAATGACATCACTAAAGTTACTCCAGCAAGTTTTGAGCCAGTTATTGATTATATAGTTACTAAAATACCTAAATTTAATTTTGAGAAATTCAATGGCACCCCCTTAGAATTAAATACTGCTATGAAATCTGTTGGGGAAATTATGTCGATTGGAAGAACTTTTAAGGAGTCTATTTTAAAGGCATTATATTCTATGGAATCTGAGACATATGGATTTGAAAAAAATCATTCTCTTTTAAATATCACAGATGAAAAATTAGTAGAAGAACTAGCTAAGCAGCGCCCTGATAGATTATTATTAGTTGCGGAATCAATCAGAAGAAATTTATCTTTACCGGAAATAAATAAATTAACTTTTATCGACATTTTTTTCTTAAGAGAGATAAAGCAAATTATCGATTCAGAGAAAGAAATAATTAAGAAAAATGGAATTCTAGATGAAGAGTTTTTAATTTCGATTAAGAGTCTAGGTTTTTCGAATCAGCATATAGCTAATCTCTCAAAATTATCCCTTAAAGATATATTAAAAAAAATGGAAAACCTTAAAATTAAAACCATTTTTAAAAGAGTTGATACATGCGGTAATGAGTTTAATTCATCAACAGCCTACCTTTACTCTACTTTTGAAAAAGAAATTAACTCTTATAGCTGTGAGGCAAGGCCTGAAAATAAGAAAAAAATTATTATACTTGGTTCTGGACCTAATAGAATTGGTCAAGGGATTGAATTTGATTACTGCTGCGTGCAGGCTGTAAAAGCTTTTAAAAATCTTGGCTATCAAACAATTATGATCAACTGTAATCCTGAAACTGTTTCTACTGACTATGATACATCGGATAAATTATATTTTGAGCCTTTAGATTTTGAATTTGTTAAAAATATTATTGATAAAGAAAATGAAGCCGGTGAAGTTGAGGGGGTGGTTGTTCAATTTGGCGGTCAAACCCCATTAAGAATTGCAAATAAATTAAAGGAATATAATTATAAAATATTAGGTACATCTTTTGATGCTATTGATATTTCAGAAGATAGAGAAAGATTTCAAAAATTAATTTCTAAAATAGGACTGAAACAACCAAAAAGTGATATTTCTCTTGGAACTAAAGAGTTATTAGTTAAATCAGGAAAACTAAATTTTCCAATTTTACTCAGACCTTCGTATGTAATTGGCGGTAGAATGATGGAAAAAATGAACAATCTAGATGATGTAAAAGAATATATAGATCAAAACTATTGGGCCCTTGAAAATAATGTGATTTTAATTGATGAATTTCTAAAAGATGCAACGGAAGTTGATGTGGATATTTTAAGAGATAATAAAGGATCTGTTATGATTGCTGGAATTATGGAGCATATAGAAGAAGCGGGAATTCATTCTGGTGATAGTGCCTGCTCAATTCCAACTTTTTCTTTAGATAATAATACTATTGATCAAATTAAAAAATTTACAATTAATTTAGCAAATTCTCTTGAAACTATTGGTTTAATGAATGTGCAGTACGCTGTTAAAAATAAAGATATATATATATTAGAAGCAAATCCAAGAGCATCTAGAACAATTCCCTTTTTAGCTAAAGCATTAGGAATTCCTTTTATAAGAATAGCAGCAAGTCTTATTGCGGGAAAATTATTGAGTAAAGATATTATGGAAATTGACACTAACAAGTTGCCTTATTTTGCTATTAAAGAAGCAGTATTCCCTTTTAATAAATTTCCTAATACTGATGTAATACTAGGACCTGAAATGAAAAGTACTGGAGAAGTAATGGGAATAGATGAGGACTTTGATATAGCTTTTTTTAAAAGTCAGTTAGCTGCAGGACAAAAGATAAACAATATTAAAAATATTTTTATTTCAGTAAAAGATGAAGACAAAGAATCTATGTCAAAAATAATTGAAGAATTAGTTTCTTTTAACTTTAGTATCTTTACAACGAAAGGTACTTATTTATATTTAAAAGAGAAAAATATTCCGTCTGAAGTTATAAATAAAGTAGCAGAAGGCTCACCTCATATTGTTGAATATCTAAGACAAGGTAAAATTGATCTAGTCATCAACACAACTGAGAATAAGCAGGCAATAAGAGATAGTTTTACCATTAGAAGAACAGCTGTTGACTTAAATGTGCCCTATTATACAAACCTAAGAAGTGCCAAAATTTTATGTAAATCCATCATAAAACTCCAAAATACAGAACTTAAAGTTAAACCAATACAAAAACATCATGTTTATAGCATAAAAAATTCATTTGAATTTTAGTCATAAATTTAATACTTTCTTCATCTACTCAATTAAGGAGTAAATTTTAAAATGGATAAAATACCAATGACAGAAGATGGGCAAAAGAAGCTCATAGAAGAATTAAAAACACTTAAAACAATTGAAAGACCACTTATAGTAAAAGCAATAGCTGACGCAAGATCAAATGGAGACCTTTCTGAAAATGCTGAATACCATGCTGCAAGAGAAAAACAAAGTTTTATCGAAGGACGTATAGCTGAAATAGAAGACATAATATCAAAAGCTGAGGTTATTGATTTAACACTTCTTTCAGGAAGTATTATTAAATTTGGAGCATCTGTAACTATTATTAATCTTGAAGATAAAAAAGAATCAAAATATCAACTAGTTGGCGAAGTCGAAGCAGATATTGAAAGTAAAAAAATATCAGTAACAAGTCCTCTTGCCAGAGCCCTAATAGGTAAAAAAAAAGGAGACTACATAGAAGTTTCAACACCTAAGGGAGTCACATCTTACGAAATTAAATCAGTAAGATTTAAATAGTATTAATTGAAAGAATTTCAAATTCTAACTATTAGCGAAGGAGCCGCTGGCATGAAAAGTCAGATTGAAGGCTTAGCGAATTTAATAGGATACAAATATAGAAATATAGACTTAAAAATAAACTATTTATTTAAAGTACTTCCTGTTCAATTAATTCCTTCCAATACTTTAATTATAAAAAATATAGATGACTATCAAATAAGTAAGCCGACAGTCCTCATCAGCTGTGGAAAAAAAAGTGTTAAGGCATCAATAGCATTGAAAAAAAAATATAAGAATATTTTTAATATTCATATTCAAGACCCTAAAACTTGCTATAAATTTTTTGATTTAATCATAGCTCCAAAACATGATAATTTAAATCTTAGTAATAGCCTAGCTACAACTTTTGCAATCCATAATATTAAGTTTGAAAAAAATAAAAATATAAAACAAAAAAATACAATTAATTTTATAATAGGTGGTAAGAGCAAAAATTTTAAATTTGACAAAACTGTTCAAGAAAAAATTTTAAATGATATTAAAATACTTAGTCAAAAATATTTTGTTCAAATTATTCCCTCTAGGAGAACGCCTAGAATTCTGATCGAAAAAATTAAAAATAATAAAATTTCTAATACCGATATATTGATTAATACTAATGATCCAGTCAAATATGGACAGTTTCTTTCTCAATCTATTGCAAACATCGTAACTTGGGAGTCTATTTCAATGATATCTGAGTCGATATATTCTGGGGTTGGGACATTTATCTACCCTTTTGAAAAGGAAAGTTTGCCAAAAAAATATAAGAATTTTCATAAAGACTTAATGGAAAAAAAATATATTAAAAATTTTTCAATAAATTTGACTCCCTTTAAAACATCCATAAATGAAGATTTATCAGAATTAAAAAATAATATCTTGTATAAGATTAATCAGTCGCCTATTTTCAATACTTAAATATGTCCTTAAAAGATTCCTTATTAAACCTGTCACACACTTATGATTATCCTTTTGATCATTGGCAAATAGATAAACCTCTCACAGAAACTATGATTAGAGAGTTAATGAATGTAAATATTTCAGACGCTCCCAGATCTTTTGACGGTACTCGAGCAGCTGATGGCGGTGGAGATGGTATGGATGGCAAACTTAGAGTATTTTTAGAGTCTGATAATGCCCATTTACTTCCTCAAGGTCATCAGTTAATTGAAGACTTAAGAGATAAAGATGTTATCGCTAAAATTGAGGAAAATATTAAAAAAAAAGTTTCTGAATATTTTATAAGAGTTGAATATATAGCAGATAGAAAAGGTTTTTGGTTAAAACCCCATAAAGATATTGAGGAAAAACTTATGACAATGATGCTATTCATTAATACTTACAGTGAGTCTGAATCTTTAGGTACTGATTTTTATGATGAAAGTATGAAATTAGTTAAAACAATCCCTTATAAACATAATACAGGTTATTACTTTGCATCCGGTGGTAAAACTTGGCACGGATTAGAAAAAAAAGAAATTAAAATAGAGCGTAGATGTATGCAGATTAATTATGTTACTTTTCCGACTAGTTGGCCTGTAAAAAAATGACCGGAATTGAAAATGTTGTAATTATTGGATCAGGTCCAGCAGGCTATACTGCAGCAATTTATACTGCTAGAGCTAATTTAAAGCCAATTATGATCGCCGGTCTTCAACCAGGAGGTCAATTAACTATTACTACAGATGTTGAAAATTATCCGGGATATGAAAATCCAATCCAAGGACCTTGGCTTATGGAACAAATGAAAAAACAATCTGAAAATGTTGGCACTAAAGTAATAAGTAGTATGGTTACTTCAATAGATTTAAATTCTAAAATTAAAAAATTAACCCTTGATGATGGATCAGAAATTAATACTAAGAGTGTAATAATATCAACTGGGGCTCAGGCTCGATGGCTGAACGCAAAGAATGAAGATAAATTAAAAGGATTTGGAATATCGGCATGTGCAACATGTGATGGTTTCTTTTTTAAGGATAAGGTAGTAGCAGTTGTTGGCGGAGGTAACTCCGCAGCTGAAGAAGCGTTATTTCTTACGAATTTTGCAACTAAAGTTTTCTTGATTCACAGAAAAGATAAACTTAGATCAGAAAAAATACTTCAAGATAGATTAAACAAAAACCCTAAAATAGAATTTTTATGGAATAAGAAGGTTGAAGAGTATCTGGGAGATAAAAATCTAAGCAGTGTTTTACTTTCAGATACTTTAACAAATGAAAAAATGGAACTAAATATTGATGGCTTGTTTGTCGCTATAGGCCATGATCCTGCCACTGAAATTTTTAAAGGTAAATTAGAAATGGATAATGAGGGCTATATCATTACTAAACCAGATAGTACTCAAACAAATGTTATAGGGGTTTTTGCTGCCGGAGACGTTAAAGACAAAATTTATAGACAGGCTGTTACGGCTGCAGGTATGGGCTGTATGGCTGCTTTAGAGGCTGAAAAATATATTTCTGAAGGTGTGGATGCTTAAGTATTAAATTAACCTTGCTTTGCTTTCATTCTAGGGTTTATTTTATTAATTACGAATAATTTACCCTTTCTTTTAACAAGCTGGTTATTTTTGTCTCTGACTTTAGCTGTTTTAAGTGAACTTTTAATTTTCATATTTTTTTAATTTCAATAATGTAATATCTTTCGAAAACTATGTCAATTCAAGAAAAAATCAACCAAATTATTGAAAATTTTTCATATTTTGATAATTGGGAAAATAGATATGAATACCTAATAGATTTAGGTAAAAAACTTCCTAAGATTGATGAAGATTTAAAAATTAATGAATTTAGAGTGCAGGGTTGTACTTCAAATTTATGGGTAATTCCAGAAATCAATAAAAACATTATAAATTTTAAAGGTGCGAGTGACTCAGTAATAGTTCAGGGATTGTTTGCAATTTTATCAAATGTTTATAGTGGGGCTACAGCTGAAGAAATCATTAATAACCCCCCTCTATTTTTAGAAAAAATTGAATTAAAAGAACATCTAGGTCCATCTAGGGCAAATGGTTTAAATTCATTAATTAAACATTTAAATGCAATAGCAAATAATATGCTAATTTCATCTTAATTTTATTTTAATCTTTTTTTTTTAATGTCTTGTGATAGTTTCTCAAAATGAAATTTATCAAATTTATTTCAATATTATTATTATTAACAACTAATATTTTTGCTAAGGAGGATATTATTAATATACAACTGAAAGACGGTATCGTCAAAATCAAGACCTTCGATGATAAGGCACCTAAACATGTAAAAAGAATAAAAGAATTAGTCTCTGAGGGATTTTACGATGGAATAGTATTTCACAGAGTTATTGATGGATTTATGGCTCAAACTGGAGATCCATTAGGTAATGGAACTGGGGGCTCTGGTCAAAATATTGAACAGGAATTTAATGATACCCCCCACATCAAGGGAACGCTAAGTATGGCAAGATCAAGTGATCCTAATAGTGCTGATAGTCAATTTTTTATTGTTTTTGATGACGCCCCTCACCTTGATGGTCAATATACTGCCTGGGGTCAGGTTATTGAAGGAATGGATTTTGTAGACAAAATTAAAAAAGGTGATCCTATGAAAAATGGCTCTGTTGATGAACCCGATACAATTATTAAGATGTGGATTGATGAAAAATAGCCACTTATCTTTGAGTAATTTTTAATTCAATTCTTCTATTAGATTTTAAATCTTCAGGGGTATTACCTAATGACAGTGGTTGATTATCGCCATAACCATTTGCTGAAAGTCTGTCAGATGGTATGCCCTGGGAAATAAAGAATTTAACAACCTCTAAGGATCTTGTGTGAGATAATTCCCAATTTGAAGAGAATTGATCGGTATAAATTGGAATTTTATCAGTATGTCCATCAACCTGAAGTATCCAGTTAAGATCTGTAGGTAATTCATCAATTAATTCTAAAATAGTTGCTGATACTGAAGAAAGAGCTACCTTACCTTTTGTTTGTATCTCAGCACTACCAGATGAAAATAAAATTTCAGACTGAAAAACAAATCTATCACCTTGTACAGTAATTTGAGATCTATCTGACAATAACTCACTCAGTCTTCCAAAAAATTCTGAACGATATTGTTGCAACTTGAATAATTCACTCGTTAAAACTCTATTAAGTCTTTCTCCTAAATCACCAATTTCTAACTTACTACTAGCCATCTCTTTTTCCTTAGTTTCCAAAATATCATTAAGGCTTAGAATTTCATTAGTAAGAATATCTACATTATTAGATAAATTAGATATTTTAGCTAATGCCATTTCTAAATCCTCATTCCGTAATGAAGCTTCAGAATTTAATGAATCTAGTTTACCGGCAAGAGACTGATTTTCTATTTTTAAACTATCTAAAGTTTGAGAAATATTTGTCTTTTCTTGATTAGATGAGAACAAAGAATCAAGAAGTGAAGTCTGTTCAGATTGAAGAACTGCAATATCTGACTGCATTGACTTATTTTCATTTAAACTTAAAGATAATTCATTTGTAATTTGAGTTATTATATCATTGAGTGCATTCATATCTAAATTTTGCTGATTTACTATTTCGGAAAGAGATTGAATATTGACATCTTGATCTAAAATTATCACTTCTTTTTCTAAAACGTTTTCGGAAAGAGATTGAATATTGACATCTTGATCTGAAATTATCACTTCTTTTTCTAAAACACTTTTTTGAGTATCTGTAAGAGTTTCATCCTGATAAACAATTGTTTCGTCTTGAATATCAATTGTATTTTCTAACTTCTGAATTTCCTCATTTTTTCCTACAACTAAGTCTCCAAGGTAAACCTGAGATACTGTAAACAATAGAACAATAAAGATAATTACCATTAAAGTTGATGCTAAAACATCAACAAAACCAGGCCAAATTATACTATTATCTTCTAATTCAGATGATTTTGATAAATAACTCACTTCTCGTCTTTAAGATGAGAAAGAGTTTTACTTACGATTCTTAACTCATCTTGAATTTTATCTTTAATTTCTTTATTCACTTCTTTTAAATCTGAAACTAAAGTCTCATCTCTTAATTTTACGGTTTTTTCAATTGAAGATAGTCCTGAAACCACAGAGTCAAGTTTCTCTAAAATTTGCTCATTAATAGATGTAGCATATGCATATTGAGAAGATTCAGAAGTAGATATTTCATTTGGAGTAGATGGGTTTTTACTTTTATAGAAAAGTCTGATTTGAGACTCACAGAATTCATAATAACTTTGTTTAACACCCTTAACAATAATTTCATAAAGACCTAATATTAATGAAACCACCAAACCGAATAATGAAGATGTAAAGGCAATTGTCATTCCAGTTAAAGGAGACTTAAGTCCATCCTTTAAAGTTGAAAAAAAATTTCCAAAATTTTGGTCGTCTATACTTAAACTATCAATAACATTAGCAACACTTCCTATTGTCAACAGCAATCCAAAGAAAGTTCCAATTAATCCTAAAAAAACAGCTAGGTTTATTAGATATTTGGAAAGATCCCTGCCCGATTCAATTAGACTGAGAAGTTCGTCTAAAATATCATTTAAGTTTTTGTTTAATGTCTGCGACTTTCCAATAATACCTAAATTTAAAGCTATAGATTTAGTAAGAGGATAAGAGCCCAAAGATTGATCATTAATTTTTAATTTCCCAAAAGCAACAGAGTTCATAAATCTATATTCAGATAACAAAGAAAAAATCTTAAAAGAATACAAAGAGAAACCAACGATAAAAGTTAATACTATCAATCCATTAATATAAGGATTAGAGCTGTAGTAAGAAAGTATCTGATCATAACCAACAATAAATGCGAAAACTATTAGAATTGATAAAAAAATGTAACCTATAAAGCTTTTAAACATAGTTTTATTTTATAGGTAAATTAGAAATTTAAAACACATAAAACACTAAAAAAATGGTGGGCGTGACAGGATTCGAACCTGTGACCCCTTGCATGTCGAGCAAGTGCTCTAACCAGCTGAGCTACACGCCCTTAGAATAAAGGGACATAATCTTTATAACGTTAATGCACTCTAGTAAATACAAAAAATTAATTAAAAGAGTACTTTGAGAACAAAATCTTTATTTCGTTAAGGCGAATAACTCTTAGTGTAAAAAAATAAATAATAACACCACTTATTAGCTTTAAAAATAAATCAAAATATTGATTTTCTATTTGAATATTTTCCAGCAAAAAAATAGAAATGATTAATGCAATCAGAGCAATTAATATTTTAAATATTTTCATTAAATTAAAAATTTGAATATTTGAATAAAATAAAGGAATTTTATATTTCAAAATTAATAATTGAAAAATAACATTAAACCAGACACTTATAACACTAGAAAATGCTAAACCTCGAACTCCATATTCTTCATAAGCAAAAAAACAAATAGATAAATTAATTATAAAAGTTGGAATAGAAGCAATAATTGGTAAATGAACTTTTTGAAAAGAGTAAAAAATTTGATTTAACATCCTTGAAATCATATAGGCAGGAAGAGAGAAAGCATAAATAGCCAATAGAGAAGAAGTTACACTAACATCATTAGAATCGAATTTACCCCTACCAAAAAGAACAGATATTATATCTTCACTTATTAGCCATAAGCCTAAAGTAGAAGGAGCAGCAAAAATTAAACAAAAGATGATAGATTTATTAAAGGCATCTGAGATTTTTTTAATATCATAAATATTTTTTGATAAATAAGGTAATAAAGTAGTAGATATTGCAACAGCAATTAAAGCAAATGGTAAATCTATTATTCTGTCAGCATAATACATTTGGCTAATTGCACCACCACCAACCAAAGAAGCAAAAATCATTGAAACAAAAATATTAAGCTGGACAATTCCTGCACCAACAATTGATTGTAATATTCTAATAAAAAATAACTTTAAAACTTTCAATAAGGATTTACTTAAATAAAAAGTGAAATGGAAAGTGATTTTTAAAAATTTAAAATTAACTAGCAATAAAAATAGTTGAATACATCCAGATATCAAAATAGACCATGCTAATTGTATGTGGGAATGGTCTTTATATAAAAGTAAAGTAATAATCATTCCAATATTTAAAATAACTGATAAGAACGAAGGAATAAAAAAATTATTATTAGCATTTAAAACAGAACTCAATAGCGAACCAGTAGAAACAAAAATCAAAAAAGGAAATGTTATTTTAAGAAGATGGGTGCTATTAGATAACAAGTTTTTATCATCAATAAAACCAGGAGCAAAAAGTGAAATAACGACTTCTGTTTGAAAAAAAACAAATAGACTTAAAAGACTTGTGATAATTAAAAATAAAATAAAAATCATTGAAAAAAAAATATCTGAGTCTTTTTTAGATTGGTTATTTTGATCCAAATACAAAGGAATAAAGACACTATTAATTGCACCTTCGGCTAATATTCTTCTAAATAAGTTAGGTAATCTGAACGCAAACATAAAAGCATCCGTAAGCAAAGAGGCACCTAAAAAGTTTGCAAAAAGGATATCTCTAAAAAGACCTGTAACTCTTGATAATAAAATATTAGAACTAATTTTAGATAAATTATTAAGTTTCATAATAAAAAAGTATTATAATTAAGCATTATCTGGAAATTCTTCTAATAAGATTTCCAATAATTTAGATAATTCAATATACCCTGGTATTATTTGACTACCAATAATTAAAGCAGGAGTTCCATTAAATTTAAACATATCAGATAATTCCTTATGACTATTAAGAATTGAGATCACTTCAGGGGAATTCATGTTCTCTTTAAGTAACTTAATATCCATATCCATAAGAAATAGGTCAGCAAAAATTTCAGCAATATCGTTTCTTTTTTTAGAAGAATAAAGATAGTTATGAACCTTTTCAAAATCACCAGAAAGACTAGCGGCGATAACCATTTTAGAAAGATCAATTGATGATTTACCTAAGATTGGAAGTTGAAGAATTTCAACTCTTACATCGAGATCTTTATTGAACAATTCAATTAAAACGTCATGAAATTTCTGGCAGTAACCACAATTATAATCAACGAATTCATAAATAGTTTTATTAGAGTTATTATAACCAAGGAACATATCATTTTGGAATAATTTTAATTGGTTAATTAGTTCTTTATTTTGATTTTCCGATTCACTTTTTTCAATATCAGATTGTTTTAATTGGTAGTTTCTCACCGTTTCTAAAATTAACTCAGGATTTTCAGAAATAAATTTTTCAATAAAACCTTTTAATTCATCTACTCTTATAAATTTAGCAGATTGATCAAATAAAATATCATCTGATTGAAAGGAATTATTATTTTCATTTGAGTTTAGGGAGTAGTAATAGTAAATCACATATACAAAAAGCATTAAAAAAATAAAAAATAAAAAATTCTTAAACGAGAAGGAAGATCTTTTTTTTGTATAGAGTCCCATAAATTAAAAACTTAAACTAATAAGTAGATAATATCTAGATGAGAGTTTATAAGTCAATTGATGCAAGTTCATAAAAGGGTTCAATTTCATTGCTTTGCTTACATATAGATAACTTTGATAGATTTATATAATTAAAGTCATGTAATATTTTTTTAATTTTTGTAGTTAAAAATTCTAAGTTTTTCTTATTATTATCTGGTAAGGTCAAAATAGAAACGTAATGAGAAGTTTCTTCGAAAAGATATGGATAACCCCATATTTGATAATTTAAAATTTGATTTTCAGTTAATTTATTAAATCGACTTATATCTTTTTGATAATCATAGGGATTTAAAACCTTTCTGAATTCGTCAAATCTTCTTACAACTTGATTAGAAAAAAAATCAAATGCATTACTTTTCCTTAACTCTAGCCTAATAGCATTATTAAAAGTTTTTACTTCATAACTAAATTCTTTAAAATTAATAGTATTCGGGATATCAATTTCATTTTTTAAATTTAAAAATATTGAGATTAATTTTTCCACATTATTTAAATCATTAATATAAAAAGGTGGCTTAATGATTAAATGCAAACCATGGTTAGTTATATCTTCATCATGTGTATTTAAATTATCATTTCCTTTATAGAAATTCAAAATTGCCTCAATTACCTTTTTATCTAAGGTTAAATGAATAGCAAATCTAGGGAACTCTATATAACTCATCAATTAATAAATAATTTTAATATTCTATCAGAATAACGGGTTTCTAAAATAATTTTCACAATCAGAATAATAAAAATCGTATAGATCAATCTAAAAAATAAAATTCCACTAATATGACTGCCCAATAAAAGAATTAGAATTGTGTCTTCTATGATGCTGTGACATAAACCCAGGAAAGCCATAGATAAGAATATATCTTTTTTAGAAATTTCTTTTTTTTTTGATTCTTCGATTAAAAATCCACCACCAAAAGAAATACCCAAGGTCAAACCTATAAGAATAATATTAGCAACCTTATCCGACATACCTAAAAAGTTAAGAGGTACTTTAAGTATTCTCAAAATAAATTGCCATATACCAAAAGATTTTAAAAGATTAATTAATGTTATTATTGAAAATATAATAAAAAATATCATTAGGAAATTTTTTATTTGGGTAACACCCCACTCCATATGAGAAATATTACTATCAGGTATTGCCAATACGGAAACATTTAATTCCTGGTAAAGATCAAAATACTGATAAAGAAAAAAAAGTAATTTTCCAGCTATTAAAGCATTAATAAATCTAAACATGAAAGTAAAGCTAGCAGAGATTCCTGATTTTTTAGCAATAACAACTTCAATTGGTAAACTATGAGCAATTAAAATCATGAGTCCGACAATAGTCGTTTCTGCAACTGAATAATCAAACATACTTTGAAGAGTTGCAAATGCAGCCATACCTGCATAAATGTTTACAAGCATTGCCGCCATCCATACAAGACCAAGAGAGCCATCTATGCCAACAAAACTTGTAAGAGGTTCTAATAATTTAGCGAAAATAGGAATTAGGCCCATAACTTCTAAAATTCTAATAATTATTACAATTGGAACAATTACCTTAAAAAGAACAATAAAAATTTTTTTAGATTCAATAAATATTTCAAAGAAAGAATTCTTAATTTTATTTATGAACATATACATTGAAGAATGAAATCTAAGCATTTATAAATAACAAATGTTTAAGAATACTCCTTTTAATATTAAAACGGCTTTATTCTTACCATTATTCAGTTTAAGCATATACTTCTTATATCTTTCTTACGAAAATTTTCAAAACATCATTTTAGATCAAGCTATAGTCATTAAAAGTGATGATTATAATTATTTCGATCCGGTTACTTTTAGAAAATACTACGATGAAATTTTAATTGAAAATTTAAACTCTCCTATTATTTCTGAATTAGAAAATGAGGAGTTAACTGAAAAGGAACTAAAAGAGGAAACTCGTTATAAAATTCATTTAATAAAAATTAATCCTGGAGATAATTTTGCAAGCGTATTAAAAAGATCAGGTATTAAAGCAAAAGATATTGATAAAATTATTTTTGATGGAAAAAAAATATATGATTTTTCAAAAATTTATGCAGGAGATGAGGTAAGAGTTTCACATAATTATATTGACGATAAATTAAGTTACCTTGATATCACATATCAATTTACTGAAGAAAAAATTCTCAAAATTAATTTAAAAGATACAATTTATATCTATAACATTAATTTAGTTGAGCTGACTTCTGAAGAGATATTTGTTAAAGGCACAATAGAGACTAGTCTTTATAAGGCCATGAAAGATTTGAGGCTTTCAGAAATTGTAATTGAAGAAATGATTAGAATTTTTAGTTTTGACGTAGATTTTCAAAGAGATATTTATAAAGACGATGGGTTTGAAATTCTTTTTACAAAATTTATAAATAGTGAAGGCAAAACTATTAAAATCAACGAACCAGCATACCTAAAATTATACTCAAGAGGCACACCATTAACTTACTATCTTTTCAATAATTCAGATTATAGAGAATACTTTGATGAAAAAGGAAAAGGCATGACTAAGAGCCTAATGAAAACTCCAATTAATGGATCAAAACTTAGTTCGGGATTTGGCATGAGAAAACATCCAATATCTGGGTATGATAAATTGCACAAGGGAGTAGATTTTGCAGCTCCTTCAGGGACTCCGATATTTGCTGCTGGAAATGGAGTAATTGAATTTATAAGTAATAATGGTGGTTATGGAAAATATATAAGAATTAGACATGACAGCACTTATAAAACAGCCTATGCCCATATGAAAAACTTTAAAAAAGGTCTATATAAGGGGGCAAGAGTAAAGCAAGGTGATGTTATTGGGTATGTTGGAAGTACAGGTAAATCAACTGGCCCACATCTACATTATGAAATAATTAAAAATGGTAATCAGATGAACCCTCAAAAACTTAAATTACCTTCAGGACGAAACCTTAATGAAAATGAAATTTTAAAATTTAATGAAGTGAAAAAAACCATAGAAAAAACAATAGAATTTATGCAAGTTGGTTAGCGAAATCATCAAAATCTGTTTTAGCCTTTGATTTTTCCTGAACAGATTCTATATCTGTCTTTTTTTCTATCGTAGATTTTTTGATAATTTTTTTTGAAACTATAGTTTTTGGTAAATCTTCGGTATTTATATTAGTTTCTTTTACAGTTACATCTAATTGTCTAAAACAATGCTCAGCATGCTGAAGATAATACTGCTCTAACACCTCATCACCATTGCTTATAGCATCTTTCGCCTTATTTAAATAACCGGTATGCTGGTCTTTAAAGTTTTTATTATTTCTTCTATAACCATTACCAGAATTACCTTGCTGTGCCATGTAGGGGGAATCGGCACTACCCCTATTGGGAGAAGTTCTTCTATTGTTAGAACTGAATATTTTTCTTCTATTGTTATTATTATTAAAGGTTTTCATAAAAATTTATTATCTTTTATTTAATTTAATAAAAAAATTAAAGGAATGTAATTTTAATTAATCTATCATTTTTAAGATAATCTTGTTTTATATATAATATATTTGCACCATTATCTAGAACTAATTTAATGACATCACCTTTAACTATTGGGTCAATTTCAAGGTATAAACACCCTTTATATTTTAAATTCTTCAATTGAAGGATTATAGAGCGATAAAAATCACACCCATCAACACCTCCATCTAAAGATAATAAAGGATCATGAAGGGTTTCAAAGTTTAATTTTTTAATATCTAAAGATTTTATATATGGAGGATTTGACACAATAAATTCAATATTATTGAGATTTAAACTAGAGTCAGATAGTAAATCCGAAACTAAAAACGTAGATCTTGTATCAAGATTTAATTGGTTAGAGTTAATTTTATTAACTTTTAAAGCTTCATGACTTATGTCAATAAAAAGACAATGGGAGTTAGATAGTTCACCCAATAAAGAAAGTCCTAGGCAGCCAGTCCCAGAACATAAGTCTATAAATTTAAATTTTATTGTCTTCATGAAGCCATAGTCATCCAAAATTGATTCTACTAAAATTTCTGAATCAGCCCTAGGATCTAAGGTATCTTCATTGGTATAAAAAACATCATTCCAAAAACCTTTTTGATTTATAATTTTTGCCAAAGGTTTACCCTCTAGTCTTTTTTCCACAATAGAATTAATTTTATCAATATTTAGATCAGTCTCAGAAATAAAATTAAAATTTTTTTTTCCTGAAGCATAACTAATTATTATTTTTGATTCATTTTCAGGATTATCAATATGATTTTTTTTTAAAGTGGTAACAATATTATCAAAAATCTTTGAAATTTCTTTTGTATTATCAGCTGTCATTTAAGTAATTAAGTTTTTCAGCTTGTTCACTAGCTGATAGTGCAGAAATCATTTCCTCTAAAGCGTCTCCAAGTAAAAATTGATCTAACTTATATAAAGTTAAATTAATTCTATGATCAGAAACTCTACCTTGTGGAAAATTATAAGTTCTTATTCTTTCAGACCTATCGCCACTACCTACCTGACTTTTTCTATTGGAAGATAATTCGTTGTCTCTTTTTAATCTTTCTGCATCATAAATACGGGATCTTAATATTTTTAAGGCCTTCGCTTTATTTTTATGTTGAGAGCGTTCGTCTTGTTGTATAACTACAATTCCTGTTGGTATATGAGTAATTCTAACAGCACTATCAGTAGTATTAACAGATTGTCCACCCGCACCGCCAGATCTATAGACATCAATTCTTAATTCTGAATCTTTTAAATCAACATCAAACTCTTCCGCTTCAGGTAAAACAGCAACAGTTGCGGCAGAAGTATGAATTCTTCCACCAGACTCAGTCTCAGGTATTCTTTGAACTCTATGAACACCAGATTCATTTTTTAATAACTTAAAAACTGAATCTCCTTTAATTTCAATAACAGCTTCTTTTATGCCTTTTAAGCCAGTTTCAGACTTTAACATGGGGGTAAATATCCAACTTTTAAGAGACGAATACCTTTCATACATTCTATATAAATCTCCAGCAAATAAAGCGGCTTCGTCACCACCTGTGCCCGCTCTAATTTCTAAAATTACATTTTTTTCATCAGCCTCATCTTTTGGTAATAGAGCTAGCATTAATTCTTTATTTTGTTCCTCAAAAAGATTTTCGTATTCAGGTAATTCTTTTTTAACCATATCTCTAAGCTCTTCATCTTTTTCATTTTCTAAAATATCTTTATATCCAATAATTTCTTTTTCCAATCTCTGTATTTCATTTGCAATATTTATTACTGGCTCTAATTTAGATAACTCTTTATTGATCTGAATAATCTCTTTATTGTCTAAATTTTCAGAATTTAAAAGTTGATCATTTAAAGATTTAAATTTAATTTTTAAATCTTCAATTTGACTATCTAATTTCATTAGATAAATCCAAATCTTTAATTAAGATTTTTTTTTGTTCTTTTAATTTAAGGTTTTTTATGACAATGGATGAAGAACTAAATTCCTCTTCACCAACTAAAGCAATATAATCATAATTATTTTTATCAGCATAAGTAAAAAGTTTTTTTATATTATTATTAGACTTCACTTCAAACTGCACATCTAATTTAGATACAATATTTATTAATTTATATTGACTAATGTAACTAAGATTTTGTACTGCTATTAAGATACTTTTTTTTATTAATGGCTTTTCAGGTATTGATATTAAATCAATTAATCTTTCAATTCCAGCTGCCCAACCAATACCAGGAATATTTCTAGAAGAAATTAAACTTATTAATTCATCATATCTACCGCCTGCTAGTATTGTATTTTGTCTCTTATCTTCAAATGTTTGGAATTCAAAAGCCGTATGTGAATAATAGTCAAGACCTCTTACAAGAAGATCATCTTCAATAAATTCAACACCATGAGAACTTAGTAAGTCTTTTACTCCTTTGTAAAAATCTAAACTTTTAATTGATAAAAATTCTTTGAGTTTTGGTGCTGTGCTTATTATCAGTTGATCGTTTAGATCTTTGCTATCGAGAATCCTTAAGGTATTTTTTTCAAGCCTTTTCTGTGAAACCTCAGATAATTGATCTTCTTTTAACTTCAAAAATTCATAAAGCGCTTTTGAATAATTCATTTGGTCTTCTTTTGTTCCTATTGAATTAATCAATAATTTAAATTTATTTTTAAGACCAATTGAATCTAATAAACTATTTGCAATATAAATTACTTCAAAGTCAGAATAGAAGCTTTCATCGCCTATAATTTCAATATTTAGTTGATTAAATTGTCTGTACCTTCCTTTTTGAGGTCTTTCTCTTCTAAACATAGGTCCGTAAGTAAATAATTTCATAAATCCAGATTCATAATTCGATGCAGCAAATCTGGCAATTCCACTAGTAGCCTCAGGTCTTAAGCAGATCTTTTTCTCTCCTTGATCTATAAAAGTATACATCTCTTTAGAGACTATATCTGTCATCTCACCAACGCCTCTAACAAATAGCTCTTCTTGTTCAATAATCGGTGTAATAATTTCTTTAAATGAGTATTGATTACAGATATTTTTAAAATTTTCTAAAATATAATTATACTTCTCAAGATCCAATCCAAACAAATCATGAGTGCCTTTAACTAAATTAATATTATTTTTCATTTTATAATTATCTAATTATGAAGCTGTGTTACTTTTTTTTCAATAACATTTACTAAATAATCAACTAAATTTTCATCTTTTATTCGATGATTTTTTTCTCCATCGACATAAATCATATGAGTATTATTTCCACCGCCTGTAATACCAATATTTGTCATAGTTGCTTCTCCTGGGCCATTAACAACACAACCAATAATTGAAACTGTAATTGGTTTCCTAATATGAGCTAATTTCGCCTCAACTGACTTAACTGTGTTGATAACATCAAATTGTTGCCTGGCACAAGATGGACACGAGATAATAGTAACGCCATAATCTCTTAAATTTAAAGATTTTAATAATTCAAAACCTACCTTTACTTCTTCTTTAGGATGATCGGAAAGAGATATTCTAATTGTATCTCCTATACCTTCATATAAAAGCATACCTAGGCCTACCGAAGATTTTATAGAGCCGCTAAAGTAAGATCCAGCCTCAGTAATTCCTAAGTGAAGAGGATAATCACAATACTCTGAAAGTAATTTATATGCCGACACTGAAGTGAAAATATTTGAAGCTTTGACACTAATTTTAAAGTTTTCAAAATTAAGATCCTCTAAAATTTGAATATTATATTTTGCACTTTCAAACAAAGCCTCTGGTGTTGGGCTTTTATATTTATCAAGTATATGTTTTTCTAAACTGCCAGCGTTAACTCCTATTCTAATGGGAATATTGTTCTGCCTAGCCGCTTCAACAACTTCAGAAACTTTATCTTTAGAGCCAATATTTCCAGGATTAATCCTTAGGCAATGAGCTCCGTTTTCAGCTGCCTCTAATGCTCTTTTGTAATGAAAATGAATATCTGCAATAACAGGTATGTTAATTGCAGGAATAATTTTTGATAAAGCCTTAGTGGAGTCAGAATCTGGAACTGATATTCTGACTATATCTGCACCCACATCTTCGATAATTTTTATTTGAGATAAGGTAGATTCAATATCATGAGTAATAGTATTTGTCATCGTTTGAACACTTACAGGAGCATCTCCACCAATCATAACATTACCCACTTTAATAGATTTAGTTTTTTTTCTTTTAATTTTATAAGAATAATTCATTTTAATTCGTATAGTTTCTTTATATCAAAATTTTTCAAATAGTATCTATAATCATTTAGGAATTTATATTTATTATTGTTAAATATAATGAAATCGATAGCGGATATATCTGAAATGTCTATTAACACATCTTTTTCAGAGTTGATTATAAGGTCAAAATTAACATTTAACTGTCCAAAACTTTCCAAATCATCAATTAAATAATGAACTTTATAGTACGTTTTTAAATTAGGTTTTATTTTTATCAAAATATGATTTTTCGAATTTTCACTTTGAATAAACTTAAAGTTTTTAATAAATTCTTCATGAGAGATAAATTTAATATCAGTTTTCTTGGCACTTACTTTAAGTAAATTCATTAAATTATCGTCTTCATAATAATCTACAAACATTTGACTAGTTCTATTGTCACTAAAATTTGATATTAAATAATAGGAAATGGTCATCAAACTAAAACTAAAGAAAACCACACTATAAATAATCATCAAAACTTGGAAATCATAATTCATTAAATGTATTTTTTTTTCAGTAGGTTTTATTGGAATATCTAAAAATTTATAAATGGATCTTTTATAAGAGCTTTCATAAAAGGAATGGACTCCATTTAAGTTTAAACCTTCTTCTAAATTTTTAATTATTGAGGGGTTGAGTTTCAATTTAGAAGCTACAAAATTAATTGAAAGGCCTTTTTTTTCTCTAGCTTCTTTTATGGAAGAAGGTACTAACAATTATTTATGAAGTTTATAAGCTTTATGTAGTATTTTTACAGCTGTCTCTAAATGTTTTTCACTAATTAATATACTAATTTTAATCTCAGATGTTGTTATAAGCTGAATATTGATATTATTAGTACCCAAAGTGTCAAATAAAGTTTGTGCCACACCCGCATGTGACCTCATACCAACACCCACAACAGAAACTTTTGCTATATCAGTAGAATATTGCATCTTTTGATATCGAATATTAATTTTTTCTTTTTTAAGAATTTTAATTGCCTTATCAATATCCTGTCTTGGAAGGGTAAAAGATAAATTCGCATATTTTCCATCCTGAGAAACATTCTGCAATATCATATCTACATTAATACTACCTTTTGCTAAAGGTCCGAAAATTTTTGAAGAAATACCCGGTTTATCAAGAACTTTAGAAAGTGTAATTTTTGCCTCATCTTTTGAATATGCGATTCCACTGACTGTATTGTTTTCTAGTAATTTATTTTCATCTGTAATTATAGTTCCGGATGCACTAGGTTTTATTGAAGACCTAACACTTAATTTGGTTTTTTTTCTCATAGCTAATTCCACAGAACGTGTTTGAAGAACTTTAGCTCCTTGAGAAGCTAATTCAAGCATTTCTTCATAAGAAATTTTAGATAATTTTTTAGCCTGCGATACCAAATTGGGATCTGTAGTATAGACACCTTCTACATCAGTATATATTATACATTCAGCATTGAGAGAGGCTGCTATCGCTACAGCACTTGTGTCTGAGCCACCTCTACCTAGAGTTGTAATATTAAAATTTTTATCAACACCTTGAAAACCAGGAATAATCAAGATGTCATATTTTTTAAATTCATTAAAAATTTTTTCATTATTTATTGATAAAATTCTAGCTTTTGTAAAATCTGAAGAGGTATTAATGGGTATCTGCCAACCCATAATAGATTTGGAATTATGTTTCTTGGAATTAAGAAAAATAGACATTAGAGCACATGAAACAGTTTCTCCAGATGAAATAGCAATATCATAGTCAGCAGGATTTGGATTTTTAGATAACGATTTAACTAAATTAATTAACCTATCTGTTTCTCCATACATAGCGGAAAGAACAACTATTAATTTATATTTTTTAGACCAATTACTAATGATAGAAGCTGAACGCTTAATAGCTTCAATAGAGCCAACAGAAGAGCCGCCAAATTTTAAAACTTTGATTTTCATAAATTAGGGTAATATACATATAACTTTATGTAAGTAAATAATCCATGTCCACAGATAAAGAAAAATATTATGAACCTCTTAAGCTAATGACTCCCATAAGGTATCAATATATGAAAAAAATCATCTTAAATAAAAAAAACGAATCGATGGATGATGTTTTTATCGGTAAAAATATTTTAGATATAGGGACTGGGACAGGTGAATATTTAGATATTTTTAAAGATCTTAAAGCTAACTGTATAGGAATTGATAGTATTAATAATTTTAAAATTAAAAAAAATAAAAATTTTAAATTAATCAAAGTCGACTTATTTCAATATTTAAGAAAAGCCCCTAAGAATCATTTTGATTTCATATTTTGTTTTGAAGTTATAGAGCACTTAGAAGAAAAAGATGAGATTTTTAAGCTAATTAAAAAAACCTTAAAAGATAAAGGCATTTTATTCATGTCTACCATTAACCAGAATCCTGTATCAAAATTATTTGCTATAAAACTTGCTGAGGATATTTTAAAAATTCTCCCAAAAAAAACTCATGAATACAATCTATTATTACCAATTAATAAATTAGAAAGTTTGTGTAATGATAATAAATTAAGTATTATTGACATAACTGGGTTAAGATATAACCCACTATTTAAAAATTTTAATTTTTCTAATAATCAATTAATTAATTATATAACAGCCATAGAAAACTAATTTTTCTTTTTTTTATCTAGGGATTTAGGCAGCTTAATTAAATCAATTCCTTCTTTAAGTAAATCCTTAACTTCAGCTTCAGTAGCTTTGCCATAAATAGGTTTATCAGCAGATTCTCCATAATGAATTTTTCTAGCTTCTTCAGGAAATTTTTTTCCAACATACTCAAATTTACTTTTAATTTCTTTATCCAATTTATTCATATATTTATGGTATAAGTTCATATTTTTTTGTTGATTAGATTTAATTTTATTGGAATTATTAGACTTAGATCCTATGTTTGGAGACATAATGGATTTAAAAATTTTTGTAGAATCGCAAAATGGACATGATATTAATTTTTTTTTTAATTGCAGATCAAATGAACTTGAATCATCGAACCAAGCTTCAAAAATATGGTCAAATTCACACCTGAGATCAAAAAGTATCATTTAAATTATTTAAAATTTATTTTAAATTTTTTGTCGTTTTTTTCTTCAAAATTTTTATCATGTATAAGTGTAGGAATAGATGATTGTGCGCCATTAATAACCTTTAAATCAATTTTGCAATAAATAACTTTCTCACCTTCCAGACCGTCTACTATAACTTCTCCCCATGGATCAATCACGAGACTATGGCCATATGTTGATCTACCTGACCTATTAGTACCCCATTGGTTAGGAGCTATCATATAAACACCATTTTCTATTGCTCTTGCTTTAACAAGAGTATGCCAATGCTTTTTCCCTGTATTTAATGTAAAAGCCGAAGGGGCAACAATTATATCAGCACCATTTTTTGCAAGAACCCTAAACAGCTTTGGAAATCTAAGGTCATAACAAATAGAATGCCCTAATATTTGATTGTCTATTTTAACTAAATTTATTTCATCTCCTGAATCAAATACATCACTTTCCTTATAATGCTCTCCATTTTTTAACTTTACGTCAAACATATGAATTTTTTTATATGAGGAAATAATTTCACCATTGCGATCTATTAGGAAAGAGCAATTATAAATTTTATTATCACTTCTAATAGCTAATGAACCTAAGAGCAATAAAACTTTATTGTCTTTAGAAAACTGTTTAAAAAAAATAATGTATTTATTATTTAGAGGTAGTGCATTTTTAATACTGTCCTCTTTATTGTTAGAAAGATAAAGAAAACATTCTGGCAATAAAATAAAATCAGACTTACTGCTAATAATTTCGGATAAAAATTTTTTTACTTTAATAAAGTTTTCTTCAATATTATCTTCAACTGTTAATTGAATTAAAGCTAATTTCATTCTAAATTAACGTATTTATATAATTTATAACTGGCTATTTTATTTTTATTTAAGGACAATACCAATTTATCACCCATAACTAATGAAAGGCTCTGAAAATTATGAAGAATCATACTTTTTGAAAAAGACTTATTAATAAGATTAACTTTTAGAGGTGCATCGAAGACAATTAATATCTGAGGCTCTAAAATATCCAATGATATTTCCTTATCATTGGTATACTCATTCAATAATTTAAACTCAATATCAAACTTTTCCTTATCGTCATAATAAAACATTCTTTTAACATCTAAATTAAAACGGGATATCATATTAGATAATTTAGCATAGGATAAGTAATTTGATAGACTTAAAAAAAAAATACTTATTGCGTAATTTGCATTATCAGCAAGATAATATTCTAGCTCAACATGGTCTAGAAAATATTCAAAATATCCTAAAATTAATTAAAATTAAATTTAACAAGGTTCTTATTATTCAACCGGGAATAGTAAAAGAAAATAAAGATTTTTTTGAAGGCGATTATAAAAATATCAATGTTGAAGAGTTAGAAAAAGAGACTGATAAATATGATTTAATTATTTCAAATTTTGCTTTAGGATTTGAAATCGTACTTGAGCCTGAAAAATACCTTAAGATTTTAAATAAGTTAATTTTAAAAGAAGGATTATTGTTAATGAATATACTTAATGATTCTAGCTTTAGAACATTACAAAAAACATTTATCGAAATTGACGAATTTATATTTAATGGCGCTCATCAAAGATTTGGCCCTTTTATTAATACGCAAACTCTAATAAAAAACTTAGATTTACATCAATTTAATGAAATTGTTGCAACTAATGAATTGCTAGAAGTAAACTATAAGGATCTAAAAAAACTTAGATTAGATTTAAAAACAATGGGAATTGCTAATATTATCAGTCCAAAACCTAAATTTAACAAAGAAGTTCTTATAAAAATAAGAAATATCTTTAAAGCTCTTTTAAATAATGAGAGGTTTATGCCTTTAGAATTTGAAATCACGACAATTTCTTCATGGAAATAGTTTTTTCATAGTGTAAATATTTAGCTACATGTTTCAAAAAATTTCAAAATTTTTAAATAATAATAAAAACTCTAAAAAAATTAATGATATTTATAGTAGATTTGTAAATCCATCTAATGATTTTGATCATGAAATTTTCTCATTAAGTGATGAAGAAATAAAAAAAAAAATTCAAGATTTAAAAGATGCATATTCTAGTTCAAATGAGGTTTCAGAGAAGGATATAGTAAAAGCTATATCAATAGTTAAGGAAGCCTCTAATAGAACAATTAAATTAAAACACTTTGATTCGCAGGTCATTGTTGGAGTTTGTTTATATTATGGAAGCATTACCGAAATGAAAACTGGAGAAGGAAAAACTTTAGCTGCCACAATACCTGCATTTTTAAATTATCTAACTCAAAGTCAAACACACTTAATAACTGTAAACGATTACCTTGCTAAGAGGGATTCGATCTGGATGGACCCTATCTATAAATTTTTAGGAATGACAAATTCACATATACAAAATGATATGTCGCTTGAAGAAAAGATAAACGCCTATAAATCAGATATACTCTATGGAAATAATAATGAATTTTGTTTTGATTTTTTAAGAGATAATTTGAGGTCAATAGAAACACCAAGAATTCAATCAAAGCATGATAAGGCAATAATTGATGAAGCAGACTCAGTTTTAATTGATGAAGCGAGATCTCCATTAGGAATATCAGGTCAAGTTGAAACTCCTATAAAATTATTTAAAATTTGTTATCAAGTTACTGAAGGGCTTGAGACTGCTGATGTAGAAATAAGTGAAGAAAGAAAAAATGTCTTACTAAACGATGAAGGAATTAAGAAAATTGAATTTAATTTAAAGAAAATTAATTTACTAAAAGGCGATAACTTATTTGATAGTCAGAACTTAGAAGTTTATCAAATTATTAATCAATCTTTAAAAGCTAGATTTATATTCAAAATAGATAAGGATTATGTTGTCAGAAATGATCAAATCGTTATCATAGACGAATTTTCCGGAAGATTATCTGAAGGAAGAAGATACGGAGAAGGACTTCATCAGTCAATAGAAGCAAAGGAAAACCTTACAATTCAGCCAGAAAGTACAACTCTAGGAAGTATTACATTTCAAAATTATTTTAAAAAATATAAATCATTAAGTGGTATGACTGGTACGGCTTTAACAGAAGCTGAAGAGTTTAATACTATTTATGGATTAGAAGTTGTTGAAATACCAACAAATAAAAACTTAATAAGAAAAGATTTCAATGATCAAATATATAAAACTAGCGAAGAAAAATATGAAGCTATAGTTTCATTAGTTAAAAAAAAATTAACTCAATCTCAACCAGTACTAATCGGAACTACTTCGATTCAAAAATCTGAACTAATTTCAAATCTATTAAATAAGCATGGGATTAATCACAATGTTTTAAATGCTAAAAACCATGAAAATGAGGCATCAATAATAGCTCAAGCTGGAAAACCCAATCAAATAACTGTTGCAACAAATATGGCAGGAAGAGGAACTGATATTAAGCTAGGTGGAAATCCGGAAGTTGATAAAGATAATTTTAAAAATGATGATTATGAAAAAGTTACTGTCTCAGGAGGATTATGCATCATAGGAACAGAGAGGCATGAGAGTAGGAGAATAGATAACCAATTAAGAGGACGTTCTGGAAGACAGGGAGATCCCGGCGAAAGTATTTTTTTTGTTTCACTAGAAGATGATCTTATGAGGATATTTGGGTCAGAAAAATTGCAATCAATGTTATCTTCACTTGGATTAAAAAAAGGAGAAGTTATAGAACATAAATGGCTTACATCTTCAATTGAAAGAGCGCAAAAAAGAGTTGAAGGACATAACTTTGATATACGAAAACAATTATTAGAATTTGATAGCATTATTAATAAACAAAGAGAAATAATATATTCAAAAAGGGAAGATGTTATTACTGGAAATATATTTGAATTTATAAAAGAAGTTGAGTATGAGTTTTTAGAAAATATTTGGGACGAAGAAGAAACTAAAAATGACTTTTTAAAAAAATTACCTTTAAAAAAATCAAATCTCAACTCTAGCATAGATGAAATTATTGAAGATCTAAAAGAGCATAAATTAAATCAATATAATGAATATAGCGATAATTATTTACTATTAATAAAACAAGTAGCGCTAATGATCGTTGACAAAAATTGGCAAAATCAAATTCAAGAATTAAGTAATATTAGACAATCAGTTGCGTTTAGTGGCAATGCAGGTAAAGACCCTATAAATGAATTTAAAAAGGGAGCCTTCACCTCATTTAATAATTTAATTTATAAAATTCAGGAAGAAATTGTCCTTATTCCAAATAATTTAAAATTTAGATTAGGCCCAACTGAAACAAAAGACTTAGCAGAAGAGGTGTCAGATAAAAAAATTGGAAGAAATGACCCCTGCCCTTGCGGATCAGGGAAGAAATATAAGCAATGCCATGGTAAATAAATTATCTAAATAAAATAATCTAAATATCTCTTATTTCTTAAAATTTTCAGATCATTAAATTTAGATAATTTAAGAGATTGAAAGTTATTCAAAATACTATTTTTAATTTTATCAAAAAGAATATGTGAATTTCTATGAGCGCCACCAATAGGCTCTTCAATAATTTCATCAATAATTTTTAAATTAAGGCAATCTTTAGCTGTTATTTTTAATGAATTGGCAGCTACCTCAGAAAAATCGGAAGATTTCCATAAAATTGATGAGCAACCTTCCGGAGATATAACGGAGTAAATAGAGTTACTAAGCATTAAAACTCTATCACTAGCTCCAAGAGCAATAGCACCGCCCGAACCACCTTCACCTATAATAATAGAAATACAAGGTGTCTGTATATTTAATGATATTTGCATAGACCTGGCAATAGCTTCAGCTTGACCTCTCTCCTCAGCGTCTTTGCCAGGATAGGCGCCAGAAGTATCAATAAAACATATTAAAGGTAATTGAAATTTTTCAGCAAGTTTCATAATTCGCTGAGACTTTCTATATCCTTCAGGTTTAGCCATTCCAAAATTGTAATCAATTCTAGTTTCCATATCATGCCCTTTTTCATTGCCTAAAATCATAAAAGAACAATTACCAATTTTACCTATACCACTAACAATAGATTTATCTTCAGAATACAATCTGTCACCAGACAAATAAGTAAAATCGGTAAAAAGGTTATTAATATAATCTAGAGTTTTTGGTCTTTTAGGGTGTCTGGAAATTTTAACAATTTGCCATGGAGACAAATTTTTATAAATCTTCTCTAATTCTTTTAACTCTTTACTTTCAATAGTTTTAATTTTTGAAGAAATATCAATATTTTTAACCTTAGATGATTTAATTAATATTTCTTTTTCAGTATTAAGGTTTTCTAATTTATCTTCAAAATCTAAAAAAAACATAAAGAACTATAATTTATTTTTTAAAGGATGGTAAGAGTCTAAAACTGTTTTTTTTTTATTTTTAAGAACTTTTGTATAAATTTCAGTTGTAGAAATGCTAGAATGACCTAAAAGTTTTTGAATATGTCTAATATCAGCACCATTTTCCATCAAAGTAGTAGCAAAAGAATGTCTAAAAGAATGGGATGAAATTTTGGTATTGATATTACCATTTAAATACATTTTAGATAAAAATAAATTAACCTGACGAGGTTTGATTAATTTATTATTAATAGTAAATATAAAGGTATCATTATTATCTGGACTTATTATAGAAAGTTTTAAAGAAAGACTATGATTGAAATAACATTTTCTTTCTTTCATACCTTTACCTACAATATAAAAAGATAAGTCTTTGAAATTTATATCAGACCATTTTAAAGATAGGGCTTCTGAAATTCTTAAACCAGAAAAATATAATAACTCAAATAGAATTATATATATATAATAATTTTTATGATCTGAAGAATTTAAATTATTAAAAAAAATATTCATATCAGAGTAATTTAATGCTTTAGGAATTTTTCTCTCACGTTTTAATAATTCAAAATTTGAATAATTAATTGATTCTATCAGTCCTTCAGAATCAATATAATTAATAAAACCTTTAATGCATGAAAGTTTTCTATTAATAGAAGAATTTTGAAGACTACTGGAACGAAGAGATTTAATATAAATAGTAATAATTAAATTAATATTTTCATTAGAATGCTGAATAAATATAGATTGAAAATTATTTAGGTCATTTTTATAACTCAATAATGAATTTTTAGATAAATTTCTTTCAGAGACTAAAATTTCTAAATAATTAGTTATTAAATATTTAATAGGTATCAATTATTTAAGTAACTATTAGCAAGTATATTAAAAAATAATTGATTAAAAT
>Ga0208646_1000268_pt1 | contig 36284 bp, 35 predicted proteins | sample AntAceMetag02UK8_FD_184762 | JGI IMG/M metagenome (GOLD analysis project Ga0208646, IMG submission 184762) | Saline lake microbial communities from Ace Lake, Antarctica - Antarctic Ace Lake Metagenome 02UK8 (SPAdes) (version 2) | ecosystem: Environmental > Aquatic > Non-marine Saline and... | reverse complement strand
CACCTTGGCTAGACCACTACAACTACAATCGACCACACACGGCCTGCGGAGGCAAACCACCAATCAGCCGAGTGTTACCAACGTCATGACCGAGTACACCTAGGTGTTGTTCCTCGGGGTTTCGAGGCCCACTCTCCTCAAGCTTCTTGACGAGTTCGAGGTCCCCCACGAGACGGTTGGCCAGCACCGAAGGATTGATTTCCCTGAAGTTCAGGGGCTCGCACACTCTTTCAAAGCTCAACGATTGACAAACCTCAACACGATGCGGGAACTTTCGGAGGCAAGTCGCGATCAGAGTCTCGTATAGCAGGCATCTTCTTTTCCGAATGTGTGCGAGCGTACATTTTCCTAGGGACCACACGTCACGGTAGGTGTCTATCGCCTGATTTATGTGTGTTCACACATAAAAAAGGGTCATATTGCTATTCAAGGGCGTAATAAGCTATGATTATGCGCGAACGAGCATATTGATGGGAGGTGTCCGGTGGACGGCTCACCCTCCCTCGCCCAAACCCTGCGAAACCGCCGCAAGCAGCTCGGTCTCACCCAGCTTATTGCTGCAGAGCTCGCGGACGTCTCCGTACGGTTTGTTCACGACTGCGAAGCGGGCAAAGCAACCGTTCAATTGGACCGACTTCAAGCACTCGCCTCTGCTCTCGGCCTCACACTCACCTTGACCGTTCGTCAGCCCGTCCCATCACCACCAGAAGACCCGACGGCATGAGTGAGCCAGAGGAAAACTGGGAGGGGCCAGTCGCCGAGGCCGACGTCTACAAGGCCGGCATCCTCGCTGCCAGACTCACCAAAACACCAGCCGGTGTGAAATTTGCCTATCTGGATCACTACCTCAGTGAGTCAGGTGACCAGCACCGAGCGATTGCCACAACCCTGCCACTGCGTGACCAGACCCTCATCACCCCGTCTGGCGCTGTGCCGCCCTTTTTTGCGGGCCTTCTTCCCGAGGGTCGTCGCCTCACCCAGCTTCGCCGGCGCATCAAGACCTCGGTGGATGACGAACTGAGCCTGCTGGTTGCCGTGGGGCAAGAAACCGTGGGGGATGTGCAAGTAGTCCCGCGCGACACCGAGCCAGGGATCCCCGGTCAACCAGCGCCGGTCCTGACCGACCCGTCCACAATATCTTTTGCCGACCTGCTCGCCGAGGACATCCCGTTCGATGGGGTTGGGTTGGCAGGAGTGCAAGACAAAGTGTCAGGCAAAACCATTGCTATGCCCGTCAAACACAAAAACCGCGACACCATCCTAAAACTCTCCCCGCCCGAATACCCCCACCTCGTCGACAACGAGGCTTACTTCCTCACACTGGCCAAGCGGGCCGGTATTGCCTGTGTCGAACACTCGGTGATCTACGACCGGGACGGTGTTAGCGGGTTAGTCGTGAGCCGGTTTGATCGAACGTCAACGAGGGGCGGCGAGGATGATGCGCCTGCCATGGTTGCGGTGGAAGACGCCTGCCAAGTACTGGGTTTGTGGCCGGCAGACAAATACAACACCACCACGGAAAGGGTCATCACAGCCCTGTCGGACCTCTGCGCGGCAAACCTTGTCGCCGTTCGGCTTGCCTTCGAACAAGTCACGTTTGCAATTTTGACCGGAAACGGCGACCTTCACGCCAAGAACCTGTCCATCATGCAGCGAGATAGTGAATGGGTACTCACCCCCGCCTACGACATCCCCTCCACCCTGATCTACGGGGATACAAGCTTTGCGTTGACGATCGGCGGCAAACGCCGCGACGTGTCACGCCGACAACTCATCGCTTTTGCCGGCTCATTGGGTCTGCCCACAAAAACCGCGGAGCGCATCATCACTGACCTGCTCGATGCCACTGCGGACCTCGAAACGGAACTCCGCGGTGGAGCGGTCCCCCTCAGCTCCAGGCACGTAGCCGACATGGTTGCTGGAGTGCGAAACCGAAGGCGTTTGCTCAGCGAGTGACAGGCAAAAAATTTGCACGCCCGGAGGGATTCGAACCCCCAACCTTCTGATCCGTAGTCAGATGCTCTATCCGTTGAGCTACGGGCGCAAGTGCGCCTATTGGTGCGTGGCAATACTAGCAGGCGTCACACAGCCACTTTTCGGCTGGACGTTGCCGTGGTTCCCTAGGCTGTGGGGATGACTTTTTCTCTGACCGCTGTCTATAACGCAAACGGTGGGCTACTCGGGGAAGCCGCCTACATCGTCGGTCACATTCTGGGCACAACCTCGTGTTCTCTGTGCGATATCACCCATTCGCCTTTACGAAGAAAACCAGAATGGGATGCCATGGTCGCAACGCTCCCCTACGAGATTGTCCTGAAGCACCGCAATGAGGTGAGCGACCACCTCGAAGCGCACCTTGTTGCTGAGGATCTCCCCTTCGTCGTGCACGAAACGAGCGAGGGTTATGACGTCATTCTTTCCGCGGAAGCTCTCGCAGAGTGTGACGGTTCTCCCGCAGAGTTCCTGGAGAAACTCCAGGCATCACTCCGCGATAAAGGCTTGACCTAGGCCGAAGGAGCCTTGGAGGTGACTTCGGGCTCCTCTTTGCGAGCAATGGTGGTCAGCTGGGAACCCAAGTTGAAGGTGGAGAGGAAACCCACCACAAGGAAGCCCGCTGCCACATACGCAGAGAGCTGGGCCCCGTCGGTGAACGCTTCGCTACTGGCATCTTGTATCGCACCCGCCGTGGTGGCATCCACTTGGGAGGCCATCAAGCCTTCAGCGATTCCTGGGATTGCTCCTCCTGCGGAGCCCACCACTGCGTTCACAATTTGCGACTGCGTTTCCACCGGGACTGCAAGGTCATCGAGTCGTTCCTCGAGGGACACTTGGGTTCCGGTGAACAGCGTTGTGCCGAGCACAGCAATTCCCAAGGCCGAACCAATTTGGCGAACAGTCGACTGGGAACCAGAGCCCTGCCCAGTTTTGTCCATCGGCACGTCTACCATGATGACTCCCGTGAGTTGAGCGGTCGCCAACCCCACGCCAATTCCATACAGGAACAAGAGAGGCGCAATAGCGCCCCACCCTGTTTCGGTGGAAGCCACAACACCAAAGCCAACGATTCCGACGATCTCTAAGACCACGCCTATCTGGACAGCTCTCGCCGGAGCTAACTTGCCACTGAGTGCCCCACCAATACCGGAGGCCATGAAAGCGCCCCCAGCAAGGAACAGCAGAACCAATCCGGCACCAATGGGTGTCATGCCGATCACGTTTTGGAGCCAGAGCGGTATGGCAAACAAAAGGCCAAACTCACCCATGGAAATAATCAACGCAGCAATCGAACCGTTTCGAAACGATGAAATCTTGAACAGGTTCAAATCGAGCAAGACCGCCTTCTGGCGCTTCTCCCGGTATCGCTCCCACACCACAAAGGCGACACCCGCCACCAGGGCAAGTGCTATCGCCACCGGGATAACAGAAATACCGGTTGCGGGCCAGACAAAGTCACCCACGCTGAAGGAGGAGTTGGGGTTCACACTCCACCAGCCATAAATGCGGCCTTCGATGAGACCAAAAACCAGGGGGCCAAAGAGAAGAACGGAGAGTGCGCCACCCAACCAGTCGACACCCTTCAGAATGCTGGTGGATTTTGATTCCTGCACAAAAAGGATGAGCCCGGCCATGATGATGACCCCCAGGGGCACATTGATCAAGAAAGCCCAACGCCAGGTGAAATCGGTAGCAAGCCATCCGCCAAGCACAGGTCCCACGGCGACCATGCCACCAATCGTGGATCCCCACACGGCAAACGCAATACCCCGCTCACGACCCTGAAAAGTTGCGTTCACAATGGAAAGCGTGGTGGGCAACACCATGGCCCCACCAAAGCCTTGAATCACCCGGGCAAGAATCAAACTTGTGGCACTATCGGCCGCACCAGCCCAAATGGAGGCAGCCACAAAAATGACGATGCCCACGAGCAGCACTAATCTCCGGCCGAGACGGTCGGCGATGGACCCCCAGATCAGCAGGGTGGCCGCAAAGACGAGTACGTAACTTTCTTGAACCCACTGAACTTCCGTGGAAGACAACCCCAGTTCGCCAATAATTTCGGGAAAAATCGTGTTGACGATGGTGCCGTCAATAATGACGAGGGAGATTCCCAGCGAAATAAAGAGCAGACCAATCCATCGAGTCTTTGATGACGCCATCTCGCCTGAGTCCCTTCAGGGGAAGCAAAAACTGCTTCCCAGTGTCCGATTGGAAGAATACACCCCGCACGGCAGGGAATCCCTAGAGCCTGGCTAAGCCTTCAATATCCTCCAAGAAGGTTCCGACCATTTCACTCGACACTGTCATTCGAGTGTTACCGATCGCCCACAAATAGTCCTCGGTGGTGGGGCCCTCAGCGGCGGGTTGGTCGGTGTCATACACCGCGGTTTCCAGCGCTCGTTGCGATGCTTTCCTGGCGGCATACTCAATGTCGGCAGGCGAGAAACCATCCGTTCGCTTCACCATTTCCCCCAGGTCAACCAATGTGCCGGACGTGTGCGGGATATAGCGCTGCCAGATGGACTTTCGGGCCTGGTCATCGGGCAAACCAATCGGGATCACGTAGTCAAATCTTCCGTGACGCAGGAACGCGTCGTCCAAGGCCCGGATGAAGTTTGTCGCCACGATCAAAAGACGCCCGGGCCGCTCCCTAAACATGGGGATTAGCTTCAACAACTCGTTGGTGACACCTTGGGTGGGGGTGGGAGGTTCGCCCCCGCGTTGCGAGGCAATCTCTTCCACCTCATCGATGAAGACCACAACATTGTCGAGGTCGCCAATTTTGGTGAAGGTTTCCCGAAGGGCCCCCGCCAAGCCTCTCGGGTCACCGGAAAGTCGGGCGGGGAAGACTTCCACGAACGGCCAGTGAAGCCTGGAGGCCACCGCTTTGGCAAACGTCGTTTTCCCCGTTCCTGGGGGGCCAAACAGCACAATCGAGCGGGGTGGGTCGACACCAAACTTTTCGGCCAGTGCCGCATCAGAAAGCGGCAGAACAAGCCTGCGCTCGAGGAGCTCTTTTTCATTCTGCATGCCAGCGATACTGTCCCAGAGGTCCCCACCCAGGAGGCGACCACCCAGGTCGCCAAGGAGGGCGCGTTCTTTTTCACTGACCGGTATTTCACGCTCGAAATAGCTCAGATGGTTGCGATCCACGAATCCTGCACGGTTTAGCACCCCCGAGTCATCTTGACTATCGGGCACAAGAATGGAGAGTTTGGTGAGCCCCAGCGGTGCCATCCGAGCCTCGAGGGCAGCGAGGAGCTGGCTGCCAATACCTTGGCGGCGATACTCCGCCAAGGTGGAAAAGAACACAATCCAACCCTGCTCGTGTGCGGCACGACCCACGGCTATTCCCACAACTTTTGTGCCCGCCACAGCAACCACTGCGTGGTCTTTCTCGCAGGATGCGAGAACTTCCGCTAACCCGTATACCGCTTCGTAGCCCGAAGACTTTGCTTTATCCCACAGCTCCAGCACCGAATCGGTGTCGGCGGGGTGATACTCCCTGATGCGAAAAGAACTCATTGCCACTCCCGGTGTTATCTCGACGAGCACCACATAGTGCTACCTGATTGCATTCCCGGGGTGTGGAGTGACGCTGTGGATCCAAGGATTAGGGAACCATTATTCAGCGCACGCTCAGAATACCGGGAAAAGTGGCTCCAGCCTAAAAGACATGGATAATTGAGGGAAGACATCTCCCTTCCGAAGGAAAACCTCAGCGTGCAATTAGACGTTCTTAGCCTTGCCGCCACAAACCTGGTGTCCCCTCCCGTTCTTGCGTTTGTTTTGGGGCTGCTTGCTGTCTCTATCAAAAGCGATCTTCGGCTCCCCGAAGCGTTCTACCAAGCCATCTCCATCTATTTGTTGCTGGGGATCGGAATAAAAGGTGGCGTTGCATTGCGATCGGCGTCGCTCGCAGAAATCTGGCTTCCCCTTGTTGTCACGGTGGCACTCGGGCTGCTGATTCCTTTGGCCGCTTTTGTGTATGCCGGTGTCATCACCAAACTTGATGGTGTCAACCGTGGGGCGTTAGCAGCGCACTACGGCTCCACCTCTTTGGTGACTTTCACGGCCGCCCTGGTCTTCATCGAAAGCTCTGGAGCTTTCGTGGAAGGCTTTTTAGTCACACTGCTGGCCGTCTTAGAAATCCCCGGCATCATCGTCGGCCTCCTGCTGGCCTCTCGCGGCCGAGAGCGGTCAATTGCTTGGGGCGAATCGCTGCGTGAAGTTCTTTCCGGGCGATCTATCGTGTTGCTGGTCGGTGGTCTCGGTGTGGGGTTTGTGACCGGCTCTGCCGGTTTTTCCGCCATTGAGCCTTTTTTTGGCGGTTTGTTCACCGGAGTTCTCACCCTTTTCCTGCTGGAGTTAGGCATTGTCGCCGGGCGACGGCTGAGTGACGTCACCAAAGCCGGCATGGGTGTTGTTGTCTTCGCGCTGACCTTCCCGATCATCGCCGGGGTCGCCGGAGTCGCCGGAGGCCTGATCTCCGGCCTTTCCGTGGGAGGTGCTGCACTCCTCGGGGTTCTCAGCGCATCCTCGTCCTATATCGCAGCCCCCACCGCCGTTCGATTGGCGTTGCCGGAGGCAAGCCCCGGCATCTACCTCACAGCGAGCTTAGGAATTACGTTCCCCTTCAACCTTGTCCTGGGTATTCCCGCGTATTACTGGCTGGCCCAAAGCCTCGAAGGAGTGTTGTCATGGAACTAGTGGAGAGAAAGCTGCTCACCATCATCGTCGAAAGTGCCCTTGAATCTCGGCTTCTCAACGACCTGTCCGAAGCGGGTATCACCGGTTACACCGTCACCATGGCCCACGGTGCAGGACTTCGGGGCCAGCGCGAGGGAGACCTTCAAGGTGGGAACGTCAAAGTCGAGTGCGTCCTCAAAGAGGAAGTTGCCGACACAATTTTTGCCCTCTTACACCGCGACTATTTCCCCCATTACGCCTGCGTGGCATGGCTATCGCCCGCCATGGTGGCGAGAGGCGAAAACTACTAGGAAATATCCCAACCTGAGCGAAAAAACGCGGAGACGGAGGGATTTGAACCCTCGGTTCCCTAAAGGGAACTCCACCTTAGCAGGGTGGTGCACTCGGCCGGACTATGCGACGTCTCCTGAAATGGGGCAGCGCCTCACTTCGTCGCTAACTATACCTACCCCGGTACCTAGCGGGCTACCGTGCAGGTTTCATCCCCCGCAGTTTGCCCCACCAAGCCCTCCAAGACATCGCTAGTTTCAGAAACATCCTCCGGTTCCACACCCGCATCGCCCGAGGTAGAGCCATAGCCCTCTGAACCCGCTTGGAGTGTAAAAGCCTCATCAGAGCGCAACAGTTCTCCGACGGTTGCCGCGAGGGCTTCATCGGGGACCACGCGCCCCGGATAGAGCTCGGGGTCGGCGTTTACCACCGGGTATTGGATAAACACAATGTTTTCATTCGGAATCCCCCGCAACGCCCTGGCCATCGCGACCATCACGTCAAGACTGCCCAGACTGGTGGAGAGAACCATCGTGTTGGCGGCAACCTGGGCCAACCCATAAAGCTTCCCCACATCGTTCAAAACACCATCAGCCTGCAGTGTTCGCACCAGGGCTGACATATATACCTGCTGGGACGAAATACGAGAAAGATCCGAACCGTCTCCCACCCCTTTACGGGTGCGAAGGAACGCAAGGGCTTCATACCCTTCCAGGGTGTGGAAACCAGCTTCCGGAAGATTAATACCCGACCAAGGATCCACGAGCGGCGCATCCACACAAATCTCGACACCACCCACCGCGGTGGAAAGCTGGGCAACACCGGCAAACGTCATTAACCCGGCATACCCAATGTCTAACCCCGTGGCTTGTTCCAGCGTCAGAGCCACACAGGGAAGACCGCCGATACCCATCGTCGTATTCAACGCCGCCATCGTGCGGGGGCTCGATTCGCTGCCATCAGCCTGCGGACAGGCTGGGATATCGAGCAGTAAATCTCTGGGAAAACTCACCACGACAGCGCGGTCATGGTTCTCTGAGACGTGAACCAACAGGTTCACGTCATTGAGTTCCGTATCCACAAATTCAAAGCCTTCGCCTTGTCCTTCTCTGGTGTCAGAACCCACCACAAGAACGTTGAAGCCCCCCTCGATCTCACCAATAGTGGGAAGGAGAGGGTTTGGCGAATTGGGCAGTTCGACTGTTGTCAAACTGGACTGCAGATTCTGAACTGTGAGCCCAAACACCAGGCCAGCACTCAGAACAAGGACCCCGACGAGCCCGCCCGCGAGAGCGAGGACAAGCTTGGTGCCCGCCAAACGTTTCTTGGCAACGTGAAGGGGTCTCGGGTAGTGGTCACGTTCTTCAAAGAGGTCAGGCGCGGAAGGTTTGGCGTGTGCCATGTGAGCGCCCCCGTCCTCTCTTCGCAAAAGTGTTGGCGGAGGGCGCGGGATTCGAACCCGCGAGACATTTCTGCCCACTAGTTTTCAAGACTAGCTCCATCGGCCGCTCGGACAGCCCTCCACTGATAATTCTAGGGCAACGAGCTTTTGACACGACCTGGTAGCCCAGCAAGCGCCTCGGCAACACCATCAGCGGTCACCTCGCCCACCATTTCGGTGGAGTGAATCCGCACTTCTTCGGGGGCTTGGCCCATCGCCACCGCCCGCCCACCTTGGGCGGCCCACTGCAACATTTCGATGTCGTTTCGACCGTCTCCGACCACCATGCAACGATCGAGAGGGAAACCTAGTTGGGTTCGCACTAGTTCCAACGCAGTCGATTTATTGACACCTTCTGGGGCGATATCGAGCCAGGCCGTCCAACCGACGGTGTAGCTCACCTGGTGAAGCCCCATGTCTTCGACCCGGGCAAGAAAGTCGTCAATTTCGTGGCCGGGAGCGATGACCACCACTCGGGTGGCAACCGTGGTGAGAAGCTCCTCAAAAGTGACTTGTTCGCTAATTGCATCGAGTGCACCTTCGGGGAACCAGTCGGTGTAGCGATAGAGGCCGTGCTGGTCTTCCACCGCATAGTGGGCTTCTGGCAAACGTTCTTTGATTCTGGTGAGTACCGGTGTTGGGTCAAAGTTTTCGACGTGATACCTGCTGTAACCAGAGGGCGCGGTAACGTCACGTCTCAGCGTGATGGCCCCGTTGGAGCACACCACAAATTTGGGAACAATACTGAGGCGCTCCAGAATAGGAATCGTCATGGAGGCGGAGCGTCCGGTGGCGAGCATTACTTCGTGACCGTCATCTCGGGCGCGGTGGACGGCGTTTACTACCGCGGGGGAAAGGGTGCCATCTTCATGCAACACCGTGCCATCGATATCGAGGGCAACAAGCCACGCTGAGTCCGTCATGATGCTTACAGTCTTCCAGGTGGAAGCTAGGGGTGGCTGATAGTGGTGATACCCGCCATCCAGGGTGCAAGCGCCTCGGGGATGACAACCGAACCATCAGGTTGCTGGTGATTTTCGAGCAACGCCACCAACCACCGGGTGGTGGCGAGTGTTCCGTTGAGTGTGGCGACGTTCTGGGTGGGACCTTCTGCCTCTGGGCGGTAGCGCACGTTGAGCCTGCGGGATTGGAAGGTAGTGCAGTTGGAGGTGGAGGTGAGTTCGCGGTAGGCGCCCTGGCTAGGAATCCAGGCTTCGATGTCATATTTTCTGGCAGCACTGGAACCGAGATCCCCTGCTGCGACATCAATGACCCGGTAGGGAAGCCCCAGGGTCTGCAGCATGTGTTCTTGCCAGCCGACCATTCTTTCGTGTTCGACTTCCGCGTCAGCCGGATCGATGTAGGTAAACATTTCTAATTTTTGGAACTGGTGAACCCGAATAATTCCTTTGGTGTCTTTCCCATACGACCCTGCTTCACGGCGATAACAGGTGGAAAGACCGACGTAGCGCAGCGGGCCCTTTTCCAGGTTAATGATTTCATCGCTGTGATACCCGGCTAGGGCAACCTCACTGGTGCCTGTCAGATAGAGGTCGTCCTCACCGAGGTGATACACCTCGTCGGCGTGCTGCCCTAGGAAACCTGTCCCCTTCATGACGTCAGGTTTCACCAATGTTGGGGGAATGAGCGGGGTGAACCCGTTTTCCAGTGCCACTTTCATGCCCAATTGCATGAGGGCCATCTCGAGCAAAGCGCCAGCACCCTTCAGGAAATAAAACCGGGACCCCGAAACTTTGACACCGCGTTCCATATCAATAATGTCGAGGCTTTCACCCAGGTCGAGGTGGTCTGTGGGTTCGCCCTCGAATATGGGGAGTGTGCCAACCTCCCGGAGGGTCACAAAGTTCTCTGCCCCCCCTGCGGGAACACCGTCTAACACCAGATTGGGCAGTGCACTCAGGGCGAGGGCCGCTGCCTCTTCTGCTTCCCCGGCAACCCCACTGGCTTCTTTGACCTGGGTGGCAAGTTCTTTCACCTGCTCCAACAGGCGCTGCTTTTCATCCCCCGCAGCTTTCGCCACCTCTTTACCAAAAGCGTTTTGTGACGCGCGCAGTGTTTCAAACTGGGCAATGGCATTCCGACGGTGCTGATCCGCAGCAATCGCTGTATCCACCAGGGCTTCTTCCCCACCTCGGTGGCGCACGGAAGCGCGAAGGAGGTCAGGGTTTTCCCGGAGAACGGCGAGGTCAATCACCCCTCTAGTCTGTCACGCCTCGTTCTGGCTTCCGTGGCGTAGGCGCTCGATCCATTGCCGTGCTTCGGCGAAAGCTTCATCACTGTTGTGGCTGGAAACGCTCGGCACATGACCGTTTGCCCGCGGGTAGGAACCCAAATAAATCACGTTGGGGCTGAATCGACGCAGGCCCATCAAAGCGTCGGCGACACGTTCATCCTCGATGTGGCCATCCAGGTCGATGACAAAACGGTAGCGGCCCATGGAATCACCAATCGGTCGGGATTCCAACAAACTCATGTTCACCCCGCGGGTGGCGAACTGCTCCAACATTTCCAACAGTCGACCGGGCTTATCATCCGGCAATTCCGCAATGATGCTGGTTTTATCGGCACCGGTCCTCTCGGGAGCGACACCACCTTTTCGGACTAAGACAAAACGGGTCTGGGCGTTGGGGTTATCCCCAATATCTTCTGCCACCACATCAACGCTCGCCTGTTCCCTGATGCCGGGTGGGGCAATTGCTGCATCAGCGAGCCCACCCTCGGTGACGCCAAGTGCTGCCTGAACGTTGGAAGAGGCGGGTACGTGGTGGTGCTGAGGAAGATTTTTCTCCAGCCATCCGCGACACTGCGCATAGGCGACAGCGTGAGCCGCAATCGTGGTGACCCCTTCGAGCGAGCCACCGGGCCTGGTGGCGAGCACAAAGCGCACCGGAACCATGTATTCCCCGACCATGCGTAACTCGGGGGCGAGGGCGAGGGCATCTTGGGTGGCACTCACACCACCTTCGATACTGTTTTCAATCGCGATCATCGCGTAGGTGCTGCGGCCCTGCTGAACATCCTCTAATGCTTCACCCACATTATTGACGCTGACCCATTCGCCAGAATCTGCGCCCTTCACCTGCCCTAGTGCCTCCCAGGTGAAGGTCCCTGCGGGGCCCAGGTAGCTATAGCGCGTGGTCTCTGGCATCTCCAAAGTCTAGTGAGCCAGGGCAGAGACAGGGATGGCAGACTGGCTCTAACGAAGGGACCACCATGAACACGCCCCACCGCTTTGATGACATCAAAGTTGATGACCTCGTCGCCCAGGGAAGCATGAAGTGGACAAGAAACCCCGGTCACCTCTCAGCCTTCGTCGCAGAAATGGATTTTGGGACCGCTCCGGTAATCACGCAAGCGTTGCATAGGGCAGTAGATTCCGCCCAACTGGGATATCTGCCACCGGCCATCAAAGAAGACATGGCCCACGCCACGAGCGAATATCTGCTGGCTCGATACCAGTGGGACATCCCCACGGAACAGATTTATCCCACAGCGGATGTGTTAAGTGCCTATTCGGTGGTCGTGGAGAAGTTTTCCCCACCCGGTGCGTCCGTTATTTTGCCGACCCCCGCGTACATGCCCTTTCTTACCCTCACACCTGCCCTCGGTCGAAAGATCATCCAGGTTCCCATGATCAGTGGTCCTGGTGGGCGCCAAGATATGGACCTCGACGCTATCGCCACCGCCTTTTCCGAGGGCGCTGAAGTCTTTATCCTCTGCAACCCCCACAACCCGCTCGGTAGGGTCTACACCCGGGAGGAACTGGAAGCGCTCGCCGAGGTAGTGGAGGCCCATAAAGGCCTCGTGTTTGCGGATGAAATCCATGCACCCCTGACTTTTGGTGACCACCACCACATTCCGTACGCATCACTTTCCACCATCACGGCGAACCACACGGTAACCGCCACCTCTGCGTCGAAAGCCTTCAATATTCCGGGCCTCAAATGCGCCCAGCTCATCGTCTCCTCTGCTGCCCACCAAGAAGCACTCAAAGATGTGGCTTTCATGGTGTCCCACGGCAGTGCAACACCCGGGGTGATCGCCAATACGGTGGCGTACCGTTCGGGTGACGCATGGTTGGCCGAAGTGTTGGACTACATCAACATCAATCGCACTCTGCTTCGAGACTTACTGGCAGAACACATCCCCGAGATGCGCTACACCGCCCCCGAGGGAACCTATATTGCCTGGCTTGATGCCACTGGACTCCCCGATATTAAGGGTGAGCGTTCCTGGGCCGAATTCTTTTCCGAAGAAGCCCAGGTGGCCCTGACCGACGGTGCACTCTGTGGTGATGCGGGGGTAGGGCACCTGCGGCTCATGCTCGCCACCCCGCACCACATTCTGGAAAAAATTGTGAAGGCCATGGCGGAGGCCCTTCATAGGCTGAAGGTTTAGTCTTTCGGCATGAAAATTACGCATGAACCAGACGCTCACCGTTACGTCCTCAGTGAGGACGGCGAATTTCTTGGCGAGGTTGACTACGACCGAAAGGGCGCTGTCCTCCATCTTGTTCGGGCAGAAGTGCCCGTGGAGAAACGCGGCCAAGGCTTAGGGGTTCCCCTTGTCAAAGGCACGCTGGAAGCTATCCGTGAGGAAGGTGGCCTCACTATTACCCCGGTCTGCCCTTACATCGCCAAATACATGATGAAGAACTCCGAGTTTGATGACCTCAGGGCTTAACGTTTTGGCAGAATGACGGGTCGTGGCGGTGTGCCCACCTTCTCAATGTCGACCTCCACGCCATACACTCGGGACACCCGTTCCGCGGAAATAACATCGGCCGGTGCGCCGATGGCGTCGATGCGCCCCTCCACCATCATGGCCACACGGTCTGCATATCCAGCAGCAACCGAAAGATCGTGAACAACCACGACGACGGCACGGCCTTCATCGGCGATGTCCCGCACCGTCTGCATCACACTCTCTTGGTGTTTCAAATCCAGTGCGGCGGTCGGTTCATCGAGTAACACCACGGGTGTGCGCTGGGCCAAAACCCGGGCCAGCGAGACCCTGGCTCGCTCACCGCCAGAAAGTTGGTTAAAGCGCCGATCGACCAAAGCTTCCACATCGGCTCTCTGTAACGCATCGGCGATAGCCTCAGCATCGTGGCTCAACCCGGATGTTCTTGCCCAGGGGGCGCGCCCCATTTCCACGACCTCCCACACGGTGAAAGGGAACGACACCTGGTTGGCTTGCATCAACACCGCGCGCTTGCGCGCGGCATCATCAGGTCGATACTTCGTCACCTCCCGACCTTCCAACAGTGCAGAGCCTGTTGTGGCGGGGAGATCGCCTGACATCACGGACAAAAGGGAGGATTTGCCGGCACCATTTGGTCCCACCAGCGCCAAGACTTCGCCCGGGTAAACCTCGAAGGAAATGTTTTTGAGGATTGCCCGGCCATCAAGAGCCAAGCCGACGCGGCGCAATTCCAGGAGTGGTGCGAGGGCCGTCATGCCCACCCTCCACTGCGTCGGCGCTGCTGATAGAGAAGGCCGAAGAAGAAGGGTCCACCGACCAGTGCGGTCAACATGCCAATCGGCAGGTCAGCACCCGACACAATGGTCCTCGTGAGGAGGTCGGCAATCGCCAAGAGTGCCCCACCGCCCACAGCGCTGGCAATGAGGAGGCCGCGATGCGAAGGGCCCAACGCCATGCGAATGATGTGGGGCACGACTAAACCCACGAACGCAATAATCCCGGCGAAAGCAACCGCCACCCCGGTGAGCAGCGCCACCAAAACAATGGCAATGATGCGCAGTTGTTCCACATCAACCCCGAGGTGGCGGGCGTTTCGCTCGCCGAGAGCCAAAAGATCCAAGCGATGCGCCATTAACACTGCTAACACAGTCCCTAAGACCAAAACCGGGAGAACAATCAAAACCTCGGACCACACCGAACCCGCCAGTGACCCTAACTGCCAAAACACAATCTGTTCCCGGCTTGCGGTATCCGCCAGGAACAAAACAAAGGCGAGCCCCGCTTGGGCAAAAGCGTTAATGGCGATGCCGGTCAGTAGTAGGGTCACCACCTCTGTTCGCCCGCCGGCCCGAGCCACCGCATAGACCAACAGGGTTGCCCCTAAGCCACCAACGAACGCCAGGAGCGCAACACCACCCCCCGTTGCAGAGATTCCAAACACGATGGCGGTGGAGGCTCCGAGCGCTGCCCCCGAAGAAACACCCACGACACCGGGCTCCGCCAACGGGTTTCCAAACACCGCCTGCATCAACGCCCCCGCCACCGCAAGCGCTGCCCCCACCGACAAGGCCATCACAATGCGGGGGAACCGAACCACTTCGAGTGTGGCGGAAATGACGGGATCTGCCGGTGCAAGAGAGGTGTTGATTCCAAGCCATGTCAGGACTGACCCGACCACATCCCCCGGCGATATTGCTAATTGCCCTGTCACCGCAGAGGTGATGACGGCAGCGATCAGCACCACCACGAGGGAGGAGGACAGAATGACGGAGCGCAGGCGAATACGCCGGCGAATCGGGCGGGGAACGCTCACGGAACTCGATTCAACCATTCGGTGGTGCCATATTTTTCTTCCACCAGGGTCTGTGCCCGCGCGTGTTCTTCCGCGGTGATCACACTGGGGTTGAGCCCATAGAGCGAGCGGAAGGTGTGGACCAGGTGGTCCTCTATTTCTGCTTTGGAAAGGCCGGTGTGAGCTTTTAGCGGGTCCACTCGCTTGTTGGCGGAGGCGACACCTTTATCGGACATTTTTTCGCGCCCAATCCTCAACACTTCGACCATTTTGTCGCCATCCATGTCATAGGACATGGTGACGTGGTGCAACACAGAACCACTTCCGAGACGCTTTTGAGCCGCCCCGCCAATTTTTCCCGACGGGCTGGTGATGTCGTTGATGGGCTGATAACTGGCATCAATGCCCAGCCCTCGTAGGGCTTGGATCACCCAGTCATCGAGGAATGCGTATGAGTCTTGAAAGCTCATGCCCGCGACCAGCTCGCTTGGCGCGTACAGCGAGTAGGTGATTGCAGAGCCCAGTTCCATGAACATGGCACCACCACCACTCACTCGGCGCACCACCTCCATGCCGTGTGCGGCCGCGGTGTCCATATCAACTTCGTTGGCAAGGGATTGGAAACTTCCAATGACCACCGCGGGTCTTTCCCATTCCCACAGACGCAGAGTGGGGCCTCTGCGACCAGCTCCCACCTCTTCTGCTAACACCTGATCGATTGCCATTTGGCGGAGGGGGGCCAGTGGTTCCGGGGCAAGGAAACCCCACGAATAGTCCTGGAACCCTGTTGCTCCGGTCAGCGCTCGACGCACCACCGTGGCGATTGCTTCGGGGGAAAACCCCATCATTACGACATCGGGAGAAAGCGCGCCTCGAACAGCACCGGCAATATCCTCCCCGCTGGAGCTGACGGGTAAACCCACAAGAGCATTATTGATGTCTGCTAGCGCCTCATCGGGTTCCAGAAAGAAATCTCCCGCAACCTGAGCACGCGAGATGCGCTGCTGGTCGACTTCTAGGTCAACAACGACGAGTTTCCCGCCGGGAACCTTATATTTTGCGTGCACCCCGAAAGCCTATGCGCTGGCCCCAGGGAGCCTGCTTTGCACCCAGTGCAGCAGGTCGCCTCGAACCTCGTCCTGGTTGGTTTCGTTGAAGATTTCATGCCGGGCACCGTCATAGACAATCACTTCAATGTCGCTGGCACCCGCTGCTGCGTAGGCTTCCGCAAGCTTCTTGACGCTTTTTTCGCCACCCAAAGCGTCATCAGAACCGATCATGATCAGCAGTGGGATATCCACACCAAGTTTCTTTGGCCGACCCAGCAAACGTGCTGCATCAATCGGTCCCAAAAGTTTGAGGGTGTTGGCCACAAAAGTGTGGGGGTCCTTCTGCCACGCCTCGTGCACTGCAGTATCGCGGGAGAGCCATTCAGCACCACTGTTTCCTAAATGCTGGTGCCGGGCGTTCAAATCCCCTGCCGTCATGGAACCGGGCCAGCGGTACGCCGTCCCCGTCAAGATCATTCCGTCGTAATCTCTGGCGCCGCCGTCATTCAGCACCATTTGGCCCATGATGGAGCCCCAACTGTGGCCGAGAAAAAATAGGGGTACCCCGGGGCGCTCTGCCCGGATAATCCCGGTAAAGTCTCGCACGGCGCGAAGGGTTGCTGGCATCCCGCCAGGCCCAAGCTTTCCCAGCTTGCTAACATCCCCGTCCCACTGTTCCATCCCGGTTGCCCCGTGACCCCGGTGTTCATCCGCCCATACTTCAATACCGGCGGCGACAAGGAAGCTCACCAACGCTGCGTATCGAAGGGCGTGTTCCCCTAAACCGTGGGCCAGCTGAACAACAGCTCGGGGAGCTTTTTGGGGCGACCACCGGTGATAGTGAATGGTCACACCATAGGAATCAACAAACACATCATCAACACGGTCCGCAGTAGGCATAACTTCATCGTAGGCGAGGATGCCAGGCGCGAAAAGGGTGCCCGCTTACTCGGGGAAGTGCGGAGGGCCCAGAAGGTCGTGGGCGATTGTCGCATGAACGGCTTCGGTATCACTGGGGTGATACACCCCTGCCAAAACATCGCGTTGCAGGCGACTGAGTTCGTGCGAGCGCCGGTAGGCGCTACCGCCGAGCACTCGCATCGCAGAATCTACGACCGTACGCGCCGTTTCTACACTCTGGTGTTTGAGCCCCGAGAGGAGGCGGAACCACTGCTCCGGGGGTTCCTGGCCCGAATCCACCAGTGCGGCGTATTTTTCTAAGCGTGGCCCTAGAGCATCAAGTGCTATCGCCATGTCGGCGACTTGCCACCGAATATCGGGGTCGTCACTCACCCGTGATTCGGTGTCGAAAGCAGAGCCTTTGTCCTTCACCCCTTCCACAGCGAGCTGTAACGCACGGTCAGAAATTCCCGCATACACACTCGACACGAGGGGTAAAAAGTTTTGGAAAACGGCGATCGTGAACGGGTCTGCATTGGCTCCGGCGGGGATGCGCCGAACAATACGCTCAGGTCGCACGAGCGCGCCCTCGAGGTGGGTCGTGTAACTCTGGGTTGCCCGCATCCCCAAGGTGTCCCAATCAGGGGTGTTGCTCCACCCTGCAGTATCACGGTCGATAAAGCCGTGAACAATATCGTCTCCGAGACGTCCCAGAAGAGACAACCTCGTCCACACCGGGGAAAGGGACACAAAAATCTTGGTGCCGGAGAACGCACACCCTTCCGCAGTTTCAACCACCTGGGTAATGGAGTCGGAGAGCACCCGAGAATTTCCGCGCTCGCTCACGCCAAAGGCGAAAATCTCGCCCGCTTTTCCTTCCTCCGCAATCCAGGAAAACTCCTCAAAGCCTTGGGCCACCATGTCCCGGGCAACCCCCATCCAGGTGAGGTGCATCCCTACACCCAACGCGGTCGCCGGTGCGTGGGCGGCCAACAAGCGCTGGTCCGCGAGAGTGTCACCTAGGCCACGGGGTGCCAAATATCCGAGGGAGCGAAGTGCTTCCAAGTCTTCACTAAAGAACTCATTGCGCTCGTCATATCCGGCGGCGCGCTCTCGTATGCCCGCCAATGTGTCAGCATCCAACAGCGACGCTGAGCTTTGGCGTGGATAATCCGTCACAGCTCTAGGCTAACTCGGCATCGCTGGGCAGCGGAAACACTAGCGCTGGGTGGCGCAGTGTGAGATGGAAATCCTGCCCAATGGAGGGGAGGAAGGGCGCTGCAATTCGCGCGCGAACGCGTTCTTTTTGACCCGCCATATCGAACTCCACGAGTGCATCGTGACCGGCATAGGAGACGCCTCTGACGGTGGCCGGGACACCCGAAGCTGAGGGTGCTAGCCACTCTGGCCTGACAACAACGCGAACGTCTTCGCCATCCTTTGGCACGTACCCCTGGGCGGTGGCCGGCACATCACCCAACGCGCACACCACATGCCCTGAACAGCCAGGCCGGTTTTCTGTGGGTTCACAAAAATCTGCGGAACCACACTGTTGGCATTGTGTGGCGCCATGGCGCCACACCCCAGCAAGCTCCACCGTGTCCCCCACAAAGGAGGCAACCCACGGTGTTGCCGGAGATTCATACACCTCCACCGGTGTTCCGACCTGGACGATGCGCCCTTGGTCCATTACGGCCACAAGATCAGCAAGATCGAGCGCTTCTTCGCGGTCGTGCGTCACCAACACGGCGGTGGTTTCTTCCTCCCGCAGAATTCGGGCCACATCTCGTGACAGGGAGTTCCGCAAAACGCTATCCAAAGCACCGTAAGGTTCATCCAGTAACAACACATCAGGGGAGGGCGCTAAAGCTCTCGCCAGTGCCACCCGTTGCGCTTGACCACCGGAGAGTTGTCCTGGTGAGCGGTCAAGAAAACTGGTGAGACCCACCAGTGTTGCCAGCTCTTCCACGCGCTCGTTCCGGCGACGGCCCTTGCGCAAACCAAAGCCGATGTTGTCGCGCACACTGAGGTGTGGGAACAACGATGCTTCTTGGGGAACCCAGCCGATTCCGCGTTGTTCCGGGGGAACTCGTTTTCCCGCCCGGGAAAGTTCCCGGTTCCCCGCCATAATAAAACCTTCATCTAAGCCGAGTAGGCCCGCAATCGCCATCAACAGGCTGGTTTTCCCACAGCCCGAGGGCCCAAGGATTGCCACTAAAGAGCCGGAGGGAATCTCGAGGGAGACATCAATCAGGGCGGGCCTGGAGCCATAGGCCAAGCCAGCGTGCGTAACACTCAGCCTGGTCATAGCTCCTCTTTCGCCGTTGCGCGAACACCAGAGAGAATCATCGCAGGAATTGCTGCGACTAAGACCAGGATTGCCGCATAGGGGGCGGCACCGGCAAACTCACCGGCGGAGGTTCTACTCCACAGCTCGGTGGCCAAAGTGTTAACCCCTGTTGGGCGCAACAACAGGGTGGCCGGCAACTCTTTCATGGTGGCAATCGCCACCAAGAGAGCTCCAATTCCAAGCCCCGGAAGAGCGAGGGGCAGTGTGACCCGAGCCCATGCGGAGAAGGGGCTTGCGCCAAGGGTACGTGCAACGTTCACCAGAGCCGGTGATACCCCCTCAATACTGGCGCGAGCGGTACCGAGCGCCTTTGGCATAAATAACACCGCGTAGGCAAACACCAGGACTGCGGTGGTTTGGTAGAGCGGGGGCACCACAGCGAGACTAAAAAACACCAGAGACAGGCCAATCACAATCCCCGGCAAAGCGTGGGGCAGGTATCCCAACGTTTCTAACCATCCCACCCAGCGCCTCGAGTATCGGGCCGCCAAGGCGGCCAAGGGTAACGCCAGAAGAAGTGCCACGAGAGCCGCCAACGCGGAGACCATAATCGTGGTCGCACTTGCCAGGGCGAGGCGGGAGATATCCATCTCCCGCAGTGTTTCTGCTTCCACGAGTCGAATCCCAAGGCCAGTGAGGGGGATGACCACCCCCACCACGGGAGCCAAGAAAACGATGGCCAAGGAGGAGCTCCGAGCCAGTGGTCCCACCGATTCGCGGGAGACAAGCGTGGCCCTACTGGGGATAACCTGGCCCCTCGCACTTCGTTCCCCCGCGACCACCACGAGCGCAATCACGACAAGAAGGAGAGCAAGAATTGCCGCCTGAGATCGATCAAAACTTGCCGCAAAAGATTGCTGGATACCCCAGGTGAGGGTTTCAAACCTCAGCATGGACACCAAGCCAAAATCACTCAACGAATACAGAAAAACAAGGAGTGCCCCCGCGATAGCTGCGGGTCGCACCTGGGGCCAGGTCACCTGGGTGAACGCGCGAAGAGGTCCAAGCCCCAGTGTGCGCGCGACCGCCTCGCCCTCTGCCGAGGTCCCCCGGAGTGCTGCCGCGACAGGGAGTGTGACGTAGGGCACTGTCACCGCACTCAAGATCAACCAGCTGGGGACGAACCCGTTCAGTCCCGGCATGATGACGAGCCACCCGTAGGAGGCGAGATAGGAGGGAACCGCAAGGGGAAGCGCGGAGATGAGCAGAAGCGAGTTTCCCCATCGGTAGCGAATCCTCGTGAGCAGCGCAGCAATCACCACTCCCAGCACCACCGTCGTCAGCGATACCGCAACACTGAGACCCAGAGTATTCAGAGCTATTTCTCTCACTCGAGGCCTTGACAGCACCGTCAGAATGTCGGGCACCGGCACCTCTGCGGCACGCCACAACACATAGACCAGCGGTATCGACACGGCGGCAACGCTGGCCAGTGATGACGCCACCAGCCAGCGCGGTGGGGTGCGCTGAGCTGAGGCGATTATCACGAGTGTCTTTTTGTCGCCGGCGGCGCTAGAAAATTAGCCCGTATTTGCGCAACAGTTCCTGAGTATCAGCCAGGGTGCGAAGATCCGACAGGTCAAAATCTGCGACCGCGAGCTCCGCCAGTGCGGGGAGACCTTCTGGTGCCTCAATGCCTGGCACTAGGGGGTACTCAAAAGTGTTGTCCACAAAATACTGTTGAGCCTGATCCGACACGAGGAATTCGACCAAGCTAAAGGCGTCAAGATCGCTGCTTTGCGCCTCAAGAATTCCCACCCCCGCAACATTCACAATCGCCCCCGGGTCCCCCGTGGGGAGGAAATAGAGCTGTGCCCGCATGTTGTCTAGGCCGCGCTCGCTAGCCATCCGATACCAGTAGTAGTGGTTGATGAGGCCGAGTGAAATCTCGCCAGAGTTCACTGCCTCCAAGATGGCGCTGTTTTTCTCAAACTTTTGCGGGTCACTCGTCACAAGACCGGAAACCCACTGGTCTGCCGCTGACTCACCCCGCAACACCCGGTAGGCGGTAACAAAGGATTGGAAACTCGCGTTGGCGGGTGCCACACCGACTTCTCCAGACCACCGTGGTGACACAAGGTCATCCACATCCGTGGGGAGGTCCGCCAAGGCCACTGTTTCTGAGTCATAGGCCACAACACGGGCTCGACCGGTCACTCCCACCCAGGACTTATCCGCAGAGCTGTAAGCAGAATCCACGCGAGAGCTGATCGACTCCGGGAGGGTTGCCAGCAACCCGGCGTCACTCAGTGCCCCCAAAGCTCCCGCATCTTGTGACAGGAACACAGCAGCGGGGCTTTGAACGCCCTCTTCAAGAATTTGCGCCGCAAGTTCCGACGTGCCGGAGTAGCGAATATCCACCTGAATGCCGGTTTGCTCGACAAAAAGATCGATCAGGGGTTGAACCAGGCTTTCTTCCCTGCCGGAATACAAAATGACATAGTCATCAGAGCCCGCAACCACGGCAATATCTTCTGTTGTTTCCTCGGTGACGCTGGGTTCCGTTCCCTGCGGCGCAGGTTCTTCTGTCGCAGCACAGCCAGTCAGCACGAGTGCGACAGCGGTGAGGGTTAGGAGGATACGCCGAGGCGCAGTTATGCGCATTTTTCTCCTTGAGAGATGAAGGGGTGAGGGTCGTTCCTCACCAACAGAATGTTCTCTCAGGCTAACCGACTGGTACTGAAATGGCTAGGAAAATTTTAGCGAGACCGAAGCTCCGCAAGAACCGCCTCTAGCTGGTCGATTCCCCAATCAAGGTCCTTCTTGGACACCACGATGGGCGGTGCTAAACGGATGGTTGACCCGTGAGTGTCTTTCGCCAACACACCTTTTCGCATTAGCGCTTCACACACTTCACGTCCTGTAGCGAGCTGTGGATCAACGTCGATACCAGCCCACAAGCCAACTCCGCGAACCGCCAGGAGGCCTTTGCCCACCAGTGCTTCCAGCCTTTTTCGCAGGTGCTTACCTAGCTTTGCCGAACGTTTTTGCATATCGCCTTTGGCGAGCATCCGAACAACGGCAAGCCCCACCGCAGCTGCGAGCGGGTTGCCACCAAAGGTAGAACCGTGCTCGCCTGGCTTGAGGACGCCCATCACCTCTCGGCGTCCCACGACAGCGCTCACCGGAACGATTCCGCCGCCGAGAGCTTTGCCCAAAATGAACATGTCAGGCATGACTTTTTCGTTCTGGCATTGAACAGTGGCGCCGGTGCGACCCAGGCCCGACTGGATTTCATCCGCAATCATCAAGACGTTTTTGGCTTTCGTGATCGCTCTGACTTTTTTCAAATACCCCTTCGGCGGAACAATGATCCCGGCTTCACCTTGGATGGGCTCCAGCAGTACCGCCACCGTGTTGGCATCAATTTCTTTTTCCAGTGCTTGGGCATCGCCGTAGGGAACACTCACAAAACCTGGAGTAAAGGGTCCAAAGTCTTTACGGGAGCTCTCATCGGTCGAAAAACTCACAATGGAAATCGTGCGCCCGTGGAAGTTTTCTTTTGCCACGATAATTTTTGCTTTGTTCGCAGGAACACCCTTAATCCGGTATCCCCAAGCCCGTGCAACCTTCACGGCACTTTCTACCGCCTCAGCACCAGTATTCATCGGCAGGACCATGTCCATCCCCAGCAGTGCTGCCAACTCTTGGGCGAAAGGCCCCAGTTGGTTGTGAGAAAAAGCCCGGGATGTGAGAGTCACTTTCCCCAGTTGCTTCTTTGCCGCCCGGATGAGGGTTCGATTGCCGTGCCCAAAATTGACCGCGGAGTAGGCGGCGAGGCAATCTAAATATTTTTTGCCTTCAACATCCGTGACCCACGCTCCTTTTGCGCTCGCGGCCACCACCGGCAACGGGTTGTAGTTGCGGGTAAGAGAGGCGAGTTCCGTCTCTAAGGCCTGGGCAGTGAGTGACGGGGTCATGATGACCTCAACTCTAAAGTGCAACACTTAACGCCGCCTCCACCGAGAAGTAGCTCCGATAAGTCGACCCCTATCGGGTTATACCCGCGGGCTGCTAAATCTCTTGCAAAAGTCACAGCTTTTTCGGCAATCACAACATTGTGGCCATCACTAAAAGAGTTCAGCCCAAGGATGGCCGCGTCCTCTTCTGTGGCGATGATGGCATCGGGGTATCGGGTGCGGAGAATCTCCAGCGATGGCTCATCAAACGCGCTCGGTAGGTAGGCAACGGTGTGAGAATCAATCACCGCCAAGGCGGTGTCGAGGTGATAGAAACTGGGGTTCACCAACTGCAAAGAAATGACCTCACGCGAGAAAACTTGCGCAATTTCTTGGTGGCTTGCGGTGTCACTGCGGAAACCTGAGGCGGCAAGAATCACGTCCCCGACGAGCAGGAAGTCGCCTTCCCCTTCGTTTGTTTCCCGCGGTGTGGCGACCTCGAAACCGTGTGCTGCAAACCACTCCATATAGGCCGGGCCTTCTGGCTGGCGCTCGGGGTGGTGGAACTTTGCTCCGTAGGCGATGCCATCCAGCACAAACCCACCGTTTGCGGCGTAGACCATATCGGGCAACCCCTGGATGGGCTCAATCAGGTGGATATTAAAACCGAGGTCCAAATAGGTCTGATACAGCACCTTCCACTGCTTCACAGCGAGTGACGTGTCCGTGGGATTCTCCGGGTGCATCCACGGATTGATGCGGTAGCTCACCGTGAAGTAGTCAGGGCTACACATCAAAAGGGTGGGTGCCACCGGAACCCCCGACGTGTCAGCAGGCACCAGAACAGGAAATGTTGTTGTCATGAAACCATCCTCACACGCACAGAACGCTCTTTTTTCGTTTTTTCACGCAGGTTTCTGTCGAATGAGTGCCACTAAACGCAAGATATCACCATAAGCTCAGGGTATGGACGGTCTTGATTCTCGAATTATCGCGGAACTTCGTCACAATTCCCGCGCAAACTACGGCGATATCGGCGGGTTAGTGGGGCTTTCGGCCTCCGCCGTCAAAAGACGCGTGGACAAACTGGTGGCGAACGGAATTATTCGTTCGTTCACGATTGTTGTGGATCCCGCCGTGGAAGGAATGTCCGTCGAGGCCTACATCGAGCTGTTCTGTCAGGGGACGGTGTCCCCGCCCGAGTTGGAACGCATCCTTTCCCGCATTCCCGAGGTAATCGGTGCCGGAACAGTGAGCGGGGACGCTGATGCGATCGTTCATATGAGAGCAAAAGACATATCCTCGCTCGAACGCGCGATCGAGCGGGTCCGCTCGGCACCAAACGTGAATCATTCGAAAAGTTCTATCGTGCTGTCCCGGCTGGTTCACACCGCTGAGGGTTAGACGACCAGGTCACGCATTCGGGCGTCAGGAGCACCAAAACGATGGGCCGTAAGTGATACCGCTTGCTCTTTCACGAAGGGCAGCATTTCGACCCGACCGCTCTCTGTAACCTCATCGCCATAAATCGCAATCTCTGGGGCGCCATCAAACGCAACCGCCAAGGCATCAGCCCGGCCACCAACGAGTCGGACCCGCTCCGGCAACCGACCCGAAACTCGCCCCACAAAGGTGCTCTCCGTTTCTACCACGTACTCTCCGAGCGTACCCAAATGACGAGGGGTCTTAGAGAGAACAGACAGCACCGTGTCCGGTAGTGGGTCAGTACTAGAGATATTGATATGGGCACCGACGCGTAACCCCGCTGTCAACACACGGACAACGTCGCTCACTGGGGTAAATCCTGTCACGCGTAGCGTGACCTCTGTTGGGTGGTACCGGAACACGTTCCGCTCCACACCGAGACCACTGCGGTCACTCGATACTCCATACTCGGTTCCCCACGCACCATGGTCACTGGAAAGAGACCGAATCAACGAGATTCCCCCGTCGATTTTTTCTTCCACTGCTTCGATGAGGGACACCAGGTAAGGGTCAAGGTCGCTCGTCGCAACCGGGGCTTTTGCTGCCCTTCGACGCCAGGAGCCCAACCCAAAGAGGTACTGCGGACCACCCGCTTTGGACCCGGGACCCACACTCGATTGCTTCCACCCACCAAAGGGTTGCCGCTGGACGATGGCGCCCGTAATTCCCCGGTTTACGTAACAGTTACCGGCCTGAACTTTCCCCAACCACTGTGACACTTCGCGAGGGTCCAGAGAGTGAATGCCAGCGGTGAGACCGTAGTCGCTACCGTTTTGTAACGCTATTGCCTCATCAAGGGTGCGGGCCGTCATGATGCCAAGGATTGGTCCAAAGTATTCGGTCTGGTGAAACTTGCTACCCTTCCGCACACCCTCTCTCACCCCTGGCGACCAGAGCCGCCCCGAATCATCTCGTTGTTCGGGTTTCACCAACCAGCTTTCGCCGGGGCCAAGCTCCATCAAACCCGAGAGAAGCTTCCCCTCCGCTGGTTCAATGACCGGGCCCATGACCGACTCTGCGTCATCGGGGAACCCCACCCTGAGCGTGGTGACGGCGTCTACCAGTTGACGTCGAAAGCGCTCGGACGTTGCGACGGACCCCACAAGAATCAATAAGCTAGCGGCCGAACATTTTTGACCGGCGTGACCAAACGCACTTTTCACAACATCCGCAACTGCTAAATCAAAGTCCGCACTCGGGGTGACGATTACGGCGTTTTTTCCACTCGTCTCCGCGAGCAGTGGCAGGTCCGCCCGCCACGAACGAAACAACTTCGCGGTGTCAAAAGCACCGGTCAAAATAAGTCGGTCCACCCCTGGGTGGGAAATCAGCCCATGCCCAATTCGGCCTTCTTCGATGTCGATAAGCTGCAACACGTCCTTGGGCACACCGGCAGCCCACAAAGCTTCCACCATCACGGCACCGCAACGGCGCACTTGCGGGGCGGGCTTAATAGCCACGGCACTTCCGGCAGCCAGTGCAGAAAGCACTGAACCTGCGGGAATTGCCACCGGAAAGTTCCAGGGCGGTGTGACGAGGGTAAATTTTGCGGGGTGAAAAGTTGCGCCGTCGATGTTTTCCAATTCCATCGCAGAGGCGGCATAGTAGCGAGCAAAATCGACCGCTTCACTGACCTCCGGGTCGCCTTCAAGGAGGGTTTTCCCCGCCTCTTGCATCATCACGGCGAGCAGATCCCCCCGTCGCTTGTTGAGCTCGTCTGCCGCCGCCAACAAAATGGTGGCCCTTTGCTTTGCAGTTTTTTTAGCCCACTGCCCGCCCGCCACACGACCGCGGGCGATCAAATCATCAACAGCAATTCCCCCCTTGATGGGACCTAAGCTTTCGGGAATTTTGCTCGCCGCCAAGGAGTCAACTCCCAGCTTGTAGCCCTTCGCTGAGGCAGCAAGTTTCCTGATGTTGTTGGCCCACTCGCGGTTTGCGGCGAGAGAAGGGTCGGTGTCTGGTTCGTTGTGGAAGGGGTCACCGGGCTTGATTCCTGAGGGCTGGAACTGTGATTGGTTCTGTACCCGCTGGTATTTCGGTGACTTCACGGTCAAGGATTTCAGTGAGCTTCGGAATCGTTGCTCCTCGCGCGCAAAAAGCTCGGCGTTGTCCGAAAGATCAAACACTGCCGACATGAAGTTTTCCGGGCTGGCGTTTTCATCGAGCCTCCGCACGAGATACCCGACAGCAGCATCGAATTCGCGGGGGTGGACGACAGGTGTGTAGAGGAGGAGCTTCCCCACCGTTTCCCGCACAGCGTCCGCCTGGTCGGGGGCCATGCCAATCAACATCTCAAAATCAACACCCGCTTGTGCGCCCCGGCGTTCCGCCAAAAGGTGCGCGAAGGCAACATCAAAAAGGTTGTGTCCTGCCACACCAATGCGCACCGACGCCGTGCGTGAAGGGGTGAGGGAATATTCGAGCACACGCTTGTAGTTTGTGTCGCTCTCCTGCTTAGAGGGCAACACTGCCACTGGCCAGTCGTGAATAATCGCGTCGACTTGCTCCATCTGAAGGTTTGCGCCTTTCACCACACGAACCTTTACTGGCGCGCCCCCATCACTCCGCCGGGCTGAGGCAAAAGCTTGAATGCGCTTCATTGCCTCGAGTGCCTCCGGGAGATACGCCTGGAGGACGATGCCACCGGTGTAGTTCTTCAAGGAAGGCTCGCTGTATACCCCCTCAAAAACACTGAGCGTCATATCGAGGTCTTTGAATTCCTCCATATCAAGGTTGATGAAAGTGGGGGGGGTGGTTGCTGCGGCTTTTTGGTAAAGAGGGATCAGGCGCCGGACAACCCGTTGGACTGTTTCGTCAAATGCCCACATCGAGAGTTGGCTGGATATAGAGGAGACCTTGACGGATACGTAGTCCACGTCAGGTCGCTCGATGAGAGCGGAAACACCCGCTAGACGTCGATCTGCTTCGTCGTCTCCCAATACGGCCTCGCCCAAAAGGTTGATATTCAGGCGATCACCCTTGCGGGTGAGGCGCTTCAGCGACCTGGTGAGGCGCTTGTCACTGGCATCAATAATCAGGTGCCCGATAAGGGTTTTGAGCGCCCACCGGGCAATAGGAACAACAAGTGTGGGAAATATGGGGGCGAAAAAGCCACCGACCTTAATCAGGAACGTCAGAACTCCCGGCAAAAAGTCGGGTACATCTCGGGAGAGTTCTCGGAAGTTTCGACCGGCAACTCGGAGGTCCTCCGGGCGCGCCACCCGGTCGACGAAACCCAGCGCAAAAGCAGGGCCTTCAGGGTCTTTGAGCACGCCGGCGAGACGCTCCGAGGACGCGTCAGGTCTGCGATGTAAACGCTCAGCGCGGTCGAGCCACGCACGCACCAACACCACGACATCGTCGCCGAGTGTTTGGGCCCCCGCCACACCAGTGGGTTTTTTTGTGGTGACTACTTTTTCGCGCACTACCGAAGACATGTCTTCCAGCGTACGCGGTGAAGGTGCGCTAATGCACATTCAGGAAAAACCGCCCACAACCGGGGCTCAGTGCCCGAGAGTTGAGAGCGGTTTCCCTCAGAACTTAGCTACGGATGCGTCCTGGGCCCATCATGTCCCATTCTTGCCATGCGCCGCCTCCGTCAAAGGCGGACACCACCAGAATCAGCCACCCCACGAGAGCCAAGACCCCCAGGAGAATTAGGGCTGAACTTACTCCGACCGCAATCTTGGCCGGAACGTTGGATACCCCAGCGTTCTTGGACCATACCCAGCCGATGATGCCCAGGATTAATGCGGGGATCTGTGAGAAAAAAGCGAGGACGAGGGCAACGATACCCAGTGTCTTTCCCGGAAAGTCGTCATAGGGACCGATCGGGGTGGTGGTGTCAGCGGCAGCGTGTTCCGTGGCTGCCACGGGTTGTGTGTCTTTAGCCATGGTTTTCTCCTTAGGATGGCGGATTCTTTCTTCGGTGGGGAAACCCTACGACTGCCTGCTTGGTGGATGCTTGGCAGTTCCTATGAATTTGGTGCCACCGTGCATCTCTCGGGCACGAAACCAGCAGAATAGAGATATGAAAATTGGAATTTTGACCAGTGGGGGCGACGCCCCGGGGCTCAATGCTGTTATTCGGGCAGCCGTGCTGAAAGGTACCCGAGTCCACGGCCACGAGTTTGTAGGATTTGCGGGGGGTTATAAAGGCTTATGTGAGCCTGATCTGATGCCTCTCACTCGTCACGAGGTCAAAGGTATTTCCCAAAAAGGCGGCACCATCCTTGGCACCTCGCGCACAAATCCTTTTGACTACGGCGGGGTCGAAAGAGTTAAAGAAGTGCTCGCAGAACACAATATTGACGCCATCGTTGCCATCGGTGGCGAAGGCAGTCTGGCGGCAGCAAAAGAGCTCTCCGATAAGGGAATCCCCATTGTTGGGGTGCCAAAAACGGTCGATAACGACCTGAACGGTACCGACTTCACCTTCGGCTTCGATACCGCCATCAGCATTGCCACGGAGGCAATGGACCGTCTCCGCACCACCGGCGATTCCCACTCTCGGTGCATGGTCGCAGAAGTCATGGGGCGCCACGTGGGCTGGATTGCGCTGCATTCTGGAATGGCTGCGGGTGCCCACGCCATCCTGATCCCGGAGCGAAAAACAGGGATGGAACAGATTCTTAAGTGGGTCCGCTCCGCCGCCGACAGGGGCCGGGCACCGCTCGTCGTCGTCGCGGAGGGTTTCGCCCTGGACTCCATGGATGACGCGCACTCCGAGCGTGGGCTTGATGCTTTTGGCAGGCCACGACTCGGGGGCATCGGCGAAATGTTGGCCCCCATGATTGAAGAAGCGACGGGAATTGAAACCAGGGCCACCACTCTGGGACACATTCAACGAGGTGGCACCCCCAGTGCCTTCGATCGTGTGCTTGCCACACGTTTTGGAATGAGCGTCATCAACCTGGTGAATGACCAGCAGTGGGGTCACATGGTGGCGCTTCGCGGGACTGAAATTGTCCGGGTCGACTTTGTCGACGCCCTCGGGGACCTAAAGACGGTGCCAGAGGATCGCTACGAGGCGGCGGCGATGCTCTTTGGCTGAGCATGCCACAGGCTGGTGGATTAGGGGCGATGGTGCCCAAGAATTATCCAGCTCTCTCCGGCGCGACATCTCAGATTCAGAACTTGGTGACGGATCGGTGGAAATTGCCGTGAGCCATTCCGCTGTCAACTACAAAGACGCCATGGCACTGCAAGGGTCGAGGGGTGTCGTGCGGAATACGCCGCTTATCCCAGGAATCGATGCAGTGGGTCGGGTGCTCTCCTCGGGAGACCCCACCCTCACACCGGGTGAGACGGTCATACTCACCGGCTGGGGTTATGGGGAAAGACGCCACGGTGGTCTCGCCACCCGGATGCGCGCAGATCCCGAACATCTGATTGTGCTCCCCGAAGGGCTCTCCCCCCACCAGGCAGCGACGCTTGGCACCGCCGGATTTACGGCCGGCCTCGCGGTTGCGCGGTTGCGGGCTGCCGGCGTAAGCCCAGATTCTTCCGCTTTGCCGATTGCCGTCACCGGTGCCGCTGGTGCCGTCGGTTCCTTTGCGGTGTTCCTGCTGGCAAAAGCTGGGTTTCCCGTCACCGCCATTACCGGTCGGACGGACGAAGCCTCGTACCTTCGCGCGCTCGGGGCGAGCGACGTGGTTTCAAGGCAAGAGATTCTCACCCACTCCGGCAAAGCCATTGGTTCTGAAAAGTACGCCGGGGTGATCGACCAGGCCGGCGGCCCACTGCTGGCCACACTGTTGTCTCTCACCGCGAGTGAAGGGGTCGTCGTTTCCTGCGGGTTGGCGGGAGGTTCAGACCTCCCCACCACCGTCCTGCCCTTCATCCTTCGCGGGATAAGCCTGTTGGGGGTGAACTCAGTGACCCAACCAACGGGAAACCGTGTGGAAGCCTGGAATCATTGGGCAGCGCTCGCAGATTCTGTGCCCTTTGACGATATTTCCCACACCATTGGACTGGCCGAAGCCGGCGAAATTGCCCCCCGAGTTCTGGCAGGGGCTACCCGCGGGCGTGTTGTTGTAGAAATTGGCGCCTAGTCGTCGTTGGTCACAGCCCAGAGGATTGCCGCGACACCGCCCACGATGCTGAGCGCAATACCCGTCAGCCATGCCACCGGTTTTCTGTCATAAGACCGTGACAGCCACTGTGTAGCCTGCCGGGAGACCTCCTTCGGCGTGAGGCGATGTTCAATTTCGTCCAGCGTCGCCCCCAAATCAGCTCTGGTGGATTCCACGAAGTCGCGGACTTCTCTTCGCGACATTATTTAGCCCCTCGGAGGACCCGAATATCGTGGCGCAGGCTTTCAATCGTTTCATTAGGCTTCGGGCTCTTCGCGCGAGACATCACGCCGACTCCCGCCAGCGCTACCACCGTCGCAAGGAGCAACACAACACCAGCGCTGATGAGTGCCGCGGCCCACAAAGGGACCACTAGTGCGAGAGCGAATACTGCCGCAAATACCAAAAGGAGCAGCGCAAAAGTAATCAGTGAGATGGCGATGGCAAAAAGACCGAGCCCAATTCCGGTGGCCTTGAGCTTTGCGGTGAGCTCGGCTTTAAGGAGTTCAATTTCCGCACGAACCAACTGGATTACGAGATGGGGGACATCCGTCAGCAGCGAAAGAAAAGGTTTCTTCCGTGCCGAGTCGCGCGGTGTGGACTCCGTCATCGAGCGGTACTCCTAGAGAACTTCAGGTTGGACCGCGCGGGCTTCCCGCACCTTCGCGAACGCGTTCTTTGCGGCCCGGGATGCTTTGTCCGTGATGTCTGGAGCTTTGTCCTTCACGTAATCTTCCACCGTGTGGACTTGCCGCTGGACCCGTGGGTCCTGCCACACCTTTTCTGCCCCGGCTCGGATTTGTTCGTAACGTTCACGCCCGGCCCTAGCGCCCAGGACATAGCCCAGGATCAGACCGAACACGAAAAGAATCTTGCCTTTCATTGCTGCCTCCCATATGTATTCCACTTTTGGAATGTATAAAGTCTTCTTCCAGAGTAACCGGATTTCCGGGGATTTACCAGATGGAGACTCGCTTTTCTGGTTCCAGCCATAGGGCATGGCCTTCGTTCACCTCAAAAGCCTCGTAAAACACGTCCAAGTTGCGTGCAATCTGGTTACAGCGGAACTCGGGCGGTGAGTGAGGGTCGATAGCCAGCAAGCGCACCGCCTCTTCGGTGCGAACCGCCAATTTCCACGATTGCGCCCAGGACAAAAAGAACCTCTGGGCGGCAGACATCCCCTCGACCTCAGGAGGTTCAGCACCCTCGAGGGACATCAGGTAGGCCTTCCACGCAATAGCCAAACCACCAAGATCCCCAATGTTCTCGCCAATCGTAAGTTCCCCATTGACCCGGTGTTCAGGCAACCCTCGGGGGGAGAGCTCGTTGAACTGGGTAATGAGGTCTTTCGTGCGGAGCTCGAAGGCCTGACGGTCCGAGTCGCTCCACCAATTATGGAGTCGGCCTGTACCGTCAAAGCGGGATCCTTGGTCATCGAAGCCGTGGCCAATTTCGTGGCCAATCACTGCCCCGATGGCACCATAGTTTGCGGCCGCGTCCCGTTTTGGATCAAAAAACGGGTACTGCAGAATGGCGGCGGGGAACACAATTTCGTTGAAACCGGGGTTGTAGTAGGCGTTGACGGTTTGTGGGGTCATGAACCATTCGCTGCGGTCCAGTGGCGAACCGATTTTTCCCAGCTCGCGAGCAAACTCGAACTCATTGCCAGCCTGGACGTTGGCGAGCAAATCCTGGGGGTCAATCTCCAATGTGCTGTAGTCACGCCACCGATCGGGGTATCCAATCTTTGGAACGAAAGTCTCGAGCTTCTCGAGCGCCTGCGTTTTGGTTGCGTCACTCATCCAGGGCAAGCCCTGAATGCTCTCGCGGTAGGCCGCTAAGAGCGTAGTGACGAGCTCATCCATTTGGGCTTTGGACTCGGGTGGGAAATGTCGCTCCACATACAGCTCGCCCACTGCTTCCCCCATCACAGATTCAACAAGCGACACCCCTCTTTTCCAGCGCTGGCGCATCTTGGGCGTCCCGGAAAGCTTGGTGCCAAAGAAATCAAATCTTGCTTGCACCAGATCGTTCGTCAGGTAGGGAGAAAAAGCAGTGATGGTGTTCCACATCATCCAGTCCCGAATCTCCTCGACACTGAGGTCACTCCACAGTCCACTCACTGCCTCAATAAAATCGGGCTGACGCACAACAACCTCGGCGAAGGCCTGGGGTGTGATTCCGGCAGCAGTAAGCCAGGACTGGAGCGGGAACGTCTCTAACGTGGTCCCCAGTTTCTTTGCATCCCAAAGGTTGTAGGTCGCTTCCGCGTCACGGCACTTCACTTTGTCCCAGTGATGGGACGCAGATCGGGTTTCCACCTTCATTACATGGGAGGCTCTGGTGGCCACCTCGTCAAGCCCTACGAGAGTAAACACCCGCTCGAGGTGGGTGCCAAACGCTTCTCTGATTCCCGCGTATTCCTCATCGCGGTAATACGCCTCATCGGGGAGTGAAATACCGCCCTGCTCCATAAAAACGATGTAACGCTCGGGGTTACCGGGGTCATTGTCGACAAAAAGCTGCCACAACCCTTCAACACCTTTTCTCTCAAGAGCGCCCAGAAGTATGGCGAGGGCATCCCGACCCGACTGAGCCGCGTGAGCAATTTCTTCCAGCAGCCCGGTGAGGGGTTGCACGCCAACCGCCTCAATGCGGTCTTCGTCCATGAAACTGGTGAAAAGGTCTCCCACCTTCCTGGCCGAAGACCCTGGAGCTTCAGCTTGGGATTCTTCAATAATCGCCCGAACAGCTTTTTCCGCTTGTTCCGCCAACACAGTGAAAGCACCGTAGCGGGCTTTATCCTCCGGGATATCAGAAGATTCCAACCAGCGGCCATTCATGTGTAGGTAGAGGTCATCACCGGGGTGAAGGAGATCATTGCGCTCTTTGGTTTCAATTCCACTTTTTGGCATTCACCAACCCTAATCACGCAACCCTCAGGGTTCCTGGTTGTAGCGTGTGCTTCGTGCGTATCGACAGTCTGGATCGGCGAATATTTGCCCTCGCCGTTCCCGCGCTTGGCGCGTTGGTTGCGGAGCCGCTTTTTCTCCTCACCGACACCGCGATGATCGGACACCTGGGTGCTGATGCTCTGGCAGCGCTCGGTCTTGCCAGCACCATCATCACCACGCTTGTGGGCCTGCTGATCTTCCTCGCCTACGCCACCACCCCTCTGGTGGCGAGGCGCCTTGGTGGCGGCGATCGACAGGGCGCCATCGGTGCCGGTATTGATGGCTTATGGCTCGCAGCGGGGCTTGGCGTGATTTTGTTGGCTGCCGGGCTGCTCGGCACCCCGCTGTTTGTGAGTTTTTTTCCCTCCACCGTCGTGGTGGCTGAGGGGGCAACCGCCTACCTGATGGTGTCCTGGTTCGGTTTGCCAGGCATGCTTCTCGTCATCGCTGCCACCGGGGTTTTGCGAGGCCTCCAGGACACGAAAACCCCCTTGGTAATCGCCCTGTATGGCTTTGGCGCAAATATTGTTCTCAACGCAGTACTGATTTATGGTTTCGATCTGGGCTTAGTGGGTTCTGCTTGGGGCACTGTTATCGCCCAGTGGGCGATGGCCTGCGTCTTTCTTTTTCTGATCAGGAAAGAAGCACTGACCTACGGGGCAAAATTACGCCCGGGGCTCACCGGAATCCGACAGGCCGCCCATTCGGGATCCTGGCTCCTTCTTCGCACGCTCAGCCTTCGTATTGCATTGGTTGCGACCGTATTCGTCGCGACAAGTCTTGGCACAGAAGAACTCGCGGTTTGGCACATCGTCTTCATGCTTTTCTCCCTCCTCGCTCTGGCCTTGGACGCTTTAGCGATCGCGGGCCAGGCGTTGATTGGTCACGACCTGGGGGCCGGAAACCACCGCGCCGTTCGGGATGTGACCACGCGCTTGATTGCGTGGGGATTTGTCTCTGGCGGCGTATTAGCCGTGGTAACCGGGGCTCTCTCACCCCTTCTCCCCCTGGTGATGACCTCTGAGACCTCACTCCAAGATGCGCTGTGGCCGGTGCTTGTGCTGCTGGCCGTGAGCTTGCCCCTCGCGGCTTTTGTCTTTGTGCTCGATGGAGTTCTCATCGGGGCAGGGGATGGTAAATATTTGGCGCTCACCGGGGTGGTAAACCTAGCCCTGTACGTCCCACTTCTGTGGTTAGTCAGCTTTGTCGAAGCTCCCGTAGAGGGGGTTAACTTAGGGGCGCTTCTTGCGCTCGAAGCAGCATTCGGAGTGGGATACATTGGGGCCAGGGCTGTCACTTTGGGACTGCGCTATCGAGGAAAGGCATGGTTAGCCGTTGGTAACACGCCGTCATAACCCGCAGGTCTGGCGGAATGCCGTTTTTGCGGTCTTCCTCATTAATGGTCTCGGTTTCTCTACCTGGCTTGCTCGCGTCCCCGCCATCAGGGATGGGCTTGATCTTGCCACTTCAGAGGTAGCAGCCCTGCTGTTCACCGGCGCGATGGGTGCCGTGAGTGGGTTAGTTTTCTCCAGCCATGTCATCGCGTGGATTGGCCAACGCAACACCATCGTATTTTTCGGCCTTCTTGGTCTGGTGGGGCTCACAGGAATCGGGTGGAGCAGCGAGATATTTTCCAGTTACACCCTCACCGTTTTTGCGATTATTGCCGCGGGAGCAGGGAACGGAATCGCCGATGTCGCCATGAATGTTGAAGGCGCCAAAGTTGAGCGGGCCCTCAGCAGAAACGTGATGCCCTGGTTTCATGCTTTTTGGTCCCTGGGAACAGTGTCTGGTGCCGGGATGGCGGCCCTCGCAAGCTTCTTTGGTATCGGACTCGCAGTCCACGCCACCACCATCGCCATACTCGCTGCCATCGCGCTGATCGGGTTAGCCCGGTTTCTCAGTACCGAAGCTTCCCTTCCCGAGGGCGAACAGCAGACCGCCAGCACCCTGGCAGAGCGCCTGGGCGTGTGGAAGGAACCGCGCACCATCGCCATCGGTCTCATCGCCTTAGGCATGGCTTTCGCCGAAGGTTCCGCCAATGACTGGCTCGCTATTGCCATGGTCGACGGGCGAGAGGTCACCAACGCGACGGGTGCCCTCTGGTTTGGATTCTTCACCGCCGGAATGATGGCGGGGCGCATCAGTGGAGTGTGGGTGTTAGACCGATTTGGCAGGGTACCTGTGCTCCAATTTTCTGGCGGGATTGCTGTTGCCGGGCTTGCCATCGTCATCCTGGTATCCACCCCGGTGATCAGCGCCATCGGGGCAATCATGTGGGGCATTGGTAGCTCGCTTGGTTTCCCCGTGGCGATGTCCGCAGCCGCCGATGACCCGCAGCGAAGCGCTGCCCGAGTCAGCGCTGTCGCAACGGTTGCTTACGGTGCTTTCTTACTGGGTCCGCCACTCATCGGCGGGATTGGTGCACAAACGGGTTTGCTGCCCGCGCTGTGGGTTGTGGTAGCCATGATTCTGCTGTCCTTCCTCTCGTCGCCCGCCGCTAAGCCACGCGAGACGAGCGCTGTCTAGACTGCTGTCTTGTGCGCCTTGTTATTGCTACCTGCTCCGTTGACTACGCCGGAAGGCTCAGCGCGCATCTGCCCTTAGCCACCAGGGTCATCATGCTGAAAAGCG
>Ga0208646_1000260_pt1 | contig 36688 bp, 27 predicted proteins | sample AntAceMetag02UK8_FD_184762 | JGI IMG/M metagenome (GOLD analysis project Ga0208646, IMG submission 184762) | Saline lake microbial communities from Ace Lake, Antarctica - Antarctic Ace Lake Metagenome 02UK8 (SPAdes) (version 2) | ecosystem: Environmental > Aquatic > Non-marine Saline and... | reverse complement strand
TTAGTAAATAGTCAGGGTGATATCTTTGCAAGAATGGAGTATGCAAAAGCATTAGGTGCCAGTGGAAATGGTCTTAGTTTGCAGTTGTTTGAAGATGTTTTTATTGAAGGTGTTCCAACTCCTGGTGCAGAAAATGTGAAAGAGGTTGTAAGTGAGGAAGTACAAGACGGGTCAGAAAATTCTCCTGCAATTGCTATTTCAGCACATGAGAATCAGGTGAAATTATCAACAGCTTCACTAGAACGGACTGTTTATGTCGATATTGGTAGAGAAAGAGTTGTAAGAGAAGGGGAGACTGTGGCTTTTCAGGCTTCTGCGGCTGGGAGCGGAAGTGCTAGAAAAATAACCTATATATGGAATTTTGGTGACGGAACAACAAGGAAGGGTAGAAAAGTTGAACATGTCTATAATCATGCGGGCAGCTATAACGTTGTTGTTAATGCCATTATGGGAACGTCACGAGCTGTTGCGAGGACAAAGGTGCATGTTCGTGATGTTGTATTAAAAGTAGCCATCAGTGAGTCCGGCCTCGTTATTTCAAACGAAGATTCAGTAGAAATAAATATTGGGTCATATTATATAAAAAATAAAAAAGATACATATGTTTTCCCTAAAGATACTATTATTGATAGTACGAGTTCAATAACGTTTGATTGGGAAGTACTGGGATTTTCATTGAGTGAAATGAAAGCAGAGCTTAGTAAAATATATACTTCAGATAAGAATAAATTACCAGTACTACTAGAGTAATTTTTTGCTATACTACTGAAACTATGGAAGATTTAGGAAAACTATTTGGCTCAACTACACGTGTTCGTCTTATCAAATTCTTTTTAATGAATGAGGGTGAGATATTCGATAAAGACGTTTTACGAAAAAAAGTGAAGTCATCATCACAAGTAATTACGAAAGAATTACGCTTATTACAAAGTGCTCAGTTTATCCGAACAAAAAGTTTTTTTCAGACAGTTGTATTAAAAACGAAGACTAAGAAAAAACGGGTAACAGGGTATGTATTGAATGATAAATGTAGTTACTTGGTCCCAATCCGTGCACTAATGTGCGGTGAAACTGCTGTTACAAACAAAGAGATAGTTAAGAAAATTGCTGTAGCTGGACGTATTAAGGTAATAATTTCTGCTGGTGTTTTCTTACAAGACCCAGAGTCACGTTTAGATTTATTAATTGCTGGTGAGGGTATCGACAGTACTAAACTTCGAAATGCAATTACTACCATCGAAGCAGAGCTTGGAACAGAGTTGCGATATGCAGTTTTGGAAACATCTGATTTTTCATATCGACTTGGAGTTTGTGACAGATTAATTCGTGACGTTCTCGATTATCCTCACGCAGTAATTGTAGATAAAATCAGTTTTTCTAAATAGTTTGATGTACAATGTATGTATAGTAATAGGGACTTCTCTATTGCTACGTACGTAGTATTAGTTTTATTATAAGTTAATCTTAATATATGAATAATTTAACAACGTTTACTGAGGCGCTGCAGGAATCTGCTGCAGGTCTGGGAAGAAGTTTTGTGGAAACATCTGCACTTGTTGTTGTTGCAGTTGTGGTATTTATCATTGGGTGGGTAATTGGAATTCTTGTTGCTCGAGTTATCGACCAGCTTGTTAAGGCAATTAAGCTCGACTCACTATTAAGTTCTGCTGGAGTTGATGATTTAGCTCGTAAAATGGGAACTAAGTTAAACTCTGGAAAATTCCTTGGAGAGATTGGAAAATGGTATGTAATTATCGTTTCATTACTACTGTCTTTCGATATTCTAGGACTTGATCAAGTAACGCAATTCTTAAGTGATGTTGCGATTACATATTTACCACGTGTAATTACATCAATTCTTATTCTAATCATCGCTGCTGTTGTAGCAGAGGTTATGAGAAAGATTGTTATTGCAGGTTCAAAGGGTGCTGGAATTACTTCAGCAAAACTTTTAGGAACAATTACTAAATGGGCAATTTGGATTTTTGGACTACTAGTTGCACTTGTAGAACTAGGAATCGCGGTAATTCTTATTGAGCGATTGTTCACAGGAGTAGTTGTTGCCGTAGCATTAGCGCTAGGACTTTCATTTGGTCTTGGAGGGCAAGATGCTGCAAGAGACTCAATTTCTAAGATGCGAAAAGAGGTGAGTGACCACAACCATTCATAGTTTTCAAAGCTAGATAAGAGTTAAAATAGAGAATAAAAAAAGTGCAGTAAAATGCACTTTTTTTATTCTCTAAAAAGTTTGACTTATGTAAGCAACATGTATATAATCGTCCCCACGTATGAAGCAAAGTTTAAACGGTAATCGACTCATCTAGGCAACGCTTTCAGCATCACCTTTATGAGTCGCGAAGTCCGCGACTTTTTTCTTACAAACAATATAATACATATTCTATATCGATCACATTATTTCTGAACTTACTTAGGAATAGTGTGATCGGGCTAGAAGAAGCCTGATGGTCGTTGACAATTTCATAGTTGTAGGTAAAACAAAAAGTATTTTCAACAAGCAAAGAAAATTAAAACAGCGGTTTTTAGCATTCCAAACGGGAATGCTAAGGGCGTATGGTGGATGCCTAGGTTTTTAATGGCGATGAAGGACGTGGCAAAGCTGCGAAAAGTTTCGGGGAGGGGCCAAGCACCCTTTGATCCGGAAATGTCCGAATGGGGAAACCCGACTCTTAGGAGTCATCTTGAACTTGATTCAAGAAGCGTACCCGGGGAAGTGAAACATCTCAGTACCCGGAGGAAAATAAAACAATAGTTATTTCCTTAGTAGCGGCGAGCGAAAAGGAAGAAGCCCAAACCTCATATTTATATGGGGGGTTGTAAGGCAAGAGTGTCACGTTTACGTGAGAAAAGTTACAAATTTCGTAGTTAGTAAAAATATCTGGAAAGATATACCCAAGAAGGTAATAGTCCTGTATACGAAAACAACGAAACTTTTTTGCTCTTGTCCTTGAGTAGCCCGAGACACGAATACCTCGGGTGAATCTACCAGTACTAACTGGCAAGGCTAAATACATTAAAAGACCGATAGTGAACTAGTACCGTGAGGGAAAGGTGAAAAGTAGCCCGGGAGGGCGGTGAAATAGATCTGAAACCATATGCCTACAAGGAATCGGAGGGGTAATTTATTACCCTGACGGTGTGCCTATTGAAGAATGAGCCAACGAGTTTGCATATACTGCATGGCTAAGCCCTTAAGGGGTGGAGCCTCAGGGAAACCGAGTGTTAATAGCGCGAATAAGTAGTATGTGTAAGACCCGAAACCAAGCGAGCTTGTCATGAGCAGGGTGAAGCGTTGCCGAAAGGCACGTGGAGGCCCGAACCGGTAGGTCGTTCAACTCCTTCGGATGACTTGTGATAAGAAGTGAAAAGCTAATCGAGCTTGGTAATAGCTGGTTCTCTCCGAAACAGCTTTAGGGTTGGCGTCGCGTGTTCCTTTTGGGGGTAGAGCACTGGAAAAGTAGAATAGGGGGAAACCTCGTCTCCTTTATCAAACTCCGAATACCAAAAGTTAAGAACGCGGCAGTTAGACTGTGGGGGCTAAGCTCCATTGGTCAAAAGGGAAACAGCCCAGATCTCCGTTTAAGGTCCCAAAGTTAATGCTAAGTGTAAATAAGGTTGTGATATTTCAGAGACACCGAGGAGGTTGGCTTAGAAGCAGCCATCCTTTAAAGATAGCGTAACAGCTCACTCGCTCAGAGATATTGTGCCACAAATGATCGGGACTAAGCATTACACCGAAAACGAGGGCTTCATGTATCTTTGGATATATGGAGCGGTAGGAGAGTGTTCTCATCTGCTATGAAGCCAAAGGGGTGACCCATGGTGGAGCGTTGAGAAGTAAGAATGTTGGCACGAGTAACCGCAATGCAGGTGAGATTCCTGCACGCCGAAAGACTAAGGTTTCCTTCTCAATGGTAATCAGAGAAGGGTTAGTCGGGCCTAAGGAGATGACGAAAGTCGAATCCGATGGACAACTGGTTAATATTCCAGTACTTTGTTATGTTGCGATGGAGGGACGGAGGACACAAGTTCAAGCGTATTATCGAATTTACGTTGTTAGCTAAAGAGTTATTGAGTAGGCAAATCCGCTCATGTTAGACTCGTTGTCGACTGAATTGAGCACTACGGTGCTTGAAATTTGAATGAAGAGCCTTCCAAGAAAAGCTTCTAAGCATAAACATAACAGAACCGTACCGCAAACCGACACAGGTAGTCAGGTCGAGAAGACCAAGGCGAACGAGTGAGGGGTCCCCAAGGAACTCGGCAAAAAAGCGATCGTAACTTCGGGATAAGATCTGCCCACTTTATGTGGGCCGCAGCTAAAGTATTCCTGGCGACTGTTTACCAAAAACACAGCTCCCTGCGAACTCGTAAGAGGATGTATAGGGGGTGACGCCTGACCAATGCCGGAAGGTTAAATATTGGTGGTGCTAAACACTTTGAGCGTAAGTAATTATGCCCAGAGTGTTTAGTGCTGACCGATATAAGCCCCGGTGAATGTCGGCCGTAACTATAACGGTCCTAAGGTTGGTAATAGGATTTTTCCTGTTACCAACAATTGGGACTGTTATTACGAGTGTTGTAAACAGCATGTTACAAGAGAAAAGTAACTGCCTAAAAAACTAGCTATATGCTGGAAAATCCGAGTATCTTCAAATACTAAATTGTATTTTATATATAATCAGTAATAATTTTGAAGTGCGGACAATCAGCAGGAAAGACTTTATATGTTAAAACATCAAATGTCATATTTTATTCATTAAAATATGAATCGCATATAAAGAATCCTCAGAGACCAAACGCTAGTCTAGATTGATGAATCTAGAAGATAGAGTCCGTCCTTTATGGCGACATAAAGATTAACACGAGAGAGCGAAATTCCTTGTCTGGTAAGTTCAGACGCGCACGAATGGCGTAACGACTGGGAAACTGTCTCGGGGACTTGCTCGGTGAAAATGCAATGCCGGTGAAGACGCCGGCTACCTGCAGCAGGACAGAAAGACCCCAGGAGCTTTACTACAGCTTGGCATTGGCTGCATGAAGATACCGCGCAGTATAGATGGGAGGCTTTGAAGCACAGATTTTGGTTTGTGTGGAGCCGTCAGTGAAATACCATCCTTTATGTTTATGTAGTCTAACCTCGACGGAAAAAACGACGAGGGACAGTGTCTGGTGGGTAGTTTTAGTGGGGCGCTACCCTCCTAAAATGTAACGGAGGGGCCTAAAGGTTCTCTAGGCGCGAATGGAAACCGTGCCGATAGTGTAATGGCATAAGAGAGCTTAACTGCAAGACGTACATGTCGAGCAGACACGAAAGTGGAGCATAGTGATCCGACCTTTCGCTTTAGATGCGGAGGAAGCTCAACGGATAAAAGTTACCCTGGGGATAACAGGCTGGTACCGCCTAAGAGTCCATATCGACGGCGGTGTTCGGCACCTCGATGTCGGCTCATCTTATCCTGGGGCTGGAGAAGGTCCCAAGGGTTTGGCTGTTCGCCAATTAAAAAGGTACGCGAGCTGGGTTCAGACCGTTCACACTTTAAGTGTGAATAGTTGAATTATATAGTGCGTTTTATACGCACTACCAAACATCAATAAAAACAAAATGTGACCAATATGGTCTAGCATTGTTGTCCAAGTAACAAAACAACAACTTCTTGAAGTGTGAATCAATCTGAATCACTAATTCGAGGATTGTTATCAAAATTCTGTCCCTTGAATTTATTCAAGGTCTTGTTTAGAAATAAATAAGGTTTCAAGTTATGCAACTTGAGATGACAAAACGAGTCTTTCTGTTCTAGTATAGAAACCAACAATCACGGCGGTCTTGTGTAGAAATACACAAGAATCAGCTGACTGATATCGGAAAAATCCTACTATAATACCTATATATCCTCGTACGGCTGTATAGAATTTAGTATTATAGGGACAATTCCGAGGGAAATATTTATATATGCCCGTAGAGACTACACGTCAGCTATCTTCATACACACTTCTTTTGAAGTTTTGTAAAAGATAAAGCTATAGTCCGATCCCACTAGTAATGGTGGCGTTATTGCACAAAGTAACTAAGCGTAAAGCTTATGTTATGTAATAGCAACAATTGCGTGAGACAGGTTGGTTCTCTATCCGCTGCAGGCGTAGATTTTTGAAGGGAGCTGCTCCTAGTACGAGAGGACCGGAGTGGACTGACCTCTGGTGTACCAGCTGTCGCGTCAGCGGCATCGTTGGGTAGCTAAGTCGGGAAGGGATAACCGCTGAAAGCATCTAAGCGGGAAGCCCACCCTAAGATTAGAAATCGTTTGAGAGTCCTAAGAGATGATTAGGTTGATAGGCACCAAGTGTAAGCATGGCAACGTGTTCAGCTGAGGTGTACTAATTACTCGATTTCTCGTTTGGAATGCTGAACGTCGCTGTAATAATTTTCTGAAATGCAAATACTTTTTATGCAACTATAACTATGAAACTATACAAAACTTAGATATGGAGCTGTTTACAACTTCATGCTATTTTGGGTCTACCCATATTTCCTACCGTTTTTGGTCAGGGTGCATTATGTGGGTAGTACCCAAAAATTTCTTCCTCCTGATGAATGGGCGGGGATAAATTGTCGTACGTCATGACAACTTTGGTTCAGTTTGCGACCAACTTATCCCCGCCCTGTGAAGGTCGGAAATTTGTGCGGAACGGGCGTCCCGGTGTTTATGTTGGCTTTAGGCTAGCGCAGCACCGGGGCGTTTGCCCGGACTTCGTTCTTTTTAAGCTATGTAAACGGCTCCTTATATCTAAGTTTTGTATAGACAACGCGAGAAATATTCGCATATTCTCATCTGGTGACTCGTCGCTGGGGAAACACCTGTTCTCATTCCGAACACAGAAGTTAAGTCTAGTAGAGCCGATGATACTCTTTTGGGGAAAGTAGGCAGTCGCCAGTTTAGAGTATGTGAAATAAAAAAACCTTGATTAATTCAAGGTTTTTTTATTTGCTATACTAATAACAATAACTATAAATTATATTTTATGTCTTGGGGAACACGAAGAAGAAATTCAATCATTTTTATTTTTTTCACAGTAGTTTTTATAGTGCTATCTATTTATCTATTTAAAGTTTTTTATAAGCCACCAGATTGTTTTGACGGTAAGCGTAATGGAGGTGAAGCAGGTATAGACTGTGGAGGTTCATGTATTTTACTTTGTCAAAATCAAACACTCGATCCTATTGTTCGATGGAGTCGTCATTTTCGTGTTTCAGATGGCTTATATAACGTTGTTGCATATGTAGAGAATCCAAACCCAAATGGTGGGGTTGCAAGTGTTTCATATGAGTTTAATTTATACGACGAAGAGAATACTGCTATTCGAGCAAGAAGAGGAGTTGTTGAATTACCACCTAAGGCCATTGTTCCAATTATTGGTAACTCGATGGATACAGGGAAATTAGAAGCAACACGGGTATCATTTCAATTTACTGAACCATTTATTTTTACTCGGCAAGCTCCGGTTGAACCTGCAATTTTTGTAGAAGATGAGCGAATTTCAAACCTTGATTCTGAGCCTAGAATTAGAGCTGAAATTACTAATTCGGTAGTTGTGCCAATTAAGGATGTTTTAGTTGCCGCAATCGTGTACGACAAAAATGATAACGCAATTGCTGTGTCGAGTACGAGATTTCCAGTGATACCTGCTGTAGGTTCTGTGGAGGCATTCTACACTTGGCCAACACCGTTTAAAGAGAAGGTGGCGCGATTTGAACTGATTCCAGTATATGAAGAACCAGAACGGTAATTTTTTTGTCGCACTCTTTCAAAATATCGATTGGGTGCTAGTTGGAGCGCTAATTCCATTAGTTTTAGCTGGTCTCATGACCATGAACTCATTTGTTGATGCTAACGTATATTTTTCACGTCAAATTATATGGATTATAATCTCTTTCGCTGCATTTTTTATATTTAGTACGATTGATTTTAAATTTTTGCGAAGAAGTCAGGTTGTCGTGTGGCTTTTCCTTGGGTCTGTATTGTTACTTTTTTCCTTATTTGTACTAGGTTCTGTTGTAAAAGGTGCACAGAGTTGGTTGTCGTTCGGATTCTTCAATGTGCAACCTGCTGAAGTTGTTAAGTTAGTACTAATATTGGTGTTGGCAAAATACTTTTCTCGAAGACACGTTGCTATTAAGAACATTAGACACGTTATCGTTTCAGGTTTATATGCATTTATTATGTTTGTATTGGTTCTTGTGCAGCCCGATTTTGGTTCTGCATTAATTATTTTTATGATTTGGTTTGGGATGATTATGGTCTCTGGAATTTCGAAGAAACACCTATTGTTGGTATTTGTGGTCGGAACATTGGCATTTGCTGCAATGTGGACTGGTGTATTGCAAGACTATCAAAAGGCTCGAATTATGACATTCTTGCACCCACTACAAGATATTCAAGGGACAGGATATAACGCATATCAATCTACTATTGCAGTAGGGTCTGGACAGGTTACGGGGAAGGGGCTTGGATATGGAACACAGTCTCGATTATCTTTTCTTCCTGAGTATCAAACAGACTTTATTTTTGCCGCTTTTGCAGAGGAATGGGGATTTGTTGGTGTTATTATCCTTTTCCTGTTGTTTGGTGTTGTGATGTGGAGAATTATTATAAATGCAATGTATGGTGCAACAAACTTTGAAGTATTGTTTGGGATGGGGGTCGCAATTATGATAATGAGCCATTTTGTTGTTCATGTAGGTATGAACATAGGACTACTTCCTGTGACAGGAATTACGATTCCATTTATGAGTTATGGAGGAAGTCATCTGCTTGTAACATTTGTGGCACTTGGTGTCGTTATGGGAATGCGTCGTTATGCACGTGCCGCACACAAAGATTTGTTGCAGAACGAATTATTAGGACTAGGCGGGTAGTTAATATAATGCCTGGGTTCTATCAATCATTTCATCTTGTGAAAAGTGTTGTGTAACTTTCTTGTGTAGTAGTAGTGAAGAGGTATTTCTGTAGCGTTCATTCCTAATCATTTTAGAAAGTGCATCTGTGAGTGCTTGTATGTTTTCTTTTTCAACTAAAAATCCATTTTCATTTGTCGTAATGATTTCAGGAATGCCTCCAACTCGTGTTGCAACAACAGGAAGTTTCGCAAGCCCTGCTTCCAAAATAGCTAAAGAAAGTGCTTCCGACCGAGAAGGTAGCACAAAGATATCTAATGCTTTTAAATATTTTGGTGCGTTATCTACATATCCAAGCAGTGTGACAAAATTTTCCAACTGAAGTTTTTTTATTTGTGTTTCAAGATTTACTCGCTCTTCTCCTTCTCCAAAAATACAAAGATGAATATTTGAATACTCATTCGTTAAAGATTTTATGCTGTGCAAGAGGATGTCGAGACCTTTAATTTTGTGTAATTCGGATAGTGCTCCAATTAATACTGCTCCTTTTGGAGGCGATAAGTTAAGTTTTTCTAGGGCTTCATTTTTTTGATAAAAAACTACCGGTGCTACGCCATTGTGTATGCAGATAATTTTATTTTGAATGAATGGCCAGTTCGAAATTTGCTCTTTAAGGTTTTTTGAAACCGCAATTGTTTTACTGCTACATAAAATAGTTACGTAATAAGATATTTTTATAAGCTGCTTACTTAAGAACGATCGATTTTCATTAAAGGCCCAACCATGTGCTGTGAAAATTATTTTCTTTATTCCAGCAAAGCGTGCGGCTAAACTACCTATACCACCAATTTTAGAACTATTAAGGTGAACAGCGTCGTACATCTCTCTTTTATAAAGTGAATATAAGAAATGAAAGACTTTACATTCTTTCAGAAGTGAAATATCTCGTTTAAGATGGGGGATAGATATAGTTGTTATGTTTGAAGACTCTAATTTATCTTTCAGAATTCCATTGCCTCCGAGTGCTACAGAAACATCGAATTTTGATGAATCTAAAGATGTTGCAAGTTCGTATACATATTTTTGCGCACCGCCAAAGTTACTTTTAGTTATTACAAAAAGTACTTTCTTCGCATGGTTGTTGTTGGTGGGTGATTGCATCTTTCTGTATCGGTATTATAGTCTATACATTACATTATTTTCATCTAATTAGAATGACCATCGTAAACAAGCGAGAGCCAATATTATTACTTCTAGGAGATATTATTTTCTTTTACATTTCTTTATGGTGTATGTTGGCCATTCGTTATATTGCATATCCAGAAAAGGCATTAATTGATAGTCACTTATTACCATTCTCTATTTTATTTTTTATATGGGTTGTGGTTTTTTATATTGCTGGTCTATATGAAAAGCACACTATTTTCCTTCGAAATAAACTACCAACAACAATTCTTAATACACAAATCATAAATAGTTTAGTTGCTGTATTGTTCTTTTATCTCGTGCCTTTTTTCGGCATTACACCAAAAACAAACCTCTTTATTTATCTAATTGTAAGTTTTGGGTTAATTGTTGTGTGGCGATTGTTCTTATTTCCAAAACTTTTCTTTAGTAAGCGAAAGTACGGTGCTGTTTTAATTGGTTCAGGTGAAGAGTTGCAAGAACTGAAGCGAGAAGTAAACGAAAATGAACGGTATGGTTTTACATTTATTCAGTCTATTGATGTGCAAGATTTATCCTCAATTGATTTTAAAAAAGATGTTATTGATATTATGTATGAAGGTCAGGTTCAGTTGTGCGTCATTGATATGAAAGATCCTGCGATACAGCCAGTTGTTTCGCAGTTGTATAATTTAATTTTCTCTGGTGTGCAATTTATTGATAAACATAAAGTGTATGAAGGTATCTTTGATAAAATTCCACTTTCGATAATTGGGTACAGTTGGTTTATTGAAAATATTTCATCTAAAACTAGAATGGTGTACGACACATTTAAGCGTTTAACAGATATCGTACTAGCCTCATTTGTTGGAATTGCATGGATTGTCATAACACCATTCGTATTATTAGCTATTTGGATTGAGGATGGAGGTAATGCATTTATTGTGCAAGAGCGAGTGGGGCAAGGAGGAAAGAAATTCAAACTTTTAAAATTTAGAAGTATGACAACTAATAACAACAGAGGTGGTTGGCCAGGAGAAGAAGGTGAACAAAACAAAATCACTCGAGTTGGGAATTTTTTACGGAAATCAAGAATTGATGAGTTACCTCAAGTTTGGAACGTATTTAAGGGAGATATGTCGTTAATTGGACCCCGGCCAGACATTATTGGAAATTATGAGACGCTTGTAAAAGAGGTTCCATATTACACAATTCGTAACTTGGTAAAGCCTGGTTTGTCTGGCTGGGCGCAAACACATCAAGAAGTTGTTCCTCACACCATTGAAGAAACAAAAGAGCGTTTGGCATACGATATTTTTTATATTAAAAACCGCTCACTATTTCTAGATGCAAAAATTGCCTTACAAACAGTAAAGACGTTGGCGGGAAGAGTGGGGCGATAATTTCCCAAAACTAAAAACCTAGTGTAGTATTTAATTTTAATGGGCGACTATCCTTCACCGTATACACACATAACGCACTCGCAACAATTCACCCCTGATTTTCTTTTTGAATTATTTGCACTTACAGACGATATTCGTTCTAATCCAGAAAAATATAATGATGTGTTGCGTGGCAAAATAGTTGCCACGCTTTTTTATGAGCCTTCAACTCGAACTCGATTTTCTTTTGAGTCGGCAACATACCGTTTGGGTGGAGAAGTAATAACAACTGAAAACGCGCAAGAATTCTCTTCGGCAACAAAAGGGGAGACCATTGAAGATTCTATTAGAGTGATGAGCGCATATGCGGACTTTATTGTAATGAGACACTTTGAGGAAGATTCTTCTAAGCGAGCAATCAGTACTGCAAAAGTTCCGGTAATAAATGCAGGATCAGGAAAGTCTCAACATCCAACACAAGCACTGCTTGATGTGTATACAATTTGGAAAGAGTTGGGAACATTAGAAGATATTCACGTTGCTGTTGTGGGTGATTTATTACGAGGTAGAACGTGTGATTCACTTGTGTATCTACTCTCAAAATTTGGAGGCACACATTTTTCTTTTGTATCTCCAGAAAACTGTAATGTTAAAGAAAGTTTAAAAGAGCATTTAGAAGAAGAAGGGAGTACCTACGAAGAAATTGATGACATGAATGTTTGTATAGAAAAAGTTGATGCGCTATACATGACACGAATTCAAAAAGAGCGATTCCATAATACTGAAGAGTATGAAGCCGCAAAAGGAAAGTTTATTTTAGATGAGAGCGATGCAAACAAAATGAAAGATGATGCAATTATTATGCATCCACTGCCACGAGTTGATGAAATAAGTGTGAATGTTGATGTGAATAAGCGAGCTCGATATTTTGAACAAGCAGAGAATGGGTTGTGGGTAAGAATGGCATTACTTGTTTTACTTAATAAAAATAAGTAAGAAATTATTGACGTATATATTTTTATATTGTATAATATATACTGAAAATGAAAAGCAAAACCGCTATCATTCTACTTACTGTTGCACTGGTGTCAGTGCTGCTACTCAACGGGGTGAACATTAACGTCAACCACACACTTAGTTTTCAAGTGGATGACAGGCCGGCCACTCTTGAAGAGGTCATCCTGTCTCTGCTGGAAGGGAAGGGTCAATACGGAGAACCTGAGGTTTTCCTGATTCAACCAAATCAGAACCAAACTGACTTTTACGGTCAGGGTGCTTACGGTGAACCTTTCTATAAAAACCTACCGCCAGTACAAGTTCCATCTGTAGAAGAGAGAAAACGATGGGATGAAATACTCATTGGGCCATCAGTCTATGAGTTGGAGCAAGAAGGTTTGGAGGCCAAGAAAGCTTACGACAATGCTCTCGAGCAAGTCGAAGATGTCTTGAAAGACATTCCAAATCCTGAGTGATGTGAAGCGGAGGGTTCAAACCCCTCAAAAGCCCCAATATTCCGCACAGGTGAGGGGTCTTTTTATTTTATTTTTTTATACGTGAGTAAAATGTGAACGTGTGCTACGCTATATTCACTATGAATGAGACAGAAACAACTTCAACTAAAAAAACAGTAGTAATTACAGGAGCTGCAGGATATGTAGGTGCAATGCTTATTGATCAGTGGAACGAACGAGATGATGTAGAAACAATTATTGGAATCGATAAAGAGCCACTTCCAGAACTTATCGCTAATAAAGAAAAGCTAACGTATATTCAAGCTAACTTATCTAATCCAGAAGAATGGCTGGAACAAGTGAAAGAAGCAAAGCCTGAAGTAATTATTCATACTGCATGGCAAATTCGTGAAATGTATGGAGATCAAGATACACAGTGGAAATGGAACGTCTATGGTTCACAGCAAGTAATCGATTTAGCATTCACATTAGATTCTGTAAAAAAACTTATTTACTTTTCTACTGTTTCTAGTTACGGAGCATTCTCTGAAAATACTCTAGAAGAGCGAATTCCTGAAGAACAACAATTTAAAGAGGACGAATATTTATATGGAATCGAGAAAAAAGTTGTTGAAGAGTATCTTGAAGCTCGTTATGAGTTAGGGCAAAAAAATAAAGAACATATTCCTCAAATATTTATTGTTCGACCTGCAGCTATCACAGGTCCACGAGGGCGGTATATGCGAGTTAGGTTTGGTTTACAGTCTGCGCTTTCAGGACAACTTAAGAATGGGCCATTTTTTCATAAACTAGTTTCAAAACTTGTTTCATTTGTTCCTGTAACAAAAAACTGGTGTCGACAGTTTATTCATGAAGATGATGTTGCTAATATTGTAACCATGTTTTCACTAGATGATTCTGTTACTGGAGATTATGAAGTTTTCAATATTTGCCCTCCAGGTGATGTGGTGACAGGAAAAGATATGGCAAAAGCTGTAGGGAAAAAACCAGTACCAATTTCACCAACTATTATTAGAATGGGATTCTTTACACTATGGCATTTGTCTCGTGGAAAAGTTCCAACATCGAAAGGTGGGTGGAAGTTCTACTCATTTCCAGTTGCTGTTGATGGTTCAAAACTTACGGAGCAGTATGGGTATGAATATCAACATGAATCACTCGATGCATTTACAAAGAAAGAGGGGAGATATGCAAAGTATATTGAACAAGGTTCTGAAACAGTATTGAAGTAGCAATGCTCATTTTTTGATTAAAACCCATTTTTGTGGTATTATGCGAATCTTATGAAAGATGATATTCGTATTTTAAAGCGTGTTTTCATTATTGCTAAAAGTTACCATAAGCATTTTGCGGTAATTGGTTTATATATTGTTGCTGGAACTTTACTTGGTTTGCTGGGTCCATACTTTTTTGGAAAAACAATTGATAGTTTAAGTGCAAATGATTATCAAACTGCTTTTATTCTGGTAGCTATTTCAATAGGGATTCTAATCGTATCTTATGTACTTGAAACAATTCAAGCAAAGTATGAAATTAAGCATGTAAGATTTGGTATACAAAGGTTTTTTGCAAAGTGGTCGCTTGAAAAAATACTTTTGCAATCGCTTGGACAATTTCGAAGTGAGAACTCAGGGTACCGTCAAAAGATTTTTAATAAAGGAGAAAGTTCTATGCAGAATGTTATGCAATCTGTTGTATACAGTATTATTCCTACAATTCTGCGTTCATTGTTGACCACTATCGCAATTTACTTCCTCAGTCCAATACTAGGTGTAGTTATTACAGCAGGATTGATTGTGTATTGTTTCATTATTTTTCGTATTAATAAAAATATAGAATCTGATCTTACAAAACTTATTGAATTGTGGGGAAAAGAAGGAAGAGAGTATGCGGAAAATCTTCGCTACCTTTCACTCATTAAAACTAATGTGCAAGAAGAAAAAGTTATAAAGCATTACGATCGTGTTTATGGAGAAGTAAAATCAGCAGGAGTTTCTGTTTGGACACGTTTTGAAACACTGGTTTTGGGTCGAGATATTATTGTCACTGTTTTTAGAGGAGGAGCATTGCTTCTTAGTATCTGGCTTGTTATGCAGAATGAATTAACACTGGGTACAGTTGTAATATTTTTCACATGGTCTAATGGTGTTTTTCAAGGACTACAACAGCTTGGAAGAATACAAAGAAATATGGCTGATTGGCTTTCTGCAATTAAGAAAATGTTTGACATGCTTGATGAAAAACCAGTTGCACAAGAGGTTGAAGATCCAATTTCGCTAGAAAATATGCATGGTGAAATTCGTTTTGATCATGTGACATTTCATTACCCAAACCGCAAAAAAGATGTTGCAAAAGAACTGTCTAAAAATAGTACAAAGGAAAAAGAAACTCGAGATCCCGCTCTTGAAGATGTGAGCTTTATTATAAAACCAGGAACAACAACTGCGTTTGTGGGAAAATCTGGCTCAGGAAAAACGACACTTATAAACTTACTGCTCCGTGCATATGATCCACAAGATGGAACAATTTATATTGATGGTGTTGATTTAAAGCAATTGAAACTGGATTCTTATCGAAAACAAGTTGGAGTTGTTGAGCAAGAAGTTGAAGTCTTCGACAAAACAATTAAACACAACATACTATTCCCCATAGATGACCCTGAAGCATATGACATACAGCAACTCCATGAAATTGCACATGATGCGGGTGTGGCTGAATTTGAAGACAGATTGGAAGATGGTTACGATACTAAGATTGGAGAAAAAGGAATCCAACTTTCTGGTGGTCAAAAACAGCGCGTTGGAATAGCACGAGTGTTGGCTAAAAAACCAAAAATACTTATTTTTGATGAGGCAACTGCAAGTCTAGATAGTATTAATGAAAAGAATATTCATGAGGCGATGAACCGAGCCCTTAAGGGAAGAACTGGAATTATTATTGCACACAGGTTGGCGACAATTATGGATGCAGATAAAATAATTGTTATGGATAATGGGAAAGTTGTAGGTGAGGGAACTCACGCCGAGCTACTTAAAACATGTTCTGAATATCAAGAGTTGGTGAAGTTACAGAATTTGAACTAAATATAACTAAATTTACATACTGTCAATAAAATGTTATTGTGATTTCGAAACTAGAATATTAATCTTAAGCCCGGAAACGGGAAGGAGGTACAATTGAGAAAAAGAAAAAAAGAAGATAGAAGTAAGGAAGAAAATTGGTCCACGGTAAAGCGGATTTTTCAGTCCCATAAACCTTTCAAGGGGCGCATGGGAATACAATTACTGCTTATTTGTTGCTCGAACGCGTTCTATACAGTGATGCCTTTTTTGGTTGCACTGCTTATTGATTCGCTGGCTTCAAAAAAAGAAGCTGAGTACATAATTTGGCTTTTGGTTGCACTGGCAATTGTCTGTGTGCTACCGGTTGTAATCGAAAGATTTCGCTGGTGGTTTGAAGTTAAATATATTGATAACCAGGTTTCCGACCATATTGCTGGGGAAACCTTGGGAAAACTTGTAACACTTTCAATATCACAGCACGCAGACGAGAACTCATTAGTTACATCAAGTAAGGTGGGTTCAGGTGAAAGCGCAATACGTAGTTTTATTGGGGGGTTTTTGTATCAAATTATTCCTACAATGTTTACTGTTGTGTTGGCACTAATTGCAATGACTATTTCTTACCCACTTGTTGGGGCAATCGCAATTATGTTCGCATTGCTTGTCTTACGGATTGGCTTAAAAACTGGAGCGATGTTTGCTGAACCAATTGAGTATTGGATGGATTTTCGACACAAAGTCGTTGGTAAGTCTGGTGGTGAATTGGTACGGCACATGGGTTCAACTATTCTTGCAAGTGAAGACGAGCGGGGAATTAAGCGACACATGAGTCACAGGCGGGCACGGAAACGCATGTTTCAGAATATCTTTCAACCTTTTGGGAAAATGATTAGCATTTCTATGCTAACTGCAAATATTGGCCGATTCGTATTAGTTTCGGTTACAGTTTTTGCAGTATATTCTGGTAATTATGAGCTTGGGGCAGTAGCTGCTGTAATGGCATGGTCTCATCAGTCTTTAGGGCAGCTCATGCAAACGCAAGGGCTGTTTCGTTCACTGTGTGAGAACTGGGGTGATATTGTTCATTACTTCAAAATAATGGATGAGAAACCAAAGGTTGTATGTGTTGGCAATGCAAAAGTTCTAGATTCTGTTGAAGGGTCTATTATTTTTGAAAACGTTGTCTACACGTATCCTTCTGCAAGTTCTCCTGCACTTAACGGTGTGTCACTAACTATAGAGCCAGGTTCAAAAGTTGGTATCGTTGGTCCATCTGGGGCTGGAAAATCTACACTACTTGCCATGTTGCAAGCAGCAGACAATCCAACCTTTGGAAGGATTCTGATTGACGGAGTTCCACTTGATGTCATTGATCACAAGTCATATCGACAACTCGTGGCTTTCGTTGAACAAAGATCCGAATTGTTTGATAGGCCACTGCATCAGAATATGATGTTTGGCCTGTCGGATGAGCGCAGAAAGACTGTAACCAAAGATGAGCTTGAAGACGTTTTGCGTCAGCTTAACTTACGACAACTCATTTCTCGTTTGTTTGAACGAACAGGCGAATTTGGCAAGAAACTTTCTGGGGGTGAACAACAGCGAATCGCAATTGCGCGAGCGCTATTAAAACGCCCAGATATGCTTGTTGTTGATGAGGGGACCAGTTCCGTTGATCCTGTGAGTGAACGGCTAATTCATAAAGCACTTGAGGCAGTGTCTCCAGGTGCAACGAGAATATTTGTTGCACACCGTTTAGCTACGGTTGCTGATGCAGACAAGATATTTGTCATGAAGGAAGGTTCGGTTGTGGCTACTGGAACACATGAAGAGTTGCTTGCTTCTAGCGAGTTGTACCAAGACTTGGTGAACACGCAGCTTCTTAAGGTGTAAAACTTTCATTCTTTACATAATCCAGTGACACTTTGATGTTGCTGGATTTTTTCGTTTAGGTAGGTGATGAGTGTGGAAGTTTCTCAAATAGGTAAGTAATGGAGTTATTATTAGGTCAATAGCCATCACACTTTTTTTCTGTATAATCAATCCACAAATAAACTTCTATGAAAAACATTCGATTTAGCGCCATTCTTGTAATTATTGTTAGTGTACTAATCGGTTTTTTTGTTTACAACTCAGAAACAAATCCAGATTCACGATTCGCATTTAGTTATGGATTAGATTTGGATGGAGGAACTCGACTTGTATACCGTGCAGATGTCTCAGAGCTTCAACCACAAGATATTGATGGTGCCATGGATACATTGCGTCAAACAATTGAACGACGAGTTAACGTTTTTGGTGTATCAGAACCTATTGTGACAGTAGAGCAGGGAAGTATTTTTTCTGCAGATGAAGATGCTAACAGGTTAAGTGTAGAGCTTCCTGGAGTAACTAATATTCAAGATGCAATTGATGCTATCGGAGAAACACCATTACTAGAGTTTCGTTTGGCTAAAGATGCTTCAAGTTCTGTTGCTATTTTTGAAACAATTACGGCATCATCCACTTCAGAAGAAATTAGCGATGCAATTTACAATCAATATGAACCTTCAGGATTAACAGGTGGGCAGCTAGAGCGAGCTGCAGTATCGTTCGGACAGGGTTCTGGAGCTGCAGTTTCAATTGATTTTAATAAAGAAGGTTCAGATTTATTGGCGCAAATTACAAAAGAAAATATTGGTCGTGTGATGGCAATTTTCTTAGATAAACAGTTGATGTCTGACCCTGTTATTCAATCAGAAATTTTGGGAGGAACAGCACAAGTTACTGGAAACTTCTCAATCGATGAAGCGCGAGAGCTTTCACAAAATCTTAACTTCGGAGCACTGCCAGTTCCTATCGAGCTACTTGAAACTAATACAATCGGGCCGTCACTTGGAAGGGAGACATTAAATGCTGGAGTAAAGGCATTGAGTATTTCACTACTATTTATTATTGCATTCTTAATTATCTGGTACCGACTACCAGGATTAGTTGCTTCAATTTCTCTAATTACATATATCGGAATAATGCTAGCTTTATTTAAGATTATTCCTGTAACACTAACTGCGTCTGGAGTAGCAGGATTTATTCTTTCGCTTGGAATGGCGGTTGACGCAAATATTCTTATTTTCGAACGTATGAAAGAAGAGATGATGAAACATCCACTAGAAAAAGCTATTCGTGAAGGGTTTACTCGTGCTTGGACAGCAATTCGAGATGGAAATACAACAAGTATTATTGCTGCTGCAATTCTGTTCTGGATGTCGGGAACTTCACTAATTAAAGGTTTTGCCCTTGTATTTGGACTTGGAGTAATTATTTCAATGCTAACAGCTGTTTTGGTTTCTCGAACATTATTACTTGCTGTAACATTCTCAAATAAAAAGAAATTCAAAAAACTATTTAAGTCTGGCTTCTTAAAACCAAAACAAAAATAATATGTTTGCTATTACACACAGAAAAATATTTTATACAATCTCAATAATTCTAATGGCTGTATCTATTGGATCATTAGTTATGTTTGGTTTAAAGCCAAGTATCGATTTTACAGGAGGTTCAATGTTGGAAGGGTATTATGAATCAGGTGCACCTTCACACGATGAAGTAGAAGCGATTGTATTTGAACAAGGGTACGAAAAAGCTTCAGTAAGAAAAGCTGGTGACAATGGTTTTTTTATTAAATTACCATCAATTACAAATGAAGAAAAAATAGCACTAGAATCAACACTTACAATAAATGGCTCAGATTTTATTGAGAAGCAGTTCACAACAGTTGGTCCAACCCTTGGAAGGGAGTTAGCAACAAAATCTACATTTGCACTATTATTGGTAATCTTAGCAATTGTTTGTTATGTGGCATATGTCTTTAGAAGTGTTTCAAGACCTGTGTCTTCATGGAAGTATGGATTTACAGCAATTATTGCTCTTGTTCACGATGTTGTAATTGCTCTTGGATTCTTTGCAATTTTAGGAGCTGCAACAGGTACAGAAATAGATACACTCTTTGTAACAGCGCTTTTGGTTATTTTGGGATATTCAGTAAACGATTCTATTGTGGTGTTAGATAGAGTACGAGAGAATCTAGGGAACGTTCCTGAGAAGCAGCGAAAAAATAACTTCATTGAAGTTGTAGGAACTAGTTTGCGAGAAACCATTGCTCGTTCAGTAAACACATCTATTACAACACTATTGGCATTAGTTGCACTCTTTATTTTTGGAGGACAAACAACGCACGATTTCTCATTAGCATTGATTGTAGGAGTGGTTGCAGGAGCGTACTCATCAATTTTTATTGCAGCACCACTCTTAGTTACATTCTTTGAAAAGTGGCCGCAAAAAGAAGAGACTGAAAAAGAGAAGGAAGAAAAAGAGATTGGAGTTATGTAGAAATAAAAAGCCGCAGAGATGCGGTTTTTTATTTCAGCTTGTTTTATGATTTGATTTTTCTAACAACTAGGAGTAGTCTTTTTTTGAACCTCCTCATGATGAATTGAGGAATTGAAAAAATAAAATATGAAGACCAACATTAGTCCAGGACAACAAATCCTTTTTACGCTCTCATTTCAGCCCGGCACCGCCACACCAATCGACATAATGTCGTTCCTGAAAAGGGGTACTAGCCAGGAAGGATGTCGTACATCGGTTTTGGAAGGGGATTCTCACGACGAGATTTTCGTTAACCACACTTCCTTTATGGATGGTGAGTCACGAAAAGTGAAACTCACTACATGCACATCCGCAGACGAATCTAATGGAGATATCCACATCATAGGCTCTGAGACAGTGGATGAGTTTCCGAAGGTTTCAGAGCGAATGAAGGGGGAAATTATCGTTCCTGCTCAGTCCACCTGGGAAGCGGTTTCAAGATTCGCTCTGGAACTCATGGTTTTCCTCGTCGTTCATGGTGACGGTTGGGAAGATTCAAAGGGTAATATTCACTGGATTAAACCTGTAAAAGCTGCCTAATTTTGGCAACAACGTTGTGCTTATTGAACCAGGCACAACACATTTTCTTTATTTAAAATTGTAGATAATATTTTAAAAAAACTACACTACATTCCTCAAAAAAGTGTATAGGCAATTACTTGACCTCAAGCTGTATATAAGTATAATAGCTCTCACTCCATCACTAGAGAGAAGGAGCACGTTACTTTGATAACTACATAATTCATTCCACACATATCTTGACCGGCATGTGTGGAATAAATTGAATAACTTGGTGAAATTACTATATTAAATTATTTTAATTATATGATTTCTACTAATTGTTCAGTCCAAAAATATATTTCGAAAAATACTGATCAGTAAAAAGATCAAGAGCATATAAAGTTGGATGAAGTAAATAGTTTTTTACTTCATCCTGTTCACTTTATACTTAGAGTTTGATTCTAGCTCAGGATGAACGCTGGCGACGTGGATAAGGCATGCAAGTCGAACGAGGCCTAGAGCCGAGTGGCAGACGAGGTAGTAACACGTAGGAATGTACCCTAAAGTCAGGAATAGCCATGGGAAACCATGGATAATACTTGATAGTCCCTTCGGGGTAAAGCTTTCGCGCTTTAGGAACAGCCTGCGGAGTATCAGCTTGTTGGTAAGGTAATGGCTTACCAAGGCTATGACGCTTAGGGGAGGTGAGAGCCTGACCCCCACCGATGGTACTGAGACACGGACCATACACCTACGGGTGGCCGCAGTCGAGAATCTTCCGCAATGGACGCAAGTCTGACGGAGCGACGTCGCGTGATCGATGAAGTCTTTAGGGATGTAAAGGTCTTTTATGAGGGAGGAAGTTTATTGACGTTACCTCATGAATAAGGGGTTGCTAAACTCGTGCCAGCAGCAGCGGTAATACGAGTGCCCCGAGCGTTATCCGGAATCATTGGGCGTAAAGGGTCTGTAGGCGGATCTATTAGTCAGTCGTTAAAGCTCCCGGCTCAACTGGGAAAAGGCGATTGAAACGGTAGGTCTAGAGGATGTGAGGGGTGTGTGGAACTCATGGTGTAGGGGTGAAATCCGTTGATATCATGGGGAACACCAAAAGCGAAGGCAACACACTGGCACATTCCTGACGCTGAGAGACGAAAGCGTGGGTCGCGAAGGGGATTAGATACCCCCGTAGTCCACGCCCTAAACGATCCTGACTAGCTTTGGGGGGTATCGACCCCCTCCGAGGCGTAGCTAACGCGTTAAGTCAGGCGCCTGGGTAGTACGATCGCAAGATTAAAACTCAAAGAAATAGACGGGGACTTGCACAAGCAGTGGATCATGTGGCTTAATTCGACGATAAACGAAGAACCTCACCGGGGCTAGACATCTATACGAAAGATATAAGAAACTATATCCCTCTTCGGACGTATAGACAGGTGATGCATGGCCGTCGTCAGTTCGTGGCTTGAGCTGTTCCCTTAAGTGGGGTAACGAACGCAACCCTTATCGTATGTTACAAGTGTCATACGAGACCGCCCCCGCTTTTGCGCCTAATCGAAAGATTGGACATAAAAGCGGGGGAGGAAGGTGGGGATGACGCCAGGTCAGCATGTCCCTTGATGCCCCGGGCTGCACACATGATACAATGCCGGCTACAGAAAGACGCAATACCGCGAGGTGGAGCAAACCTCTAAAGGCCGGCCCAATTTGGATAGGAGTCTGCAACTCGACTCCTTGAAACCGGAATTGCTAGTAATCGTGGATCAGCTATGCCACGGTGAATACGTTCTCAAGTCTTGTACTCACCGCCCGTCAAGTCAAGGGAGTTGGGAGCACCCGAAATCTCAATTTATTTGGGACTACGGTGAATTCAATGACAGGGACTAAGTCGTAACAAGGCACGGGTAGCGGAAGCTGTTCGTGGATTAATTCAAGAGAAATTCGTCTACTACTACGATGTAGATTTAGACGGTCGATTGGTGTGCCTCAATTGAGCACATCAGGAAAATGGTATTCATTTCTGTAAGGTATACCGAGACAGGGAGGAGAGACTCCTAAGTGAACAGGATGAAGTAGAAAAGTATTTTTATTTCTGAACACAATTTCAATTTATACAATGAATTATGTAGTGTTAACAAAAACCACACAATAATTGTGTGGTTTTTGTTTTTTTGACGAATGGTAATTATGAGCGTATTCTAGTGAGCAAGAATCCCCGTTCTTACCATGAATACCGTCACTAGATTCTTCAATAGTAAGATGAAACGTGCACAAGAAATATGGCATCATAAAGAGAGCTGGCCAATTTATCCAATCTCGATACCAATTTTTCTTTTTGTATTAGTAATCATCGCTTTGCACTTATCGTACTCTTTTCAGAAGACATAAGCGCATATATTTTCTCTTATTGATTTGTGTAAACTTTTGTTGTAATTTAAAAATAAGAGTAAGTTAGATTCATGTTATGAATATATTGAGAGTCCTTTTAATTGTTTCGTTGTCTATTTATATGGCGGTAAAATTTTTTGATGTAATCGCATGGTTGCTTTTCAGAGGCAATCCATCTGGCTTATAGTTTTTAAAAACATGAGCCAAATTTTCTTTTACTTTTCCATTGTTATTTGCTATATTTCTTCTCACGCGCGCGTAGCTCAGCTGGTTAGAGCGCATCACTGATAATGATGAGGTCCCAAGTTCGAATCTTGGCGTGCGCACCAAATAGTATGAATATGAAGAACATAGAAATTAGATATATTAAAAAAACAGATGTGAAAGAGATGCATCAATACGTTAATATACTTTCTCAAGAAAAAACGTATATAACATTACAAGGGGAGACTATTTCTTTAGAAGATGAAGAGAGGTTTGTGCTTAGTGCAATTAAAAAACAAAAAAACAAAACCGGTGTAACGATGGTGATTGTAGTAGATAAAGTGATAGCGGGAATTTGTGGAATTAATGCAAAGTCATCTGCAACCGAAAAACACACAGCTTCACTTGGAATCAGTATTGGTAAATATTTTCGTGGACAAAAGCTTGGAGAAAAATTAATGAAAAAGACTATTGCTGAAGCACGAAAAAAAATAACCGGATTAAAAATTATTACACTTGGTGTGTATCAGGGTAATTTTGCAATTCACTTATATGAGAAGTTAGGCTTTAAGGTGTTTGGAAGATTAGAAAGAGGAGCAAAGCACAGAGGAAAATATATTGATAGAATTGAAATGGCTAAACATTTGTAATTAGTTATAATTCATACCAATGAAAAACGACATGCAGTTACAGAATAATATGTGTTGCACAAGACTAACTACTTATGTTTAGCTTGTTGTTTTTATATTCTCCAATTCACTTTAAATAGTTTTGAAAATTTCCAGCTAAACAGAAGCTGGTTTTTTGTTTAGCAAAAATTACTTATTTAAAATAGAATAGAGATACTTATGGAAATAAAAGCAAAGAAAATATTAATCATGGGTTTACCTGGTGCAGGGAAGACATATCTTGCAGAAAAGTTAGTTGCAAAAATTTCAGATGTTGAGCATCTGAATGCAGATCAAGTTCGTTCAAAATACGACGATTGGGACTTTTCTGAAGAAGGACGACTAAGGCAAGCTAAACGCATGAAAACCCTCGCAAATGAGCATATTCAAGCAGGGAAGCATGTTGTGGTTGACTTTGTGTGTCCAACAAAAGAGACTCGTGATTCATTTGATGCGGATATCACGATTTGGGTAGATACAATTTCAGAAGGAAGATTTGAAGATACTAATAAAGCTTTTATTCCTCCAACTGAAAAAGAATATAATTTCCGAATTACAGAAAAAAGTGAAGGCGATTTTTGGCCGACATATCTTGCAAAACGAATAATGGAAACTGGCTGGGATGGACAGGCTCCTACTGTGCAATTGCTTGGTAGGTGGCAACCGTGGCATGAAGGACACAGGGCGTTGTTTCAAAGGGCAATTGAAAAGACTGGGCAAGTTGCTGTGATGGTTAGAGATTGTCATGGTGTTGGTGATAATCCATTTTGCCAAGATACAGCAAGTGATTTAATCCGTAACAACTTAGAAGATATGTATAAAGAGGGAATTGATTATGTAATTATTCCAGTTCCAAATATTACTCATATTACATACGGACGAACAGTTGGATATACCATTGCGCAAGAACACTTTGATAAAGATATTGAAGATGTATCAGCGACAAAAAAACGAGAAATGTTACGGAAAGAAGGGAAAATTACATAGTAACCAAAAACGAGGTTCTGCCTCGTTTTTGTGTTTGTAATATGCTACAGTAGCGCCACAAATTTTATCCAATAAATAATTACATATTACTATGGCAGCAGACCGAAATGCGAAAATAATCGCAAAAATTGCAGACAATAATTGTGAACCAGAATTCTTAAAAGACCTTTTTGATTTAGGTGCTGATGTTGCGTGGCTTAATACCGCTCATCAAGATGAGGATGATACATTGATGGTTATGGGAAAAATCCGAGAATTATCTGATGAAATTCCGATTCTTATTGATACTAAAGGTCCTGAAATTCGAACTAAAAATATTGAAGAACCAGTTGAACTTACTGCTGGAGAAGAGTTCGTTATTACTGGAGATGAATCTGTTACTGGAGATAAAGTAATCTGTGTTGATTACGCTAATTTTGCTGCAGAAATTCCTGTTGGAACAGAAATTCTTATTGATGACGGGGAATTCTCTTGCGAAGTGAAAGAAGTAAAAGATAATCAACTTATCTGTATTGCTGGTAATGATGGAAAAGTTAAGAAAAAGAAGAGCGTAAATGTTCCTAGTGTGCATATTTCACTTCCAGCGCTTTCAGAAAAAGATACTGGATTTGTACATTTCTGCGCAAAGAATAATGTTGACTACATCATTCACTCATTTATTCGAAACAAAGGTGATATTGATGACATTAAAAATATTCTAAAAGAATATGAAAACCATAATGTAAAAATTATCGCTAAAATCGAAAACCGAGAAGGGTTCGATAATTTAGATGAAATTCTAGAAAACTGTGAAGGACTTATGGTTGCTCGTGGAGATCTAGGTGTGGAGGTTCCATTCGAAGAAGTTCCATACATGCAAAAGAAAATGGTAGATAGGGCTATTGAATTAGGAAAAATTTCAATTGTTGCGACACAAGCACTTCACACAATGATTGAGAATCCACGACCAACCCGAGCAGAGGTATCAGATGTTGCCAATGCAGTACTTGATGGTTCTGATGGAGTTTCAATGAGTGGAGAAACAGCATACGGAAAATACCCACGAGAATCTGTAAGTGCTATGGCTCGAATTATGAAATTCACTGAAGCAACTCGAGACGAAGTAAACTTCACTGAAGCACAGCCAATTGCTGAGCATCCAATGCATGTTGTTGCAGAGTCTGTTGTACATACTGCAGATATGTCTGGGGCAGAAATAATTATTGTGGAAAGTGATAATCCTAAAATTGCACAGACTATTTCAGCATTTCGTCCTGACACTCCAATTTACGCTTTTTCAGAAAAGAAAGAGATTGTACGAGAGCTTAAACTTTCATATGCAGTGCATGCACGATCAGATGCAGATATTAAGCAAACGCTTCTTGATGAAGAATATGTTGCTGATGACATAGTTGTTGTTGTGCGAGCACGTGACGATTCTTCGGAAGAGTTCGACATTAGTGTGACGACTATTGCATCGTTGTAAGCCTTTAAAAGCAATTAGATATTTAGAAAACCACTTCATGTGCTGAGGTGGTTTTCTTTTTACAATAAATGTGTAATATGGCAAGTAGATTATGAGTAGTACCGTTGCATACCCAAGAACCCAGACAACAACATCTAACCGGAGGCTTAAATCAGATAAGAGAAAAGAAAGAAGAAAATCGACAAATGGTCCATTTCAGACTGATATTTCCAGTCAAAGACTGTATGTGAAAGGTTTTGGTAGAGTGCCATTGCGAAAAGGCATTTTACTTCAAATTCGGGATACTCCAGGTTTTCAGGAGGATATCGAATATGAAATCTCGGTCCAGTGCCGTGGAGAAAAAGCTGTCGTTTTGGTTTCTACCAAGCGCACCAAATTTCCGGTTCAAATTGAATCAAGCCCACTCGGGGAGAGTGGAAAATTTGCCGTGTTCGCACATGGTGTTCTAATCGAACTGGCAGAGTTGCACAATGGAAAGCAAGCCTTTCGGCTTATCTCCCAGCATGCAGATTCCGCCAAAGGAATCAATGGTAAACGTTGTTCTTTTGCAAAATTTTTGCATAATTGCAGGAGCAGTAAAAACGGAACCATCAAACTTACTTTGAGTCGCAAAGGAAACTAGCGATTCAAAATTTTCTTTTTTGTTACAATACAAACCTAATATAACTATCACATGAATAAACACGACTATTATCGAACTAAAGTAGAAGCATGTAATGAACCAGAGCGTTTAATAGAAAGCGCAAAACTTCCTGAAAATCCTAAAAAATTTCATATTGTTGGAATCTGTGGAACAGCCATGGGAGCACTTGCTGGATTACTTCGAGATAAGGGGTATGAGGTGAGTGGTTCAGATCAAGCTTGTTTTCCTCCTATTTCAGATATGCTTGAAACGTTAGATGTGAACGTTCATACAGGAAACTATGAAGCTACAAATATTGCAGATGATGTAGATATTACTGTGATTGGAAATGTCTCTACCCCCAAAAACCCTGAAGCTACACATGTGCGTGAGAATAATTTACCATTTACGACACTTCCAGATACGCTTCGTGACTTTGTATTTGGTGATGCAAAACGAATTGTCATTGCTGGAACACATGGAAAAACAACGACAACAGGAATTGTGACAGCTATTTTTGATGCTGCAGAGAAGAATCCTGGATTTATGATTGGTGGCGTTCCACAAGGAAAAGAAAAAGGATTTAGTGTTGGAGGTGGTGAGTATGCAATTTTTGAAGGAGATGAATACGACACAAGTTACTTCAACAAAATGCCAAAATTTTTACAGTACGGAGCTCATACAGGGCTAGTAACTTCACTTGAGCTTGACCACTTAGATATTTACTCAGACTTGAAAGACTACACCCAAGCATTTAATTATTTCGCGCAAGATATTCCGGAAGAAGGATTCTTATTCATTAATGGTGATGATGAAGCATTGTCGCATCTTAAGGAAGAGGCAAAACAATGCACCGTTCGGACATATGGTTTCGACAATAGTAACGATATCTATGGAAAATATATGCGAACAACAGAACTGGGAACACAAGTATGTACTGTTGTTGTCGATGGAGAAGAATTAGGTGAAATTGAAACGCCACTTCCTGGTTTATATAACATTGCGAATTGTTTGGGAGCATTAGGAATTGCACGTGCTCATGGAATTTCATTTAAGGATATTCAAAAAGGACTGAAAGGTTTTGGAGGTATGAAGCGTCGGCAAGAAATTATTTGTGAAGCTAATGGAGTAATTTTAATTGATGATTTCGCGCATCACCCAACGTCTGTAAAAGCGACACTCGCCGGAATTAAAGAGAAGTATGCACAAAGTAGTAGTACTAAAAGGCTTGTTGCGGTGTTTGAGCCTCGTTCTAATTCAAGTAGAAAGAAAATATTTGAGAATGATTATATTGAAAGTTTTGATAGTGCAGATGTAGTTTTTCTTAAAACTCCAAAACTTCGCCATAACGATGATGCTGCTGATTTCATAAACCCTGAAACAATCAAAGAGGGAATATGTGCTCGAAATGAAAAAGCAGAAGTATATACACATGAAAATGTTGATGAGCTTACAGAAGATATTCTTAAGAACATTAAAGAAGGTGATGTTGTGATGATGATGTCGAATGGAAACTTTGATGGACTGAAGGGAAAATTGGAGAAAGGGTTGAAAGAAAAATAATATGTCAACACTGTATATAGTAGCTACGCCAATCGGAAATCTTGAAGATATTACGCTTCGAGCTCTTCGTATTTTAAAAGAAGTAGACTTGGTTTTGTGTGAAGACACTCGTGTTACAAAAAAGTTACTGCGACATCATGAAATTGATACGCAAACAATGTCGTACCATATGCACTCAAAACTTTCTAAAGAACAAAAGATCATAGAACTTTTAGAAGAGGGGAAGGATGTTGCACTTGTATCTGACGCTGGAACTCCTGCAATTTCAGATCCTGGGGCAATTTTGGTAAAGCATATTCGTGAACAGTGTCCGGACGTTTCAATAGAATCTGTTCCTGGTCCGAGTGCAGTAACTGCCGCATTTTCAATTGCAGGTCTTCCTGTTTCAGATTTTATTTTCTTTGGTTTCCTTCCTCATAAAAAAGGACGACAAACATTATTTGAAGAGATCGCTGAAATTTCACGAACTGCAGTATTTTATGAATCGCCACATCGAATTGTAAAAGCACTTACTTCACTGAAAGAACATTGTCCAAATAAAAAGGTCACATTAGTTCGTGAGTTAACTAAAATGTACGAAGATGTCTTACAAGGTAGCGCAGAAGAGATACTTGCAACACTAGAAGAATTTCCAGAAAAACTACGAGGAGAAATGGTGGTAATTGTTAGTGAGCAGAAATAAGCTTATAATAAAAATAATGAAACATTCATCTTCAGCAGTACGAAAATTTATTTGTCGGTGGATAGGAATACTTTTGTTGTTGCTTCCGTTTATTGGTGTTCCAAAAACATGGAAAGATAGTGTCATTTTTATTTTTGCTATTCTGTTGATTTTTGCCAGCTTTTCAGTACGACGAAGAAACAAAGTTATAGAGGTAGATATAGAAGACGAAGATAAAGCAGCTGAAGCTTTTAATAATAAGTCTGAATTTGATGATGAGGAAAATAATGAACTTGAATATGAGCAAGAACAACGGCCGCTTTAAAAGAAATATACTACTACTGGTTATTGTAATTATTATTATTTGTATTGTTGGAGGTTTACTAACAAAGGCTCGAAGTCAGAAATATGATCGTGCAAATCCTGAAGTATTAGGAAGCGTAACAAATATAAATGAAGAAGAGAGTGGTGGTGATGAAAAAGTAAAACAAGAAGAAATAGCTGTGGAAAAAGTTTCTCATGTTCCAATTCCAGATGCTGTAAAAGCTATTTATATGTCGGCATGTGTTGCCGGAACTCCGAGTTTTCGAAACGACTTAGTTGAGCTTGTAGAAACAACTGAACTAAACAGCATCATGATTGATATTAAAGATTTCTCTGGAAGTATTTCTTTTCCAACTGAAAATCCAAATCTTAAACCTGCATGGGATAATGCCGACTGCGGAGCTCGTGATATGAAAGATTTTATAGCTTCACTTCACGAGAAAGGAATTTATGTCATTGGAAGAGTAACGGTATTTCAAGATCCATTTTATACAGGCGTTCGTCCAGACTTGGCTGTGCAAAAAGCAAGTAATAGAGCAACGTGGACCGATAATAAAGGCCTTTCATTTATTGATGTTGGAGCGAAAGAATATTGGGACTACATTATTGAACTTTCAAATGAATCATATGAAATTGGATTTGATGAGCTAAATTATGATTATGTTCGATTTCCATCTGATGGAAATATGCAAGATATTTATTTTCCAAAATCACAAGCTTATATAGATGCGAACCCTGCCACCGGAAAAGCAGACATGGTTGAAGATTTCTTTAGTTACGTAAGTGATGCGATGCGAGGGGATAATGTTTCAGAAGAAGATACATCTACGCGGGTTATTACATCTGCAGATTTGTTTGGAATGGTAACAACTGCGGGTGCAGGATTTGATTTAAACATTGGGCAGGTGTTAGAGCGAGCGCTTCCATATTTCGACTATATTGCACCAATGGTATATCCATCACACTATCCTGCTGGATTTAATGGATACTCAGATCCAAATCTATATCCTTATGAATTATTAAAGTACGTTATGGATGGAGGGGTGGAGAAAGTAAATGCATTACTGGTCGCAACAACAACACCAGCTTCTGTTAAAGATAATGTAAGTGTTTTACAGCTTCGACCATGGATTCAAGACTTTGATTATGGAGGGAATTATGGTCCAGCTGAAGTTCGTGCACAAATACAAGGCGCATATGATGCAGGACTTACTTCATGGATGATTTGGGCTCCAAGTAATCGATATACAAAAGCAGCACTTAAGGCAGAGTAGTTTTTATTTCTGCTACAATAGTAAGTAATGAACGAAGACCCTGAACAAATTACGTATTTTGGAATCACTGATGCTCGTAATAAGCGAATTCCATTTGGTATAAAAACAAAAGATAGAAGCCGTCACCTCTATGTGATTGGAAAAACTGGTATGGGTAAATCGAACCTGCTTGAAGTTATGGGTATTCAAGATTTACGAAATGGAAATGGGATGTGTTTTATTGATCCGCATGGAAAAACAGCTGAGTTGTTACTCGAGCATATTCCTCCAGAACGAAAAGATGATGTCTTGTATTTCGCACCATTTGATACTGATCATCCCGTCTCTTTTAATGTGTTAGAAGATGTTGGTGAACAAAAACGTCACTTGGTAGTTTCTGGGCTCATGTCTTCATTCAAGAAAATTTGGTTAGATGCGTGGTCGGCTCGAATGGAATACATTCTTACAAACACGCTTCTTGCGCTTTTGGAATATCCAGATGCCACATTGTTGATGGTAAATAAAATGCTTTCAGATAAAACATTTCGTAAGAAAGTTGTAGATAATGTTACTGATGTTTCGGTGAAATCTTTCTGGGTTGATGAGTTTGCAAACTATACTGAGCGTATGGCAGCAGAGGCTGTTCCTGCTATTCAAAACAAAGTAGGGCAATTTACAGCGAACCCACTTATCCGAAATATTCTTGGGCAGTCTAAATCAACGTTCGATTTGCGTGAACTAATGGATAATAAAAAAATTATTATCGTGAACCTTTCTAAAGGAAGAATTGGTGAATCAAATGCACAGCTATTGGGAAGTATGTTAGTAACAAAAATTTATCTTGCAGCGATGAGTCGAGCAGATGTAAGTGAAGAAACATTACAAACACTCCCTTCATTTTATTTATATGTTGATGAGTTTCAATCGTTCGCCAATGAGTCGTTTGCAGATATTCTTTCTGAGGCCCGAAAGTATAAGTTAAGTTTAAATATCGCACATCAATATATTGAACAGATGCCAGAAGAAGTACGAAATGCAGTATTTGGAAACGTTGGAACCATGATTACATTTAGAGTAGGTGCTACAGATGCTGAGCATTTAGAAAAAGAATTCTCTCCTGTTTTCCTGGCACAAGATATTGTGAATCTTGGGAGATTTCAAATGTACCTTCGATTAATGATTGATAGTGTTGGTTCACAGCCATTCTCTGCAATGGGACTTCCTCCATTAGAGCACATGAGTGAACCTGTGGTTGATGACATTGTTAATTCGTCTCGAAGGCAATTCGCAAATCCAAAAAATGAAGTGGATGTTAGTGTACAAAAAATGCTTGGGTTAGGTGAATTTGCTCCGAGCAACCAAAATAAACAGCAAGCAAACCAGAATAGTAAAAATAATAATCACTCAAAAGGAGGAAAACAAGATTCTGGAAATCATAATGCTGCAAAGCAAAACAATAAAAAACAGCCACATAATTCTTCTCCTGAAAAGAAGAAACCTGTTATTGATGATAAAACTAAAAAAGAGTTACAAGCAATGCTTGCTGCAACACAGCAGAAAAAACAAGAGACACCTGAACCAGCCACAGATGACGTTGCAGACGAATCAAAGTCTTTGGCGCGTGCCGTGGGAGAAAAGAAGCAGAAAAATCACGACATAAAAAAAACATCTAACAATGGAAAACCTGACCCTAAAAAGGTAAGCTCAGAAAATAGAGATGGATTAAAAGGAGCACTTGCTGCTGTTTTGGGCGAAAGTTTTTCTTCTAAGCCGGAAGAAAAAAAGAATGTGAATACGAATGATACAGAAGAAAAGAAAAACTATCAGACAAAAAAACAACCAGACCAAAAAGATCAAAAAGAAGATAAGAATGAAGATTCAAGGCAACATGAACAGCGTCCTAAAGAAGTTTCTACTGAAGCGTTGCGAAAAATTTTAGAGTCATAAGTAACTATGAAAAAAGAGACAAAAAAACGAGTATTATTATTTGCACTAACATACTATCCAAAATTTGTTGGTGGAGATGGTGTTGCAATTAAAGAAATCACAGACAGAATTTCTGATAATGAATACGAGTTCCATATGGTAACGCTACGGTTAGATTCGACACTTCCAAAATATGAAAAATTTGGCAACGTGCACATTTACCGAGTTGGATTTTCAAAAGAATTACCAACTCCAGAAGAGCTTGTAAAATTCCCGATGTACTTTGCAAAAATTTTATTTCCTATTTCTGCATGTATTCAGGCCGTAAAGCTTCATAAAAAACATTCATATGATTTTCTGTGGGGGATGATGGCATACGCAGGTTTTCCAATTGTCTTTTTTAATATGCTGTTTCCAAAAGTGCCCATACTGTTAACACTACAAGATGGAGATCCGATAGAAGTAATCGTTGGTAGAGCTAGAGTAAAAGCTGTACTTCCACTTTTTAAACGCATTTTTAAAATTACTACGCATATTCAATCTATCTCAAATTATTTAGCGATGTTTGCACGAGGAATGGGATACAAAAAAGATATTACTATTGTTCCAAATGGTGTTGATTATGAAAAATTTGCATCTGTAGATAGAAATAGAGTTGGAGAGCAGCGGTTATTGCTAGAGAAAAAGTTCAAAGAAGTAGTAAATCCATTCATGTTATTTACAGCATCTCGGTTAGTGAAAAAGAATGCGAACGATATTGTTATTCGCTCTCTGAAAGAAATGCCGGATAGAGTTGTGTTTGTTATTGCAGGACTTGGTCCTGACGAGCAGATGCTACGGCAACTTGCAAAAAGTGAAGGGGTTTCAGATAGGGTTTTATTTTTAGGACATCAACAGTTCGACGATTTACCAACGTATTATCATGCATCAGATTGTTTCATTCGTCCTTCTAGAACAGAGGGGTTTGGAAATTCATTTATAGAAGCTATGGCAGCAAATGTTCCTGTTATTGCTACAACCGCTGGTGGCATAAAAGATTTTTTATTTCATGATGAAAATGGGCTAGAAGTTGGAATTGAAAGTACAGAAGATATTGCAACACAGGTGCACAGGCTTTTAAATGAAACCGGGTTACGAGAGCGAATTACCAAAAATGCTAAAGAGATGGCAAAAGAAATGTACGATTGGAATATCATTGTAGAACAAATGAAAGATGTGTTTGAGAGAATGGAGGTAGAGAAATAAAGAAAAAAACTCAGTTATGAAATAACCGAGAGTGATGTGATCTCTTTGATACGAATATCAAATGTTGGAAAAATGCTCCCCCCAACTAAGCCAAAGTTGCTCACCTCGCGATCGCTACGCACCATTTGTAGTACAAGTTCTCTGAGTTCTTGTGGGTCTTCGCTTGCAGATTCAACTTCAAGTTTTCTGCTGTCTTCAAACTGGCGAAAAACCTTTTTGGTTTTCGAGTTGATGAATGCAACCTGGAATTTAACTCGTAACATAACGGCCGACGTTTTAGGCGGTGTGAATATTGTAGGGAATAGACTTGCTAAACCCAATGAATGGATAAAAGAACGTTTTGTCATATCAAGATGACTTTAGTACTAATTTTTTAATTGGTCAATTAGAAAGAAAATTGTTTCAGTTACGAAACACTGCGGTAAAAACAAACCCTGATGGAATCTTCCATGATGGCTGTGCTACCGCTCCGGTGAATGATACGCATCGACTCCAGAATTAACGACTCGGCTTCTTCTTCAGATAGTGCTGTGTTGAGGGTGAATTTCTCTGTGACAATAAGCTTCCAGTCTTTGGTTGAGTTTGCGTCGCGTTCTTGGTACCAGACACGTCCATAGAATCTGCCACCTTTTTTGACCTCATTGGTAATTTTGGCGTAGACAGTATGACGTGCGTCGTCTGGTAGTTGAAGGAATGTGTTAATACCTGCAGTGAGTGCAAATATTCCGGCATTAAGTAAGGATCGTCTTCTCATCTACCTCAATGTAGCGTACATTATTTCTAATGTAAATATATTTGTTTACTGATTTGATTTGATAGGTACAATAAACAAATATGAAACTCCTTATTATTACTGGAATATATCCTCCAACACCTGGTGGTCCTGCAACATACACAAAGCTACTAGAAGATGAACTTCCTAAAAAAGGGTTCGATGTTTCTGTAGTTACCTTCGATAGTGTTCGACATTTACCTAAAGGAATTCGACATATTGTTTTTATTTTTAAAATTTTGAAAGCAGGAAAAAAAGTAGATTTGCTGTATACACAAGATCCAGTATCTGTTGGATTTCCAACATATATTGCATCAAAAATTTTAAAGAAGAACTATGTTTTAAAAGTTGTTGGTGATTATGCATGGGAACAGGGGAGGCAACGTTTTGGAGTCACTGATTTGCTTGATGCGTTTATTGCTCCTGAAAATGTGTATCACAGAAAAGTGATGGCATTAAAAAAAGTACAAACAACAGTAGCAAAAGCTGCGGCAAAAATAATTGTTCCGTCTAATTATTTACAAGGAGTGGTGTCTGCATGGGGAATTGATCAGAAGAAAATCGAAGTCGTATACAATGCATTTAATGGTGCCTATGTAAAAGAGACAAAAGAAGTTTTACGAGAAAAGCATAAACTATCTAGTGATACAAAAGTATTAGTAAGTGTAGCTCGGCTAGTGCCATGGAAAGGGTTAGATACGCTCATTTCACTTATTCCAAAATTACTAGGTACACATAAGGATATTCACCTATTCATTATTGGAAGTGGTCCTGAGATGGCTCATTTAGAAGAAGCTATTGTGAAGTATGATGTTAGTAAGTATGTGACCCTAACAGGCTCTTTGGAAAGCTCAGTGGTGTACGAATACATATCTCTTGCTGATGTGTTTGTTTTGAATACTGCGTATGAAGGATTGTCGCATGTGTTGTTAGAATCGTTGGCTCTTGGAACTCCTGTAGTAACAACAAATGTTGGAGGAAATCCAGAACTTGTGCAAAATAAGAAGAATGGACTATTGGTTCCATATAATGATAAAGACGCTTTGCTACAAGCGATTGGAACTATTTTAGGAAAGGAGAATGAAGTTGAAATTGCGTCATATGTGGAAGCGGGAAAACAAATTCCTGAACATTTTAATCGTGAATTCATGCTCAAGCATGTAGAAAGAGTATTACGTGATACGCTACAAGTATGAATGTTGTAATGATTTCAACAGATCGAAACCTTTTTGATTCTGAAAGTAATGTAAGCGCTCGATTTAAAAAATATGGAACGTTATTTAGTGAATTGCATGTCGTTGTGTTGAATGTTGGAAATGTTGAACCATATAGTTTGTTAGAAAATGTGCATGTTCATCCTGTGAATGCTAATTCAAAATTTGGTTATATTTTTCTTTCACTACAAAATTTTTTGTTTGAAAATGTAGATGTGGTTTCATCTCAAGATGCATTTCTTACTGGAATAATTGGGTGGCGACTAGCAAAAAAGTTGCAAACTACATTCCATGTACAAATTCATACTGATTTATTTTCTCAATCGTTTGGAACTTTTTCTTTTAAAAATAAAATAGAAGTTGTTGTTTCAAAATTCATTTTAAAAAAAGCAGATGCAATTCGAGTTGTTTCGAGAAGGATTAAGCAGTCTTTATTGAAAAGCCTTCCCAAGATATCTGAAGAGATTGTTACAGTGCTTCCAATTCAAGTTTCAAAA
>Ga0208646_1000258_pt1 | contig 37009 bp, 45 predicted proteins | sample AntAceMetag02UK8_FD_184762 | JGI IMG/M metagenome (GOLD analysis project Ga0208646, IMG submission 184762) | Saline lake microbial communities from Ace Lake, Antarctica - Antarctic Ace Lake Metagenome 02UK8 (SPAdes) (version 2) | ecosystem: Environmental > Aquatic > Non-marine Saline and... | reverse complement strand
TTATTATCCTTTTTAGGAACTTCAGTGTATTTAAACGAAAACTCTATGTAGGTCTATAGTGTTATTAGTCATAGATAAACATGTAATTAAGATTTTATATTAGTTAAATATACATAGTTTGTTCTATTTTTAAATATTCACATACTTTCTCATCACTCCATATTCTATCTAATGGAACGAATGGTATCCATTTACAAGTATTCTCACTAATATCTTGTGAAATTTTTCGTATTGATAACATATGATTAGCAAATTTTGTATCTAAATAGCTTAATAAAGATTTTGCCTCATCTTCATCATTTACACGAAATGATATATAACTATCCTATCGTTTTCTGAATTTTTACCATATACCATATACACAGATTATGACAAATAAATATGTAGCAAAATAATCATTGACTTTTTGAATATGCTTGTTAATTGAATATACGCTAATAATATCATATCATTACACAATTGTTTGTGGATAACGAATAACAAATTAATGATGATTAATGAATTATATTCGTAATTTTTGTATGGAGATGATTTTAATTTTTAATCCGTTGAATGTTGTCATATTTAAAAATCAATAAAAAATATATACAATTTTTATTTAGATACAATGTACACGACATTGTTTTACCATTTTATGCACCCCGTTTCAATAATTAATAACCTTTAGGTTTTATAATTATCAACTTTTTCACCTTGGATTTTGTTTCAATTTCTACAACTTCTTCTGGTTCATCTTCAACTTGTTTATTTGAGGAATACTCTATTTCTTCGTTGATAAACTCCTTCCAAAAATCTCTCTTAAATTCTTTGAAAATATTCCAATCTACCCTATATAATGAAAACGAAGTACTTTTTAAAAATTTATTAAAACGTTCGCTTTTTAAAGTAGTTTCATATTTTTTTCCTTCTTCTAAATTGTAAATTTTTATTCCTATAGCTCCGTTTGTCATTCCATATTCTCCGTTTATATCAATAATAACGTCGTTTATTCCTGCTTCACCAATAATAACTTTAGAAACACCAAAATGTCCTCTATCATTTACTTTACTATACATATATCTAATACCACTTTTCGGCGTTGAATGAACACATATATATTTAAATTCGTCTGTTTTGCTATGAGACATCCATTTTTTTCTATGTTCGTACGATGATGGACTATAAATAATTTCGCAACTTTCAGAAACACTACTAGATAACATTTTTTTAATTTCTATAATATTTGAATTAGGCAACCAAGATAATTCACACAAATTAATTTCATTTTTGTTTCCATCTTCGTCCAATATAACTGTATTTTTGTATTGATTTGTTTTTTGAATTAAATACCAATCGTATCTTGTTCCACAATTAAATACTTTTTGTCCGTCTTTTATTCCGTGTATTTCTAAATATAACATTTGATTTTCTTTTGTCATTAAGTCAAACATTTTTGTAAATTTTCCTCTTTCTGTGTTTGGTTTTCTCCAACCTGGAGGATGAACAAATAGTAAATAACCATTTGGCAATAACCATTCATTAAGAGATTTTTTTGTAAAATTTTGCCAAATTGTATTTCCTGTAGCTGTATCTCCACTTGAATTATATGGTGGATTACCAATAACAGCATCAAAACCATAAATATTCCACTTATCTTCAATATTTAATTTAAGCGTATCGCCAGTATAATGATTAAAGTCAAAATCCAACTCATCTAATCCACAATAGCTTTGGACATGACATTTCATTATTTCTGTTGTTATGAAAACATTTAACGCAGTTAGATCCGCATAATATATACACTCCGTCATAATAACACGATATCTTTCCATTTCATCAGGATACATTTCTTCAAGACCTTTATAAAATCTATCAAATATACCTAATACAAAATTTCCTTTACCACAGCAAGGTTCAAATACTTTGTGAGGGGTTTTCCAAAACTCTACTGGAACTATGTTTAACATTTCATCAACCAATTTAACAGGGGTTGGAACTTCGGCATTCTTTTTTTTTTCATCATTTGTAGGTATAAAATGTTTTTCAATAAGCTCACGCAACTTATTAGCAGGGGCTATGCTATAAATCTCACGAATGTTATTCACAATTTCAGCATTATTATCTATAATATGGTTCATAGTCATTACTATATAATCTATATTATCTTTATTCAAATCAATTTTTTTGTCTCTTAGTAATGAAATAATTAATCCACTTGTTTTTTCACTTGTAAATATCTCCTTGAAATCAAATAACTTATATGACCTTGAAATTAACGCTAATAATGGAAATAAGAAGGTCTTGCACATTTCGTATGTTCGGTTAATCAACACTTCAATCTTAGCGGTTTCTTCTTCATTCAACTTATTTTCATTTTCTTTGGCTTTATCATCTGGAGGGTCAATTTTAACCTTTGTTTTATCACCCTTAGGACAATCTTGTTGTTCTCCTTCTAAATCTTCATTTATTTTTTTTAATTCTCTTTTTTGAAAATCTATTTTTATAAAATCACGCATATCATCATCACAAATGAGATTTTCTAAGAAAGGCGTATCATCAATTTCTTTCATAATATTTTCTGCTTCTTTTTGGTAGTAAGACATTATCTCAATGTTTGTTAATTTTCCATTATTTATTTGTTGTGGGTCAAATAAGAATACATTATGTTCGAATAAATAATATAATATTTCCGCATTTGTTTTTGTAGTTTTTGTATTTCTTCTATGTTTTTGAATTATATCAATCAAATGCAAATAACTTCTTTGAATATTCATATCTACATTTATTCCTATTGTTTTACCCTCTGCCTCTGTTAAAGCTCTTGAAAATCGTTGTTTTTGGTTGTCTAAATTATGTCCGTCATCTAATGATATTGTAACATCACAATCCGTATATGTAATGCCTACACTACCTTTATTGCCTAATAATAAAATACAACCTTTTTTATTTTCTTTTTTTGTCTTATTCATTATTGTTTTAATGTATTCATTATATTCTTCTTTAACATTTCCAGTATCTTCCGTTGAATTAGAATATTCTATATTGTAAACACTCCATAAATTATGTGTTTCTAAAAATTGTTTTAATGTTTTTTGTAAGAATGAAATTGTGTTATTTCTTGTATGAGTTGGAAGATATATGATAAATAGTAATGGTTTTTCAATGGTTGATTTTCTTGAGTCACGACTTGTTTGTGTATTTTCAATTTGTTTCATAATTGTTTCTCTCATTCTGTTTGTTGAAATAATATAATCAAAGAACCCTTTTAATATATCTATTCCATCAGTAGTTTTACATAATTCAAATTCTTCCGCATATTCTACTTCACCCTTCTCATTAATAATTTGTTTTAACGCAAACAACGAACCACAATTATAACCAAAATTAGTTCCATGTTTAGTGTTGTATTCGTTTATCTCCGTAATTAATAAATCAGGAATAGAATATTTCATTAATACCTGTGTAGGATGTTTAGAATAATCTTTATTTAGAGTGTCATTTTCTAAACACTCTGTAAATGTATTTCCATGTCGTCTAACCATATAATCAATTATATATTCTCTATTTTTTACTTCCGGTTTTACCAATTCTTTCATAAATGCTTCATCTTCAATTTCCCATTCATAAATACAAGAGCTATGTATTCTATAATATTTTTTTGTTTTATCTGATGTTCCCGACGCAAATATATTTAGTTTTATATTTTTACGAATTTCTTCAACATCACTATCAACATCTAAAATTTCTCTTTTTGTTTTATCGGTTGATGAACCTTGATGTGCTTCGTCAGTAATAATTGCGTCAAAACCCATTTTTTTTAATAAATCTTTTTTCTTGTTTTTTCCATTTATTTTAAGATATTGAACACTACAAAATACAATACCATTAAAGGTTTCGTCAATTGTATCAAATTCTTCTTGTAATTTGTAATTAATATTTTTAAAATCAATATATTTTTCTAAATCATTCATAAAACTATTTATAGTTGCTGGAACAGATGTCATGATTAGTATTTTTTTATAATCATGTTCCAATAAATATTTACATATTAATAACATAGTAATACTTTTACCGCTTCTTGGTTTGTGTGCTATACACCACATTTTATGTTTGTTTGTCAAAAACGACTTTACAAATTTTATTTCGGTCATTTTTTGATGTAATTTTTTTGTTAATTGTTGTCTTGGTGATAATAAATATTCCGCATTAATGAAATCAATAAATTCATCGATACTTAATACATTAGTAAATCTTTGACAAAATACATCTAAAGCTTTAATAATATCTTTTTCATCCAATAATAAACCATTTTCTATAATTTTATCGTGTATTTGTTTATCAATATTTAGTTTATTTTTGTATTTGTGTTTTATAACAATGTCTTTATCCTTAACAAATAATCCAATTTTATAGTCATCTGTTATATTTCCCTTGGTTATTGTGTTGTCTATTTTTGATACATCAGTTTCACTATACTTGTTTTTATATTTAATTGTAAATAAAACAAGAGTTGCTCCCTGTTTTATAACCATATCAACGATATTATTTCCCCCTCCATCAACCTTTACCTTTAATAAAGAATTAATATTTTTAATTTGTTTTAAGTTTTGTAATTGTCCGTCATAAATTTCTGTATAATTTATATTTTCTATACACTTTAGAACGATAAGGATTTGACAAATAGTTTCAAATATCCATCCTTGTCTTCTTTCATCATATAATTCTTTGTTTTCCTTCATAATAACATCAAATAATTCCTTACCGGTTAATTTTATATTTGCCAGCATATTCGCCAATACATCTTTACGTAATACTTGTTTATTAAATACACTTTTTTCTTCATTTTCAATTATTGACTCAACCTTTTTAGTCAATCCCTTAAGGGTAGATTTATCCCTTTTTGATTTTTTGATATCAATAATTTCTTCCTCACTATCCGCATGATTAATCGGTTTAAATTCGCTCATATTTAAGTATTGTATTTATTATTTAATAAAAAGTAAATCAATTTTTTATAGGATGAACTTTATAGTTTGGAAATATATGTTTGTCTAAAAATTCTAATAATCTTTCTTTTGTCATAACTCCAATTCATATAATTCTTTTATAACGCATTTTGTATTACTTATTGTTACTAATAAAGTAAATTTACGAAATACAAATTTATTTGATGTTCTTATAATACATCTCTTATCCAAATTACAACGACTATAAGTTTGTTTTAAGGTAGAGCCAAAACTTGTTTCATCTAAACAAATAATTTTATTGATATAAAATTTATGAACTTCTGTAAAAAATTTATTCATTTCATTTTCTTTCTCAATTGGTTTCTTTTATCTTTCTTTTGGAAAATATTCGTCTCTGGTTCTTTTTATTCTTTTGTTATTATCTCTTATTACTTGTCCTAAATGTTGAGTTGTAATATCAAACAATGGATACTTCTTTTTTAAGTAAATTGTTGGTTTTGTTTCAATAAATCTAAATCAGTATTTAGTTATGGTTTAGTAATTTACAAGATATATGTTTTTGATTTTTCTTGTAAGATTTTTAGAAGTTTTATATTTATATATCCATTTTTACTGCAGATTTATTACAATCAAAGATTTTACAATTATTGTCATAACCGACATTATGATTTAAGTAATAATTAACGGCAGATAATTAGAACTTTTATTCTTCAAAATAGAATAAAATTATATTAAGCGTGCCATTTTAAATCTTCAAAGGTGTAAACCTACTGGCAAACTAGGCAATTGAGTTAATGAACAATTTATACAATCAAAAAACGTACAATCATCTGGTACTGGTGGTATGATGCGCGGTTTGATTTGTTTCTTTATTTAACCCATTAGTTACGAGTGATAATGTATAACTCGTGATATATATTATTTATGATTTTTTAAGGGAAAACTACAATGTTTCAACAAATGAGCATCTACTTTACTTGCTGGACCACCTGTGATAGCACTTGCCAAACGAGCCATACCCCACGACTTTGCCGTTTGATTCGGTCTTGAACCGCTACTATAATACGCACCCATACCTTTATTTACGATTTTATTCAGTATTTTTCTTGAGCAACCAGTTTTTTTTATTAATTCTTTATTGATTAACAATGGTTCTATATTGTACATTGTCTTTACTTTTTTCAAATGTTTTGACGGTTTCGAGCGAAATGACTTCATAGATTTGCGTGTATAATATTTATTTTTTTTATACATTTTAATGGATTTCATTAGTTCGCGTTTTTGTTTACGTTTATCATAGACATTTAAACTATTTGGAATATATTTTTTATTCATTATAAATAACAATATAAATAATAATTAATGAATTACTTATAATGACGAATGAAATTTTAATGATTCAAACGGTTCAAATCTCTCCATTTAAAATTTTAATTACAGCATTGAAAGATATTTTATTAGAAACTAACATTACTTTTCAAAAAGATGGTATGCGGATAGTGAATATGGATAAATCGCATACAATTTTAGTCCATTTACATTTGTTAAGTGACCATTTTGAACGATTTCAATGTAACAAAGAAAAGATTATCATTGGCGTCAATATGGCACATTTATTCAAGTTAATCAATACAATTGATAATGATGAAACACTAAGCATATATATCGAAGAAGAAGATTATAATAGCGGTATTGTTGAAAATTTGACGCTAAAATTTGAAAATAAAAACAAAGAACAATGTAAAATCCAAAAACTAAAACTCATTGAACCTGACAATGAAGATTTAGATATTCCTGATGTTAAATTTTCATCTATCATTAACTTACCTTCTTCTGATTTTCAAAAAATTATTCGAGACTTGAATGCCATTTCTGAAAAATTAGAAATAAAATCTATTAACAATCAACTTATTTTCAAGTGCGTAGGTACATTTGCGAGTGCGGAAATTATACGCACAGAATCGGAGGAAATGGGTATGATACAAAAAACCGATAAAATTATACAAGGGTTTTATTCCTTGAAAAATTTGAATTATTTTATAAAATGTACGAATTTATGTAATCAAATCGAAATATACTTGGACAATGACTTGCCATTGATTATCAAATACAACGTGGCATCTCTTGGTGAAATTAAATTGGGATTGTCTCCAATACCTGGTTAAAAGGTTGAATCACCAATAGTTCTAACAAAAAATATATAAAAATAGAATTGACAAACAAACACCAAAGCGAACCATATCCTTTACCAATATAATAAATCAACGCAAAAAAAATAAATAAGAAAATTAGGGATATGTAATGTTTATTGTATAACAAAGGAAAAAATAAAAAGAATAAATAAAAAGAAACAGGTAATCGTGTATATTGTGTCCAATTCCAAGTTAAATGTCCGCGAGGTGATATAGCGGTATGAATATAAGTGGTTTGAAAATTATACAACACATAAATAAATGCGATTATACCATAAATCATAACGAATTGATTTCTAAATGAAATATCTTTTATTAAATATAAAGAGGTAATCGGTTGAACCACTAAAAGTATAAACCCTAATATAGATAAATTATGATTTATACTTTTATTATGAATATTTCTCCATAAAAAAAATTCAATGAGTTGCATCAAAACAATCGACAATACAAACAAATATGCATATTCATTTTTAAAGAAATCTATTTTATAGTCCGAATAAGTATTATTCATTTTGATAAAACATAATGTAAATATTCCAAATAAAAAAGTATTGATCGAAACATATTGATTCCAACACATAATAATAGGTTATATTTAATATTCATGTTTTTTAAATAAAAAACCCTTGTAATCTACTCCCTTTATAGGTATAAAAATATCAGTATTTTTATACGTACAATCTTTCATCCATATTTTTAAAATACAAAACGTTTTTTTGGGAGACACACTAATACCATTCAAATGGTGTAGTATTTCCTTATTTTCAACTAAATCACCGCCCACCATATGATATAGGATTTGCCTCCAAACAAACTCGATGTCTTTGTTATGTATTTTAAACGAAAAACTACCACCGTCTCTATTTTTAGGTTCTTCCCATAAAGGTTGTATATCTTCTTTCATGACAAAAACCAGAGATTTTTTTAACATTTCACAACCTAGTTCGTTGTTCAAACTTATGACTTGATTTAAATGGTCGCATTTGAATAGTTTATAATAACTTTCATACGACCAATCATTTGTATTTTGTAGATGAATATAGAACGTCCAACTGCTCCATAATTCACCCATATACTATAAAGCAATACTTATTTATATCAATTAACAATATAATTTTTTACTCTATCTTGTGGGTTTGTGCCGAATACAAAAAATATAATCAACGTTGTATATGTATATACTATAATAGGTATAAAAACCAATAACCACGATATTATTTTCATATTTTGCATACAAAATGCTTGTAATATTAAGGTAAATAATAAACCTATGATTAATTTAACCATTGCCTCTTTGTATTTTAAATTTGCCATTTCGGTTATCACATGTATCAAAATAAAAATTAAATATAATAGTGCTGGTGAACATAAACTTGTTAATATCATTATATAATATTTATATTTAAAATAATATACACAATGATAATAATGGATGACCATATAACTATTTTAATGCGACAAACTAACTATACTAAAGAGGAATGTACTGAATTATTAAAAACATATAGTGTAGAAGAATGTATTATTCAATATTTACAGATAAAAAAAAAAGAAGAACCCAAGAAAACAACCAATCAAGCGATTTTCAAGACAATACGTGATTTTTTCTAAAAAAACATTTTCCCTAATGGGTGTGATGCTTTTTTAGGTTGATTATTTTTCAATATAGACATTTGTTCCGTGTTAGAACTAATTCGTAGACTGCATACAAAATTGGTTACATCTAGCATATTTTCTTTTTTTTCATAACTTACATTTTGTAATGTATCCAATCCATCGCGTACTTCTTCTATATTCTTTATGGTTGGTCTTCCCTTGCTTATGGTTCGAGACAATCCGTCTACAAAATGCAAAATATTCATATTACCAATGGTATAGAACTGGTCACGATTTACTTCTATATTGTTCTTCTTTGCTCGGTGATAAATGACATTGTCTTCAAATCCCCATGTCCAAAAAGATGGAAACCCATTTGTTTTCTCAAAGTCTTCACCCTTTATAGAAAAAATGCCACCTAAACAAAAAGTAAATCCATAAAAGTGTTTGATAACATTTTTTTCTGTATTATAATGAATTAAATTCTTTTTGTATGGTAATGTATCTATATCATGAAATACAAAGGTGATGTCTTTATAATTATAATATTTTTCTTTGGCATATAAAAATCCAATATTTTTCATTGCTCCACGATTGAATGGACGAGTATCTTTTTGATTTACAAAAATGATTTCATAATCATAATCTTCCAAAACATATTCCATATGTCTCAAAAAATAAAATTTATGTTGTTCGCGGTCTCTATATGGAACAATGAATATTATGTCAACCATATCATAGTATATTATATTTTTTTTTAATTTGTTCCGGTAAAAATATACTTTCATAATGTTCCAATTTTTTGAAACATTTATTGATGGTCACTTCACTGATTTGACTAAATTCGTGAATATTTTTTTTAGTAACATTCAAATTACATTTTTGACAAACCAAATAAATGATTCCGGTAGATATAGAATGTGGAGTATTTTCACAAATGAGTCCTTTAGATTCTACAATAGAGGCAATGAATAAACATAACTGGGTAAGTTCTTGATTCATACCTAATTTACTACAATATCTATAAATGAATGAACTAGGGGTAGAATTGTTTAGTTGAGTTTTTTCCTCCGAAAATTCTTCGATGTCATTTAAAATACTTAGCGCATTTTTACAACCCTTTGTAGCACTTGTGTTGTCTAGATTAAATATACTCGCAATTTCTTTAGATGTTCGGGGGTATTCATTTACACTAAACGATATGTAAATAGAGGCAGCTAATAATCCATCGCGATTTAACCCTCTGTATGTCTTTTCATTGGAAATTTTATTATAATATCGAATAGCATCATTTATAATCAATTTAGAAATACCTCCTTTACTTGCTAATACAGTTATCATTTGAAAATCGTCGTATTTTGATTTTTCTTTATAAGGCATAGATTGCCATTCTGTGTAACGTCTTATTTTTCGCATTTCATAAGTAGATTTACCGTTGCAATTAATTCTACAACCGAATGAGGATTCTTTTAAAAGATTATTGACAGGCATACCGCACCGAGACATATCTGGACCACTATCGTCGGCACCATAAAAACGCCATTCGGCACCGTGGTCTATCGTATCCTTGATAAGTATTCCACATAAAGGATTTCCGCAACAATAAAATCCTTCTTCTGTTATTTTCAACAACGCATCACATGATTTACAATTTGATTTATGAGTGGTTTCAACGGGTTCCAACTTTTTTTTTTCAAAGTGTTTCCACAAATCTTTGTTCATACACAAAAATATATGGGTTGTGTTTAATTCAATTTTATTTTATAATATTATTATAATGGGTATTTCTACATCGAAACCAAATGTAACCGAAGATATTATAAAAGACGAAGAAATTACAAATTTGCCTGAACAAATTGATGATATTGCTACAAAATATATATTAACCCAAAACACAATAGATTTGATACGATTAGGAGACAAAGATTATTATAACAATATGATTATATTAACCAGTAGTATATTGGATAAACGATTGACCAAATTAGAATTAGGATTTTTAAATGAACGTATTCAACATGGTGTTCAAGAACCTATTTACGCGCAAGACAAACATGATATGACTAGTTTAATACCTAAAAATGATAGAATAAAACATAAATTTCTTCACAATATTTCGAAATATTATATGAAAATCATAACCATATATAGTGCTGTAGTAGCTACAATGGATCCGCAATATTTTTATGAAGATGAACAGGGTGAACATAAAACATTTTATTTAAAAGACTTTGGTGACTACAAATCAATCCCTCAACACGTAAAACCTCGTATTAGTCAAATCACGAATCCACTTAATTTATGTCGAAAACGATTGAATATATTAAAAAATAAATTAAATATAGAAGGTGAACAAGTCACTATAAACCCCGGTGAAAAATTATGCTCTATGAATGATTCCCCAAAACGATTGAACGAAGAAATTGGTATAAAAGAAATGGATTTATTATATTTTGATATTTTTGATAACAACGAAAAAAAGTGGGCTAAAATGAGTAATAAAATGAAGAAAAAATATAATAAGGATTTAACCATATTTTATCAGATATTTACCGGTAAAAAAAATAAACCTAAAGAAATAAAATCATTTCATGATATTGAATTATTAGATTTTAAAACATTTGATTATTGCGATAAAGAACACTTCGTGAAAGATTTAATTGTATCCAAAAATAATCAACACATCAAAAAATACTTGGATAAAATATATATTATACAAGAACATACAAATACTACAAAAGAAAAATTACTATACATTTTAAAAAAAATATTTATTTCAGAAGGTGAAGAATATAAAATAAACCCCGAATTGACGCTAGATAAATTAATACAATTAGAAAATGATACACGAGACATTATTCTTCATTTATATACCACTTGTGAAAAATATTTCGTTCAAGCATTAATTATTTTTGAAAAAATATTCGAGGAACAAACGCATGAATTGAATCTGGAACGCGATAATAATATGAAAAATACATTTGTGATACCAACCAATATTCCTTCTTTTGGCGAAACAGATAATGACACTACAGATAACTCTCTTGGAGCAACAGATAGTTCTCTTAATGATACGTTAAAACCAACTATATCAGATAGTATACAATCTACTATTATGAACACATTTGGATTTAATTCATCATCACCACCAGAAACTCCGCCAGCAGAAACTCCGCCACCAGATTCTCAAGTAGAAACTCCACCAGTGGTAGAAACTCCGTCAGTAGAAACTCCGTCAGCAGAAACTCCGCCACCAGATTCTCAAGTAGAAACTCCACCAGTGGTAGAAACTCCGTCAGTAGAAACTCCGTCACCAGATTCTCAAGTAGAAACACCACCAGTGGTAGAAACTCCGTCAGTAGAAACACCACCCGTGGTAGAAACTCCGTCAGTAGAAACTCCGCCCGTGGTAGAAACTTCGCCGGTACTAGAAAGACCTCCAGAAACTCAACCAGAAACTGCAGTAGTTACATCAATACTACCAATAGAAACAGTATCCTCGGTTGAAACCCAACAAGTTGAACCACCTATAGAGTCACATTCATTACCAACTCCCCAAATTAGTGTTTCTTAGTTATTTCATCATATCTTTAATTAATTGATCGCTATAAATATTTGTTTTTTCTAACTTTGGTTCTTTATGAAAGGATACGGTTGTTGTTTTATCTTTTAATTCATTTCCATAAGAATCTACCATAATACCTGTCTTTTTTTTTATTTGTTCTCTAACATAAGAAGGAACCCAATGGTTCCAACTAATCATTAATAAATTAGGATGAATATATTTACATAAAAAATTATCGGATTCTAATTTATCGATCACATAATTCAAGCATTCACTAAAATTATAATTAGGATATCCTATCAATATCTCGGGCATTAAATAACTACAAAAGTTAGGTTGTTCTCTTTGTCTAGAAGCTGTTTTGATTTTACTATGTATTTTAGATAATAATTTATTATACATTTCTAATCGGTTCAAATCTATTTTTTTTTTAGTCTCATACAATTCTTCTATATTCAATCTAGGAAAATCCATTATTATTATTTTACAATATAAAATAATAATTTATTTACTTCATAATAGTGGTTATAAACGTATCGAATGTGTTATCGTCCAATTCCGCATCATAATAATATTTTTCATTTTTATACAATAAAACGATGGTTGGATACGAAACTACATTATAAGCATCCGCCATATCTACATTCTTTTCACAATCGATTTCATGAAAGGTTAAATGTTTATATTTTTCCTGAATGGGTTTCAACTTATCTAAAGTCTTTTTTGAGTGTGGACACCAGTCTACATGAAAAATGTAAATATCACCATGGTTAGTTTCATTCATTTCTTTATATTCATTATTTTCAACAAATTCAGTTTGTATTTTTTGTTTCTTTTGATAATACACATATAATAAATAAATAGAGACAACAAATAATAAACCTAAAATAATATACAACAACATTAATATGTAAGGTTATTTTATTCTGTTTATAATAACGTATAAATACAATATTTATATGTTATTATGATTGTAAAACTTTATAATGATAATAAATATGTATTAGTAAAATCATTTAATGAAACCTATTATTATCGAGAAATAATGCGTTTAAAACTGAATCATAAACATCAAACCGGACAAATGAAACAACTTATCCAACATAAAATAAATTTTTTTTCTTCTTAATATTCAATGACACTATATACCAAAGAAGAATATAATAGCGGAGATGGGATGCTTACCACAATATGGGGACCTGGTCTATGGCATTATTTACATACGATGAGTTTCAACTATCCAGTAAATCCTACACAAGAAGATAAAAAGTATTATCGGGATTTTATTTTACAATTGAAATATGTATTACCTTGCAACCATTGTAGAATAAATCTTGTAAAAAATCTGAAGGAACTACCATTAACATATGAGCATATGAACTCAAGATATACCTTTTCAAAGTATATTTATTTGCTACACGAGCATATCAATAAGATGCTTGGAAAAACATCTAATTTAAGTTATGATGACGTAAGAGAAAGATACGAACATTTTAGAGCAAGATGTAGTAAAAAAATAACAATACATGAAAAAGGATGTACCGAATCACTCTATGGCGAAAAATCAAAATGTATTATAAAGATTGTTCCTAATAAAATGAAATGTAAAACGTTTCAAATGAATAAAAGTTGTAAAAAAATAAGATTACGAAAAACCGCTAAAATCATTTAAAACTGGCATAGGTAAATAGTTGCCTACTGAGGTTGACCTATAATTTGGAACTTTTTTACAATCAAACGATGGTTCGGGGCATCGTTCACAAGCTGGACAAGGAGGACAATTACCATTATTACCTTTTAGTTCTTTCAACCGTTCTTTCAATTTGGAAATTTCGCTATCGTATTCATTTATATCTTTTTGATTCATTCTACTTTCGAATATACCTTTGACACCATCATTCTCTTTTTCAAACATATTTGGAATGGAATTCTTAGTCTCTTCGATGGTTTGTTTGAAGTTGAATTTGGACTCTTTATTTTTATTTGTTTTTTCTTTTTCTTTTTCAATTACTTTTTCCGAGACAATATTATCTTTGGTAGATGTATCATCAATGGGCGAACCTTTTTCAATTACTTTTTCCGAGACAATATTATCTTTGGTAGATGTATCATCAATGGGCGAACCTTTTTCATCACTATCGTCGGTTCCAAGAAATCCAGGACAGGCTGGACATACAGGAGGTACAACCTGGCTTTTTAATATATAGTCATCGCCTGAGCATTCTTTATCTTTACATAATGGGACAGGCATATCATCGAACCCTTCACTAAAAGACCCTAATAAAGAAAATAAAACAACTACCGCAAATAATAATAATAATATATATTTATTTTTCATTATATTTAAAGTAGAAAAAAAATTGATTAAGATGGTCACTGTAAACTATTTTATGTTGATTGGAGTAGATGAAGCTGGACGAGGACCATTGTTTGGAAGAGTGTATACCGCGGCGGTAATATTACACGACGATTTTGATACGTCGTTGTTGAAAGATAGCAAAAAATTTACATCAGAAAAAAAAATAAAGGAGGTATATGATTATATAAAAGAAAATGCTTTATATTATCATATAAGCTATAAAGACGAACATTATATTGATACATACAATATATTAAACGCTACTATGAAATCTATGCAAGAATCGGTTTGTGGTGTATTGGAACAGTGTTGTACAGAAGATAATGTAAAAATATATGTAGATGGAAATCACTTTAAACCTTGTTTTTATAAAGATAAATGGATACCATTTGAATGTATTGTAAAGGGCGATTCGATACACAAATGTATTAGTGCGGCATCTATTTTGGCCAAAGTAGAACGCGACGAATATATACGAACATTGTGTAAAGAACAACCCATATTGAACGAACGTTATGGTCTTTTAAACAACAAAGGATATGGTACAAAAAAACATGTAGAAGGAATTAAACAATATGGGTATAGTGAATATCATCGTAAATCCTTCAAACTAAAAAGTGGAACATAAGAATCCTTTATAATGACTTCAACCATTCGTCGTATATACTATCTAATGGTAATTTAAATTTATAAGCGTGTATGTCTTTTTCTGATTGAGACGCCATTTTACTTAGTTGGTGTCCGTCTTCATAAATAGCGACTCGTTTTACCATAAGGTCTAACACAAAATGTCCTAATAGATTATTCGGTACAAAATTACTCGAAGCACACAAAAACCATTTTGTCTCGGTTGAACTTAGTGCTCTCATTGCTAAAAAAATAACCATTGTTTTATTATTTCCTTTTACCATATTGTAAGTAGTAGATGGTTTACAATATACGTGAATATTTTCAGTTTCACCTCCAGTATATTTTCCGTAAAATTCATTGGAACCATATTTAAAATGTCCTTCCATATGTCCGTCTTTGTTCCAGACTTCTTTGATAGAACTCGGTTCACCAGCATAATTTCCAAATGTATGTTTATGAACAAATGCGGCATGATGAAAATCCATTGAATTTTTATAACAATCGCTAAAACTACCTTGAACGTTTAATTCTAATTCACAACGCGGTTGTGATAATTCATCGCAATCTGTAATGGTATCAGTAAGCTCATTTGGCGACCACCAAATGATGTTATGTTTCACCATACACATTCCATAGTTTTCCATACAATCATTATGGGCATTTTCATAAGGTCCGACATTTAGACCATGATATGGGCATTTTATACAATTATCTACAATAGTTCCGTAACTCAGCAAGGCTCCTTGATGTGGACATACATCAGGTCTTAAATGGTATTGTTCGTCACCTTTCCATAATACATAATTTGCATCTATAAATTGAATACGTTGAGGTTTATGTTTGTAATCTTTTACAAAACGAATTGGATGCCATCCGGGTGTCTTAGAACTAGGTGCCGGAAAAAATAATGCTTCACACGAAAGTATACATAACCATAAAAACATTGATACAATATGAGTGTTTTCTTTAATCTTTATCAAAAAATATCTTTTCAATTTCTCAAAAAAAACAAAGCCCCAATATAAATTTTTAAAAATGAAATTCTCCAAATTTTTTTTTTTGCTCCCTCCCTCCCTCGAAGTCCTTTTTTTTAGTAAGTATTAAAAGGGTCACAATTACATAACAAAAAATAAAAAAAAGGCAGGTTTTCATTATTAGTTATGATAATAAAATGAATAAAGTTGAAAATGACCTAAATAAAATATATTTAATATATAAGAATGACACTGTATGGTTGCGACCTATGTAAGTTTTATAATGTAAATAGGTCTAAATATGACCGACATTTAGAGACAAAAAAGCACACTGAGAATTTGACCAGTAAGTCAAAAGTAAGTCAAAAAGGACCAAAAAGTAAGTCAAAAGTAAGTGTTACTGACGAACACATTTGTAAATATTGCGGAAAAATTTATAAGCATAAACAATCAGTAAATAATCATATCAAGTATAATTGTGAAAAAAATAAGGACGAAGACCTAAAAGAATTGGTTCGATTGCTCAATTTACAAATTCAACAAAAAGACGATAAAATAAAAACGTTGTCTCATCAAATGGAAAAGCAACAAAAACAAATTGATAAATTGGTGGATAAATTACAAGTAACTCATATTACCAATAATACAACCAATAATATTCAAAATAATATAAAATTACTATGTTATAAAGATACAGATATATCGCATTTAACTGAGACAGATTATATAGGAGCTATAAAAAAGGTGACCGGATGTGTAAAGGATATGATAGAAAAGATACATTTCAACCCATCTAAACCTGAAAATATGAATATTTATATTTCTAATATGAAAGACAAATATTTGATGGTGTACGAAGATGACAATTGGAATATCAAAAATAAGGTCACAGAAATAGATAATTTATATGAAACCAAAGAGATGTTATTAGAAGAATGGTTAGACGAGGAACAACATAAATATCCTGATTTGAGACAAAAGTTTGAACGCTATTTGAACAACAAGGAAAATGATGAAACAATGAATATGATTAAAGAAGAAATCAAACTGATGCTTTATAATAAAAAAAAACTTTTAGAATAACATATAAACACATAATACAACTTTATTTAATGCGTTTATTATATGGTTGTTTGCTCTTGACTACACATGTGGATTCGTTTTATTACCCAGTCTCATTTATAAAACATAGAAGTAAACACTTCGCAGAAATGGACTTACAACACATTTGTGGATCATTCTAATCATATAGACAGTGTTACCCTTGTAAAGACCAACAACGAATTGACCAATATTATTACATCAAGTAAACGTTATACCAGAACTAACCAACCACATTATCGACCTGTTATTAAAATATCATATATTTTGACTATAAAATGTTGTATAGTATAAATCCATTACAAATATTAAGTGGATATATTGCTTTATCGTTATTGTTTCAGTTTTTTCAGAGAAATCCAATGATGAGTATAATGAACAAATCACCTAAAAAAATAGACATTGAAATTAGTGAAACCACCTTTGACGATGTGGCTGGTTGCGATGAAGCCAAACAAGAACTCATGGAAGTGATTGATTTTTTGAAATATCCCGAAAAGTATCAGGCATCTGGCGCAAGAATACCACGTGGTGTATTGTTAGAAGGTCCGCCAGGAACTGGAAAAACCTTATTGGCTCGCGCGGTTGCGGGTGAAGCCAATGTTCCTTTTTTTATTCAAGTGGTTCACAATTTATAGAAATGTTTGTTGGAGTAGGTGCGTCTAGAGTGCGAGATATATTTGAAAATGCAAATCAAGAAAAACCTTGCGTAATTTTTATTGATGAAATAGACGCCATCGGAAAGCAACGTTCCAGTAACGGCGCAATGGGTGGAAATGATGAGCGTGAACAAACCTTGAATGAATTTTTAACCAATATGGACGGATTTACTACGAATGAAGGTGTCATCGTAATCACCGCAACCAATCGGGTTGATATTTTAGATCCAGCACTTACTCGTCCAGGCCGGTTTGATAGAAAAGTATACGTCGGATTGCCTGACCAAAAAGGTCGAATGGATATTATCAAGGTTCATTCTAGAGACAAACCCTTAAATGCGTCTGTTACAGAATTAACGCGGGGTATGTCTGGCGCCGATTTATCAAATCTCTTGAACGAAGCATCTATATTGAGTGTTCGGTACAACGATACCTCTATCAATTCTACTACGTTAATGAATGCCTTTGAAAAGATTACGTTTGGTCTACCAAGCACCTATGAAACACGAAGCGAGTCATTGTTGAAAATGGTCTCTTATCACGAAATGGGTCATGCCCTTATTGCGCTCATGTATAAAGATTTGTTTTCAGTGGAAAAAGTAACCATTCAATCCAATAAAAATGGTGCTGGTGGTTATACATTGTTTTTACCGGTTGAACCATATGATACATATCCAACTAAGAAATATTTTCTGGTAAATATGATGGTCGCGTTAGGTGGACGAGTGGCCGAACAAATCTTATATAACAATACAAAAGAAGATATTTGGTTAAAAAACATCACTGATTTAGAGGTTACTACTGGTGCGTCCAATGATTTGAAACAAGCCAACTAATTGGCTCGTAATTATATTCAATTGTTTGGATCGCTTAAGTCGGAAGAATATAACAAGGAAGAAAGAGACAAAGACATCGAACAATGATTGAATTATTGTTATTTGACGACCAAAGATATTTTGTGGACCAATCGCGATGTATTACATAATGCGTCAAATGTATTGTTACATAAAAAAACACTAGATGCTTCGGATTTAAGTCATATTAAATTTATTTACCCATAAATGATACATTTGAACAATAGTATTTTAATCCTTCTATAATATAATGGATTGTTTCAAAGAACAAGATTTGAATCCACGTACTTGCCGTTTTAGTAAAAAATGTAAAGAAGGATATGAAAGAAATGAAGTATTCCGATGTCGTAAAATAATAAAACCCAGATTGAAAAAAACATTAAAAAAATCAAAATCGCCACCTAAGCAACCATCTCCACCACCCAAGCTACCATCGCCACCTACAAATTCATTTTCATTATCCTCAAATTCAAGTACATTAAAAAAATCAAAATCGCCACCTAAGCAACCATCTCCACCACCCAAGCTACCATCGCCACCTACAAATTCATTTTCATTATCCTCAAATTCAAGTACATTAAAAAAATCAAAATCTCCACCTAAGCAACCTTCCTCTTTATCTCCAAATTCAAAAACTTTTGATATACCTTCACCTATAGATGCTCCCGATAATGTGTCACCAGTGGTAAATAAAATTCAAACTGGTTTGGATGAATTATCTAGGATTGGAAAAGAAAAAGGGGCAGTTCATTTTTTCGGATATTTAAATACATTAGGTATTGGTTATGTAGCTGTTTTGAATAAATTTAAAGGAGAATGTATTCCCATATTTAAAGATAAATATACAAAAGAAATGCATATTGAATTGTCTATAAATGTAACAAAGAAATATACTGATATTTTTAATAGTGATTATATATTAGAACAATTTGGCAACTCCATTAAAAAATGTGTAGATCGAAATATAAACGTTATTTGTATATTTTTAAATATAAGGTTTGATAAAAGGTCGGTTGGACATCAAAATTTACTTATATATAGACCATTTGAACGAATCATTGAACGATTTGAACCTCATGGAAAACTATATGGAAATAATATAAGAGACAATCAAAATATAAACGCACAATTGACCGAATTATTTGAAGTCAAAATGAACCCATATACAAATGGTAGAGTTAAATTTATTCCACCAAATGAAATATGTCCTTATTATAAAGGATTTCAAATATTAGAAGAACAAATTAAAGGATTGTCTACAGAAGGAGAAGGATTTTGTTCGATGTGGTCGTTGTTTGTTATGGAAATGATTTTAAATAATCCAACCAAAAGTACTTTACAAGTGATTGAAGAAGTAATGCATATAACAAATAAAGAACCGGAATTTTTGAAAGATATTATTCGCGGATATGTGGTTGGTATAGAACAAATTTTGGATAAAACAATGAAAACGATAAGTAAACCTAATTTTTCTTTTGAAAAAACACCCTTATTGGATACAAATGATAAAGTGATACAAGAATTTATTTTAAATTCATTGTTTGAAACAGAAAATGATATTCGTGAAAAAATAGAATATAAGTCTTTGCCAAAATCTATAGAAAAAATGAATGAACAATGGATAAATATTTTGGATACATTTGATAAACATGAATTGATAAAACTGTTTCTGTCAGATCATATGGAAAAGGCCGACATTCCAACTACAAAACATCAAATTATATATTATATAAAAGAAAACTATGATAGTACAACTATAGGACAATATATTGATGAGTACTCTAAAATAAAAATGGTTTTAAACGCATTAAACAAGGCAGAATTATTAAAATTAGTTATAAATATTCATGGTAAAAAATTGAAGTTTAATCAAAAAGTATCTAAACCTCAAATGATATCTTATATTGTAAATACATATGATATGGATACTATAAAAAAACACATTGAAAAGGAAGAATCTATGGAAGTAGAATCTATCCAACAACATAAGGAAGAACTAAGTCATCCAAAAGACTTCAAACGGGTTTTTCCCCTCCATAGTGAAGATAAAAGTGAAGACGGTAAAGATTATATTGTATTTCAAGATGGTGGAACAGGTATTATGTTAGCGGATTCATTATATAAAGATGGAACTATGATAAGTTTAAGTAAACAATTATCTAAAAAGTTTTTACAACCACCAAATGGTTGGTATTTAAGCGAAAAATATGATGGATTACGTGGTATTTGGACTGGAAAAGAATTAGTGGCTAGACCCACGAAAAAAGATGGTGTCTTGAAAGGAAAGGTGTTTAATTATGTCCCTAAATGGTTTATCAATATGTTACCACCGGGGGTAAGTTTGGATGGTGAAATCTGGATGGGACGCGGACGTTTTCAAGAAGTATCAGGATTAAGTAATTTGAAATTAGGCAAAAAAATAACGGAGAAAGATTTAGATACCAAATGGAAAGACGTGAAGTTTATGGTGTTTGATTTACCACATTCTAAAAAACCTTATGTAGAACGCAGAGACGAATTAAAGAAAATCATAGATGGGATTAATATCAAACAAGGAAAGGATTGTCCCATACAAATGTCCAATTCAACCATTGTAAAGGATAATTTGACCGAATTATACACCGAATATACGTTGAATGGTGCCGAAGGTATTGTGTTAAGAGAACCTTATTCTTTATATGAAACCAAGCGAAGTAAATTATTGTTGAAAATGAAATTGAGCGACGATGCGGAAGCAATTGTAATCGGATATGTTCCAGGAACGAATAAATACAAGGGATTATTAGGAAGTTTAATTTGCGAAATAAATGGTAAAAAATTCAATATCGGAACAGGATTTAGTGATTTAATGCGACAAGAATATAATGACCCACATTCCGAGCATTATATACCTATCGGGTCTAAAGTCAACTTTGGATATATGGAACTGACCAAAGATGGTATACCTCGTCATCCAGTTTATAGAGGAATTCGAACAGATAATTAATATGTGACTATAATATAATGGTTAAAAAGAGTTCTAAACTTATGAAAAAAATATCTTATAACTACTTGTATGTTATATTTTTTCTATTAATAGTATTTCTTTTTTGGTTTATGACGCGTAGAGAAGGATTAGAGACAAACGAAGATGGTTCAGGGTGTTTAGTCACTGACACCGATGCTGAAGGAATCGACAGCAGTTTTAACGTATCGGTTTCGTGCGAACAATTCAAAGAAGTTTTGATGGGTTCGTCGTTAGATGAATTTAGTTCTTTATAAATTAAAATGAATTATATTCTTTATAAAGAACCATATCAAAAAACCGACTCTAGTACACTCAATTGTTCAGAGTTAAGTTTTTTGTCTATATTTACTTTGAAAATAATAATCAAATTACCCATGTCTTTGTCTCGAATGAAACCCTTTTGTTTTATGATTTTTTCATCATAATTTTGTATAATGTTTCCGCGACTACTTTGTAACTTCAAAGAAGTATCGTTCAAATGCATAATATGCCCTTCAAATCCACAAATAGATTCGCGGAAGCTGATATGTTTGCGAAAAATTAAGTCCAATCCTTTTCGTTCAAAATGTTCATGTGGTAATATTTTTATGTGTATTTTTAAATCACTATATTGTCCGTGATTACAATTTCCTTTGCCTGATAATTTTAAGATTTCACCGTCATCAATTCCGGCTGGAATATCTAAATAAATCTTTTCATTTTCATAACATTTTGTTTTTCCGTGATGGATGTATCGTTTGATATTAATAGGAAATTGTATACCATTATAAGATTCTTTGAAGGTCAATTCTATTTTTGTTTCCAAGTCTTCTAAATGATCTTTCTGAAAATCATCTCGAAACAATTCGTCGATGGGGTCTTTTTTTTCTTTAGAACGAAACATTTTTTCTAACAATACATCCAAAGGATTACTGAATGAATTATCATATGCTTGACGTTTTATTGGATCCTTCAATGTATCGTAGGCTTCGTTAAGTTTTTGCATTTGTTCACCTCCATTTGGATTTCTATCCGGATGAAACTTATAACTCAATGACCTATATTGTTTTTTTAGTTCATTTTCAGTGGAGTCTTTGGACACTCCTAATAGTTCATAATAGTTCATATATTGTAGTTTTTTAATTTATATTTAAATACAACGAGAAGATATTTTTATGGTAGATTATATACCTTCCCATTTGAAATATATGATATTACAAAATAAAGACCATATTATAGATACGATACATAAATGTATTCATCAAGACAAAATGAATATGTTGCTCACTGGATGTGTACCTAAACACATTGTAAATCTTATTATAAAAGAATACTATGAATATTATCCAAAACCAAAAAAACAGGTCATTATGGAGATTGATTGTTTTAGTGACTTAAATTTAAGTTCATCGAACAATGAACTTATACTATTTTCTAAGTGTCCTTATAAAAAGTTTGTGGTCATTCATAATTTAGAACACATACCAGAAAACATTCAAGTATATTTCAAAAATATTATGAATGAATACACCTTTTTTATTTTTTGTTCGGATTGTAAAAAAAAGGTATACGAAAGTGTATATACACGATGTGTACCCATTGAGTTTGAGCCATTAGATTATCGCCATTCTAAAGAATTATTACAGGCGTTGTGTGTTCAAGAACATATAACTATAGAAGATTATGACGAAGTACTGAACCAAACTCAGTTGAATATAGAGTACATGATCAACCTAATGAATTATATGAAACTATTAAAAAAAACGAATATAGAAAAAGGGTCGAATTATATTACCCTTATAAAGAACAATGAACTTGAACAATATTTTCAACACATAAGGTCAAACCACATTCAAGAGGCATATCTAATGCTATTTGACTATTACGACAAAGGGTTTTCTATCCTTGACATTTACTATTTTTTATACGAATATTCCAAAACACAAATAAGTCAACCTGTTTATTTTAAAATCATTGAGTTGTTATGTGAATATATTCAAAACATTTATGAAGGACACGACCATAAAATTTGGTTGGCATTACTAACAAATGATATAAACAATATATATAACTAAATAATATATGTCACGTGAATTATTTGTGGGATGGTTATCTTCTATTGGAGAGTTATTGTCCAATCAGTCCTATTATATTCATTCCGAAAAATATAAATCATTTGTATTCAAGCAATTGATGGACCCATACATCGAACAATTTAAAGCTATGTATAAACATATGGATGTAAGTACTTACAAAAAGTGTATGGCATTTTTTCGACAACTTTGTAAAGTATATCATATTTCGTATGAATACAAAATAAGATACGCAAGTTCTAGTTATTATATTGATTACTATTTTTATGTATAAACCCCAAAAGACCAATAAGAGTATCTAATAACAAAAACATATAACTATATGGATATTGGTAAAATAGTCCAAATGACGCAAACAAGAATAATAGGGCGTGAATAGGTCGCAAATGATCCCACCATACCTTATTGTGAAATGCTCCGGTAGTTCGTGTTTTTAGAATATATTGGTAGATAAATCCCATACCGATGATCATACAAACAAACGATAGTATAGGTCGGTACCATAACTTGTATACTAAGTAAGCTAGCAACAAACGAACCAAAATACAAATTGCAAAATAATACATTAATCTCATTGTAATACTATTATATTTTTGATTTACCGTGTTCTAACATATATTTGGAAAGAAACACATTTGCCTCTAAAACTTGTTCACTTGTCAAGTAAGCATACCAATTGTATTTGGTTCGACGCATCAATTCATCATGTGGTATGTAAATTCCTACATGGGAAGGATTCAATTCTATGGTGCTCGACTCCATTAAATCTTCTAATCGTATTGGGTGGTTATTCTTGTCTCTTGTTCCTATAAGAACACCATTTAATAAGGGTATATTCATTTTTTTTAGTAATTGGTCTGAAAAATAGTTCGATTCATTAGTCAAGTCTTTGAGACACATGTCTGAATAACTACGAATATATTCGCCTAAAATGGGGTTTTGTTTGTTGGATCCCATTAGTTTGGTGGAATAAATCATATTTTGTGTTGTCGAATGTTCGCCTTGGTTCGGTATTTCACTCACATAGAAAGTATTGGTTTTATCTATATTATAAATGGTGTTTCTCAAATACATCGAAGGAGGCATCATCACACCTCCATAATCATATAATATTTGTAGCAATGATTTTTGGCGGTATTTATCTAATAAATCGCCGGATAATTTTTCGTAATCTACGTTTTGGTCTGGCAATAAAGTAGATATATTGGAATCATCGAATAAAATCACATCATAATATTGTCCGCAATAGTCGATGATGGATTTGATACACAATACCATATAATCTATGTTGAGATCATACGAACTACGCGACCCAAAGTGTTCCCATTTTCGCGCATTCCGCTCGATAGGTAAATGGATCCATATTTTTCGTTTCATAGAAAGGTTTAGATGTTTTACGTCTTTAAAGAAAAAATCGTCTACGTCTAATGTTTCTGACTTAAACGCATAATAGCGTTCTTTGTATTTTTGATAAGCTAGTGTACAAAATATAATAACAATAATTAGCGCAAAGATAGCCATTTCATCCATTATATATTACATGATACTAAAAAATTTCGAATTATAATCTTTTTGCTTTTGTTCCATTTTTTCTTGCCTCTGCTTGTACTCATAGGCCATTTTTAAGGATTGGTGTGTGTTATTTTTATAGTCTTGTTGTAAAAGGCGTTTGGACTCGATTTCGCTTTTTGCTGGTTCAATAGATGTTTTTCGATGTTGTTGATATTCGTGGATATTTTTGTATTTTGGGGTTTGTTCTAATACTTTTTTTTCGTCAATTCCAATGATACTATTTTTATGGGCTTCTTTTAAATCGTAAAACTTTTGTCCAAATACATTTTCTGGTTTAGGTTCTTCACATACCACAATATCTTTGATTAATGTTTGTCTCGAGGTTTCAATGTTATCTTTGTCATAAAGATCTTCGTTGGATTTCAACCATTCTTCGTATCCATTTTCCTCGTCATTGGTTTGTATATGTACGTTCTCAAACATATGATTGAACTGTTTCAAAAAGTCCTTGTCTTTGAGACCCTTTTTCTCAATATAGTCTTTGAAACTGGTATCAATGTCTTGTTGTTTGTTTAATTTTTCTTCGTCCGTTTCGTGTTGAATATAATTATAAATGGATTCTATTTTTTTGTAGGCATCTAAGTATTTCAAATAATGTGTCTTGATAGAAGGATTATGTATATGCTTATCTGGATGAAGCATCCAAACCTTTTTCTTGGCTACCTTTAATTCTTGTTCGCTAAAGGGTATAGATAAATCAAATAGAGACAAAAGTTGTTCTAAAGAAGACATTAGAATAACCTTCTATTATTTATTTTGAAGTCTATCTTAAAACTTGGTCAAACAATTGCTGAATCATTTCAGGATTAGCACCGGTGACAATATGATGAGGTACATAAAACGTATCTTCATCGTATTTTGATTTGTAATATACACAAAATGCTGGTATGCCATTTATCATCCGTTTTTTCTTAAAAAAAGCATAGGTATCAAAACACTCGTCTACGTCTATTTCATAATATCGAAATGATTTTCCCTTGTGTTTATCTAACAATTGTTTTACAGTGGGGGCAATTTTTTTACAAGGACCACACCAAGAGGCTGTAAATTTAACTATAGTTACGTCACAAGGACTATTTTTTAAAAAGGCTTTGAAATTGTCTCTATTTTCAAACATTAAACTATTATAATATTAATTATTTACATATTTATCTAATTCCTCAATCGGAATATACCCAAAATCTACATGTGATTCCCAAAAAAAATGACAAAATGCATATTGAATATTATAGTCGGTTGTTTTTAAATAGGGAAATTGTTTTATGATGGATTCTTTTGATATAGGAATCAAATCATAATTTTCATAAGGTAATACATATAATAATTGTGTAATAGGATTTACGAATGTGGTATTTTTGTTTGGAGACAATAAACGTTCGTCGTCATCGATTGATATTTCGTTCAAAAGAGATTGAAACAAGGGTGCATATCCCATTGGATAATATTTGTATAAGTCAATGGGATTTCCAATATAGTAATCCCAAGTCCATTCTAACATTTCCAAATATTGTTTACATATAGATTGGTCGTTATGTTGACGAAATAAAATCATATTGTATTTATCCGGATGGGCTTTCAAATAGTCTTCTTCGTCATGGTCGTAAAGAGGCAAATAATTCAGTCTATCTTCGTGGGTAATGTTATGCGCTTTTCGTGTGGTCTTCCATTGAATTTGTTGAGCAATTCGCTCGTGTTCTTGTTTAGACAAACGTTCGAATAATATATACAATTCACTCCATACGATTTTATGATTTTGAATAAGGTTCAAAGACAAAGCATGTTCTAATAAATGGTCTATTCCATGATTTCGAATATTGATAGACGGAAAATGTGGTAAAAAATCGTTACCACAAAAAAAACATAAAAAACAATAATTTTCTATAGACATAGATTGACATATTTGTTCTCCTAATAAAGAAACATCCAATAAATAATCTTGGTTTTCCTGAATATAATTCAAATATTTAAAATATTTTGTTTCACGATACAAATAAATCTGCTTCGGAAGTTGTAATAGAGACAACATAATTAAATCCGCATCTAATCCATAAATTATATGGTTTTCTTGATTATTCTTGCATGTACGGATATGTTCAAAAATTTTGTATTCCCCTTCGCCTGGTTCATCGGAACCACTGAGGACAATGGTTGTATCGTTGTCTAGTTTTTCTTTTAAATAAACATTCAATCCATTCATGAACAATGTACCTGGGGTAATACAATTCGTATTGAAGGACGACGATTGATTTAGAATCTTCTTGGTCAAATGTGATTTATATCTTCTCTGTTTTTGTTGAACCATTTTAGCCAAAGGTGCTACTCCATCAAAACAAATTCGTGTTTGTTTGGGTTGAAATTTATTTATAATAGTCATGATGGCCTGATAAATATGTTCATAGGGTTCATCTCCTTTTTGTATTTGATCATAAATGATTGAGTTGGCATCTAAATATAAGTTGTCACATATTATAAAATGTCTTTTTAGAATATGTTTATGATGTTTAAGTATATATGAAAAGTAACTTGGGATACCCATTTCTTATTATAACAATTATATTTTTAATATTGTTTTATTATAAGTTATGAGTATTCAATATAGCGATGCCTTAAAACAAGTCAAACACGATAATCCAAGACATATTGGGTTGAAAATGGATATGACAACGATTTTCGGTTTCATTAGTTTAATTGGACCCTTTTTTATTATGTTTATGATGTTTACATTATCCTTGTTTAATTCCAACTTCAAGGGTTTTGTATATTTGATTGGAGTGGCAATCATGTATGGATTTATAAGTATTCTAAATAAAACCTTACAAAAAGAATCATCTGAACAATTGAACGAATATTTTTTCCCATTTTGCCAATTGTTTGGCAATGACATGTATTATTCTATACCATCGTTTAATAGTTCATTGTATATATTTACATTGTTTTACTTGTTGATACCAATGATCACACATAATACATTCAATTTACCTTTAGTTATATTTTTTATTTTATTGTTTGTATTGGATATTGTGACGCGCACGATTCATATCAATTGCACCAATAGTAAAGGTGTAGCCATGGGAGCATTGATAGGATTTGTGTGGAGTATTGTATTTTATAACATATTGTATCAAAACAATACTTTAAAAGATTTTTTGTATTATAATGATTTTGACTCGAACAAGGTTGCTTGTATGAGACCATCCAAACAAAAATTCAAATGTTCAGTCTATAAAAACGGCGAATTAGTGGAATCGATATAAAGAACGATGTGCTAAAAAATAAGAGCGTGTATTATTTATGACAATGTCTCTGTGAAAACTGTACAACATCATATTTGAATTATGTTTTATGTTGTTGTAAACCTTGAAAAACTCATTCAAAATCGAATTTAAACTTTGAGTATGTAATGTTTCGATACTTTCATAATCTACCGAAGGAACTTTTAATTTGGCATTTACCTTATTATGGAAAAAATGGATAAATCGTTTTAACTCTTCCTTTGTCTTTATTTGTTTCAAATTTATTTTTTTTAAAATAGAGACCGCATCATTGGAACAAAGTGGACAAGGTAAATGCCGACATATTTTTTCTATACATTGGATTGCTCCTTGTATCTCGTCATAGTTTCCGTCATTTATATATAAAGTCATCGTATGAAAAAGACGCCAAGTAATGTTACCCCATATTTTTTTTGACATAATATAAAGATATAAATAGAATAAATTTATGGAATTATGTCTTATTAGTAAAGAACCTATGGAACATTCGTTGCGACTACCGTGTAATCATAGTTTTGAATATATTTATTTGTATTATGAAATTATAGAACAAAAAAAAACATCGTCTAAAGGATTCAAATGCCCATATTGTAGAGTATATTACGAACAAAATATTCCTTATTATGAAATCGACGAAATCGAAAAAAAAAGTAATGTAAACTATAAAAAAACACTATCTATATTAAAATGTGGTGAATGTGACCAACCAGCTCATAAATATAAACATGGTGATTTTTGTATAAAACACTCTAAAATAAAATGTAAAGGGATTTGTAAAAATGGTCAACCTTGTAAACACAAGGCTAGCGATGGATTTTTTTGTAAGTTACATAAAAATTGACTTTAAACTTGACCCATAATAAATCTTATGGAAGAATCGCCAAAAAAGAAAGCACGAATGAATAAACCTTGGGACATGTTTGAGTACAACGAACCCATTCGTGATTTTATACATCGTACATGTTCAAAGGAGAAAATTCTAACGTTATATGCTTATACAAACAGTTGTTATTGTTGTAAACGACATTGTCAATATAAACCAAACTTGCTAGGCGGTGAACCAAATCACAATCCGAAACATCCATCATATACTTATGACAAAAAATGTGATTGTAATTGTCGGCATATGTCCCGACATCTATATGAAGCATATTATATGAAATAAATTATAAAATTGAAATAAAATAATGGAAACAAAATACACACAATGGAACAAATTATGGAACATAATATGGAAAACGAAGACATTAAACGAGTAATTTATTCGTTTGGATACCCCGAGCATCGGTTTTATATGAAAGACCTTTCCACACGATTAAATACTAATTTAGAACCTATAAAAGAAATCTCTGACGCATGGGAATATGATCAAGGTGAGATTGGTAACTCTATGAGTTACTATATACAATGTAGATTTACAAAAGACCAAATGATACAAATGTATCACAAAACGCGACGATGCTATTGTTGCACGCGCCACGCACATTACAAACCCGACTTGTTACGCGGAGAACTCAACCGCAACAACTCACCTAATGATCAACCAGAGTATTCTTACAACGAAGAATGTTATTGTAATTGTCGTCATATGTGTCGTCATGTGTACAGAGCATATACAAATAAATTTGGATAAATTATTTTACAATACTTTTCATAAATAATTGTGCTTGTTGACATTCTAGATATGGTATTTTTATTGATTTCAAATTTGTTTTTAAAACTACTTTTTGAGTGGTCCCTCGATATTTACACTGTCAATCTATTTTTTTTCATTTTATATATATATGCGTATACCACGTTTGAGTATTACCGGAAAAATACAAGATCTTAGTCCCAAAAAAAGATCTCAATTAGACGATTTACATGAACAACCTATTGAAGTTTTGTCTATTTTAGATACAAATTTGTCTCTTATTCCAGAATTGCCTGAATCTTTGGAGATGTTTTATTGTAATCGAAATAGACGATTGACCCAATTGCCGAATTTAGAAGACACAGACGTTCGAGTATTAGAATGCCGAGACAATAAACTGACTTCTTTACCAGTTTTATCAGAAGACATAAAAAGAATTGACGCAACAGGTAATGAACTATCCCGTTTTCCAAATGTTCCACGTGGTTTAGATGCTTTGTACGTTTCAGACAATCCATTTACAAAAAAAATAAAAGAATTAAAAAAAATGGTGGATTACATACGTTCCAATCCACAATGTAGTCACGATTTAGATATGATAATAGATTTGCCGACACATCATTCTTTACAATTGGTAAAAAATAACTCATCGCGATTACCAAGTAATATAATTCGAACCATTAAATCATATAGTAAGGCCGGATACAAAAAAGGACGTAGTCGAAAAAAAAGATAAGTTATTTTAATCTAAATATAAAACATTATTTCTTATATGGAAGAAAATCTAATTCAAAATATAAAAACTTGGATGGAACTTGACCGAGACATAGAAGGTCTACAAAAACAAATGAAAGAACTAAAAACAAAGAAAAAGGCTATCAATGAAAATTTGACTAAAATGATGAAAAATAATAATTTAGATTGCATTGATGTCACTAGCGGACAAATCCGTTATGTAAAAAACAAAGTAAAAAAAGGAATCAATCAAAAATATTTATTGTCTATTATGGAAAAATATTATGAAAACAAAGAAGATGCTCAAAAAATATGTGAATTTATTCAAGACAATAGAGAAATAAAAGAAAATGAAAAAATACAATTTAAACGAGATAAAATACCTTCATAATATAATGTTTGAAAGTTCATCGGTAAAAATTGTATTTTGGATTATGTTTCTATTGTTGTTTTATAATTTATTGATAAAATTAGTGGTGTTCATTGGTTTAGATGAATTTATGTCTCGAATGTATATTTTTTGGATTAGTATTATTCTTTTGTTTATATCTATTTTAAATGTAGAAAAAATTGATTTAAATATTTAATATAAATTAAACCAATGGAACGCGCCATCAAACAAAAGATCGAACAATTTTCGCTCGATTTCAAGCATAATATACAATTATGGTTGAAAGAAAAACAGATCATCGATAGTGAAGGAACCGACCAAACCCATAGTTTTATGCAATATATATTTGATTATGAAACACTCGTATTAGACCCAGATAATTTTAAAAAGCGTAAACGTATTAAAAACAGCATTCCAAATTACGAACGTTGTTGTGCTTTAAGGTGTGATAACGATAGATGTACACGAAAGAAAAAGAAAAATGGATATTTTTGTGGTACCCATAGCAAGGGTACACCTTATGGTACAATCGAAGACATTGGAAAAACAAATAATGTCACTAAAATTACTATATGGTTGGAAGAAATCAATGGTATTCATCAATATATCGATGAACATGGAAAGGTGTATTCCACCGAAGATATGAATAGTGGAATCAACCCACCACGAGTTATTTCAAATTGGATAAAAGACGCAAATGGAAAATATAAGATTAAATAAATGGATATCGAAGAAATTATTATTAATTTAAAAATTCTGGAAAAAATAGAAATTAATCAAAAACTTATTACACGTGATACTTATTTGAATATAGAACCTCAAAGTTTAGTGCCAGAATGTTTTAGGAGATGGAATCGTCAAGACAATCGCAATGAAGCCATTAAAAAAATTAATACGATTGTCAATTATGGATTAATTTTTTTACAAAAAGACGCCGAACTATCTGAAAAATATGAACTAAAAAAATATTTATCTTCTTCCATAAAGGGTCTTCAAAATTTAAAAGATACATATTCGACGTGTAATCAAACGGTTTCAAGAATAGAGCTTATTATAGAAAAAATAAAGAGTTAATATATATGAGTGTTACACGTACTATTGAGATATCGAATTATGAAAAAGAGCAAGATGAAATAGAAAAAAGTAATTTTTTTATGCGAACCATAAATTACTTTTCTTTGGATTGGTTTTCCTTTGACTGGTCTAATTATGAATGGTTTGAAATGAACTGGTCCGTTGTATTGTATATATTTCTTGTATTGTGGATTGTATTTAGTATATTGTCTATAAGGAAATATTTGAATTGTGAACATAAGTTTTTTTATATAACGTTAAGTATTTTACCTATTGTAAATGTTGTATTATATTTTGGAGATTTTTGTAAATTATCTATTGAAAAATATAATAATTACAATTATAATACTCGTTCTAATGTCAATGGTCAAGGAGTTGGATTTATAAATAGTGCGATGGTTTATCCATCTATTGTACGACAAAAAATGAATAATCCACCCATGAATGTCGGAAATAACCAACGAATGAACAACCGACGAATGAACAATCAAAATAACAACCAACGAATGAACAATCAAAATAACAACCAACGAATGAACAACCAACCAATGAATGTCGGAAATAACAACCGACGTTTATCAAAAAATAATATATTTATGACGAATCGTAGAAGCAATATTTAAAATATGTTCCTTTTATAAATGACTCATTCATTTAGATTCACGCGACATATATTGAGTTGTAATAATATAGATGAGGGTAAAATGATAGGCAAAGACGTTGAACCTGGTTTAGCTATTTATGGAATAACAGACACCATAAAATTTGCTTTAGATAAAAATAAAAATCCATTTAAATCTTATGATGTATGTGTCTCTAATTTATATCGTACGTGGTGTACAGCGGTAATTTTATATGGGACAAATTTTCATCAAGAATATATATTAAACCTATGGATTTGTCCTTATTTAAAAGAAAATAGTAAAATACATGGTGCAATAACTCGTGGAAATTATCCAAAATCAATATCTCATATGGCGAATAAGTTTTTAAAATTTTTAAGTTTGTTGAAAACTTTGAACAAAGGAATACATAAGTCAAATGAAAAAAATAGTTTGTATAAGGAATGGTTTAATACAATACCAGATAATGATGATTGGTATAAAAGTTTGCCGGGTGAAATTATTTTAAGATTTCCAATAGATATTCCTTCTAAATATTCCAACTATACTCAGGTAGACAATAATATCATTTATAAAAAGAATAAAAATGGTGATTATGAAATAGTTAAAAATTGTGTAAACAAGGATTATATAAATAAATCTAAAAATGGAGAATACTTAGAAAATGGTAATTTAAAAAAATTTATGGAATGGTTTAACAATGATGGTCCAAATTTTAATTCAAAACTTGTTCATGTGGTAACCCATTCAGGAATAATGAATTATTATTTGAAAACATTGGACATTCATGTAAAAAAAATACAACAAAATGAATCTGATAATATATCCTTTATAGGAAAATCAAATTGTTGGACATTTGTCACAAACGCAATGATTAAGTGTTCAAAAAAAATAAATGGTAAAACGAAGATAGAAATTATAGAGAATTTGAACAATGAACCCAAAACCGAAAATATAACCGAAAATATAAACCTTATAAACAGTTTAGAAATTGGAGTAAAGGAAAATCCTGATGCAAAAGAAATCGAACAAATATTCAAAAAAGGTAAATTATCCTTGTGTGGTCAAATTGGTAGTATAAAAAAAAAAGTTAGAAAAATGCCCTTAAAATGTTTGAAGGGTATGGAAGGAGGTCGAAGAAGAACGAAGAAAATGATGAAATAAAACTAGTAATGTATAATCAAAAAAATAAAAAAGAATGATACCGTATCGAATTGGTCGAATCTATTTTATCGAGGTCATACAGGATAGGAGCATAAGTTGGTGTAATGGGTTGTATGTAACAACGGCACATTTTTTTTAGGTTATGCGACTGATGACTAGGAAATTGTCTTTTTTTTAGGTTATGCGACCGATGGCTAGAAAGCGCCCCTTTTTTTAGGTTATGATCATATTGTTTTATAAACGTTTCAGTAAAAGTTCTTTTCATAATAATAATAGTAAGGTTGTCTCTAATTAAATTCAATAATAGTAAGTAAATATTCGGTAATGAGATGTTTATGTAGTTTAAGTTTGGAGTGTTTCGTAAATAACTATACGTAAAGATGGCAAAATTTTTAGAGACTCGCCGCAGATTGACTTGTCAAGATTAGTCTCTAATATGTGAATAGTGCTTGGGTTAGCCGATAAAGAAGACCAATGAATCTTGTAAAGATGGTGCTCCAATAAGTGAATAGCATTGTAATTGTGCGACAATCCATACCAATGTAAATCGTCGGGAGAGATCCAATATTATGTATGATTTTGACAAAAATTAAGTCCACCTCCTCTTTTTTGGTGACCTTTTTATTCATTTAACAAATATTTCATATATTGAATTTCTTTATTTTGGGTTTTAATGATTGTTTCACTTAATTTTTTTATTTTAGGATCATTTGTTGTTTCTAAAATTTTATAACTACTCGTGAGTGCGGTTGAGTGATGACTAATCATACGTTTTAAATATTGTTCATCATTCACAAAGAATTGTTGTCTTAAAATAAAAACAAAACAAAGAGACAAAAATAGTCCAATAAAAAATACTCGAATATTTATCTGATTATGAGTCAAATAATGAATAATTTCATGCGCCCATATCATATTAGAGGCCATTAAACAACCACCATAAAAAAGACCATAAGAAAAATAAAGATGACTAATACTAAATGCTAATGCGTTCATAGCGTTAAAACATATACCCACAATAGTCATCACCATAAACATAATTATTTGATATTTTAGAATATTATCCATAATATATAGTTATAATATTAGTTTGTCTGGTGATCCGATTTTACACCTTTTTACATTTCAAACGCCGATTTTATAAGTAATTCTTCTTAACTTTTCTGGTTTTATTTTTTGCTACATATTTTTCTGGTCTTTCATAAGCACCTTTGAAAATATTTTTATATTTTTCTGTAGGTATTTCACTAATTACTTTCGTAATATTTTCTTTTAATTTTATATGTGTTAAACCATCTAACTTTTGTAATCGTGATTTCAACATACTAAAGTAGTTTTCTATGGAATTTGTAAAATGTTGATATGGAACAGCATATAAAATATTATTGTGGTTATTTACTAAAGCTTTTATACTACTCGCATTATCCAAAATAATTAATTTATTCTTATATTTTCCTGTAATACACTTTTCTAAAAATTCAATTAACCTATCAGTATTTATTCCACTTTTTTCATATAAATACCAACCTTCAACCCCATTTACAGAAATAGCAAATATACCCGTATATTTCTTGAATACTTCTTGAGATTGTGTTTTTATAACACAACGCTTACCCTTACTACTATAGCAGTGATTTCGTTTTTGTAATGATTTTATACTTGTTTCATCAATACAAATAATATCTTCTATTTTATGTTTTTTTATTTCTTCATAAAATTTCTTGATGTTTGCGTTTATATCAATATATTTACCAAAACGCTTTACTGGTTCGTGTCGTATTCTTGTGATTTTCAAAGTAATATTATTGTCTTTTATTACTCTAAAAATTTGCGTTGTTGTTAAATCAACACCTTTATATTTATCTTTGAGTTTTTGGTGTAGTTCTTGCAAAGTAATTGTTTTTATTTTTATTTATTTCATCTATCAAAAAATTTTACATATTTTTTTCGCAACAACGCACCAAATTACATCGTAATTAAAAGATTCCGTGTAAGACCGATTTGTCGGATATATCCTCCCAAAATTGTCCGAATGGATATATCAGGAAAATATTCGTAATTATTTCTAGAGGCAAAAATCTAAACAAAAATTGTGTTCTTCACCCTTTATTTGAGTGAACTTTGTCTCCATAATTAAAAAGTATTTCTCAACAAAGTATTTATTGTAAACACTACGGCAGAGTGCTGGGTCGTCATTGTCATCATGTTGAAGACGAAAATCCCAACCCAGTGCCGTAATATCGTCTCCATAATAGTAAACCATATTGACCGAAGGTATAAAACTTTTTATAATATTCGAGACAACTATTTGGCTTCACTTATCCATAAATATTCTTTCTTCATTTGTCTCTAAATCGAAGTATTCTCTGTAAAATTCATCGAAGTATTCTCTGTAAAATTCAACAAAGTATTTATTGTAAACCCTACATCAGAGTGCTGGGTTCATCTTTTTTATTACGTTTTATTATTGGTTGTACGTTTGAAAGACCGGACCCAGCGCCGTAATATCGTCTCCATAATAGTAAACCATATTGACCGAAGGTATAAAACTTTTTATAATATTCGAGACAACTATTTGGCTTCACTT